>Ga0070673_100002760_pt1 | contig 10788 bp, 7 predicted proteins | sample KBSM23metaG_FD_65342 | JGI IMG/M metagenome (GOLD analysis project Ga0070673, IMG submission 65342) | Miscanthus rhizosphere microbial communities from Kellogg Biological Station, Michigan, USA - KBS M2-3 metaG | ecosystem: Host-associated > Plants > Roots > Rhizosphere > Soil ...
CCCGTGGACCTGGTGATCTCGTCCGCCGCAGAGCCGCAGCATCTCGTCGAGATCGCCGGCACGCTGGTCAAGAAGGCGTTCGGCAGCGGGATGTTCATCTTCGCCGACGCCGATCTCAAGTTCGACCAGCCGCAGGCCGAGGTCGTCTTCGATCGCGACAAGCTGCGCTCGCAGGGCGTCGACCTGAGCCAGGCCGGCCGCGATCTGTCGGTGCTGCTCGGCGGCGACTACGTGAACCGCTTCAGCAACCAGGGGCGCAGCTACAAGGTGATCCCGCAGATCGAGCGCGCCGCGCGGCTGACTCCGGACCAACTGTCGCAGATCTACATCACCGGATCGAACGACAAGCTGGTGCCGCTCTCGACCTTCGCGACGCTGCGCACGACGGCCGAGCCGCGCGAGCTGAAGAAGTTCCAGCAGCTCAACGCGGTGCGTATCCAGGGAGTCATTCCGCCGCCGGTCTCGCTCGACGCCGCGCTCGGGTTCCTCGAGCAGGAAGCGCGAGCCATCTTGCCGGCGGACGCGACCATCGACTACGCCGGCGAGTCGCGGCAGCTGCGAACGGAGGGGAGCGGGTTCCTGACCACGTTCCTGCTGTCGGCGATCCTGATCTACCTGGTGCTGGCGGCGCAGTTCGAGAGCTTCCGCGATCCGTTCATCATCCTGGCCGGATCGGTGCCGCTCGCGGTGTCGGGCGCGCTGCTGTTCTCGTTCCTCGGCCTGACGACGCTGAACATCTACAGCCAGGTCGGGCTGATCACGCTGGTCGGGCTGATTGCGAAGAACGGCATCCTGATCGTGCAGTTCGCCAATCACCTGCAGGAGACCGGCCGCGACAAGCTGGCGGCAATCGTCGAGGCGTCGGGCACGCGGCTGCGCCCGATCCTGATGACCACCGCGGCAACCGTGGTCGGCCACTTCCCGCTGGTCATCGCCACCGGCCCCGGCGCCGGCGCGCGCAACAGCATCGGCACGATGCTCGTGAGCGGGATGATCATCGGCACGCTGTTCACGCTCTTCGTCGTGCCGTCCATCTACATGCTCGTCGCGCGGAAACGATCGCCGGTGATCGTCGCCGACGAAGTGCCGCACGGCGATGTGCCCGCCGGTGCGGCGGAAGGAGTGCCGGCATGAGCATCCGTCATCTTTCGGCGAGCGCGGCGATCCTCGTCGCGCTCGCGGCCGGGCCGGCGGCGGCGCAGGGCCAGGCGCCCGCGTCACCATCGCCGGACGCGGGCCGCGAAACGCTGCGCCTGACGCTCGACGAGGCGGTCCGCCGCGCCGTCGCCAGCAATCCCGACCTGGCCGTCGTCAGGCTCGGAACCGAGGTCGAGGCGGCGCGAGTCGGCGAGAGCCGGAGCGCGTTCGTCCCGCAGCTGTCCTCGTCCGTCGGCCGATCGAGCAGCGCGACGCCGCCGTCGACGCTGCTGCTCGGCCAGCGCGGCGTCGACGTGGACGACTGGTTCTCGTCCACCGGCGTCCGCCAGCGCCTGCCCTGGGGCTCGGGCACGTGGAGCGTGTCGTACGACACGGCGCGATCCGCGACCAACAGTCCCTTCAGCAGCTTCGATCCGAGCCTGCAGTCCGGCTTCCAGATCTCGTTCTCGCAGCCGCTGCTGCGCGACCGCGCGATCGACGCGGCGCGGCAGCAGTACCTGATCGCCAGGCGCAACGAGCAGAGCGCGGATCTGCGCTATCGCGAGTCGGAAGTGCAGGCCATTGCCGCGGTGAAGCAGGCGTACTGGACGCTGAAGGCCACCATGGCCAACGTCGGCGTGCAGCAGCGTTCGCTCGACCTGGCACAGCAGCTCGCACGCGACACCAGGGTCCGCGTGGACGCGGGGCAGAACCCGCCGCTCGACCTCGTCCAGGCGGAAGCGGAGACCGCGCAGCGGCGCGAGAACCTGATCCGCGCCCGCGCGACGGCGGAAGACGCGGAGGACGCGCTGCGGCGGCTCATCGCCGATCCAGCGGACCCAGACTTCTGGCGGGTGCACCTCGATCCGATCGAGAGCCCGACGCCGTCGGGCGTGGCGCCGGACATCGACGCCGCCGTGACGAAGGCGCTGGGCGAGCGCTACGATCTCGCGCGCGCAGGGCACGACCTCGAGAACGCGCAGACCACGGTGAAGTTCCTCGACAATCAGAAGCTGCCGGACGTGCGCCTCGAAACGTCGTACCGCGGCAGCGGGCTCGCCGGAACCGAGTTCGTCCGCGACGGCGGGTTCCCCGGGGTGATTACCGGCACGCGCAATCGCGGCTACGGGACCGCGCTCGGCCAGGTGTTCGGCAACGACTATCCGAGCTGGAGCCTGGGCGTCACGGTCAGCTATCCGCTCGGCCGCAGTTACGAGGAGGCAGGGCGGGTCCGCGCGGAAGCCGAAGCGCGCCAGGCCCAGCAGCGCATCGCCAGCCTCCGCCTGAAGGCGGCGGAAACCGTGCGTCGCGCCGGCCGGCAGATTCGCAGCGCCGCCGAGCGCGTCGACGCGGCCCGCGCCGGCGCCGGTCTCGCCGAGCAGCGGCTCGACACCGAGCAGCGCCGCTACGACGTCGGCCTCTCGACCACGTTTCTCGTCACGCAGGCGCAGCGCGATCTCCTCGAAGCGCAGGTCAACCTGCTGCAGACGATGCTCGACTACGAGTCGTCGCTCGTGAGCTTCGAGGCGGTGCAGCTCGCGCCACCGGCGACCGACGCGGATCGCGGGCCCGTGACAGGGCAGCCGGTGCTGCCGCTGCCGACCGCGGCGCCGCGCGGCATCTTCAGGACCGGCTCGGGTTCGCAGTGAGCCGCGCCATGACCCGCCATATCGCCGTGCTCGGCGCGCCGTCGAGCATCGGCGTCCGCCCCTATGACGACGGTGAAGTGCGGCACCTCGATCGCACGCCGTCGGTCCTGCGCAACCGCGGCATCGTCGGGCGCCTCGGCGCGATCGACATGGGCGACGTGGTGCCGCCGCCGTATCGCGATTACGAGCGGCCGGCCGGCCGGCCGCGCAACGAAGCGCAGCTGGTCGAGTACTCGCGCGCGCTCGGCGCCCGCGTCGCCTCGGCGATCCGCGGCGGACAGTTCGGCGTGGTGCTGGGCGGCGACTGCAGCGTCGTGCTCGGCTGCCTGCTCGGCGCCCGCCGCGCCGTCCGCGGACCGCTCGGGCTCGCCTACGTCGATGCGCACGCCGACTTCGCCACGATGGAGGAGTCGCGCACGGGGTCGGTGGCCGGGATGGGGCTGGCGCTCGCGTGCGGCCGCGGCGACAGCCCGCTGGCGCGGCTTGCCGGGCGGACGCCGCTGGTCTCGGCGCGGCACGTCGCCCTCCTCGGGCGCCGCGACGCGGGGCGCGCGTGGCACGGCCACGCCGCGCTCGCGCGCTCGCCGATCCTCGACCTCTCGGACAACGAATTGATGACGCGTGCGGTCGGCGATCTCTCGGCGGACGCGCTGGCGCGCGTCGGCCAGAACGTGGCCGGCTTCTGGATCCACCTCGATGCCGACGTGCTCAACCCGGCGGTGATGCGGGCCGTCGATCGGCCCGAGCCTGGCGGGCCGACGCCCGATGAGCTGGTCGCCCTGCTGAAGCCGCTCGTCGATCATCCGGCGGCGCTGGGGTTGTCGCTCGCCGTCTACGACCCCGCGCTCGATCCCGACCGATCGGGGGCGCGGCAGCTCGTCTCGCTGATCGAAGAGCTGCTGGCGCGGCGCTAGGTCGTGGTCAGGCCGGAGCCGAGCAGGCCGCGCCGGAGCGCTGCGGCCACCGCCTCCGCGCGGTTCGCCGCACCGAGACGCTCGAAGAGGCCGGCGAGATAGGCCTCGACCTCGTGCGCGCCGATGCGCAGTCGGCTGGCGATGGCCTCGTTGCCCTCACCGACGGCCAGGAGCTGGAGGGCCGTTCGTTCCCACGGTGTGATGTGAAGCATTGACGGAACGCATCCTTCTTCGCAATTTCTTCGGCCAGTAAAACTGTAAGACGCGCGCCACCGCGTACTTGTTCTAACGAAAAAGCCGGTCAGATTGTGACAAGCGGGTCAGCAGACGGCGTAGACGTGCCAGTCTTCGAGGTTCGCGCCCAGCGTGTGCGGGCCGCGGTCGGCGAACTGCAGGCCTGAGCCGGCCACGAGGTCGACGACCGTCCGCGTCACCAGGATTTCGGCCGGGCTCGCCAGCGCGGCAACGCGGCCGCCGACGGCCACGACGACGCCGCAGGGCACGCCGTCCACCAGCTCCGACTCGCCGGTGTGCAGCCCGAACTGCACGTCGATCCGGGCCTCGCCGGCGTGCTCGCGCATCGCGCAGGCACAGCGGATCGCGCGCGCCGGCCCGTCGAACATGACGATGACGCGATCGCCGGTGATGCGCACGCCGCGGCCGCCGAAGAGCGGCGCCTGTTCGGCCGCCATGGCCTGCAGCCGATCCAGCGCGGCGGTCCGCGCTTTCGTGTGTCCGCCATCGGCCGTCTGTGCGCAGAGCACGGTGACCAGCACGCGATCGACGTCGACGTGGCCGCGCGTGGCCGAGAGAAACCGTTCGATCTCGTCGAGCAGCGCCCCCTGGTCTCCCACGAAGGGCAGATGGTCGTCGCCCGGCAGCTCGACGAACTGCGCGCCCGGGATGAGGCTGGCGACGTAGCGCCCCTCCTCGACCAGCAGGCACTTGTCGCCGCTGCGATGCAGCACCAGCGTCGGCACGCGGATCGTCGGCAGCACGCGCGTGACGTCGATCTCGGCGTTCATCCGCGTCAGCGCCACCGCGGCCGCGGGGCTCGCGCCCATGCGCAGGAACGACGCCCACCACTCGCGGAACGCCGGGTCGTCAGCCACGCTCGGCGCGCGCTCGGCGATGCCGACCGGGCCGCCCCATTGATCGACGAGATCTTTGAGGAACTCTTCGCGCTGCTCGCGCGTCGGCGCCCACGGATAATCGGGCGCACGGAGGCGGCGCGCATAGGTGCCGATCATGATCAGCGCCTCGGTCTGCCGCGGGTGGGTGGCGGCGAAGAGGCTGCACATCGGGCCGCCTTCCGACACGCCGAGCAGCACGGCGCGGCGCGAGCCCACCGCGTCGAGCACCGCCCGCACGTCGTCCATCCGCTGCTCGAGCGTCGGCAGGTGGCTGACCGGATCCGACAGGCCGGTGCCGCGCTTGTCGAACAGGATCAGGCGCGAGATCGACGCGAGCCGCGCCAGGAACCGCGCGAACGACGGCTCCTTCCAGAAGTACTCGAGGTGCGAGACCCATCCCATCACGAAGACGAGATCGAGCGGCCCATCGCCGCACACCTGGTAGGCGATGTTGACGCCGCTGCTGCGCGCGTACTGGATCGGCCCGAGCGTGACGCCGGCCGCGTCGGCCGGGGGCGTGGCGCGCGGCGACTCCGCGACGCCGGTGGTCACGGCCACGTCGGCGACGAACCGGTAGCCGCGCCGGTGCGCGGTCTCGATGAATCGCGGCGCGTGCGCGTCGTCGCCGAGCGCGCGGCGGATCTCCCGGATGCAGACCTTCAGCGCGCCGTCGGCGACGAACACGCCTGGCCAGACCGCGTCGAGCAGTTCATCCTTCTTGATCAGGCGGCCCGGGCGTGCGGCGAGGTACTCGAGGAGCGACAGCGCTTTCGGGGTGAGTGGAATGGGTCCCGAGGGGCTGTACAGCTGCCCTCGACTCGAGTCGATTTTGAAGCGATCGAAGCTGAGTACAGGTTCCGACGCCATCGTGGGTCCGTCCCGGACAGCCGCGCCATGGTACTCGATTTCTCCTTTCACTGGAGATGGTGGGCCACGCGCTTGACGTTCAGCAGGTGGCGCCAGGTGATGTTGTCGGTCGTCGAATTGCCGCCGAACGTGCCGCACCCGAGCGACAGGGACTTGTCCAGGCCGGTCGACATGCCGCAGCATCCCTGCGCGCCGGGCGCGTTGACGAGGACGCGGCCCACCGGCATCGCGCGCGCGAATCGCTCGATGCGGGCGCGGCTGGTCGTGTGAATGATCGCGGTGTGGCCGCTGCCCGACAGGTCGAGCAGCCGCCGGCACAGCCGCAGCCCCTGGTCCTCGCCCGACGCGGTGAAGAACGAGAGCCAGGGCGCCAGCTTTTCGCCGGCGTAGAACCCGGTCAGCGTCGATGCGTCGCCGGGGACCACGATCAGCCGGATCGGATACGGCCGTTCGATCCCCAGCGTGTCGGCCAGCGCCTGCGCCGGCTGGCCGATGAAGTCGCGGCGAAGCGTGCCGGCGTCCACGTCGACCGCGCCGAGCCGGAAGAGCAGCCGCTCTTCCTCGCGCGTCAGCACCGCCGCGCCGTAGCGCACGAGCGACTCGACGAACGCCGCGGCGATGCGATCGTCCACCACCAGGTTGTGCTCGGCCCCGCAGATCAGCCCGTGATCGAACGCCTTGCTGCTGACGATCATCGACGCGGCGCGTTCGAGGTGCGCGTCGGCGCAGACCCACACCGGCGCGTTGCCGGGCCCGACGCCGAGCGCCGGCGTGCCCGAGCGGTAGGCCGCCTTCACGAGCCCTTCGCCGCCCGTCGCGAACACCAGCGCCACGCCCGGGTGGCTCATGAAGCGGCGCGTCGTCGCGCGGCGCGGCTCGAGATCGGCCAGCTGCAGGACGTCGATCGGCGCGCGGTGGGCCGCGAGGACGTCGTGGGCGATGCCGATGGTGAGCCGGCCGACGCCCGACGCCTGGCGGGGAAAGCTGACGATCAGCGCGTTGCGCGTCTTCAGCGCGATGAGCGCCTTGAAGATCGCGGTCTCCACCGGGTTGGTGATGGGGACGACGGCGAAGACGACACCGACCGGGCTGGCCAGCTCCGCGACCTGACGGTGCGCGTCGTAGCCGATCTGCCCCTGCGTCACCCTGCCGGCGATCGACTCGAAGATGGCCGTGCTGGCGAACCGGTTCTTGAGGACCTTGTCTTCGACGCTGCCGAGCCCCGTTTCCGCGACGGTGGCGGCGGCAAGCTCCTCGGCCCTCCCGGCGAAGGCGTTGGCGAGATCGCGCAGCAGACTGTCGATGCGGGCGTCGGTCCAGTTCGCGAATGGCTCCTGCGCCCGCGCCGCACGCGAGACGATCGCGTCGATGTCGGCGTCGCGGTCCGAGTCGGCCGCGACGTCGACATGAGCATCGAGTTCCCAGGTGGAATGTGACATGCGTAACAGCTCCTTGACACGCCTACGATAGCGGCGCGCGGGAGCGTACTCATGACCGTGCGGTGATCATCCCGTAAGAATTCGGTGAGCGCTGCGTCGCCGAACCGTCCTAACGGTCCGAGTCCCAGTCGTCGTCGTGACCGTGGCGCCGGACCTTGAAGCCGGAGATCTTGATCAGCGCCCCGTGGTTGCCGGCGCCCGCCGCGTCGTTGACCGCACGGTGCTGAATGTTCACGAAGGCCGACTCGCCGGATCCCATGAAGATGAACCCGCTGGGCTCGGCGCTGGTGTCGCGAATCGAACCGAAGCGGACGCACCCGTCGGTCTGGACGTCGTCGTCGTCGCCGTCGGGCAGGCAGATCCACAGATCGTTGCCGCGGAGTTCGGTCACGAGCGGGTTGAGGCTCTTGACCGAGGTGACGGAGTTGTCTTCGAGGACCACGAGATTGCCGGTGTGCGGCTGGAACGCGACGTTGTCGAACATGCCGCGCTCTTCGCTGCCGGCGAAGAAGCGATCCACCGTGGGGATCGTGCCGGTCACCGGGTTGGGCGCGAACGTGCTCGGCGGGTTCTCGACGAGGCACATGATTTCCGGCTTCACGTTGCTGTTCTCGACCAGGCTGCTGTCGGTGTGGCTCATGCGGCCGGTGTTGGCCCAGCACGCCCGGAAAACGCCGTTCTCCAGCGCGATCGGATCGATATCCATATCCTCGGGACGGTAGTAGCCGGTGAATCGCTGCAGCGCCTGCGCGTTTCTCAGGATGATGTTGCCGTTGCCGTCGAGGACGTTGGCGCCGGCGGTATTGACCGCGACCCAGGCGCCGTTGCCGGTCTCTGCGCCCTGGCCCCAGTTGGCCGAGCCCTGCGCGGCAACGCGCAGGCCGAAGACCGTGCCCGAGGCCAGCGGCGACTGCGAAGCCAGCGCGATCGGCCCCGTGCCCTGGAACGGGATGGCCGGCACGAACTTGTAGATGCCGCCGCCGGGGTTGCCGCCCGACGGCGCCAGCTCGTCACCGTAGAGCATCGTTCCGTCGGGCCGGATCGCGAAGCTCTCGAACGAGAGGCTGCCAACCGCCTGCCGCTTCACGAGATGCAGCGGATCGGTATTCGTGCCGAGCGTGCGATTGGTCACGTTGATCGCGGTCGTGATGCTGGCGGGGTCGATCAACTCGTAGAAGCCGCCGGTCGCGCCGGCTTCCTCGGCGACGATGATGGTCCCCCACGGCGTCCGGCGGACCGGATCGCACGACGACAGGCCGGTGACGATCGTCGTCGCGTTGGCGTCCGCCGGCCTGGAGAGGTCGACCCGCTGTACCGCGGGAACGCTGGTCTCTTCGTCGCAGACGAACAGGAACCGCGGATTGTCATCGTCGGGCCACATCGCGATCTGGTCGGCGGCCGAGGCGACGCTGCTCGACACCAGCGAGGCGCGCAGGCCGGGCGCGAGCTGGATCGCCTGGAGGTTGTCGGCGCCGTCATACGGTCCGAGCGCGCTCGCTTCGAGCGGACGGTCGAAGCCGAACAGCTGTTCGCTGTGCTCGGCCAGTTGTGATGCGACGAAGGAGCCGAAGTCGTGGTGGCGGCGATCGGCCCTGGGGTGAGATGGCACGGCGATCACCGCCAGGCCGACGACGACACCGACACCAATGAGCGATTTATGCATGCGTTGTCCTCCTGCGCCGGGCGCCACAGGCGGCGGCCGGCGACCGTGAATGGTTCCACGCAGAGACAACAGGCATGCGACAGCGGCGTTAATTCCAGTGATCCAGTTTGGCGGGCGGCGAGTTCCTGATCTAAGTTCAGCCATGACCGAGTCCGAGGGCGCGCTGCCGTTTCGCTCACGGCCCGACCACATCTTTCCGACGCTGACGGAGGCGCAGATCGCCCGCGTCGCCATGCACGGTCGCACGCGCCGCGTCCGCGCCGGTGAGGTGCTGGTCGAGCCCGGCGATCGGGTCCTGCACTTCTACGTCATTGGATCCGGCGCGGTCGAAGTCATCCGGCCGTCGGCCGAAGGCGAGACCGTCGTCGCGGTCTATCACGCCGGCCATTTCACCGGCGAGGTCAGCATGATTGCCGGCGGCCGTGCGCTGATGCTCGTCCGCGTGCGCAGCGACGGCGAGCTGATCGAAGTGTCACGCGAAGAGCTCGCCGCGCTCGTGCAGATCGACGCGGAGCTGAGCGAGATCCTGATGCGCGCCTTCATCCTGCGCCGGATGGAGCTGGTCGCCAGCGGCGTCGGCGACGTGGTGCTGATCGGGTCGATGCACTCGGTCGACACGCTGCGCATCAAGGAGTTCCTGACGCGCAACAACCACCCCTACCAGTACGTCGATCTGGACAAGGACGCCGACGTCCAGGTGCTGCTCGATCGCTTTCACGTCAAGGTCGAGGACGTGCCGGTGCTGATCTGCCGCGGCCAGCACGTCTTGCGCAACCCGAGCGTGCGGGAGATTACCGACTGCCTCGGCTTCAACGAGGAGATCGATCGCGAGCACGTCCGCGACCTGATCGTCGTCGGCGCCGGGCCATCCGGGCTCGCGGCGGCCGTCTATGCCGCGTCGGAAGGGCTCACCGTGCTGGTCATCGAGTGCAACGCGCCGGGCGGGCAGGCGGGCGCGAGCTCGCGCATCGAGAACTACCTCGGGTTCCCCGAGGGCGTTACCGGCCAGCAGCTCGCCAACAGCGCCTACACACAGGCGCGGAAGTTCGGGGCCGAAATCATGATCGCCAGGAAGGCGACCCGCCTGACCTGCGATCGACGGCCCTATTCCATCCAGATCGACGACGACACGAAGCTGCCGGCGAAGAGCGTGATCATCGCCACCGGCGCGGAGTACCGCCGGCCCTCACTGCAGAACCTCGAGCGGTTCGAAGGGGCGGGCGTCTACTACGGCGCGACGTTCGTCGAAGCGCAGCTCTGCGGCGGCGAGGAGGTGGCCGTCGTCGGCGGCGGCAATTCGGCCGGCCAGGCGGCGGTGTTCCTGGCGCAGACCGCGCGGAAGGTGCACATCGTGGTCCGCGCGCGCGGCCTGGCCGAGAGCATGTCGCGATATCTCATCCGGCGGATCGAGGAGCATCCGTCGATCGAGCTGCACACGCGCACCGACATGGTGGCGCTCGAGGGAAGCGATCACGTCGAACGGGTGCGATGGAGGAACGGCGAGACCGGGCAGGTCGAGACCCACGACATCCGCCACGTCTTCATCATGACCGGGGCGCTGCCGAAGACCGGCTGGCTCGACGGCTGCGTCGCGCTCGACGAGAAGGGGTTCATCAAGACGGGGCAGCAGCTTTCGCAGACGGAGCTGTCGTCGGCGTCGTGGCCGCTGCCGCGGCCGCCGCACCTGCTCGAGACGAGCCTGCCGGGGATCTTCGCCGTCGGCGACGTCCGCGCCGGCAACGTCAAGCGCGTCGCCTCCGCCGTCGGCGAGGGCTCGATCGCCGTGTCGTTCGTGCACCAGGTGCTGCGCGAGTGAATCCGACGCAGGACGAAAGCGCGGGTCGCTCCATAACCGGCACGTCCATCCTTCAACCTCCTCGATCGTGCGGGTTCAATTCTTGATCGAGATCAATTGGCCGACCGGCGCCAGTCGCTACTGTGACCTCACGAGGCGCAACGACGCTTCGGGAGTGAGGTCCTATGAAC
>Ga0070673_100002762_pt1 | contig 10787 bp, 11 predicted proteins | sample KBSM23metaG_FD_65342 | JGI IMG/M metagenome (GOLD analysis project Ga0070673, IMG submission 65342) | Miscanthus rhizosphere microbial communities from Kellogg Biological Station, Michigan, USA - KBS M2-3 metaG | ecosystem: Host-associated > Plants > Roots > Rhizosphere > Soil ...
GAAGGATCGCGCGATGGCCGATCAGATGTCGTCGTACTGGGTGAACTTCGCGCGCACCGGCGATCCCAACGGCAAGGGCCTGCCCACCTGGGGCCGATTCAAGGACCGCAACGCACCGCCCCATATCCTCGGTCCGGCTGCGGAACCTCCTGGTCCCGACGTGCTGAACGCCTACGACGCGAAGTACGCCGAGGTTCTCAAGAACCTGCAATCCGGATCGAAATGACGTAACAAAGCGGTAATCTTGGGGGCTCATCCTCTGCCCACGTGAATATCGATCCGTTCCTCATCTGGTTGGAGTCGACTGCGCTCAGTCAGTGGATCGTCGGCTCGGAGTCGATGTTCGCCTTTCCAGGCATCCTGGCCCTTCACGCCATCGGGATGGGATTCGCCGTCGGCATCTGCCTGGCGCTCGATCTGCGCGTCCTCGGCGTCGCGCCCGGTGTCCGGATCGCTGAGATGCGCCGCTTCGTGCCGGTGGTGTGGGCGGCGTTCTGGCTGAACGCGGTCTCTGGAGTCCTGCTCCTGATCGGCTACCCCACCAAGGCGCTGACCAACCCGGTGTTCTATCTGAAGCTGCTGCTGATCGGCGTGGGGCTCTGGTTGTTCAAGCGCATTGGCCGGCGCGTCTTCGATGACGCCGGCGACGAGCGGGCGCAGTCGCCGCTCGTACAGCGGCTCGCGATTGTTTCACTGGTCTGCTGGGTAGGCGCGATCACTGCCGGCCGCTTGCTCGCCTATACCTATCACCGGCTGACGGCGTTGGGCTGATGCTGCACGATCTCCAGGTCTGGCTCGTCACGAACATCATCGCCCACTCGCCGGTGGCGAATCTGATGCGCACCGCATGGGCGTGGCCCATTTTCGAGAGCATTCATTTCCTCGGCCTGTGCATGCTGATCGGCTGCATCGGCACGTTCGACCTGCGGCTGCTCGGGATGGCCAAACGTGTTCCGATCGCCGCGATGCACCGGTTGATTCCCTGGGGCATTCTCGGCTTCGCGATCAACGCCTCGAGCGGCCTGATGTTCCTGCTCACCGAACCCGACCAGTACATCTACAACCCGTCGTTTCATTTCAAGTTCCTGTTCATCACGATCGGCGGCCTGAATGCCGCCACGTTCTACCTCTCGAGCTATCGCCAGATCTTCGGTGCGAACGCGTCGCTCAATCCGCCGCTGCGCGCCAAGGTCATCGCCGCGGTCTCGCTGACCGCCTGGGTCAGCGTCATCATCTGCGGACGCATGCTGACGTTCTACCGACCGGCCCCGTGTCTTGGTCAGCAGACTTCGCTGCTGCTGACGTGTGCGCCTGCCCTGGAAAGAGGAGCCAGACGATGACACGCATCATCCTTTGTCTCACCGTCGCCGCCGCTCTGTGCACCGGCGTCTCTCTCTCAGCACATCATTCGTATTCGGCGTACGAGCGCGATCGCATCGTCGAAGTGCAGGGGGTCCTCGAGGAGTTCGACTGGGTGGCGCCGCACTCACTGCTGAAGGTCAAGGATGACGAAGGGCGCCTCTACATCTTCGAGTGGCAGGCACCGTTCTCACTTCAGAGGAGAGGCATCCGCGAGGACACCCTGAAGAAGGGTGACCGTCTCGTCGTCACGGGGAATCCGCACCGGGAGTTCGAGACGAACCGCATCTTGAACTTCAAGTCTGTGAGCCGGCCGGCCGACGGATGGAAGTGGCCGAACTGGTAGCCAGTCGAAGACGGTTCTCGCTGTCAATTCATCGCGAGTTCGGCCTCGGCGAGTCGCGGCAAATCGATGGTGAACACGCATCCACATTCGGGCAGGTTCCGCGCGTAGATCCGGCCATGACTCGCTTCGACGCCCCATCGGCTGAACGCGAGACCGACGCCGAGTCCCGTGCGATCGTGGCTTCGCTGCTCGAACGGGCGGAACAGATCGTCGTGATTCGCACCCGACAGGCCCCCGCATTCGTCTTCGACCTCGATGAGAACACGTTCGGCACTGGCGCGCACGCGTAGCGTGACGGTGGTCTTCGGTCGCGTGAACTTGAAGGCGTTCTGCAACAGGTTGCCGACGACCGCCGCGAGCACCTGGCGATCCCCGTGGACGGCAAGGTCCTGATCCACCGGCAGAACCGTCAATCGGAGGCCGATCGTCTGTGCGTGCAGCACCGCCGCGGCGACGACTTCGTCGACGAGCTCGAACAACTGGATCCTGTCCAGGTGTTGGATTCCTTGCGTGAGACGAACCTCGGCGAGCGAGCGGCCAATGAGCGCGCGCAATCCGAGGAGACTGCGATGGAGTACGCTGCCCGTGCTTCCGGCGATTCCCACGTTCCCGGTTCTGAGAACCTCAAACGACAGAATTGCGGTGCTGAGCAGGTTTCGCAACTCGTGTGCGAGGAATTCCAATCGCTCGGCGCCCCGCGCCGCTGCGACATCCACGGTGGATTGATCCCGCTGACGTCCATATTCGGTAACCGCCCCGGCAATCGCTTCGTCGAGGCATCGGTTGAGTACACAGAAATCCGCGCTGCTGATCGCGGCGCTCATTTCCGTGGCCAGCTCGGTGACCGACTGACACACGTCACCATAGTCGTGCACGACCTGGGACACGGTGAACCCCTTCCGGAGAAGCTCACGGCCGTGTTGGATCGCGCTTTCACCGATCTCTGGGCTCGCTCGCACGCCGTGCCGTAACGCCTCAATCAGTTGATCGAGAAACAGCGGCACTCCATAGTCCTCGTCCGGTTGGTTGAGTACTGCGACCGACCTCACAGCCACCTTGGCCCGGCAGCGGATGATGATCTCGTCGCGATGAGCGGCGATAAAACTATCAAGCATGTACGTTTCCACTACCAAGTGAGGGACTCGCTGTCGAGGGTCACACGAACGATTGATTGGGGATCAGCGGGGGAACTCGACGTCCGAGACAACATGGTAGGTCGTGCTCCAGCCCAGCACGTGTTCCAAACAGCACATCCGTGACGATGTATACAAACGCACAGACACGCATTCGCAAGACTGGCACGATCATCGAGCTTCAAGACTCATGCTCCTGGCCGACACCTATGTGGTTGATCCTCGTCCTCGTCATTGCGGGAGTCGCGCTCGTGATCGGCTCCAGATTGCGAGTACCTGGCGGCGTGAACCCCGCACACCTCGGATGGATGAGCGCGCAGTGGCTCGCCGAGTACCGCGCGTCCCAGAGAATGTAGATGACGGAAGGCTTGACAGAATGATCACAGTCCACGTCGAAGAGCCGAACGCCACAGATCTCGCGCGACTCGACGACGACGGCGGCGGTTCGCCCGTCGGGAGCGCTCCGCGGCTGCGCGACGGTCGCTTCAAAGTGCCGATGATTCCTGGCGCCCGCGAGCCCGGCATGCTGACGACGTTCGGCGTGCACGCCCTCGTCATCCCAGACGCACCCAGCACCATGGACGCGGCGACGATTGCCGCGCGCCAGCGAGAGGGAGGCGGCGCACCGAATCAGCGCCGCCCGGCGCGCGAAGGATCGGCGTGGAAGCGCCTGGGGCTCACGCTGCATCGTTTCCTGCTCGGCCGTTGACAAGTCGAACCAGCCCACGCTCGGGTGCAGATGTTCAAGAGTGAACAGCGCTCGTTGTCTGTTGGATCGAGTATCACGGTTTCCGTCGGAGCATCGACGCCCGGTGACACTCGGGTTGTCGCAGAACCCACGGCTGGAATAGAGCGATGACTATTGAAGACCCTGAGCTGGACGATCTGTTTCGAGATGACCACTCCGAGATGGCCCACGAGCGTCGCCATGCAGGACGGACGACGGGCGAAGGGCACGAGCGCTCGTCCAACCGAACTCGACACGGCGGATTCACCGTGACGTTGCGCATCAAGCCGGACCGGCGCTGCCTCGTCACCCCAATCGATCCGGCGAGTGAACGGCGGCACTGTCGACGATGAGTGCGTCGCTCTAGCTCACGACCGGCACACTCATCTCGGAAACAGTGGAATAGACCCGGATATTCATATCGGGCGTGTAGAACTGGTACACGTTGCGCCCGCGCTCCTTCGCCCGGTACATCGCGACGTCGGCATTCCTGATCAGCGTGTCTGCATCCTGACCGTCACCAGGGTACATGCTCAGGCCGATGCTCGCGGTGACGTGAAGCCGGTGGCCATCCACATCGAGTGGTGCCGCCAGCGCCTTGATCACTTTCTGCACGCTGGCCGCGGCATCCTCGGCCTCATCAACCCGCGAGAGCAGCAGCACGAATTCGTCCCCGCCCTGGCGGCTCACGGTATCTGCCCGTCGAACGCTCTCCACGAGACGCCGGGCCACTGACTGCAACAGCCCGTCGCCAATCCCATGGCCCAGGGTGTCGTTGATCTGTTTGAATCGGTCGAGATCGAGATACAGCACCGCGAGGCGGTGGCGCTGGCGTTGGGCCGAGGCGATCGCCTGGGACAGTCTGTCATTCAGCAGCATGCGATTTGGCAGATCGGTCAACAAATCGTGCGCCGCTCGATGCGACAACTGGAGCGACTCGGCCCTCGCCGCGCTCACATCGTGGAACACCAGCACCGCGCCGGTGACCTGCCCTTGCCGATCGTGGATGGGGGCAGCGGAGTCTTCGATCGGGCACTCGGATCCGTCGCGCCGAATCAGCACGCAATTCGATGTCAACCCGACGGTCTGGTTCAGACGGACCGCCAGGTCCATGGGGTTCGGACAGGACTGGCGCGAGACGCCATCGATGATGCGGAACACGTGCTCGAAAGGCTGACCTGCCGCCTCCTCCGGCCGCCAGCCGGTCATCCGCTCGGCGGCGGCGTTGACGTAGGTCACCCGGCCAGCGAGGTCCGTGCTGATCACGGCGTCACCAATGGAATCGAGCGTGTCGATAGCGCGCTCTTTTTCGTTGAAGAGCGCCTCTTCTGCCGCCCTGTGGTCGAGGATCGAGCGAAGCGCGCGCGGCAAGGCATGCCCGTCGACATGCCCCTTCAAGAAGTAGTCCTGGGCGCCGAGTTGCACGGCCCTCCTCGCGGTCCCTTCATCGTCTACGGTGCTGAGTACGACGATCGGCACTGCCGGTGCCGCCCGAAACACCTGTTGGAATCCCGTGAGGCCAGGACTGTCTGGCAGGGCAAGATCGAGCAGGACGATGGCGAGACCGCCGCGTCGCAGCCGTGCGAGGCCATCAGCAAGGTTCGTGGCGTATTCGATCGTGAACGAGCCGTCCTCGGAGTCCACGAGCGCCTGCAGGAGAGCCGCATCAACGAGCTGGTGCCCGATCACGAGGAGACGATCGTAGTGTTTCAGCATCTCGAGCCTCGCTCGCTTGATTCTCACCCTCCCATTTTCAGGCGTCTGTTCTGAATCGCACATGGCCAATACTGCGTGCACTTATGCGCAGCTCACAGGCTGCATGACGGGTTCGCCCGATTGGATGCTGTGCAGCTCGGCATAGAACCCGCCGGCTGCCAGCAGCTCGTCGTGGGTACCGTGCTCAGTCAGGTGATTGTCCTTCACCACGAAAATCGTATCGGCGTGCTGGATCGTCTTGAGATGGTGGGCGATGACGATCGACGTCTTGCCTTTCATCAACCGGTCGAGCGCCTCGAAGACCGACTGCTCCGACTGTGCGTCCAGCCCTGACGTCGGTTCGTCGAGCACGAGGATCGGCGTATCACGAATCACCGCCCTGGCGATGGCGATGCGTTGGCGCTGGCCTCCGGACAAGGTCACGCCGCGCTCACCCACCATCGTGTCGTACCCGTCGGGCATCTCCGTGATGAACTCGTGCGCGTTGGCCAGTTCTGCTGCGCGAACGATGGCGGCGCGGCTCGCTTCCGGGCGGCCATAGGCGATGTTTTGCCAGATCGGCGCGTGGAAGAGCAACGTGTCCTGCAACACAAAGCTGATTTGGTCGCGCAGCGATCGAATCGTGAACCGCCGGATGTCCGTGCCGTCGATGGACACGGTGCCGGACACGGGATCGTAGAAGCGTGCGACCAGATTGATGATGGTGGTCTTGCCGCCTCCTGTCGGGCCCACGAATGCCGCGACCTGTCCCGGCGCGATGGTGAAGCTGACGTCGTCCAGAATGACCTCCTCCGGGCTGTACCCGAACGAGACGTGTCCGAACTCGATGGCGCCCTTGAATGTGGTCGCCCGCCGCGCGTGGCGCAGGTCACGAACTCCGCCTTCGGTCTCGAGCACCTCCCGAATCCGCTCGAATCCCACACTGGCCTTGGACACCGTGTCCGCCATCTTCGACAGATCCCGCATCGGCTTGTACATCTTTCCCAGATAGAGCAGAAAGACGACCAATGCACCGGCGGTCAGTTGCCCCGCGATGACCAGCCTGGCCCCGTACGCGAGCATCAGACAGGTCCCGGTCGCGACGATGATGTCGACGACCGGTGCGAGCTTCAATTTGACACTCCTGGCCAGAAGTGCCGCCTCGACGTTCTCCAGACTCTGACGCTCGAATCGGCGCTCTTCGTAGTCTTCGCGGGCAAAGGCTTTGACCACCCGAATCGATGAGAAGACCTCTTCGACCATCGAGATCAGATCGCTCTCCTTGCTTCTCACCTCGCGCGACGCCTTCTTGATGCGCCGCGTGAAGGCATACACGACGATGAACAGCACCGGCGCCACGGCGAGCGAGATCAGCGTGAAGCGCCAGTTCAGATACAGCATGACCCCGATGATCCCCACCAGAGTGAGCGCGTTGCTCACGATGCCGAGGAGCGCCGTGGTGACGAAGTCCTGAATGCTGTCGATGTCGCGTGTGACCCGGCCGATGAGGTCGCCAGTGCGCTTCTCATCGTGTTCGGCCAGCGACAGGCGGTGAATATGGTGATAGAGCGTCCGCCGCAGGTCGTGCATGACCCGTTGCCCGACGCTGGATGTGAGGTGGGCGTTGAGGTAGCCACTGACGGCACCGGCGACGGCGATCACCGCGACGGCGATCACCGCGACGTTGAGCACAGCAAGCTTGCCGGATCCGGTCCACGCGACCAGAGGCATCATCCAGCCAGGCAACGGCCTCGCTTGCAGCAGGTAGTCGAGGACGATCTTGAGCGGCCACGGCTCGAGCAGCGATGCGACGGCCTCCCCCGCTACGCCGACAAGCGCCAGGGTCATGGCGATCCAGTGCGGCCGCAGCAGGCTGAGGATGCTGAGCGCCTTGGGCGTCGCAGGACGCATCTAGAAACTGGTCACCTGAGGAGATATGTCCTGTAGTGCCCGGATCCGCGCCACCACGACCTGGGTGTACACCTCGATATCGGCGGGCGAGAATCCGCTGGCGCGGAAGCAGTCACGGATCTGGTCCGGGGACAAACGTCCGAGGCGGTCGCCGAGCCAACCCGCGTCGGCGATGGGAATATGTTTGACAATGTCCTGCATGCGCGTGCGCTCGCGGTAGCTGGGCAGACGCACGACGAAGGGAAAGAAGGGCCGGCTCTGCATGACGAAATCGACGTGTGTGGCCGTGACCTTGGCGATGAACCTGGTCTCCGCGTAGTCTTTCGAGACGCTCTTGCTGCGGGTGATGATGTTGCCAGTGCGGCCGAATGTGGCGCCCAGGTCAGTAATGCCATATTGACCTCCGCCTTCGGCGCTGTCGGACACGCGATTGTTGACGTCCTTGAGATCCCAGTTGTTGACGAGCGCCATCATCACCCTGAGACCATTGAACTCGCGCGTGCCGACGAAGGGATTGTCGTACCAGCTCCACGTGGGCGCTTCTTCGCTGCCCCCGCCGTGGCGCTCCAGACGCGCTCCGCTCACGAGGCCTTCCTCGCTGACGAACTCCTGCCCACGGGTGAGCCGTGGCAATCCCACGACGCGGATTCCGGCGCGATAGTAGTCTTCGTCGACCACGTAACCGCCCGCCCAGAGCAAGCGGGTTGCCGCCGTTTCCGACTTCGCCTCTTCTCCGAGCTTGACCTTCCACCTGACACCGTGTTCGTCTTCGACCTCGAACTTGGGCGACGTGCCGGTCTCGGACTCCTCGATGAATCTCAGGACGCTGCCGGGCTCGTGAGCCTTTCCTCCTGGCCCGCCCACCAGGTCCAGCGAGGCGGCATCGCCGCGATCGTGCCAGATTACAGCCGCGCTCTTGGCCTGCTGCGCGAAGGTGGGGACCGCAAGACACAGCGCGAGAACTGTCGGCGCAGCACGGCTGCCGATTCGCCAGCGGAGTGTGCTCATGCCTCTAGCGTAGGGTGAATGCGGTTCGGTGTCCGTGCCCTTTTGCACAGACGGGCTGGCGCCTGTCGGGGTAGGCTCAGCACAGGTGGAAACGCGTCAATGAAGCTGTTGATTCAACCGGAAGACGGCGTCGCGCCGCTCGTGGCGGCGATCAAGAAGGCCAAGAAGAGCGTCGACATCGTCGTCTTCAGATTCGATCGAGCCGAGATCGAGACGGCGCTGAAGGACGCGGCCGAGCGTGGCGTATCGGTGTCCGCGCTCATCGCCTACGCCAACCACGGCGGCGAGAAAAGCCTCCGCAAGCTCGAGATGCGTCTGCTCGAGGCGGGCGTGAAGGTGTCGAGGACCTCCGACGACCTCTCGCGCTATCACGACAAGCTGCTGATCATCGACCGGCGCCTGCTCTTCGTCTTGTCCTTCAACTTCACCCATCTCGACATCGACCATAGCCGCGGCTTTGCGATCGTCACGAGGAAACGCAACCTCGTGGAGGAGGCGCTGAAGCTACTCAAGTCCGATAACGACCGAAAACCCTACAAAGCCGCGCTCGACACGTTCGTCGTCAGCCCGGTCAACGCCCGCAAGCAGCTCCTCGCGCTCATTCACAGAGCCAAGAAGGAGCTGCTCCTCTACGATCCCAAGATCGCCGACACCGAGATGTTGCGCGCGCTGAACGGCCGAGCCAAGAAGGGAATCGACGTCAGAGTCATCGGGTCGGTCGGCCGACAGAGCACTCATCTGAGCGTTCGCCCGCTTGGCGGCTTCCGGCTGCATACGCGGACGATCGTGTGCGATCGGCGTGAGGTGTTTGTCGGGAGTCAAAGCCTGAGGAAGGCCGAACTGGACTCACGTCGCGAGGTCGGCGTGATTGTGCGCGACTCGAAAGTCGTGAGCCGTGTGGTGAAGACCTTCGAAGCGGACTGGCAAGCGAAAGACACTGCTGAGACCATCCAGGACACTCCACAGGTGCTCAAGAAGAAGCTGAAGGACATGGTCGAAAAGCTCTCGCCGCTGAATCCCATGGTCAAGGAGGCAGTGCAGGAAGTGGTCTCGAAGAAAGGGAGCGCCGGCCTGAACAAGAGGGATGTGAAAGAGACCGTCGAGAAGGCGGTGAAGGAAGCCGTTCGCGAGCGAGTGCAGGAAATGTTGAACGAGTCAGCGGACAGTAACTAGCGAATCTTGTCCGGCCAAGGTTTAGTCAAGGTATTTGACAAACACCACTTCGTTCTGTCGATCGTTATAGATCAGCTCGTCGGCGATGGCGCGAATCACCACCAGCCCGAACCCTCCAGGGCGAAGTCCCTTCTCGTGCCGAACATCGTCGTGAGCGATGACACCGGGTGCGCTGTGAATGGCTGCATGGGACAGGTCGTCGAAATTGAAGCCCAGGCCAGGGTCGGCGATCCGATATAGCAACATCCGGCGGGTGCGGAGACACGCAACGCGTACCTTCTTCGCCGGATTGAGCTGTCCTCCCCACTCGATGCCATTCAGCAGCAGCTCACGAAAGGCGAGACCGACTGAATCGCGTGTTTCAGCAGGAAGATCTGTCTCGAGCTGCTGGACGAAACTCTGTATCCGGTCGGCCGCGTCACGAGTGCATGGCACCAGCAACTCTACCCAGTCTGCTCGCGCAGATATCACCTCGATGGTGGTAACACCTGGGCCCGAGGAGAACGCGCGCGTGACGACCTCGATAAGCCGTGACGGTTCGATTGGCTTGGCAAGAAAATCGTACGCGTGTCGGCGGAGAGCATCGAGCATCACCTCCGTCGTGTCGGCGCCAGTCATGACGACGACCTTCGGAGGACGCCATTTGCTGGAACAGCGAGCCAGGATATCCAACCCGCCGATCTTGGGCAATCGAACGTCCAACAGCACGACGCGGAAATCGTGACTGCTGATCTTCTCCATTGCCTCTGCACCATCCCGTGCGACGTCAACGGTAAAACCTTCATTGGCGAGAAGCTGCATCAACCCAGTTCTTGTTGCGTCATCGTCATCAACAACCAACAGGTCTGAATGATTCATGAACACGTGACCTCGACGACACCATCCGGCGAAGTGAGCGTATGCCAGAGCCGAGAACGACGGCAATGCTGAACCGCACACCGGCCACCTTTCACGGAGGAATGTCTCAATTGTCCGGTTCAGAACATCTCGCGCGGGCCATCGCCGGTACCCTGGGGTAGGTGATTCCATGAATGACCATGCCAAAGTCCCTGAGGTTGCGGAAGAACACCGCATATCCGCGGAGGCTGCCAGGAATGATGCGGAACAGTTCAGGCGACTGGCCGAGGAGACGCGTGAAGTTCGCGACCATCATCGCGAAGCGCTCGAAGCCATCCGACAGGAGCGAGAGCAGCTGAGGAACGCCGCTGAGACGGCGCGCATGGCCAGCGAGGAGGCGCGGATCGCAGCCGAGACGGCGCGCACCGCTGGCGAGGAAGCACGGGACGCCACACACGCGGCTCGGGTGGCCGTGGTGGATACGGTACGCGCCACTGCCGATGCACTCAGCGCTTCGCTCGAACAAATGCAGTTGGTGGAGGACATGCGGCGGACCCTCCGTGAGGTAAGGGACCACAACAAGCTCGAGTCGAACTAG
>Ga0070673_100002763_pt1 | contig 10787 bp, 4 predicted proteins | sample KBSM23metaG_FD_65342 | JGI IMG/M metagenome (GOLD analysis project Ga0070673, IMG submission 65342) | Miscanthus rhizosphere microbial communities from Kellogg Biological Station, Michigan, USA - KBS M2-3 metaG | ecosystem: Host-associated > Plants > Roots > Rhizosphere > Soil ...
GGACTGCTTGGGTTGACGATTTATACAACCACTCAGCGCACTAAAGAGATTGGTGTACGCAAAGTACTTGGGGCAACTGTAACGCAAATAGTTGTGCTACTGTCCACAGAGATGGTGTGGCTTGTACTGCTGGCTTTTGCGACCATAAGCCCTGTAGCCTGGTGGGTAATGAACAAATGGATGCAAAACTTTGCCGATCACACCAATATAAGCTGGTGGGTATTTGCCTTAAGCGGCGGCGGCATGCTGCTTACCGCATTACTTGCATCAGGTTTTAGAACTATTAAAGCCGCTTTGGAGAATCCTGTTAGAAGCCTAAGATCAGAGTAGCAGTAGATACCAATGAACTAATGACTAATGACCAATAAACTAACCCATGATAAAAAACTATCTGAAAGTTGCGTGGCGGAACCTGTTGAGGAACAAGGCGCAGTCGTTTATTAATATTGCCGGCCTATCTGTGGGGCTGGCTTGCAGTCTTTTGATCCTGTTGTGGGTGCAGAATGAGGAAAGTATTGACGGTTTTCATTCACCGCAATTATATACGGTCATCGGGATACTTCATTCCAATCATACTAACATAAGCGGAATGTATGATACTCCTGGCGTATTGTCGGACGAATTAAAAAGGGTTGTCCCAGAAATAGAATACGCTACTGGAATGGGGTTTGGCGAAACCAGCACTTTCCGCGTTGGCGAGAAGATTCTCAAAATACAGGGCAACTCTGCGGGCGCTGATTATTTCAAGATGTTTAGCTTCCCGCTTATCGAAGGAACACCTCAAAACGCGCTGAATTCGCCTTCAAGCTTAGCCATATCGAGAAAAATGGCTGAGCAGTTTTTTGGAAGCGCTCATAATGCTATCGGCAAGAATATCTTATACCAAAATGCTAAAAACTTCACAATAACCGCCGTATTTGAAAACCTGCCTAAAAACGTTTCTCAAACTTTTGATTTCTTAACTAATTGGGAGGCTTTTCTGAATAACAACCCTTGGGCGCGCAGCATGGGTAATGTCGGACCACAGACCTTCGTTACGCTGAGAAAAGATGCAAACGCATCGCTGGTTGATAAAAAGCTAACCTATTTTTATGATCGTTATTTTGGCGGTATTAACAGAAAAACCAGTGCGTTTTACGTAGACCTCAGTCTGCAACCTTATGCCCAATCTTATCTGCATAATAACGTGGATCACGGTCGCCCCGATGGTGGGCGCATAGCGTATGTGCACATCTTTAGCATCGTAGCAATTTTTATTCTGCTGATCGCCTGCATCAATTTCATGAACCTCAGCACGGCGCGTTCACTCAAAAGAGCCAGGGAAGTTGGTGTTCGTAAAGCTATCGGTGCAATGCGTTCATCACTGATCGGACAGTTTATCAGTGAATCATTGCTGACAACCATTCTTGCAGTTGCAATAGCGTTGGGTATTGTTGTTGTAGTCCTTCCCGTCTTCAACCAGATCACCCAAAAGGAAATCGTCCTACCCTTTCGACAAGTTTCTTTCTGGCTACAGCTTATAGGTATTACGCTTATCACAGGGTTATTATCCGGAAGCTATCCTGCGTTATTCCTGTCTTCATTCAAGCCGGTTAAAGTGTTAAAGGGTGCGCTTAAACTAGACCCAATCACTACCCTATTCCGCAAAGGCCTGGTGGTGTTTCAGTTTGTATTATCAGTGATATTGATAACCGGAACCATTATCATTTCGCGACAAATGAACTATATCGAATCGAAAAACCTGGGCTACAACAGAGAAAACCTTATCTCAGTAACGATGGAAGGTGAACTGCGGACCAAATACAATATACTCAAAGATGAATTGCAGAAAAGCGCTGACATAAAATCGGTTAGCCGCATCAGTACCGAACCGACAGATATTTATGGCAGCACAGCCGCCGTGGGATGGATAGGTCAGGACACAACAAAAAGCATCATGTTTACTACCGTTGGCATTGGGTATGACTTTTTCCAAACTATGCAAATGAAAATGGTGGCAGGCCGTGCATTCTCAAAAGATTATCCCACAGATACCGCCAACTATATATTAAATGAAATTGCTGTCAAGGAAACTGGCTACAAAGATCCGATAGGACAACCTCTTAGGGTTTTTGGCAGGCCAGGTAAGATCATAGGTGTGGTAAAGGATTTTCATTTCCACTCCATGCATACACAGATCGGCCCGATCATCTTCCGTTCAGGAGAACATGAACAAGGCCCGATATTGATCAGGACACAACCCGGCAAGTCACGCGAAGCAGTAGCAAGCATTGAAAGATTATGCAAGCAACTAAACCCTGCGTTCCCCCCATCTTATCATTTCGTGGATGAGCAATATCAGAAATTATATCAAAACGAACAGATCATCAACAAGTTATCTGATGTATTTGCCTTTTTGGCTGTATTCATTTCATGTCTTGGCTTATTGGGACTAGCCATGTTTACTGCAGAGCAACGCATTAAAGAAATTGGCATACGCAAGGTGCTGGGTGCAAGTATCCGCTCCCTGTTTGCATTGCTGTCAAGAGAGTTTGTAATGCTTGTAACCATCGCATTATTCATTGCAACACCTGTCACCTGGTATGTAATGGATAAATGGCTGCACAGCTTTCAATACTACGCGCCATTAAACTGGTGGGTATTTGCAATAGCGGGGGTATTGACCATATTGATCGCACTGGCAACTGTTAGTTTCCAGGCTATAAAAGCAGCACTGGTTAATCCGGTGAAAAGCCTAAGGTCGGAGTAGCAGTGGCCGTTTCAGTAGCAGTTAAATACCAATGAACTAATGACTAATAACTAATAAACTAACCACATGATAAAGAACTTTTTCGTCATCAGCCTGCGTAATCTTTTGAAAAGGAAGGGATATACTACGCTGAATATCCTGGGGCTAACTATCGGCATCACTTGCTGTATGCTGATTTTTCAGTATGTATCCTATGAGAGAAGCTATGATACCTTTCAGAAGAATTCATCGCAGATAGTCCGTATCCGGCTGGATGAATATAAACAGGGGAAACTGCTGTGGCAGTCAGCTACGTCCTACCCTGCTTTTGGGCCACTGATGAAAAAAGATTATCCGGAGGTTCAGAATTATTGCCGGCTGATAGATGATGAACTTTTGCTTAGCAATGATGCAAAAAACCTTAAGTTCTCTGAAAAGAAGGGTTATTTTGCTGATCCGTCATCCATTAGTATGCTGGGTGTCGAACTTGCCGCCGGGAATAATGCGACTGCACTAGATGCTCCTAATAAGATCATCGTTTCGCAAACCATGGCGCGCAAATATTTTGGCACCACTGATGTGATAGGTAAAATCCTGCAATCGCATGGTGATGGCAGGGCCAAACCGGATGTATACCAAATAACCGGGGTGTTTAAGGACTATCCTAAAAACTCGCATCTCATTATCGATTACCTGGTTTCGTACGAAACGCTTCGCAAAGCTTTGAAAGAACAGGGTGATAAAGAAGATTCCGCCAATACCGCCATTGGCTGGTATGATTTCTATGTTTACCTTCAGCTGAAACCAGGCACAGACCTGCAGGCTTTCCAGGCTAAAATGCCGGCGTTTGCCGCTAAATATGTCAATAAGCGCAAAGGCGCAAAAGGCTCCCAATTTTCGGGCAACAAGCTCTATATTATCCCGTTTAGCGACATACATCTATACTCGAATTATAACCAGGAGGCAGAAGTGAATGGCAGCGGCAGCGCTGTAAATTTCATGTTCCTGATCGGGCTTATTATCCTCGGTATCGCATGGATCAATTATATAAATTTATCAACTGCCCGCTCGGTTGAGCGAGCGAAAGAAGTGGGTGTCCGCAAAGTTTTAGGGGCAGCCAAAGGGAATTTGGTGCGGCAGTTTATGCTCGAAAACGTTTTATTAAACTTGACAGCTATACTCCTTGCGGGCTTGGCCGTGGCTATGCTAACTCCGTGGTTCAATAACCTAATGGGCAAAGATGTTTCAACGGGCTTCTCCATGTCGGGTAAATACTGGCTGATATTCTTCGCTATCTTCTGTTCAGGAACGTTGCTTTCAGGCCTATATCCTGCTTTTGTTCTGTCGGACTATAAACCTGTGGCTGTTCTTAAAGGCGCTTTTAAAAACACTTCCGGTGGATTGATTTTAAGAAAATCGCTGATCGTTGTGCAATTCGGGATATCTGTGGTACTTATTGCAGGCACCATTATAGTTTACCAACAGGTGAACTTTATGCGTAAGCAAAAGCTTGGTGTTGATATCAATCAGACACTGGTATTAAGCGGCGTTCAGTCGATTCCCGATTCGGTATATCAGGATGCACTGCAGCCATTTAAGTCGGAATTGCTCAAAATTCCGGGTGTAAAAAGTATGACTTCGTCATCCAATGTGATGGGCCAGGAAATCTACTGGACAAACGGTTTTCAAAGCCTCGACCATAAAGAACTTGGAGGTTCAACCGTGTATCGCCTTGGTGTAGATTATGATTTTATACCCCAATTCGGCATGAAATTACTAGCCGGGAGAAATTTCTCGAAAGATTTCCCAACCGATAAAAAAGGCGCAATATTGAATGATAGGGCGCTGGCTCAAATGGGCTTCAAAGATCCCCAGGATGCCATCGGCAAAAAAATATCTAATGGCGACACGCTTACCGTTATCGGCGTGATACAAAGTTTCCATCACATGGGACTTCAAAAGCCTATTGACCCCCAACTGATCTCGTTAAGACCAAATGCCCGCAATGCCTATTCAATAAAGTTACAAACCAACGAATTGCAGGGCACCGTTGCAGCCGTAAAAGTTTTGTGGAGCAGATATTTCCCTAATGATCCTTTCAGTTATTTCTTCCTTGATGATGAGTTTAATGCCCAATATCAAAGTGATCAGCGATTTGGGGAGATGTTCACCTTATTTGCGTCACTGGCCATATTGATAGCGTGCTTTGGATTAATCGGGCTATCAGCATATAACATATTACAGCGTACAAAAGAGGTGGGTATCCGCAAAGTGCTCGGCGCGTCTGTGCAGAATGTAGTGTTCATCCTGTCAAAAGATTTTCTGTTGCTGGTTATTCTGTCGTTCGTGGTAGCAGCGCCTGTTTCGTGGTTTATAATGCACCAATGGCTGCAGGATTTCGCATACCGGATAACCATCAGCTGGTGGGTATTCGGCGTAGCCGGAGCATTAGCGCTATTAATTGCATTGAGTACTATAAGCTACCAGGCGATTAAGGCGGCAATAGCGAACCCTGTGCGTAGTTTACGGAGTGAGTAGCAGTGGCAGGTGCAGTTAAATACCAATGAACTAATGACAAATGACCAAGGACTAATAAACCAACACCATGATAAAAAACTATCTGAAAGTTGCGTGGCGTAACCTTGTTAAGAACCGGGTTACCTCCCTGATCAATATCGGCGGACTTGCCGTGGGTATGGCCGTGGCAATGCTAATAGGTTTGTGGATATACGGTGAGCTATCATTTGATAAATACCATAAAAACTATGGCACGATTGCCTGCGTGATGCAAAACCAAACCCTGAACGGTGAAACAACAAGTCTTAAAGCAATGCCAATACCGGTGGCTAATAATCTTCGACAGTTCTACGCGGACAATTTTAAACAAGTGGTATTATCTTCATGGACCAATCCGCACCAGCTTACATTTAAGGACAAAAGTATATCGGCTCAGGGAAGCTATATGGAATCGGGCGCGCCAGAAATGTTAACCTTAAAAATGATAAAGGGCACCCGATCTGCGCTGAAAGATCCATCGGCTGTTATCCTTGCTGAATCAGTTGCTAAAGCAATCTTTGGGGATGCCGACCCGATAAACAAGCCGTTGAAAATAGACGACCAGAACCTTAAAGTGGCCGGGGTATATGCAGATGTGCCTGCAAATACGACTTTCAATAATCTATTGTTCATTGCATCATGGGAAACCTATGCCAGCGCCAACGAAATAAAGGAGGCTATTGGTGACTGGAATCACAATTCCTTCCAAATTTTCGTACAAGTTTCAAATTCTGCCAGTATCGCAGCGGTTTCCGACAAGATCAGGCAGATAAAATTCAATAATGTTGATGCTGGCGGAAAAAAGACCAAGCCCGAGATATTTCTATATCCGATGAACCGCTGGCATTTGTATTCTGAATTTAAAAATGGCGTAAATACAGGAGGCGATATCAAGTACGTCTGGCTTTTTGCAATAACAGGCATTTTTATATTAGCGCTCGCTTGTATCAATTTCATGAACTTAAGCACCGCACGTTCAGAAAAACGTGCCAAAGAAGTAGGTATAAGAAAAGTGATGGGCTCCATGCGCCGCCAGTTGATCATCCAGTTTTTAGGTGAATCATTATTAACAGCAACTTTAGCTTTTGCATTATCTTTATTTATAGTCCAACTATTGATTCCCTTTTTCAATGAACTAGCCGGGAAACAAATTGCCATTTTGTGGGGGCAGCCGGTGTTCTGGGTATTAGGATTGGGTTTTGCCGTGTCATGTGGTCTGTTTGCAGGCAGCTACCCTGCATTTTACCTCTCCTCATTCAGACCTGTAAAGGTATTAAAGGGCCCCATTCGGGCAGGCAAATGGGCCGGTATACCTCGCAAAGCCCTGGTAGTGGTTCAATTTACCTTTTCTATCATCATGATCATCGGAACGATCGTGGTCTTCCGCCTGGTTCAGTTTGCTAAAGACCGTCCGATAGGTTATAGCCGCGCGGGCCTGGTTATCGCCAGACCTTTTACAGCAGATATCCATAATCATTTTCAAGCCTTCAGAAACGACTTACTGGAAACCGGTTTGATCTCTGAAGCTGCCGAATCTGGCAACCAGGTAACTAAGGGTAGCGGGACGAGCGGCGGCTTAAATTGGCAAGGGAAGGATCCTAACATGAATGATGAATTTGCCACGTTTGCAGTAACACCCGAATATGGCAAAACTATTGGTTGGCAATTCAGAGATGGCAGTGATTTTTCAAGTACCAGCCCATCGGTATTAAACGATATCGTTCTAAATGAGACAGCGGTGAAATATATGGGGCTTAAAAATCCGTTGGGGCAGATTCTCAGATGGAACGACAAACAATACAAAATAATCGGTGTCACTAAAAACATGATCGTCGAATCGCCTTATGAACCTGTTAAACCGACTATCTTTTATATTACTCCATATGCGGGGCCGTTAAACATCCGGATCAATCCAAAAGCAAGCGCGGCAAACGCAATGAGTGCCATCGAAACAATTTACAAGAAATATGCGCCGGGCCAGCCTTTTGATTACCAGTTTGCTGATGAGGAATATGCTAAAAAATTTAATGGCGAAGAGCGGATTGGAAAACTAGCCAGTGCATTCGCAGTACTTGCAATTTTTATCAGCTGCATGGGTTTATTCGGTATAGCCAGCTTTATAGCCGAACAGCGCACAAAGGAAGTAGGGGTACGAAAAGTACTGGGCGCTACCGTATTCAATCTATGGCAACTGCTGTCAACAGATTTTCTGGTCCTGGTAATTATTGCCCTGCTTATCGCGATCCCCGTCTCCTATTATTTTATGCACCAATGGCTACAAGGTTATCAATATCACCCGGGAATTTCCTGGTGGATATTTGCGGTTACTGCCATAACTGTGGTTGCTATCACTCTGCTAACAGTTAGCTTTCAAAGTATCAAGGCAGCTTTAGCTAACCCGGTAAAGAGCCTGAGATCAGAATAGCAGAGGTAGTTGCAGTAGCAGTGAAATACCAATAAACTAATGACCAATGACTAATGAACCAAGCTATGATAAAGAACTATTTAAAAATCGCGTGGAGAAATCTTCTTAAAAGCAAGGCATCGTCGGTGATTAATATCGGCGGGCTTGCCGTGGGTATGGCTGTGGTTATGCTGATAGGTTTGTGGATGTATAGTGAATTGTCGTTTGACAAGAACATACCTAATCACGACCGTATTGCGCAAGTGATGCAAAACCAATGGATAAACAATGAAACCGACACCTGGAACAGCCAGGCATATCCGATGGGTCCTATCCTTCGTGCTCAATATGGCAGCGATTTTAAACATGTGATCATGTCTTCGTGGACCAACAGTCATATCATTTCGATTAACGATAAAAACTTGAAGGTGAGCGGCAATTTTATGGAGCCGGGGGTTATGGATATGCTGTCGCTTAAAATTATCAGGGGTAGTCGTAACGGGCTAAATGAGCCTAACTCAATACTACTATCTCAGACAGCTGTTAAAGCCATTTTTGGTGATGCCGACCCGATGGATAAGGTCATCAAAATAGACCATGATGATGTGCTTACTGTTAAGGTATCCGGGGTTTACGAAGATATTCCTGAAAACTCTTCATTCGGCGACCTTGCCTTTATTTCTCCATGGCAATTGCTGGTAAAAGACCAGCATTATGATACCCGATTTAATAATCCGTGGGGCGCAAGCTGGTTCCAGACTTTTGTTCAGATAGCTGATAACGCCGACATGAACAAGGTTTCGGACAAGATCAAAGACATCAAAATGAAGGATCTTCAGCGCACAAAAAACAGCGATGCACGATTTAGGCCTGTTATCTTCCTGCATCCCATGAACAACTGGCATCTGCACAGCGATTTTAAAAATGGTGTCAACATTGGCGGTGGTATCCAGTATGTGTGGCTGTTTGGGGTGATCGGTGTGTTTGTACTCTTGTTGGCCTGCATCAATTTCATGAACTTAAGCACCGCCCGTTCAGAAAAACGCGCTAAAGAAGTGGGCATACGCAAATCGGTAGGCTCAAGAAGGAATCAGTTGATCGCCCAATTCTATTGTGAATCTCTGGTCATAGCCGTTTTCTCCCTCCTGTTCGCTCTGGCATTTGTACAATTATCCCTGCCATTCTTTAATGATGTAGCAGGCAAAAAACTTACTATGCCCTGGGGTAGTCCGCTATTCTGGCTAGCTGGTATAGGTTTCACCTTGTTTACCGGACTTATCGCTGGTAGTTATCCCGCATTGTACCTTTCATCTTTCAAGCCGGTCAAAGTATTGAAAGGCACATTCCGGGCAGGTCGCCTGGCCTCGATACCGCGCAAAGTGCTGGTGGTGGTACAGTTTACTGTTTCAATCATTTTGATCATCGGAACTATCGTGGTTTTCAACCAGGTGCAATACGCAAAAGACCGTCCTATTGGCTATAATGTCAATGGCCTCATGATTGTACCACTGCAAACTGACAACATTACAAAGAAATATGATGCGATAAGGAACGACCTGATAAACAGCGGTGCAGTTGCATCGGTTTCAAGATCGCAAACGCGCATAACCGACGGTAACTCTACTAATGGCGGCTTTACATGGCAAGGTAAAGATCCGGCTCTTCAGGAAAACTTCAAAAGTCTAAGTGTTTCTCCTGAATTTGGTAAAACCGTCAAATGGGAAATAACACAAGGGCGTGATTTTGATCCGGCACTCAAAAGCGACTCATCGGGCTTTATTATCAATGAAGCATGCGTAAAATACCTGGGCTTCAAAAACCCCATCGGCCAAACCATTACCTGGATCGGCAATGGAAATTATAAGATCATTGGGGTTGTAAAAGATATGGTCAGCGAATCGGCTTACCAGCCAGTACAACAGACATTCTTCTTCCTGGGTAATTGGTTGAGTAATGTAGATATCAGGCTCGGCGCCAATAGCAGTGCACATGATGCTATTGACAAGATCGGGGCTATATTTAAAAAATATGATCCTTCTACCCCATTCGAATACAGCTTTGCTGATGACGATTACGCCAAAAAGTTTGATACGGAAGTGCGCGTAGGTAAACTGGCCAGTTCATTTGCAGGCCTTGCCATTTTCATCAGTTGTCTTGGCTTGTTCGGTATGGCATCCTTCATGGCCGAGCAGCGTGTTAAAGAGATCGGCGTGCGTAAAGTACTTGGCGCTTCAGTATTCAACCTTTGGCGTTTGCTTTCAAAAGATTTTGTAGGTCTGGTAGTTATTTCCCTGTTCATCGCTTCGCCCGTAGCATACTATTTTATGCATAAATGGCTGGAAAACTACACCTACCGATCCGTTATGAGCTGGTGGATTTTTGCTATTACGGCTGCCGGAGCATTACTGATAACGGTGCTCACCGTAAGCTATCAAAGTTTGAAAGCAGCTATGGCAAACCCGGTGAGGAGCCTGAGATCGGAGTAGCAGTTGCAGTAAGACACGAATGACCAATGACTAATGAACTAAACCATGATAAAGAACTATTTCAAAATTGCCTGGAGGAATCTTATTAAGAATAAGGCTTCCTCTTTCATCAACATCAGTGGATTAGCCGTGGGTATGGCAGTAGCGATGCTGATCGGTTTATGGATATGGGATGAACTTTCATTCGATCACTACCATCAGAATTATGAAAGAATAGGAAAGATAATGACTACGCAAACATCCAATGGTCTAGTGGTAACTTTTGGGTCGACAGTAGTACCGCTTAATAATGAACTGCGTAGCAGGTATGGCAATAGCATTAAAAGCACTGCCCTTATCTCAGCGGGAACACATATCCTATCGGCAGGTGAAATAAAAGTATCACAGCAAGGTATATGGGCAGAATCTGGATTGCCGGCAATGCTTTCACTGACGATGATTAAAGGCAGCTATAATGCTTTCAAAGACCCTGCATCTGTGTTTCTTTCGGCCTCTACAGCAAATGCATTATTCGGCAATGCAGACCCTATAACTAAGGTAGTTCGTGTCGATAACTTCACGGATATGAAAGTTGCGGGTATTTATCAGGATTTACCGCGAAATACGACATTAA
>Ga0070673_100002766_pt1 | contig 10783 bp, 9 predicted proteins | sample KBSM23metaG_FD_65342 | JGI IMG/M metagenome (GOLD analysis project Ga0070673, IMG submission 65342) | Miscanthus rhizosphere microbial communities from Kellogg Biological Station, Michigan, USA - KBS M2-3 metaG | ecosystem: Host-associated > Plants > Roots > Rhizosphere > Soil ...
AACACGCGAAAAAGATTGAGGGTGCCGGTGGCGATCCCGAACTCATGCCGCTTTACGGCATTCTGCATCACCACCGTGCCGACCGTGTACATCGGTCCGAGCCCGACGCCCAGCACGCCAAGCACCACGGCGAAAGCGCCGAGCGATAGGTGCGCTGGAAAGGCGGCCAGAAAACCGAGCAAGGCGATGGCGATGACGAGCCCGACGACCGGCACCCGCATGTAGTGCGCAAGCCCGACGATGAGGCGGCCGGCGGCGAGCGAGCCGACCGTGGTGCCGACCATGAATGCAATCAGCGCCAGACCTGAGACGCTCGCCGAAGCGCCGAGCACGACCTGGCAATAGAGCGGCGTGTAGATGGTCACGCCGATTATCGTGCCAATCGCGAAGAAGCTCGCGCAGGTCATGGCGCTGGTCACGCGACCGCGAAGAATCGTGAGCGGAATGAACGGCTCCCGCGCTGTGAGAAGCCTCACGACGAACAATATCCAGAGCACTGCAGAGCCGGCGAACAGACTGACGATGCGCCAGGAGCTCCAGCCGTAGCGCATGGCGCCCCAGCTGAGCGCCAGCATCAGGGCGAGCGCCGCTCCTACCATCAGCATGCCGCCGATCAGGTCGAGTCGGTGCGGCCGCTCATGCCGCGGCAGGCGGCGCAGCGCGCGCGAGGTCATCACCAGCGCCACGGTGCCGAGCGGCAAGTTGAGCCAAAAGATGAACGACCAGTGCAGGTGATCGGTCAGCAGTCCGCCAAGCACCGGCCCGAGGATGCTGGCGCTCAGGAACGTAAGCGAGACATAGCTTTGCACCAGCGGGCGCTCGCGCGGCGAAAGGAGGTCGCCGATGATCGTCTGTACGATCGGCAGCAGCCCGCCGCCGCCGATCCCCTGCAGGGCGCGGGCGAGAACAAGCACCCACATCGCCGGCGCCAGCGCGCAGGCAACCGAGCCGGCGATAAAGATGCTGATACACGTGAGGAGAATGGTGCGGCGGCCGTGGATATCGGAGAGCTTGCCGAAGAGCGGGGTCGCCGCCGTCGCGGCAAGCAGATAGGCGGTCACCACCCAGGGAAGATCGTCGATATGACCGATGCTTCTGCCAATCGCCGGTAGGGCTGGGGCCACAATCGTTTGCTCGAGCGCGCCGAGGAACAGCGCCAGCATGATGCCGGCGATCGTAGTGCGGATGGCGGCTTGATCGAGCGATGCGGGCTCGGGTTGCGGCTCCGCCGGCCGCGGCGGCACAGTCCGCTCCGGGTAGGGGCGCGCCGGTGCCTCCTCGCGTCGGGCCGAGCCATTGGTGGCGTCGTCAGCGGGCACGCCGTGTGTGTCGTCGGGAGGGAGTTCGAGGGCCATTTAACCTGTGAGCGCGGATCGTGAGTGAAGCGGTACGCAACGGGCGCCCGATCTCAATCACCCTCCGCTCGTCGCCGCGAATGAGGGCGGGATGATTCCTTCGGCCGGCGCCTCGCCCCTTTGGGCAGCTTCAGCGGCCAGCCGACGATATGGTCCTCGAGGTCCTCGTCGGGCACCTCGGTCTCGCTCGCCCCGACACGGCCCCGAACGGAAACGCCGGCTGCGTGCACGGTCTGCGGATCACCCGACACGAGCGGGTGCCACCAATAGAGGTCCTTGCCCTCGGCGAGCAGCACGTAGGCGCAAGACGGCGGCAGCCAGGTGATCGCTTTCAGGCTTTCGGGCGTGAGCTGGACGCAATCATCGACCTTTTCCAGGCGGTGCGCGTAGTCACCGCAGCGGCAGCTGTCGCCGTCGAGCAGGCGGCAGCCGACATTGGTGTAGTAGGTCCGGTCGGTCCCCTCCTCTTCCAGCTTGTTGAGGCAGCAACGGCCGCAGCCGTCACAAAGGCTCTCCCATTCCGAATCGGTCATCTCTGCCAGGGATTTGCGCTGCCAGAATGGGATGTCGCTTGATCCGTCCCCCGCTGCCATTTAATTCTCCAGGCCGATTCCACGTCCGCCGGCTCCGCTTTGAAACCTAAGCCCGGCCGGCGGATGACGCCAAGCTGCTGCGGTCACGTTGAAATGGGGCTGCAAGGTGACATGCGACAGGCCCAATTCGCCCCCAATCTCCGTTCACCCTGTGGCGGCTGCGCCATTGGCGGCGGACACGGGGTTCCGCTAAGTCTTAACCGGTAATCATGATAAGCTACGCGCGCAGAACCCGCTCCTGGAGTGTTGAAGCGTGACGGACCTGTTTCCGGATCCGGGTACGGATTGGAAGCTTAAGCTCAAGCGGCTGCTGCTCGATTTCGACGCGCGCATCGACTCCGCCATATTCGAGGGCGGCAAATGGGCGCGGGAGATCTATGAGCGCTTCACCGCGATCATGGACCATTGCCATGTCGCCGGCTGGCGCCGCTGGCTGCTGGTGGAGCCGATCTCGGAGGGGGCGACGCTCGGCACCGGCGGCCTCCTCCTCATGCTCATCCTTGCCCTTCCCGCCTTCCGGGAAACCTCGGACGAGGATTGGCTGAAGAAATCGGACCTCGCGGTCACTTTCCTCGACCGCTACGGCAACGAGGTCGGCAATCGCGGCATCAAGCATAACGATTCGGTGCCGCTCGAAGACATGCCGGACCATCTCATCAAGGCGACGCTCGCAACCGAGGACCGCCGTTTCTACGAGCATTTCGGCATCGACTTCTACGGTACGCTCCGCGCGCTGATGACGAACGCCAAGGCCGGCGGCGTCGTGCAGGGCGGGTCCACGATCAGCCAGCAGCTGGCCAAAAACCTGTTCCTGTCGAACGAGCGCACCATCGAGCGCAAGATCAACGAAGCGTTCCTCGCGCTTTGGCTGGAGACGCGGCTCTCCAAGAACGAAATCCTCAAGCTCTATCTCGACCGCGCCTATCTCGGTGGCGGCGCCTTCGGCGTCGATGCGGCGTCACTTTATTATTTTGGCAAAACGGTGCGCGACGTGACGCTCGCGGAGGCGGCGATGCTCGCCGGCCTGTTCAAGGCGCCGACCAAGTTCTCGCCGCTGGTCAACCTGCCGGCGGCGCGCGCGCGTGCCAACGTCGTGCTCGACAATCTGGTCGACAACGGATTCATGACCGAGGGTCAGGTCTACGGCGCCCGCCGCAATCCGGCGACCCCGATCGACCGCACCGAAGAGGACGCGCCGAACTACTACCTCGACTGGGCCTTCGACGAGATGCGCAAGCTCGTCGATACGTTCCCGAAATCGGTCAACGAGCGCTTCTTCGTGGTGCGCACGGCGCTCGACTCGAATCTCCAACGCTACGCTCAGCACACGATCGAGTCGGCGCTGCGCCAATACGGCCACGACTACGGCGCGAGCCAGTCGGCCACAGTGATCTCCGATCTCGACGGCGCGGTGCGCGCAATGGTCGGCGGCCGCGACTACGGCGAAAGCCAGTTCAACCGCGCGGTCGACGCGCTGCGCCAGCCCGGATCTTCGTTCAAGCCCTACGTCTATGCGACCGCGCTGGCGAACGGGTTCAAGCCGAGCTCGGTGCTCGTCGATTCCCCGGTCTGCATCGGCAATTGGTGCCCGCACAATTATTCCGGCGGCTATTCCGGGTCGATGACGCTGCTCACCGCCATCACCCACTCGATCAACGTCATTCCGGTCAAGCTGTCGATCGCGCTCGGGGACGGCAACGCCAAGCTCGGCCGTGCCAAGATCATTCAGACCGCACGCAACTTCGGCATCTACACCCCGCTCCCCGATACGCCGTCTCTGCCGATCGGCGCCGACGAGGTGAATGTGCTCGAGCATGCCGTCGCCTATGCGACCTTCCCGAACCTTGGGAAAGCGGTCGCGCCTCACGCTGCGCTCGAAGTGCGCACCGGTGCCGGCGAACTGGTGTGGCGCTTCGACCGCGACGGCAAGCGCCCTGAGCAGGTCATCAGCCCGCAGGTCGCCCTCGACATGATCATGATGATGAACTCGGTCGTCGAGAACGGCACCGGCAAAAGGGCCCAGCTCGACGGTATCAAGGTGTCGGGCAAGACCGGAACCACTAACGGTTACCGCGACGCCTGGTTCGTTGGCTACACCGGCAACTTCAGCGGCGCGGTGTGGATGGGCAACGACGACTATTCGCCTACCAAGCGCATGACCGGCGGCACCATCCCGGCTTTGATATGGCACGACATCATGGCCTTCGCCCATCAGGGTGTGGAGCTGCGGGCTTTGCCCGGCCTGCCGGCGCCGCAGCACGCCCCGACCGTCGCGGACGCGACATTCAAGGGCGGCCAAGGACCTCCGCAAGCCCTGCTCACCCGCAAGGCGACGGAGGCTCTGGTGCGCGTCGAGCGCCTGCTCGACGACGCGAGCCACGCGCTCGCGGCTCAGAGCGGCGCCCCTGGAAAGGTTGGCGCGCTCGGCGATCCTCGCGGCAATACGCTCACCGCTGCGACAGAGCGTCAGCCCGCCGGGATTTCACGTCGCGACTGATCGCGGCTAAAGTAGACGGCGAAGAGTCGTCGCTCTCATCGGGTCGAACGTGCGCCTGTTTTTCGGTTCCTGCTTCACGCTGGTACTCGCGGCGGTCGTCGGGCTCGGCGCGACCTGGCTGACCCTGACGCGCGGCGTCGCCTTCGGCGCGCTGAACCTGGGCGCGTGGACCGCCTGGCCGAAGAGCGGGTCGGTGGATATTGACCCCTATGCGCGGGCCATCATCTCCCGCACCGGCCAACTACCGATCGGAACCGGCGACGGCGTCGCCTTCTACGCCCGCCGCGACGACGCCGGGAACGCCTTCGACGGCCGATGCACCTTCGTCATCAGTGGCTCAACGCCGGCGGCGCGCTACTGGACGCTCACCCTCTACGATACCGAGGGCCGGCCGGTCGCCAACACGATCGAGCGGCACGGCTTCACCAGCGCCGAAATCGTCCGCGAAACCGACGGCCGCTTCACAATCAGTGTCGCGCCGCGCGCGCGGCCGGGAAATTGGCTGCCGACCGGCGGCATCGAACAGTTTGTGCTGGTGTGGCGCCTCTACGATACGCCGATCGGCGTGGCGACGCGCACCGCCAAAGCCGGACCGATGCCGGCGGTCGCGCGAAAGGACTGCTCATGATCCGGCTGCTGCTGTGGATACTCGGCGCCGTATTGCTCGGTGGGATCGTGCATCTTTCCACCGTGCTGGCGATGCCGCAGACGGCCAAGCAGGACGCCTATTCGCGGCTCGCGCCGCTCACCCCGGTCAATGCCGTCGCCGTGCTGCCGCCGCCGACCGCGAAGGCTTCGCTGATGCCGTTCATGGACCCGGCGTTTGCGGTCGCGGTCTGCCGCTATGACATTTCAAGCGGGCCATTGAAGTTCAAGGCGCCGGTGAGCCAAGCCTACACGTCGGTAACGTTCTACACGCGCAAGAGTGTCGCCTACTACGCGATCAACGACCGCGCCGCCGGCCGCCGTTCGATCGAGCTCGACCTCATGACCGCCGAGCAGCACGCGCAAATGCCGGCCGAGGAGGACGTGACCGCTGCCGACCGGTTGATCATTGAATCACCGACGACGACGGGGCTGATCCTGCTGCGGACACTGGCGCCGGAGCCGGGCCTGATGCCGATGGCGCGGCGCGCACTCGGCGGCGCCCAGTGCCATCTCGAGGAGGCGCAGTAGTCGCCTACTTTCGGCCGGCTGCCGCCTTGGGCGCGAGCACGCGGCCCGACAAATCGGCGAAACGCGGCAGCGGGACCACCTGGTTTGCCGTGATCTTTTGCTGCAATTGGGTGAGCACGATGTCGGCGTCGGCGGCGATCTTTTCCGGCTCCCCGGCTACCAGATGATCGAGGGCAAACCGATAGGCCGCGCAGCGTTGTGCCAGTGACTGCTGCACCCAAGCGATCGTGAGGCTGTTCTCGCCGACACGCGCCAACGCGCCGAGGCGCTCGACCGGGCTGAGATCGGCCATGAGCTCAATGCTGGCTTCGCGCCGGCGATCGAGATCGAGGACGCGATGGGCGGTGTCGAAGAAAGGTCCGATGCGTACGATGTCGTTACGGATATCGTCGATCAGTGTGTTGTAGCGTCCCATGGACGAGCGGTGGCCCACGGCCTGCAGTTCCCAATAATAGGCCGTCGTGTCGACCACCCATAGCTCGCGCTGAAACTCGTGTTTGATGCCGTACTCGTAGAGGACGGCATCCCAGCGTTGCCGGTCGTAGGGCGGCTCGATCAGCGGAAAGGCGAGGTCGCGCAACGTGCGCTCTTCCTCCGTCAAGTGGTAGAGCGATATCGGGGCGACCGCCCTGACCGCGGCTTCCTGCCCGACCCAGGCATGAATGTCGTCGGTGACGAGCACCGGATGCAGACGGTCGAAATCGCCGAGGCTTGAGCAACCGGCAAGCACGACCAAAGCGATGATGATTGCGGGCGCGATCTGCTTCTCGCAGCGGCGGAGTCGCGGCGCCATCGGCGCGGGTCCGTTCAGCGGCGCCTCATGCGGCGGCGTCCGCCACCATGGGCTGGAGGCCGGGTGCGCGGTTCGACTTCCTCGATGCGCGCATCGGTGTGCCGTTCGATACGAATGACGGGAAGGATGATCACCGTCGCGGATTCGTCCTGAGCATCGGCACGGCCGAACCGCACGATGCGCCCCTCGTCCGGAAATTTGATGATGTCGCCCACCGCCGCCGCCCTCTACCCGCCGGCGCAGATCCCCCCATGCGCACAGGTCGGTACGCGAGCGATTAAGCGGCATGCAAGGTTAACGCTCCGCTAACGGCAACCGCTTACCCTCATTACCTGCCACGGTGTGGCGACCGAGTAACATGAGATGGAAACTGCGGGCTTCTCTGGTCTCGACGGCCTCGCCGATCTCGGGTTACGCAGCGGGGTCGATATGCGTCCGACCTTGCTGCGCATTCTCACCGATCTCTATGTGCAGAAGCTCAGGCACACGCCGGAAGAGGAGCGCCACTACACAGAGCTGGCGCTGCGTTTGCTGGGCGCGGTCGACGTACCGACCCGCGCTGCGGTCGCAGCGAGGCTAGCGCGCCATCTCTCGCCGCCGCTGCTGGTGCTGCAGTATCTAAGCCGCGATCTGCACGAAGTCGCCGAGCCGCTGCGCACGCACGCCCTGTTGCAGCCCCCTGCTCCGGTGCCAACGACTGCGCCGCATGCCGAGCAAATACGCGTCAAGACAAACGACAGCGAGCACGAGCTCAGCGCAGGCGATAGCGAGCGCGACCTCGCCGACGAGAACGACGACTCGTTCGCGCATGTCACGCCCGCTGTCGATCCGGTTACGGCCGGAGAGCTCAACGAGCTGTTCTTCGCGGCCGATCCAAACGAGCGGCGCCTGATCCTGCTCAATCTCGACGTCGTCGCGCCGCTTCCGCCAGACCGTACCGGCCTCGCGCGCGATCCGTCGGCGAGCGAACGCCTGGAAGCGGCAGCGCTCGCCCGCAGCAATGACGATTTCGTTCGGCACCTCGTGCATTCGTTGCGGATACCGCGAGCACAGGCGCGGCGCATGGTGCACGACCACCTCGGCGAGCCGATCATCGTAGCGGCAAAGGCGCTCGACGTGCCGCGCGACGCGCTCTATCGCATTCTCCTGTTCGCCAATGCCGCAGTCGGACACTCCGTTGAACGTGTCCATGCGCTGGCGGCGCTTTACGACGAAATCACGATACAAGCAGCCGAGGGAATGGTCGCGATCTGGCAGTCGCTCCAAAATGACGAGCGCGCCGCCGCGAAGTATCAGCCGGTCACCTGGAGCGAGACATACGCACGCCGACGTCCGGCGCCGGCTGCGCAACGCTCCCCGCTCCCTGCCCCGCCGCAAGGAGGGACCCAGCGCGCTCCGGCGCACCGCAGCCCGCCCGCGGCTGGATCGCTGGCGGCACGGGACTGAACTCGCGACATACCCGGCTCAAGCGGCGACAATGTCCAGAAAATTGCGACCGGCCCGGTCCTCGATCTCCACGATCCAGACGTCCGGGTCGAATTTCACCTCGCGGGCGAGATAGGCCTCGACTTCCGCATCAGCAGCCGGCAGCGCGACAAGGCTCGGCGTGAACGCACGGGCCGTCCCTTCTGCAGCCTCGAACGCGCTCTGCGGCGCTGGGCCAAACAAATCGGAAGTGCCGTCGAGCCGGTTGATGCGAACGAATACGGCGCCCGCTTCCTCGGCCCCGCGTCTACGCAGGACGCCGAATACGCCCTCGATCTCGCAGCGACGCAAATAGGCGGCGACCCAGAGCGCAGTTTTGAGACGCATGTTCCGCTATTCCACCGTGGCGAGACGGCGGACTGCATATCCGCAAATGGTGAGGCTTGCGAGATGTCGGGTCGGGATGCCGCTACTGCAGCGGATGGCCGGTCATGGTGGCCAATTCGTTGAGCAGGCGATCGGATATTCGCCCAGTCACCGGCAGCTTGTGCTCGCCTTCGAACTTCTCGATCGCTGCGGTCGTCGACTGGTCGAGAGTGCCGGAAGCCTTGATCTGTCCGTAGCCAAACTCGGAGAGCGCGCGTTGTACCGCAAGGACGCGCGAGGGCGAGCCAATCGACGACCCGATGAGTTCGGCGATGGGATCGTTGCGTCGCGCTGTTGGGGCTTGCGGCCGCGCCGCCGGCGGCGGGTGCACGGCAGCGGTCGCTTCAACCGGCCGGGGCGGCGCCGGGGCCGGGGCCGGCGGAGTGGTCGCAGAGGTGGGAGTGGGATCGGCAACTTGCGGCCGCACCGGATTTGCAAAGAAGGGCGCCGGATGGGAGCCAGACTGCAGAAAGACGGCGTTGACGACAATGACGACGCAGGCTGCACCGGCACCGAGGATGGCCAAGGAATCGACTGGGCGGCGCGTAAACCTTGCCCAAACACGAAAGCCGACCGAAGCGGCCGCGCCGATAGCGCCAGCGGCGACGCCACGCCGTTTCCTATCGCGGCGGTCACGCACTTTTCTTCACCCGCATTTCGGCACTCACCGCATCACCCTCGCCATCCAACGCGGCGCCCGGTGATACGGCGGGCGCTTTCGGCAGACGCACCGGTAGATGGGCAGCCGCCGCGGCGAGATCCTGCGCGGACGACTTCTTGTGCGGCCGCGCCCGCTCGCAATCGAGCGGCATGCGCACGGTCACGCGCGTCCCTTCGCCGAGCCGGCTGCGGATCGCCATCTCGCCGCCGTGGAGCCGGAGCAGCCCCTTGACGATGGAGAGGCCGAGGCCCGTGCCGCCGTGGCGGCGGTCGTAGGTTGCGCGCGCCTGAAAATAGGGCTCACCGACCCGGACGAGATCTTCGCTGCTGATTCCGACGCCGTTGTCCTCGACGACAAAGATGATGCTCGCCGCCTCGGCGCGGGCACTGATCGTCACCTTGCCGCCGCGATCGGTGAACCGGATCGCATTTGACAAGAGGTTGAGCAGGATCTGACCGAGCGCGCGCCGGTCGGCAACAATATCAGGAAGATCGTCGGGAACGACTTTTTCCAGCTCGAGGCCCGCTTCGCGCGCCCGCAGCGCGAGAAGGTCGCAGGAGCCGGCGATGGCCTGCGCCGGCGGGAACGGCTCCGGGGTGATCTCGAAATTGTCGGTCTCGATCTTCGACATGTCGAGAATGCCGTTGATCACCGCTAGGAGGTGGTGGCCGGAACCGTTGATCAAGCCGGCGTATTCCTTGCGGCGGCCGGCATCGAGCGTCAGCATCGATTCCTTCATCAGCATTTCCGAAAAGCCGATGATGGCGTTGAGCGGCGTGCGCAACTCGTGACTCATGGTGGCGAGGAAGCGGCTCTTGGCGGCGTTAGCGCGCTCAGCCTCGACGCGCGAGTCTTCGAGCGCCTGCTCCTGGCGCTTGCGCTCGGTCACGTCGCGCAGCACTGCGACCACTTCCAGGTTGGCGTCGTTGCCGGCGTCCGCTGTCGCCCGTTCCAGCGGCCGGCAGCGCATCTCGATCCACATGAATTGCGTCGCCGCATGGCCATTGGCGTCAAAATTCTCGCGCCGCACCCGGAACTCGACCGATCGGCTCTCGCCGAGGGCGGCGGCGTCGCCAAGCGCCGTGAGATAGGCAGGACGATCGGCGACGTGAACCCGCTCGAACAAGCCGTGATCATGCAATTCGGCGATAGGGCAACCGAACAACGATTCTGCAGCCGGCGAGGCAAACAGCACCGCGCCGTCGCGGCTGTGGCGGGTGATGACGTCGGTCATGTTGCGCGCCAGCAGCCGGTAGCGGTCCTCTTCGGCGTAAAGAAGCCAGAAGCTCGTGCGCGCGAGCGCTTCGGCGCCGAGCGCAAGTCCCGCCGCGTAGAGCGCGGCCGAAACAATGCCGAGCGCGGCGAGTGGCCCCTGACTGCCGGCGCTCATCTCCGGCAGCAGCCCGACGACGTCGAGAAACACCAGCAGGCCGGCAGCGCAGAGCGCAAGCGTGGAGGCCGTCGCGACGACCCGGCGCGACGCCGAAAGCGCGGCTTCGAGCGGCACCACTACGAGCCAGATGGCGGCGAACGAGGCAATTCCCCCGGTCGACGCCGCGACCACGGTTACCAGTCCGGTCAGCGCGAGCGAAGAAAGAACGTGGGCGCTCTCGTAACGGCCGGTGCGGGACAGAAAGTACGCCGTGAGGATCGGAGCCACGAGCCAGGCAAACACCAACAGCTCGGTCACGCTCGGCGCGCCGCGGGCAATCAAATAGATCGGGAACGCAGCCAGCGCGACGACGCTGCCAAGGAGGCGCGGCGCGATGAACGCGCAGTGACGCGCGGTCGCCAGCGCGTCCAGCCGCGCTGACGGATGCACCAACGCCTCGATATATTCCCGTACCGCTGCGACGA
>Ga0070673_100002769_pt1 | contig 10779 bp, 7 predicted proteins | sample KBSM23metaG_FD_65342 | JGI IMG/M metagenome (GOLD analysis project Ga0070673, IMG submission 65342) | Miscanthus rhizosphere microbial communities from Kellogg Biological Station, Michigan, USA - KBS M2-3 metaG | ecosystem: Host-associated > Plants > Roots > Rhizosphere > Soil ...
GTTCGCGGAGGTATCGCCCTCCGGCTCGGTTTTCCACCGGCTGCTCGAGAAGTATTTCCAAGGCGAACGCGATGTGGCGACGCTTCAGCGGCTGGCTTCAGCGGAGGAAAAAGGCTGAATGATGGCTATGTCTTCGCGCGCTCCGCCAATGATCTTGCCGGTAATCGATCATTGACCAGAACGCCGAGTGCAAAGTAGAAAGTGTAGAAAAAGTCTTCCTGCTTGTCGGGATCCCTCAGCACGAGTAGCTGCGTCAAGATGCACAATAAGATTTCACGGCGGCGAGCAGCGAAATTATTCGGCGCAACTGCGGCCGGCGCATTCCTGCCGATCAGAGCATCACGCCTCTTCGCGGCCGGCGAGTCCTCCCAGCGGATCCTGCGCGCAATTCCGTCGACGCATGAGAAGCTTCCCGTGATCGGGCTCGGGAGCGCGCTCACCTTCGACGTTCGCGGCTCGCGCCAGCTACAACCGATCGGAGAAGTGCTGGCGCTTTTTGTAAAACACGGCGGGAAGCTGATCGATACCTCGCCGGCCTATGGCAACGCCGAAAGCGTGATCGGTGACCTCGCTTACAAAGAGCATCTGACCGGTTCGCTTTTCTTCGCGACTAAGGTGTGGACCAGGGACAAGCAGGAGGGAATCTCCCAGATGCAACGTTCCTTGGAGCGATTTCGGACCAGGTCGATCGATCTGGAACAGGTGCACAATCTGGCTGATGTCGATCGCCAGATGACTTCACTGCGCGAATGGAAAGCGAAAGGACAGATCCGTTATACCGGAATTACCTATTCGGAGGACCGCGGCCACGGCGAAGTGGAAAGAGTCATGCGGGCCCAAAAGCCTGATTTCGTTCAGATCAATTATTCGCTCATGGATCGAGCCGCGGCGCAGCGCATCCTGCCGCTCGCCCAGGACATGGGAATGGGAGTCATCATTAACCGGCCCTTTGGCGGCGGCGGCATTTTCCAAGTGATTTCTGCGAAACCGCTGCCCCCCTGGACGGCTGAGTTTGACTGCCACTCCTGGGCGCAGTTTTTGTTGAAATGGATTGTGTCTCACCCGGCAGTCACTTGCGTGATCCCGGCCACCAATGATTCGAAACATCTCGAGGATAACATGGGAGCAGGGATTGGCCGGCTGCCCGATGCCAAGACCCGCGCGCGCATGGCCTCGCTTTTCGTCGGATTCTGATCTGTAGCAGCGGTCTATGACCGCTGATCATTCGGTCGGACAGAATACCGGTGCAAGGGAAGGCGTTGCAGGTTGGAACGCGGACGTGACAGCGCAAGTCCCTTCAGGCTGGCCTTTGTTGACTTCGCGGGTTTGTGTCATGGTGCGGGCCGATGGAACCAATCCAGCGCTCCCGCTTTAACGCGGAGTTCACTCCGGAAAAGTACGCCGCGCTCGTCCGGGCGGTGAATGAGACCGAAATCTGGCCGGCGGATTTTCGCATTTCGGAAACGCCGATTTTTCTCACACCGGAATTCACGCAGGAAATCGAGACGGCCGCGCGCGACCTGATCGCCCAGGTGCGAACTCCCGAGTTCCACAGGCACGCGCAGGACGCGATTCCACTCAGACTGGTCGTCCCGAACGAGAATCCGCATCCGCTTTTCGTGCAGGTCGATTTCGGCGTTTGCACGGGAGAAGAGGGCCGACTCATCCCGCGCCTGATCGAGCTGCAAGGTTTTCCCAGCCTTTATTCCTACCAACTCTTTTTCTGGCGCTGTCTGCGCGCCGCTTTCCCCGAGATTCCGCCAGAATGGCAGCCGTTCTTTAGCGGGTTCGACCAGGATTCCTATCTTGAGCTGTTACGCAAGGTGATCGTCGGCGAAGCCGATCCGGAACAGGTCATCCTGCTCGAGATCGAGCCGGAGAAGCAGAAGACGCGAATCGATTTTGCCTTTTCCAAGAGCGGCCTCGGCGTCTGGCCGGTTTGCCTAACGAGTATCCGAAAACGCGGCCGGCAGCTTTTCTATGAACGCGACGGACGCGAAATCCGGATCGAACGTGTCTATAACCGGGTCATTTTCGACGAACTCTTGCGCCGTCCCGAGTTGAAGCCGGGGTTCGATTTTCGGGACGATCTCGACATTCAATGGGTCGGGCACCCCAACTGGTATTTCAGAATCAGCAAACATTCCCTGCCGTTCCTGAAAACGGCGCATACCTCGGCCACTTTTTTCGCTGATGAATTCCCGCCTGAGGAATCGCTCGCGGATTACGTCCTTAAGCCGCTCTATTCTTTCGCTGGACTTGGGGTCGACATGGAGCCGACGCGCGAGAAACTGGCGGCGCTGCCCGAACCGCACGCCTGGATTCTGCAACGCAAAGTGACTTACGCCGACTTTGTCCCGACGGTCGACGGCCATCGTTCGAAAGCCGAAATTCGGATGATGTTTCTCTGGCCGGAGGATGGCGAGCCGATCCTCGTCAACAACCTTGTGCGGATGAGCCAGGGCCAGATGATGGGCGTCGACTTCAACAAAGACAAGACCTGGGTCGGCTCGAGCATCGCCTTGCATCGTTAGGGAAGACGCGCGCAGCGCTGTTTCTCCTCGGTAGGAAAAGGGCTTGTCTTTTTTCGAGGGCCTGTAAGGATCGCAACCGCGTGTAGTTTGTTAGGCGCTCTGGCAAGGCACCTCGCTCTCTCCCGCAGAGAAACCGCGAATAAAATCATTCGCAAAAGCGAAAGGTGCTTATGAAATTCATTGACCTGATCCAGGAAACCCGGAAGAACGAAAGCTCGTGGGAAAACCGTCCACTTCCTCGCGCGAAGCGATGGTTGGGAATCTGCAGGTGGCCAGTCAAGATACCGGGCGCGCGAAGGTTCGCGTCTGGATGCGTCTTGGCGTTTGCCGCGATGGGCGCAGCTCAAGCGGCCACGCTTACCGTAACCGGGACCGGGGACACGGTAGCGGTAGATGGTTTGGTCACTCTGCGCGAGGCGATCACGTCGGCCAATAACGACGCCAACGTCAACGCGGATGTGGTCGCGGTCGGCGGATATGGGACAGATACGATCAAATTCAATATTTCCGGCGCAGGGGTAAAGACGATCACACCTGCCGCCACGCTCCCGGCCATAACCGATCCACTGACTATCGATGGCTATACTCAGCCCGGCAGCTCGGTTAATACAATGGTGGTGGGTGACAATGCTATTCTGCGAATTCAGTTGACCGGTAGCAGCTCCGTCAACGGTTTGGTTGTTACCGGCGGTAACTCGACCATTCGCGGCCTGGTCATTAACGGCTTCGGCGGCGTGACCTTCAGCGATGCGGGGGTGACATTGCGTTCCGATAACAACGTCGTCGAAGGCTGTTTTATCGGGGTTGATCCCACAGGCACGACAGAACATCCGAATTTTACCGGAGGCGCTTTGGTTGCCACTGGCGCGAACAATCTGATCGGCGGCACGACACCGTCCGCGCGCAACGTAATTTCCGGCAACACTTTTAATGGCAATGTGATCATTCAGCAGATATCTGGCTCGGGCGAACCCTCGCCAGTGGGAACGCTCGTGCGCGGCAATTACATCGGTACTAATGCGTCCGGTACGGCCCCGGTTCATAATCAGGCATTCCAAAATGTATTCGGTGTTGCCGAGCGTTTTGGAACCAACACCGTCATTGGCGGATCCGACGCCGATGATGGCGCAACGGATGGAAAGATCGGAGCGCGTAACGTTATTTCCGGTAACTCGGAAGGCGTCTCGGTCGGTGCCGGATCGCCGGTCACTGGCCTGAAGATCGAGGGGAACTTTATCGGCCTGGATGCCGGGGGTACGAACGCTCTCCAGAATTTCGGACTCGGGATTGATGCGAATAACAGCATTCCTGGAGTAACTAACTTGACGATTGGTGGAACCGCAGCCGGAGCCGGAAATGTCATTTCGGGAAACGCTAGCGGCGGAATCGAGCTCAGCGTTCTGAGCGCGACGATTGTCGGTAATCTTATCGGAACCGATGTGAGTGGCACACAGGCTGTGGGGAACTCGTCTATTGGCGTTCACCTCGGGTTTGGGGGAACCGGTACGCCAGCCATCCAGGTAACAGTCGGCGGCACGACTGCGGCTGCGCGTAACGTAATCTCAGCTAATACCGACAAAGGACTCTGGATCACCGGCCTGGAATCGGGTAGCGTGACCGTACAAGGAAACTACATCGGAGTCGCAAGTGACGGACAAAGTGCGTTAGGCAATCAGGGAGGCGGCGTCGTTACCAACCGCCCGGCCAACCTCGGGAGCGCCCTACCCGGCGCCGGCAATATCATCGCCCAGAACATTGGCGCCGGCGTCTCCGTGGGTTCCGGCTCAAATGGAATCGATACGGTATCGATCCATGGTAACTCCATTTACGGCAATAGCGGACTCGGCATCGATTTGGGCGGCAATGGAGTTACCGGTAACGACGTCGGTGACTTGGACGGCGGACCGAACAATTCACAGAATTTTCCTGTTATTACCGCGGCGACGATCAGTGGCACTAACGTCGAACTGATCGGCACCCTTAACAGCGTCCCTAGCACCATGTTTCAATTGGAATTCTTTGGCAATCAGGCGGCCGATTCCTCTGGCTATGGAGAAGGCCAATCTTTTATGGGCTCGACTGTTGTAGTTACAGATGGAAGTGGCAACGCTGCGTTTGACGTTACCTTTCCATTTCCTACTGGTGCACAAAGCCTGAGCGCCACTGCGACCGACCCAGACGGGAACACTTCGGAATTTTCCCAGGCATTCCAACCCGTTGTTCCGCTTCCGGTCAGTCAACTGCTCAACATCTCTACCCGGATGCAAGTGCTGGCCGGGGATCAAGTGCTTATCGGCGGGTTCATTGTTACGGGAAGCGCACCCAAGAAAGTGATCGTGCGTGCGATCGGTCCTTCGTTAGGCAGCTTTGGAGTGACGGGCTTTCTGGCTAACCCCACGCTCGAGCTGCACGAAGAGGATGGCACCATCATCTTCAACGACGATTGGAAAGATACCGATCAAGCAGATATCGAAGCGACCGGCCTGGCCCCGAGCGATGACCTCGAATCGGCCGTCTTGGAGACGCTCGCTCCGGGAACCTATACGGCCATCGTGGCCGGGAAAGACGGGACCACCGGAATTGGACTGGTGGAAGCCTACGATCTTGATCAAGCGGTTGATTCCGAGCTCGCCAACATCAGTACCCGTGGCTTTATCGACACGGGCGATAACGTCATGATTGGCGGATTCATCATTGGTCCCGATGGCTTCGATGACGGGACCGTACTGGTGCGCGGTATCGGGCCGAGCCTGACGGCCTTTGGAGTGCCGGGGGCTTTGCAGAATCCGACGCTCGAGTTGCACGATGGGTCCGGGAACACTCTGGTGGCCAATGACGATTGGAAAGAAAGCCAGCAAACGGAGATCGAAGCGACCGGTCTGGCGCCGAGCGATGATCATGAATCAGCCATTCTCTCCACACTCGCGCCCGGCGCCTACACGGCGATCGTCCGCGGGGCGCTCGACACCACCGGCGTGGGCCTTGTTGAGGTTTACCATTTGCAGTAGTGCCCGGAGAAAGTGGCCGCGCTGCCAGAGCCGAACACCTGGACTCTGCAACACAAGGTGACCTATGCCGACTTCGTCCCGACCGTCGACGGCCATCGCTCGAAGGCAGAGATTCAGATGATGTTTCTTTGGCCCGAGGATGGCGATCCGATCCTGGCCAATAACCTTGCCCGGATGAGCCAGGGACGGATGATGGGAGTCGACTTCAATAAGGACAAGACCTGGGTCGGCTCGAGCATTGCCCTTTACCAACCGGCCTAAGTCGCGAAAACAAGCTTGCCATACAGGTAAATTTTTGACAGTAAATGCGGAGGCGCTAAATTTGTTAGGCGTTCCGAGACCCCTTGCGCGTTTTCCGCCGAGAACCGCGAATGAAGTCATTCGCGAAACGAAAGGTCCCTATGTTGATAAGGTATTCCATTCTGCCTAACGCCAAGAACTTTGTGAAGTCTTGCGCCTTGTTGCTCTTTCTTGGCACCGCGACGTATAGCGCGCGGGCCAATGACTTCTTCGTCACGAACACCGATGACGCCGGCGTCGGCTCGCTGCGCCAGGCGATTCTGGATGCCAACGGTAACAGCGGCCCGGACAATATTAAGTTCAACATTCCAGGAACCGGCGTGCAAACGATCACGCCCTTGACCCAGTTGCCGTTCATCACCGGCCCGGTAGTGATTGACGGTGAGACCCAGCCCGGGGACAGCGCAAACACGCTCGCCAACAGCGACAATGCGGTCCTCTTGATAGAAATAAACGGCGCTATCGTGACTAACAACGGCAACGGGTTTGTCCTTCAGATGGGCGCCAGTGGCAGCATCATTCGCGGGCTCGTGATCGACAATGGCTGGAGCACGGCGGTTCTTGTTCAGACCGACAACATTGCGGTCGAGGGATGCTTTCTCGGGACCGATCCCACCGGCCTGATCGCCAAGGGTAACACCCAAGGCGTGAATGCGGATTTCGGATCCTCTGCGTCAGCAACGCGGGTGGGCGGAACTACTCCAGCCGCGCGCAACGTTATATCGGGCAATGGAGTCTTTGGAGTCGGCGTTCTCATCCAGAGCGGCACGAACAGTTTGGTTCAGGGCAATTTCATCGGCACAGACGCGACCGGGATGAACGCTCTCTCCAACGGCGCAGGCGTCGACGTCCGATCGAGTGACAACCTGATCGGCGGCACCACTGTCGCGGCGCGCAACGTGATTGGCGCTAACAACACGGGCATCACCGTTAGTGCCTCGACCGGTAACGCCATTCAGGGCAATTTCATCGGCACCGACGTTACCGGTACCACAGCCCTCGGTTTAGGTAACGGGATATATACGGTGGGTGCTGCGCAAATCGGCGGCCTAACGGCCACGCCCGGTACGCCACCCGGCAACGTAATCTCGGGGGGCCAAGCCGGCGGCGGCAGCGGTCACGGTATTGTCATCGACACCGGCATCGAGAATAATGTTATTCAAGGCAACCTAATCGGTACCGATGCCACCGGTACCCTACCGCTGGGCAACGGATTGGATGGAGTGGAGATCCTCGGCTCGTCCAATACTGTCGGCGGCACCGACCCGATGGCGCGTAACGTCATTTCTGCGAACAGCGTCCATGGCATCTTCCTGGGAACGAACAATGCCACCGTGCAGAATAACCTGATCCAGGGAAACTTCATTGGCACAGACATCACCGGCACCGAATTGCTCGGCAACGCGGCGAATGGCGTGGAGGTTGTGGAGTCGATCAGCAACACCGTCGAGGGCAACCTGATCGCTGGCAACGGCGGACGCGGAGTCGGCATTTCCTTCGGTGCCTTCGGTGTCACTGGCCTAACGATTAAAGAGAATTCCATTTTTTCGAATGGCGGGCTTGGCATTGACTTGACTGAAGATGGTGTCACTCCAAACGATCCCGGAGACACAGATACCGGTGTCAATGGTCTGCAGAATTTTCCCGTGATCACATCGGTGGTCGAAGCAAGCGGATCGGTCGAGGTCGTCGGCACGCTCGACAGCCTCCCGAGCGCGGACTATCACCTCGAGTTTTTTGGCAGTGACCGGGCTGACCCATCGCACTTCGGCGAGGGGCAGGTTTTTCTCGGGGCAACCGATGTTTCGACGAATGCCAGTGGTAGCGCCTCCTTCGATGTCTCGTTCTCAACTACCGCCGGACCAAGAATAACCGCGACAGCCACTGACTCGAACGGCAACACTTCGGAATTTTCTCTCGCGCCCTCTCCGAAGCTTCTCAATATCTCCACCCGCATGCAGGTGTTGACCGATAGCAATGTCCTCATTGGCGGGTTCATTATTTCCGGAAGCGCACCCAAGAAAGTAATCGTGCGTGCGATCGGTCCATCGTTAGGCAACTTTGGCGTGCAAGGCGCCCTAGCCAATCCCACGCTGGAATTACACGAACCGGACGGCACGGTTATCAGCAACGACGATTGGAAGGACGACCAGCAGCTTGAGATCGAAGCGACCGGCCTCCAGCCGAGCAATGACCTCGAGTCAGCCATCGTGGAGACGCTCGCCCCGGGCGCTTACACGGCCATCGTGCAGGGAAAAGACGGCACCACCGGAATAGGACTGGTGGAAGCTTACGATCTCGATCAGCCCGTTGACTCGGAACTGGCGAACATCAGCACGCGCGGCTTTATCGACACCGGAGATAACGTCATGATAGGTGGGTTCATCATCGGTCCCGAAGGGTTGGGAAACGCGACCGTGCTGGTGCGCGGCCTCGGACCGAGCCTGACCGATTTTGGAGTGCCGGGAGCGCTGCAGGATCCAACACTCGAACTGCACGATGGGTCCGGGAACACGCTGATGACCAATGACGATTGGAAAGAGTCTCAGGAGACGGAGATCGAAGCGACCGGCCTGGCGCCGAGCGATGATCATGAATCTGCCATTCTCTCAACACTGGCGCCCGGCGCCTACACGGCGATCGTGCGCGGGGCGCTCGACACCACCGGTGTCGGTTTGGTGGAGGTCTACCATTTGTAATCGCGCCCGACCACCAGGATCAGGGGCCATCGGTAACACTCTTGCCTAACGACCAGCCAGGCGGTGATCGAAAGTGAACGCCACCGGCTTGTGCAGGCGCAGCTGACCGAACTTCGGGTGGGCGGGGTTGAGAAGAAAATTCCTCTCCGCCGGCACGATCGCGCTCGGGATAGCGAGAACGGCGGAGCGTGCTTCGGCCACCCATTGATCGCCCAGTCGCATCGTGGAGGGGCCAGGCGGCGAGCCGCGCCAGTCGGGCGGTAACTTTTTCGCCGATAGCTTTTCCATTTGCGCTTCATCCCATTCCACGAAATAAGCCAGATACTTGTCGTGCGGGACGAGCGGTTGCAGGTGGACAAAGATTTCTAGGGCCGCAAGCGACTGATGTTCGCTCAGATAGACGACGGCCACTCCCGGCGAATTCCAGCGACCTCCGAAACGTCTCGCACCTTCGCCCGAGAATGCGTTCCGGCGGGGTTTATCGATCCGCCAGCCGGAAGGCATCAGGAGTAAACGCCGTAGTCGATCCGCCCGAGCAGATTCTCCACTTCGCGCGCCCCCGCCTCGGTTTGCGCATAATCGAGGGGAACTGCTCCACCGAGTCCACGCTGCGGTGCTTTCAGCCACCGGCGCGCTTCCTCCACACCGCCGAACAGATGGACCGCGTGGCCGAGGAGCCGGGCGAAACGCACTACCTTATCCGACTCGTCAGTCGTGAGGCGTCCGCTCGCTTTCCGGCGGTGGAGGGTGGCCCGGGCCAGACCGAGCTGTCCGGCCAAACGATCCAGCGGGAGATCAAGCTGCTCCCGGAGCGCTTCCAGCTCGCCAAAATCGAGCCCGCCCTGAACGACCCGCACCACCTGAGCCGGTGAGGGGTTCGGTTTCTCCGTCGCGACATGGAGCGCGACCAAGCCCTTCCCGAATGATTTTGCTTTTGCTGTTTGTTTCATTTGCAACAATCTATATTATCATATGAGACAGCGCAACCTTGATGTCTCGGCCTTGCGGGCGCGTCGCGGGATTCGATCCTTGAGTTGCACGGTGCCTCCGACGGCCTACCTAACGACGCGCGCCCTACCCGACCAGCTCTTGATTCGTCTCCGCAAAAGCGTTGATCGCGTGCTCCAATTCTTTGCGGGAATGCGCGGCGCTCACCTGCGTCCGCACCCGTGCTGTGCCGTGGGGCACTACCGGATAGAAGAAGCCGATCACGTAAACGCCCTTCTCCAGCATGCGGGCAGCGAACTTTTGCGAAAGGGCGGCATCGCCCAGCATGATTGGGACGATAGGATGTGTGCCCGCTTTAATTGTTAGGCCCCGTTCGGTCAGCGCCGCGCGGAAGTATTTCGTGTTCCCCTCCAGCTTGTCGCGCAGCTCGGTCGAGTTGGTGAGCAACTCAAGCGCCTTGAGCGACGCGGCCACGATCGGCGGTGCAACGGTGTTCGAGAAGAGGTAGGGTCGCGAGCGTTGCCTGAGGAGCGCGACGATCTCCTTCCGCCCGCTCGTGTAGCCGCCACTCGCGCCGCCGAGGGCTTTGCCTAATGTCCCCGTGATCACGTCCACCCTTCCCTGCACGCCGCAGTATTCCGGCGTGCCGCGCCCGGTCTTGCCGATAAAGCCGGCCGCGTGCGCATCATCCACCATGACCATCGCGTCGTATTTTTCCGCGAGATCGCAGATTCCCTTGAGATTGGCAATCGTGCCGTCCATCGAAAAAACGCCGTCGGTCGCGATGAGACGGAAGCGCGCGCCTTCGGCCGCCTGCAACTGCGTTTCTAGATCAGCCATGTCGCTGTTCTTGTAACGATAGCGCTGCGCTTTGCAGAGCCGCACACCGTCAATGATGCTCGCGTGATTCAGTTCGTCGGAAATGACCGCATCCTCCGCGCCTAACAAGGTCTCGAACAAGCCGCCGTTGGCATCGAAGCAGGACGGATAGAGAATCGTGTCCTCGGTCCCGAGAAACTTCGTCAAGGCAGCTTCCAACTCTTTGTGGATGTCCTGCGTCCCGCAAATGAAACGCACGCTCGCCATACCGAAGCCGTGACTGTCGAGCGCTTCCTTCGCCGCGGCGATGAGCACGGGATGATCGGCCAGGCCGAGATAGTTGTTGGCGCAGAGATTGATCACGCGCCGGCCGTCGGCAATTGGGATCTCGGCGTTTTGCGGCCCAGTGATGATGCGCTCGGTCTTGAATAGCCCCTGCGCTTTGATTTCATCCAGCGTTTGAGAGACGTG
>Ga0070673_100002774_pt1 | contig 10767 bp, 11 predicted proteins | sample KBSM23metaG_FD_65342 | JGI IMG/M metagenome (GOLD analysis project Ga0070673, IMG submission 65342) | Miscanthus rhizosphere microbial communities from Kellogg Biological Station, Michigan, USA - KBS M2-3 metaG | ecosystem: Host-associated > Plants > Roots > Rhizosphere > Soil ...
CCGGATCCAGTCTTTCTCGCCACCGCAGTCGAAATCGTCCTTCAGGCCGGCGCGATTCAGCTCGCACGCCGTGCCTCGGGATTCCAGGTCGACAAGAAGGGCACCATCGATCTCGTCACCGAGGTCGATCTCGAGTGCGAGCGGATGTGCCGGGCGATTCTCGGCGAGCGATTTCCTGATCACGACATCCTCGCTGAAGAGATGAGCCGCGATCCGTATCAGCCCAGCACGTCGCCATACCGCTGGGTGTACGACCCGCTCGATGGCACGACCAACTACGCACATGGATTGCCGATCTTCTGCTCGTCATTGGCGCTGCAGATCGACGGACGCACAGTCGTGGGTGCCGTCTATGACCCCACCCGTGCGGAGTTGTTCACCGCCGAGCGCGGAGCGGGAGCATTTCTCAACGGCCAGCGTCTGCACGTGTCGGGGGCCGGCGAATTGATCGATTCGCTGCTCGTGACCGGCTTCCCCTACGACGTCCACAAGCACACTGCTGATCTGGTGACGATGTTCGCGGCGTTTCTTGGTCAGGCCCGCGCGGTGCGCCGCCTCGGATCAGCAGCGCTCGACCTGTGTTACGTGGCGGCGGGCCGCTTCGACGCCTATTGGGAACAGCACCTCTGGCCGTGGGACGTCGCCGCCGGTGCACTGGTCGTCACCGAAGCCGGAGGCATCGTCACCGGCATGGACGGATCCGAATTCGACTCTGGCGCGGCGCACCTCGTCGCCTCGAACGGCCGAGTGCACGCGGCGATGCTCAACGTGATCAGTGACGTCCGACAGCGTTCTCTAAATCGGACGAACTGACGCCTGAACGCTACACGGTTGGTGGTGAGTGGTGAGTGGTTGGTTGTGAAGAACCACGAACTTCCATAAGAACCAACCACCAACTACCAGCCACCAACTACCCACGAACCGCTGGCATTGCACGTGCAGTGTGGCGCTCCGACGTAGGTCGCGCGCATGACGCCCTCCAGGGCGACGCAAGCGACGCCCCTACATTGGAGACGTCACATGTTGAAGAACGCGTTGACAAAGGGGGTGCTCGTCGTTGCGCTGCTCATGTGCGCGGCCGTGGCGGGCGCACAGGACCTGGGACGACAGACGGTCAACTTCACGCTGGGCTACTTCACGCCGGTCGGCTTTGATGGACGCGATCTCGACGACGTGCTGATTGCGAACAGCTCGTTTCTGCTGTTCGACACCGACGACTTCAACGGGGCGTCAGTGGGCGGCGAGTGGCTCTTCCCGCTGGCACGCCACATCGAAGGCGGTATCGGCGTCAGCTACTCGTCCCAAACCGCCCGCAGTATCTATGCGGACTTCGTGGATCCGGATGGGACTGAGATCGATCAGGACTTGCATCTGCGCCTGGTGCCGTTGGCCTTCACAGTGCGGCTGATTCCGGTCAGTCCGCGATCGCTCTTCCAGCCCTACATCGGCGGCGGTGTCGGTCTCATCAGCTGGCACTACAGTGAAGTCGGAGAGTTCGTCGACTTCAACGCAGGCAGAGAAATCTTCAACGGACGCTTCGAGGACAGCGGCAGCAGTGCCGGACCGATCGTGCTCGGCGGCATCCGGTTCGCTGCCGACGCCTTCAGCGCGGGCTTCGAGATTCGCCATCAGTGGGCGAGTGGAGATCTCAATTCGGACTTCGCGGCGCCAAAGATCGATCTGGGTGGCTGGACGTACAACTTCACCGCCGGCTTCCGGTTTTAGTGGTCCGTATGCGCTGAAGGAGTAACACTCCACAACTAGACTTCGACGGCGATTTCCCGGCCGCGACAGCGGAGCGGCCGGTAGTGATTCACAACGGACATACCACTAATCGCGGCGGTACAGGGACACGCCGCCGCCTTCGCACACCTTCGTCATCCCACGCGTGAACGTGTTGTGGCGACGAATTCGCTGAGCGAGTACGTCGCCACCTTCCGATTGTTCCTCGACGAGCATCCACCCCGCGTGCGGCGCGGGGCCGGTCTCGAGTGCCAGTTCCCACAACGCGCCGTTGCCTTCGTGGATGAAGTCGGCGATCGCAAAGCCGTGATGCGAGAGCTCCTGCATGTAATGGGCGAGTGAGCCCATACTCGCTAGCACCTTCTCACCGTGGTAGGCCGGCGCGAGGCACGCAGTCACCTGCTGGCGAGCCGCGCTGTTCGCCGCATCGAGTTGAGCTTCGACGAGCAACGGACTGCTGCGGCTCCACGGCGGGGATTCGATCAGCGTCGACGCGACGAGCAGGGCAGCCAGAAGCCACGCCGTCGCTGGCGACTCCGTAGGGCCGGTCCTTCCGGACCGGCCTCGCCCGACCGCACCGATCCCAATCCCACAAAACAACGCGCACGCCGTGACCACCGGCACCATGTAGCGGATCCGGAACGGATGCGCCTCGTAAAACGCATACGCCGGGAGCGCGGCCGCCGCGAAGAGAGCGACGGTGACGAGATTCGGTGATTCGTCCGGGTTCCGCACGGCTCGCCACACGACCCACGCCGCGGCCGTCAAGCCGACGATCTCGATCACGTAGCCGCTGAGACGATGGGTGCCCCACCAGATCGCGAGCAGTGATTTGACCGCCTGCGCGTCGTACGTCGGATCGCGTTCGTAGAAGCCACCGGACACGAACCATGCGCCAACGGTGAGTCGACTGAGCACGAGAAAGAGGACGACAGCGGCGGCCGGCCACTGCGCGAGTCGCCACGTCTGGCGCACGACGAGGCTGACAGGCCGACCCTGCCGCCAGAGCGCGAATGCGGCAACGCCGATGGCCGCGGCGAGGATCGGCCACGCCTCGTACCGCGTCCACGTCGTCAGGAAGAGCACCCACCCGAGCGAGGACGGCACGCGCTCGGCAGACGAGGTGATCAGCCACTCGCGCAGCAAGAGCACCGATACCAGCGTCGCCGCGAGCAGCAACGGCTCCGTCATCGGCGTCACGTGCACGTAGAGCAGATTCGGATTTACGAGGATGAGCGCCGCCGCCGCGGCCGCGCCCAGGCTCGACCCGGTCATCGACAGCACGAGCCACGACATCGCCCAGACGGCAACGGCAAGGCAGGCGATCGACAGCAGTGATCCGAACGCGCCGCTGCGGTAGAAGACGTCGATCTGTGTCGGCAGGATCTGAATCAGATGCGGGAGCGGCAGCCAGACGGCACCGATTTGCCGCCATCCGGGTGTCAGGCTGTCGATGACGCGGCGCGCAACGACGAGATGCGCCTTGGCGTCATAGTGGGCCAGGACGAGGCCTTCGTTGAGGTAGAGGAGCCACGCGGCGAGCCCGGCGAGCAGCGCGACCGCGGCCAGCCACCGCTCTGGATGTCGTGCGCGGGCTATAATCACAGGGCCGCGTAAGAATAGCGGATCAACCGCCACCTCAGTGCGTTCCTTCATTACCTGGCTACATGGCATCGCTCTCACGTTGGGTGGGCCAGGGCTTTTTGTCGTCGCCTTCCTCGACTCGTCGTTCATCTCGTTGCCGCAGATCAACGACATTCTGGTTGTGCTGATGGTGATCGAGCACAAGGAGCGGATGCCGTACTACGCCTTGATGGCGACGGCGGGATCGGTGGTCGGTTGTCTGGCGATCTATTACATCGCGGAGAAGGGCGGCGAGACGTTCCTGCGCAAGCGGCTGCACGCCGGTCACATCGAACGCGCGCTGGCCCTGTATCGCCGGCACGGCGTGCTGGCTCTGATGGTGCCTGCGCTATTGCCGCCTCCAGCGCCGTTCAAGTTGTTTGTGCTGGCGGCGGGTCTCGCCGAGGTCCGCGTGTGGCAGTTCGTGTGGGCAATCGCCGTTGCGCGTGGCGCCCGCTATCTGGCGCTCGGCCTGCTGGCGATGTATTACGGAGACAGAGCGCTCGAGTTGATGCGCACACACGGCCAGGTCATCGCCATGTGGCTGGCCGGTCTGATCGTGCTCGCCGCGGTGCTGTGGTGGCTGCGCGGGCGACGGCTGGCGCGCACGAGGGCGGCTGACACCCCGTGAGCGTGGAGCTCTCAGTCGTCATCCCGCTCTACAACGAGGAACTGAACGTCGCCCCTCTACTTGCGGAGCTGTCGGCAATTCTCACCTCCATGCCCGTGCCGCACGAGGTCGTCCTCATTGACGATGGCAGCACGGATGGAACGTTCGAGGTCCTGCGGCGGATCCAGAAGAACCATCAGCAGGTGCGCGTTGTTCGGTTCGCGCGAAACGTCGGGCAGACTGCCGCGTTTGCCGCCGGGTTCGCCTATGCCCGCGGCCAATTCATCGTCACATTCGACGGCGACCTGCAGAACGATCCCGCGGACATTCCCCGGCTGCTCGAGATTGCGCGCACTCACGACGTCGTGTGCGGCTGGCGCAAGGATCGCAAGGACGACTTCCTGACGCGCTACGTGCCGTCGGTGATCGCGAATCAATTGATTGGTCTGGTGAGCGGCGTCCACGTGCACGACGTCGGGTGCTCGCTGAAGGTGTTCCGGGCTGAGGTGGTCAAGCCGTTGAAGTTGACGCCCGGCATGCACCGCTATCTGCCGGCGCTGGCGAGTCAGCTCGGTGACCGCGTGACCGAAGTCGTCGTCAATCACCGGCCGCGACGGTTCGGCCACTCGAAGTACGGGCTATCCCGGACGTTCCGCGTGGTGTCCGACCTGGTGAAGTTGCGGAGGTTGATGCGCGAAGCCGTCGATCCTGCGACGCCCGTGCCGGAGCTGTACGAAGTGGCGGAAATTCTGGAGTAGATCCGGAGACGGTAAACTAATAGCCAATGTCGTACCGCAGCCAACTCGAAGCCCGCATCGCCAAGAAGACGACCAAGGCCATCACCGACTTCAATCTGATCGAAGACGGCGACCGGATCATGGTCGGTCTGTCCGGCGGCAAGGACAGCTGGGCGCTCATCCAGACGCTCGACAACCTGCGCAAGCGGGCGCCAATCTCGTTCTCGCTGATCGCGGTCAACGTCGATTCCGGCTACAAGGATTTCAAGCACGGCGTGATCGCCAAGACGTGCGAGGAGCGCGGATGGGAGTATCGGATCGAGCACACGTCCATCGGTGACGTGATGGACGACATCCTCGACTCCGGCGCGACCCCTTGCTCGCTGTGTGCGCGGCTACGGCGAGGCGTGCTCTACCGGATCGCGACCGAGGTCGGCGCGACGAAGATCGCCCTGGGCCATCACCTCGACGACTTCATCGAAACGCTGCTGCTGAACCTGTTTTTCGCCGGCGCGCTCAAGGCCATGCCGGCGCGTCTCGTCTCGGACAACGGTGAGCACGTCGTCATCCGGCCGTTCGCGTACGTGGGCGAAGACGAGGCCCGGTTGTACTGCAAGGAAGTCCAGCTGCCGATCATTGGCTGCTGTTGTCCGGCGTGTGGCGATCTCAGCCTGCAGCGTCAGCGCGTCAAGCGGCTGATCATGGACCTCGAGGTCGAGCACCCGGGCGTCAAGCAGTCGATGCTCAAGGCGCTCGGCAACGTCATGCCACGGCATCTGCTCGACACGCGGCTCAACCCGAGCGGTGAACTCCGCGACAGTGCAGCGCTGCGGCTCGAAGAGGCGACAGCAGGTCAGCTGATTCAGATCCAGTCCTGAGCACGATGCGCGCGGTGATTCAACGCGTAACGTCGGCACGTGTGCGCGTCGGGCCGCGTGTGACCGGCGAGATCGAACGCGGGCTGCTCGTGTTGCTCGGCGTCGGCAAGGGCGATACGCACGCCGACGTCGAGTACGTGGCCGGCAAGATCCGCGAGCTGCGTCTTTTCGAAAGCGAGGCGGGCAAGCCGATGGATCGATCGGTAACGGACATCGGCGGGGCAGTGCTCATGGTCTCGCAGTTCACGCTGTATGGCGACGTGCGCAAGGGACGACGGCCGTCGTTCGACGAGGCGGCGGCGCCGAGTGACGCGCGAGATCTCTACGAAGCGGTCGTGAGAGAATTGCAGGCGGCACATGTGCCGGTGTCCACCGGCGAATTCCAGGCGATGATGCAGGTTGAACTGGTGAACGACGGGCCGGTCACCGTGCTCGTGGACAGCAAACGGCAATTCTGATGAATCAACGGCTACTGATGACAGCAGCGCTCCTGCTGCTCCCTCTCTCGGCGTCTGCCCAGCAGCGTCCGCTCGTGACCGAAGACCCCGAGACGATCGGAACCGGCCGGATTCTCACCGAGTTCGGTTTCGATTACGGCAAGGACGTGAGCTACCCGGCATCGGGTCTCGAGGGCAACCTCCTTCGGCTGCCGCTCATTGGTATCAGCATTGGTGTGAGCTCGATTGCAGAAGTGCAGATCGACGGCGGTTTCTACAACCGGCTGTCGATCACCGAACGCAACGTCGCACCGCTCTCGGACATGCTGACCGCCACCGGCGATTCCACGTCGGACGTGGAAGACTGGTCGATGGGAATGAAGGTGCGGCTGCTCTCCGAGACCGCCAGGCGGCCGACGTTTGGATTCCGGTTCGCGACCAAGCTGCCCAATGCCTCGAACGAAAGCGGACTCGGCCTCGACACGACGGACTTCTTTGCCTCGGTGCTAGGCGCCAAGACGGTACAGTCGATTCGATTCGTCGGCAACTTCGGCATGGGGATCCTCGGGGACCCGACGCGAGGCGATCGCCAGAACGACGTGTTCACCTACGGATTTTCGATGGCGCGGGCGCTCACGCAGGCAGCCGAGATCGTCGGTGAAATCAACGGCCACATCGACACGGCCTCAGGCGTGGCGCCACCGGGGACTGGATCGCGAGGACAGGTACGTCTGGGCGCGCGCTACACAGTCGGAGGGTGGCGGGGCGATGCCGCGATTCTCCTGGGGGTGACATCGCGCGACCCGAGCATCGGCTTCGCGGCCGGCTTCACCTACGTGTTCAACGCGTTCACGCTGCCCTGATGCCGCTACGAGTCACCAAAGCGCACGCCTACGGGAACGACTTTCTCTTCGTCCCCGCAGTCGAGGTGCGCGGCGACCTGCCCGATTTGGCGCGGCGTCTGTGCCATCGCCATCAGGGCGTCGGTGGCGACGGGCTCATCGTCTACGAGCTTCGGCCGACCGGCGCCACTATGCAGCTTCTCAATACGGACGGCAGCGCCTCGGAGTTGTCTGGCAACGGCCTGCGCTGTCTCGCCGCACTCGTCGCGCGCACACAAAACCTGGCAGCTGGTGCAAAGGTCCTGGTCGATACGGCCGCCGGTGCGAAGCGGCTCGAGCTGATGCATCGGGAAGGGGAGCGCTACACCTTCTGCGCCGCGATGGGCGCGCCAGAGGAACTGCGGGAGGAGAACATCCCGGTCGCCGGAGAGGCGGTACGCGCCAGCGTGCTCCTCATGGGCAATCCGCAATGCATCGTGCTCGGGCCACTGCCTGACGCCGAACGCTTTCACCGCATCGGCCCGCTCCTCTCGACGCACGCCATGTTCCCGGCAGGAACGAACGTCGAGTTTGCGCAGGTGGAGGCGCCTGACCGCGTGAGGATTTTGATTTGGGAGCGTGGCGTCGGACCGACGACCTCGTCGGGAACTGGTTCGTCTGCGTCAGCGGTTGCCGCAGCGGCGCACGGTGGTGCGGCTCGATCGGTTGACGTGGTCGCGCCCGGTGGCACGCAGCGCGTCGAGTGGCGCGATGACGGTGTCTATCTGACTGGCTGGGCCGAGATCGTCATGGAAGGGCACTGGATCGTTTTCTGATCACTCGGCCTACTTCCCGCGTCGCGTAGATTGCGCGTCGGCGGTGTTCGGTGCGGCCGGCAGCACCTTCTGCAGCCGCTCTTTCGTCGCGGTCAAGAGCTTCTGCGCCCCCGCATAATCGTCCCCCTGCATCGCTGAGCCCGCTTTTTGCACTTCTGCAGTGCTCGCTGTGACGACCTGCTGCGCCGTGCGCCGCGTACGCGGCGTTCGTGTGGCCGCCGGGCTCGCGATCCACGCATTGACTTGCGCGATCAGCGCATTCACTTCCGCGATCGAACGCTCGACGTCGCCGCGGACTTTGGCGCGTGTATCGGCGGCCACGCGGGCGGCGTTCTGCGCCTGCTCGCGGCTGTCGATGGCGTGATTGAGCGCCAGCCGGTAGTCGCCCTGAGCCACGGCGTCAGTAGCGTTTTTGAGCGCGGTGGTGGCGGCTGCGAACTCGGTCGGTGCGTAGCGATCGGCGCCGGCAGCGCGAGCGGCATCGATCGCGCCCTGAGCCTGATCCATTTCCTTGTTGGGAGGAGATGTGCACGCGGTGGCGAGCACGATGAGGAGGCACGCCAGACAAGCGCGGCACCAGAGACGCATGAAGGATTGAGTATAGATGAAAGGTGTCGCACCGCACGACCGTCCGCGCGAGAAGCTGGAGCGCCTCGGACCGACAGGGCTCGGCGACAACGAGCTCATGGCGGTCGTCCTCGGCGGCGGTGTGCGCGGACACAGTGCGCTCGATTTGGCCAATCGCCTGATCGAGCATGCCGGCGGCCTTCATGGGTTTACGCGTCTGAGCGTCAGCGCCTTGTGCCACGTTGCCGGAATCGGCCGCGCGCGCGCCGCGCAAGTGATCGCGGCGATCGAGCTCGGACGCCGGACGCTCGTCCGGGACATGATCGAACGTCCGCGGCTCGTGACACCCCGCCAGGTGGCCGCGTATCTGCTACCCGAATACGGGTCGTCGGCGGTCGAGCAGTTCGGAATCCTGATGCTCGACTCGAAGAATCGTGTGCTGCGGATCAAGCTGCTGTCCGTCGGATCGTTGAACAGCACGATCGTCCATCCGCGCGAGGTCTTCAGAGAGGCCGCCGCGGCGGCCGCAGCAGCGATCATCCTGTTTCACAACCATCCGTCAGGGGATCCGAGCCCCAGCCCAGACGACATCGAGCTGACCGGCAGGATGTTGGACGCTGGAGAGATCATGGGCATCGATGTCATCGACCATCTCATCCTGGCCGACCAGACCTACTTCTCGATGATGGAGTCGGGGCGCATTCGACCGCGAAGGCCGGGTTAAGCGGGTACAATCGACAGCTTGTGAAGGTCCTGTACTTCGACTGCTTTGCCGGTGCGGCTGGAGACATGATCCTCGGCGCGCTGATCGATGCCGGCGTGAAGCTGGAGGACGTCCGCCGGGCGCTCGGCAGCCTGGCGATTTCGCCAGCCATGGTCTGGACCGAGCGGGTCACGCGGACCGGCATCACGGCCACGAAATTCTGCGTCAAGGGCGAGCACGGACCGCTGGACCATGCGCATGATCACAGTCGCGACGATGGGCCCGATCATGGCCATCAGCACCAGGGCCATAGTCATGTGCATACCGAGCCGCACGAGGAAAAGCTACACCACGTGCATCGGACGCTGGCCGACATCAACCGTCTGATCGACGGTTCCGCGTTGAGCCAGACCGGCAAAGAGCGAGCTCAGGAGCTGTTTGCGAGGTTAGGAGAGGCCGAGGCGGCGATCCACGGGACGTCACTGGCGCAGGTGCATCTGCACGAGGTCGGCGCACTCGATTCCATCATCGACATCGTCGGGACAGTGTTTGCGATGGAGACCCTCGGCGCCGAGCGCATCGTGGCGTCGCCGTTGAACGTGGGCAGCGGCACGGTCCGCACCGCACATGGCGTCTATCCGGTGCCTGCGCCGGCAACAGTACGGCTGTTGAAGGACGCACCGATCTATGCGGGCGCGCAGAAGGTCGAGATGGTGACGCCGACAGGCGCGCTGCTGATCACGGGCTACGCTCAGGAGTTCGGTCCCGTGCCACCGATGCGCGTCGCTCAGATTGGCTACGGAGCAGGCAACCGCGATTTCGCCGACATGCCCAATGTGTTGCGCGTGCTGATCGGCGAGGCGGACGCCACGGCGGCGAGCCACACGGTCGTCGTCATCGAGGCCGAAATCGACGACATGAACCCGCAGATCTTCGGGGTGCTCATGGATCGACTGCTCGCCCAGGGCGCGCTCGACGTGTTCTATACGCCGATCCAGATGAAGAAGAACCGGCCGGGCACGCTGCTCAGTGTCATCGCGACACCGGATCAGCGCGGGGCGCTCACCGGTACAATTTTCCGCGAGACAACGACCATCGGCGTGCGCTATCGCGAGATGACCCGCGAGTGCCTCGATCGACGCACCGTCACCGTGACCACGAGCGTCGGAGATGTGCGTATCAAGGTGGCCGCACGAAACGGAGAGGTCCTCAACGCTGCGCCGGAGTTCGAGGACTGTGTACGCCTGGCTGACGAGCACAACTTGCCCGCCAAGACCATTCAGGCGCTGGCGATGAAGGCCTGGCTCGATGCCGGGAATCGGGGGCTATGACCGCGTCGTTTATCACCACGCCGATCTACTACATCAACGCTCAACCCCACATCGGCCACGCCTACACGACGATGCTGGCTGATGCGATTGCCAGATCGCGACGGCTGATGGGGGAGGACGTGTTCTTCCTGACCGGCACTGACGAGCATGGGCAGAAGGTCGCTCGAGCGGCGCAGAAGGCCGGCCAGGACACGAAGAAGTTTGCCGATGAGGTCTCGAGCGCCTTCCGGAAGATGTGCGCGGATCTGTCGATCTCGAACGACGACTTCATCCGTACGACCGAGCCTCGCCATTACGCGGCGGCGCATGAGATTTGGAACCGCGTTCAGAAGGCCGGCGACATCTACAAAGGCGAGTACGAGGGCTGGTACTGCAGCGTGGACGAGCTCTTCGTCCCCGAGGCCCAGCTCGTGGACGACAAGTGTCCGACCTGCGGTTCGAAAGTCGAACGCCTGAAGGAAGAGAGCTACTACTTTCGGCT
>Ga0070673_100002776_pt1 | contig 10765 bp, 8 predicted proteins | sample KBSM23metaG_FD_65342 | JGI IMG/M metagenome (GOLD analysis project Ga0070673, IMG submission 65342) | Miscanthus rhizosphere microbial communities from Kellogg Biological Station, Michigan, USA - KBS M2-3 metaG | ecosystem: Host-associated > Plants > Roots > Rhizosphere > Soil ...
TGACGTTGTTGACGGCGAGCACGCCGCCGAAGCGCATCGTCAGGTCGCGCGTGTCGACCACCGTCTCGCTCATCGCCTTCGGCCGCTCCGCTCCACAAGAGCAGCGCGAGGCGTCGCCGCACGGCCGGTTCTCATGCCGCCTCGCTGCGCGCCGTGCGCCGCCGCCGCACGCTGGTCGCCTGACGGCGGCTCACGCTCGCCTGTGCGCGCCGCTCGCGCCAACGCGTCAGCGTCGGCAGGATGCCGCGCGGCAGCAGCAGCACCACCAGCACCAGGATCGCGCCGAGCACGAGCGAGTTGTCGACCAGCGTCTGCTGGCCGAGCAGCAGCTTCAGCGAGCCGAGCACGATCGCACCGAGGATCGGGCCGACCAGCGTGCCGAGCCCGCCGACGATGGTCCAGATGATCACCTCGGCCGACTGCCCGAGACTGAACACGCCGGGCGTGACGATCTCGGCCCAGCACGCGAACAGGCAGCCCGCGAGCCCGGCCATCGCCGCGCTGATGGTGAAGATCGCCGTCTTGTAGGCCGGCGCGCTGTAGCCGAGCAGCTCGACCCGCGCCTCGTTCTCGCGGATGCCGATCAGCACCTTGCCGAAGAACGAGCCGAGGATCCAGCGGCAGAGCAGGTAGCAAAGCAGGAGGGCGACGCAGACGACGTAGTAGAAGGGCGTGCCGAACGCGGTGACGCTCGGATCGCCCGGAAGGTTCAGGATCGGAAACGCCGGGATGCCGTTGAAGCCGCCGAGGCGAACCGAGCCGATGTGATACGCGTCGCCGGCCGTCGCATTCATGAACTTGAACAGGATCAGCGTGACGACGAGGGTGATCACGCCCATGTAGACGTCGCTGATCCGGCCGTAGAACATCATGGCGCCGATCACGGCCGCCGCGGCCGCCGGCAGCACGATCGCGAGCAGGAGCGGGCCGGTGCTCTCGCCGACGGTCATCGCCGCGATCGCGTAGGTGTAGGCGCCGAGGCCGAAGTAGGCCGCGTGGCCGAAGCTGAGGATTCCGGCGAAGCCCCACATCAGCCCGAGCGAGAGCGCGAACAGAGCCCAGATCAGGAGCAGCGTGGGCGTGTTGGTGCCGGTCACCGCCGGCAGCAGCAGGACGACGACGCAGCCGACGATGAACCAGCCCCAGCGAATCCGCCCGACGCCGAACGTGGGTCCGCCTGTCATGTCGAGTTCTTGAAGAAGCGGCCGGTGATGCCCTGCGGCATCAGGCGCAGCAGGACGATCGCCAGCGCCAGCATGGCGATCTCGCCGATCACCGGCGTCGAGCCGAAGGAGACGATCTGGTTGATCGTGCCGAAGATCATCGAGCTCGCCAGGGTGCCGGAGATGATCGCGGCGCCGCCGGTGATGACGGTGATGAACGACTTGGCGATGTACAGCGATCCCGATGACGGCAGGAGCCCGGTAAGCGGCGCCAGCACGCCGCCGGCGAGGCCCGAGAGCGCGGCGCCGGCGGTGAAGGTCCACATGTAGATCTTCTGCGGGTTGTAGCCGAGCGCGGACGCGACGTCGGCGCTTTGCATCGCGCCGCGGGCGATCAGGCCGACGCGGGTGTAGCGCAGGATCAGCCAGAGGACGAGCATCACCAGGATGGCGATGGCGATGATGAAGAGGTTGTAGCCGCCCATCTGGTAGGCGCCGGCCTGGTACGACTGGATCGGCGCGGTGACGCTCACCGCCGTGTTGCCGAAAATCAGCGTCACCAGGCCGACCATGAGCAGGCTCAGGCCCCAGGTGGCGAGCATGGTGTCGATCATCCGGCCGTAGAGATGGCGGATGACGAGGCGCTCGACGACAAGTCCGATCGCGCCGACGACCAGCGGCGCGAGCACCAGCATCGCGAACCAGATGTCGATGCCCGCGCGGTTGGCGAAGATCGTGACGTAGCCGCCGATCATCACGAACTCGCCGTGGGCGAGGTTGATCACCCGCATCATCCCGAACACGACGGCCAGCCCCGCGCTGGTGAGCGCGAGAAAGGCGATCATGTACAGGATCTCGAGGAAGACGACGGCTGCGTAGTCCAAGGACGGCTCCGCTCGCGCCTCGTCGATGCCCGCCCTAGATCGTCACCTCGAACTGCTTGTTCTCGTTCGGATTCTTGGCCAGGTTGCACGAAGCGGCGGTGTCGCTCGGCGGGCGCTGCTTGAATGCCTGCTTGATCGTCAGCTTCTGGCCCTTGACCTCCATTACCTTGATGTCGAGCGAGGCATGGTGCGTCGCCGGATCCATCTTGACGAGGCCGGCGGGCCCGTCGACGCCGATGCCGGACTCCAGTACCTTCATCAGCTTGTCGCGGTCTAGCGAGCCGGCCTTTTTGACCGCCTCGGCCCACAGCTTGATCCCCTGGTACTGCGAGACCGCGATCTCGTGGACGATCTTGGTGTCGCCGAAGCGCTTGCCCCAGCGGGCGAGGAAGTCCTTGTTCGCCGGCGTCGTCTCCTCCTGGCTGTAGTTGCCGGCGATGAGGATCCCGTCGCCCTCGGCGGGCGAGAGCGCGAGGTGCTCGTTGCCGACGCCGAAGGTCGTCGAGTAGAGCGGGATCTTCTTGTTCATTCCCGATGCCGCCCACTGGCGGAAGAAGGAGAGGTGGGCGCCGCCGACAAGCGCGGCGCACACCGAGTCGGGCGCGGCCGCCTGGATCTTGGCGATCGTCGAGCCGAAGTCGGCGACGTCGAGCGGGAAGAAGTCGGTCTGCAGCACCGAGCCGCCGCGCTGCTTGACGTAGTGGGCGACCCACTTCGCAGTGATCTGGCCATAGTTGTAGTCGGCGGCGAGGACGTAGACCTTCTTGCCCCACTGCTTCTGCGATATCTCGACGATCGGCTCGACCGCTTGCGCCGGCGTCGTCCCGGTGACGAAACAGTTGCGGTCGCAGACGCCGCCTTCGTACAGCACGTTGTAGAAGTAGAGGATGTTGGCGCGCCGGAAGGTCTGCCGGATCGCCTCGCGCGAGGCCGAGGTGATGCCGCCGTGGACGACGTCGACCTTGTCGTCGCGAGCGAGCTGCTGCGCGTACTTGGTGTAGAGGGCGATGTCGGACTGGGTGTCGTACTGGACGACCTGGATCTTCCTGCCGAGCAGGCCGCCGGCGGCGTTGATCTCCTCGGCCGCCATCGTCGTCGCCAGCACCATGGGCTTGCCGTAGGCGTCGAGGTTGCCGGAGTTGTCGAGCACCGAGCCGAGCTTGATCGGCGCGCCCTGCGCGAAGACGTGGAAGGGAAGGGCGATGCCGGCGGCAGCGCCGGATGTCGAGGCGATGAAGAGGCGACGTGAGAACGACATGAGAATCTCCTGCGGTTGTTGATGCGCCGGATGGCAACGAACGCTGCGGGCCCGGCGTCAGTCTTTGGGCTGCGACCTCGCGCTTCCGGAATCAGGAGCTCCCGGGGTCGGGCCTCCTCCCTTCGGCCCGCCCACCGCCGCGGAAAGATCCACGCCGATGGAATCGCCGATGCTCTTCATGGCGGGAAGCTGCAATGCCATGCCGAGGATGCTGTCCATCACCTGGGTGACAGGCGCTCGCTGTGCGGCGTCGCCGCCCGCCCCGCCGCCGCCGCCACCATTCGAGGAGCCGCCGAAGCCCGTCACCTGATGGATCCGGATGCTGTCGATCTTTTCCGCGGGCTTCATCATCTGGGCGATGATCTCCGGCAGGCGGTCGAGCCGATGCTGCTCGAGCTGCAGGTGCATCAGCTCGGTCGTGCGCGAGTTCTCGGCGGCTATCACCGCCCGCGCCCCTTCCGACTCGGCGGTGAGGCGGATGCGCTGCGCCTCGGCGCGTGTCGTCGTCGCCGACGCTTCGGCCTTCGCCGTCATCAGGAGCACGGCGGTCTCGCTCTCGGCCTTCGAGGTCTCGACCTCGCCCCGCTCCTGCTCGCGCTTGAGGGCGATCTCGCGCGAGCGGTCCGCGACGGCACGCTCGCGCTCGGTTTGCAGCTGCTCCTGGGCGAGGACGATCTCGGTGCGGGCGAGCTCGGCTTGCGCCTGGGCGCGCGCTTCCTCGGCGTGCTTGGCGGCCATCGCGATCGAGCTGTCGATCTTCCTCACTTCGGAGCTGAGCTGCGCCTCGATCTCTAGCCGCCTCAGCTCGCGCGCCTTCTGGATCTCGGCGATTCGCGTCGCCTGCTCGCGCTCGATGCGCGCGGCTTCCGAAGCCACGGTCGATTGCTCGCGCGCCCGCGCGGTGTCGGCGTCGCTCGTCGCCTTGAGCTTCTCGATCTCGAGGCGCTGGCCGATCTGCGCCTCCTCCTCCTGGCGCGACAGGCTGAGGCGCTGTTTGATCGCCTCTAGCTGCGTCTGCCGCACCGAGACGTCGGCATCGGCCTCGATCTCGGCGCGCTTCTTCTTGCTCGTCGCGATGATCTCGGCGAGCTTGCGCAAGCCGACGGCGTTGAAGGCGTTGTTGTCATCCAGCGAAGCGAATGCCGCCTGGTCCATCCGCGTCAGCGACACCGACTCGAGCTGCAGGCCGCTGTGGGCGAGGTTCTCGCGCACCGATTCGCGGATCATGCGCACGAACTCGGCGCGCTTGTCGTGCAGGGAATCCATCGTGAAGGTGGCGCCGATCGCCTGGATCGCGTCGATGAAACGGCCCTCGAGCAGGTTGCGGACGCCGTCGGGGCTGAGCGACTTCGAGCCGATGGCCTGGGCCGCGGTAGCGACGCCGTCGACGGTCGGCTGCACGCGGAGGTAGAACTCGAGCTCGACGTCGACGCGCATGCGGTCTTCGGTGATCAGCGACTTGGCACCAGAGCGGCTGACCTCGATCCGCATCGTCCGCATGTTGATCTCGTCGACCTTGTGCAGGAACGGCAGTGCCAGCGTGCCGCCGGTGAGGACGATCTTCTGGCCGCCGAAGCCCGTGCGGATCAGGGCGACGTCGCGCGAGGTCTTGCGATAGAAGCGGTTCAGGAAGGCGACCGTCACGGCGATCGCGACGATCAGGACGATCAGGCCGAAGAGCCAGGCGAGCAAGGTCATGGAATCCTCTCCTGCGACCGCGCAACAATGGAACGCGACCGGCGTCCCACGTCATTACTTTCCGAGGAAACTATAGCAGTCGCACGCTCCGGGCCGCTTCGGTCGAACCCGAATCGGCCCGTTCGCCTTACAGGGCGACCGGACGCTGGAAGAAGTGGCCGCCGGCCTCGGCCAGGTAGGTCGGATGCGCGCAGCGCTCGTTGCCCGAATACTGGATCCCGCGTACCGAGCGGAAGGCGAGTGGTGCCGCAAGGTTGCCGAGCAGCTGGGCGTTCTCGTCGGCGGCGCGGCGCGCCAGCGCGGCCATGAAGTGGACCCCTTCGTAGGTCGACTGCCCGAGCGCGTTCAGCGTCGGCGCGCGTTGTCCGAAGTGGTTGTAGTAGCGCTCCTTGAAGGCGATGTTGGCGTCGTTGTCGAGCGAGGCGAAGTAGCCCGACGAGACGAACAGGCCCTCGGTATTGTCGGCGCCGATCGCGAGCAGGCCGTTCTCCTCGATGGCGCACGAGAGGCGGAACATGTCGCGCGCCAGGCCGCAGCGGCCGAATGCGCGGTTGAACTGCACGGCGTCCTGGCCGACGAGCGAGAGCAGAATCGCATGCGGCTTGAGGCGCGCGATCTCGTCGAGCAGCTCGGAATAGTCTTCGGCGCCGAACGGCAGGTAGCGGTCGGCGACGACTGTGCCGCCCAGCTCGCCCACGTAGCGCGCCGCCAGGCGGTGCGAGACGCGGGGCCAGACGTAGTCGTTGCCGACGAACATCCAGCGCCGCGCGGCGTAGCGGCTGGCGAGGTACTCGATCGCCGGACGGAGCTGCTGGCCAGGCGTCTCGCCCAGCGCGAACACGCCGGGGGTGCGCTCACCGCCTTCGTAGAGCGGCGTGTAGACGTACGGGATCTGGCGGGCGACGTCCTTAAGCACGCGCTGGCGAACCTGGCTCGTGTGCATGCCGACGATCGCGTCGATCGCGCCGGCGTTCATCAGCTCGGCGGTGACGCTGCCGACTTCGGTCGCCTCGTCGGAGGAGTCGATGATGCGCAGGCGCAGACGCCGGTCGAGCAGGCCGCCGTCGGCATTGATCTCGGCCTGGGCAAGTTGCGCACAGGCGATCGACGACGGGCCCCAGATGCCGGCCGAGCCGTTGATCGGAACGAGCAGGCCGACGACGAAATCGGCGCCGTCGGCGAGCGCTTCGCGCCGGGCGGCGGCACGGCGAGCATGGGCGAGAGCGAGCGATGGCGCGACCTTCGCGCCGACGAAATCGCCGACCGCCGTTTCGGGCATCGCCACTCCCCATGAACCCGCGCGGGGTATCGGGGAATTTGCATCCCCGCGTTTTGTTTCCCTGGAAATCGACTTCTACAATATCACAGCATGACTCGATTCGATCCCCATCTCGGCCTGCTGCTCGAGCGCGCCGGTCGCGTCGTCGGCGAGCGGCTCGACCGGGCGTTCGGCCGCGATGGCGTCACCGCCGATCACTGGCGCGTCCTGTGCGTCCTGGCGGATGGCGAAGGCCACACGATGGGCGAGATCGCCGAGCAGCTGCAGATGAATCCGCCGACGCTTACCAAGCTCGTGGACCGGATGGTCGGCAAGTCGCTTGTCCAGCGCGCCGCCGACCCCGAGGACAGCCGCCGCGTCCTCGTCTACGCGACCGACGGGGGCCTCGAGCTCCTGTCCGAGTTGCAAGGCAAGGTCGACCGGCACCATGCGGCGCTGCAAGCGCTGCTAGGTGACCGTAACGCCCGCCAGCTCGAGCGCTTGCTGACGACCCTTATCGAGGAAGCGGAACGACCGACGGCCTGAGCAGCCACGGCATGCGGCGCCCGCGCCGCTAGACCTTCGGGTGGCGCCGGTGCCAATCGGTCGCACGCTGGAACGCGCGCCCGACGCGAATGATCGCCGGTTCGCCGAGAGGCCGGCCGACGAACTGGGCGCCGATCGGCAGCCCAGCGGCCGTGAAGGCGACCGGCAAGGTCAGTGCCGGATTTCCCGACATGTCGAAGGGCGCGGTGAAGCGTGTCAGCGCTGCGAGCTCGCCCGGCACCCGGCCGAGCGTCGCCATGCGGTGCACCGTCGGTGCGGCGATCGGCTGGGTCGGCACGAGCATCGCGTCGATGGCATCGAGTGCGGCGCCGACGCGGCCGGCGAAGTCGCGCCGGCGCAGTAGGATCCGTTGAAAGTCGAGGCCCGAGAGCGCGCGGCCTGCGTCGATGAGGCCGGCGAGCCCCGGCCCATAGAGCTCGCGCTGGGCCGGAAAGGTCTCGGCGTGCGCGACCGCGGTCTCGACGGCGCAGTTGAGAGCCCAGTCGGCGACCGCGCCGGCGACATCGGGGAACCGAATCGTCACGATCTCGGCGCCGAGCGCGCGCACGGTCGCGAGCGCGGTCTCGACCGCGCGACGCGTATCGGCGTCGACATCGTCGAGGGCGTAACGCTCGTCGAAGCCGAGCCGAACGCCGCGCAGGGTGCCATCGTCGGCCGCGAGATAGTCGGGAACCTCGCTGCGCAGCGCGGTCGGATCGCGGGGGTCGCTGCCGGCGATCGCGCCGAGCATGATCGCCGCGTCGCTGGCGCTCCGGCACATTGGCCCGATGTGGTCGAGCGAGGCGGCGAGCTCGAAGCAGCCGAAGCGCGAGACCCGGCCCCAGGTCGGCTTCAGGCCGGTGTTGCCGTTCGCCGCGGAGGGAAATCGGATCGAGCCGCCGGTATCCGACCCCAGCGAGCCGAAGCACAGGCCAGCCGCAGTCGCCACTCCCGAGCCGCTCGATGACGCACCCGACCAATGATCCCGGTGCCAGGGGTTGAGTGGCGCCGGGACGTCGGGATGGTGGTCGGCGAAAGCTCCCTCGGTGAGCTGGAGCTTGCCCAGCAGAATGGCGCCGGCCTCGCGCAGCTTGCGGACGACGGTCGCATCGACGCTCGGGATGAAGCCGCGATGCAGCGGCATTCCGGCCGCTGTGGCAATTCCTTCAGTCCAGCACAGGTCCTTGACGGCGACAGGCACGCCGTGCAGTTGCGATAGGAGCTGGTGCCGTCCGATCATCTGCTCGGCCGCACGCGCTTGCGTCAGCGCCAGATCCGGCGTGACGAGCGCGTACGACTTCAAGCCCGGATCGACGCGCTCGATTCGGCGCAGCATGGCCTCGGTCAGCTCGACGGGCGAGACCTTGCGCGCCGCGATCAGGCGCGCCAACTCGCTGATCTCGAGGTAGTGGAAGTCATCGAGGGCCACGGCCCATTCTTGCCCAAACGCGCCTTGAACGCAGCCGGTCCCAGCGTTTATAGGCACGCCGCCGGCGCTCAGAATGGAATGATCCAACAAGGGGCGTCGCATGGACCTGGGTCTCAAGGGCAAGGTCGCCGTCGTCACCGGCGCTAGACGTTCAGTCCGCATCCCTACCTTGCGGATACGCAAGCCGCGACGCACTCGCCGGTCGAGCGTAAATGGCAGTGGCTACGTCTGGGCGGCGCACACCGTTCACCGCCTGGCCGGTATTCCGGGCGGCCTTCTACCGCGCCACTAGGTATTTCCCGATTCCTCTACCTCGTCGGACGCGAACTGGCGGCCTCGCGACGGAGCGTGGCGAAGGAGTCGGGTCGGACGGTCCGACCCCTCGGCCCTCGGAGGAGTCACCGTCACCGAATGACTAGCGAGGAGTGCGAAAAGGAGAAGCGAAAGAAGCTAAGGCAGGAAAGGCCCATGGCCGTGCTCTGTGGGGTCGCCTCTTCTGCGCTTCGCAGCGGCTTCGTGACCTCGACCACTCGCGAGCATTTCACTGTTGACCTTCGCGCACTGAGCTAGGCGTTGTCGGCGCGTTGCTCGCGACCGCCATACCGAGTCCGACGTGCTTTGAAGCGCATTCGCCGCGGCACCTACCCGACGCCTACGATGATCGCCATTCCTGCGTGGACTGACGCGGATTGGCAAGCGCCTGCTGGCCCGTAAGGGCCCCCTTCCTAGGCTCAACGCAGCGCGCCAAGAAGCCGGGCTGTACTATCTACCGAATGCTTCGCTTGCAGAATCTTCCGTTGGCACTTTTGCTGCTGCCATTGGCTGCTAGCGGTGTCTTGGCTAACGCTATCGAATGGGATGGAACGGATGCTGTCGAGCTCGAGGTCGTCATTGCCCCCGGCGAGAAAGCGGCAGTGTGCAGTGAGCTCGTTCGTCAGCAACAGGTGGAGTGGTCATTCAAGGGTTCGAAGCCTGTCGACTTCGACATTCACTATGGCCAAGGTGCGAGTGCCACCTACGCGCTGCGTCGGTTCAGGATGTCTAGTCGGTTCAGGATGTCTAGTTTGCAAGGTAGGCTCGACCCCCCAGCCAACCAAACGTACTGTTGGACTTGGTCTAACGAGCGCAGTACACCCACGACGATCAACTTGACTTTGAGCCCCAGCGAAGCTGCAGCCCTCCCGCGAGCGGCGCCAAGGTGACGGCCATAGTGCGCTGGATCGCGGGCGAGCGCCACTCGGCGGTGATCGCGGTCACCCCACGACCACCGCATGATCAAAGGCTTCGACACCGTTTACCACCTCAAGGACGGGCGGCTCGCGCAGGTGGATCGCCGCACGGATCTCACCGACCCCACGTCCCGCGACCGCCCTTCAGGCTCCTAGACCGGGGTCGCCGGCGTTCCGCCCAGGCTGGCGCATGCGCGGCGCAAGCGGAAGTGGGCCGCATCGGCCACCGCCTCGATGCCCGGCCGATCGACGACGGTCACCATCACCTGCGGATCCAGGAAGCCGACGACGATGCTGCCGTCGGCGGCCTCGCGCACGACCACGTTGCAGGGCAGCAGCAGGCCGATGTCGGGCTCGGCCTCGAGCGCCTGGTGGGCCAGCGGCGGGTTGCAGGCGCCAAGGATGCGATAGGGCGGCATCGCGGCGCCCAGCTTCTCGTGCATCGCCTTCTGCACGTCGATCTCGCTCAGCACGCCGAAGCCTTCGGCCTTGAGCGCCTCGATCACGCGGGCGCGCACGCCTTCGAACGGTTGCCCGCTCAGGGTTGTCAGGAATCCGTACATGTTCCGATCCTCATGTGGTGGTGGTGGTTGCCTCGTCGCTGCGACGCATCAATCGCGTCACGCCGAGCGCCCCCAGGACGTACTTCTCGTACACCGGCTCGGAGGACCCGGTCTTCATCTTGTAGAGGAAGTACTTCTCGAAGGCGATCTTGGCGAGATGCACCCAGCGGCCCTTGCGGAACCAGTTGACGTTGCGCGGCGGCAGCTGCGGCAGCGCGACGAAGGCGGCGCCCGTGTCGCCCATGTCGGCGAGGCAGATCGCGTTCCAGGTGCCCTTGGCAAGCGCCGGCTCGCCGCGCAGCTCGGCGGCGATGTTGTGCACGATGGCGCTGACCATCGACTCGATCATGTAGCCGGTCTTCGGCGCCCCGGTGGGTACCGGCGTCACCTCCACCGGCGGGATCGCGACGCAGACGCCGGCCGAGAAGATATTCGCGTACTTGCGGCTGCGCTGGTGCTCGTCGATCAGCACAAAGCCGCGCGGGTTGCAGAGGCCCTCGACCGCGGCCACCGGCTCCACGCCCTTGAACGCCGGCAGCATAATGCTGTACTTGAACGGCAGCTCGTGCTCGCGCTTGGGCTGGCCCAGGTCGTCGAGCTCGGTGACGAACATCCTGCCGCTCTCGACCCGCGTGACCTTCGCGTTGGTGATCCACTTGACGTCGTGGTTGCGGAGCTCGCTCTCGAGCATTCCCTTGGAGTCGCCGACGCCGCCCAGGCCGAGGTGGCCGATGTAG
>Ga0070673_100002782_pt1 | contig 10757 bp, 5 predicted proteins | sample KBSM23metaG_FD_65342 | JGI IMG/M metagenome (GOLD analysis project Ga0070673, IMG submission 65342) | Miscanthus rhizosphere microbial communities from Kellogg Biological Station, Michigan, USA - KBS M2-3 metaG | ecosystem: Host-associated > Plants > Roots > Rhizosphere > Soil ...
AAATCCATTCTGCGGCCGCCATATGTAACAGCGTTCCAAAAATTGAGCCATGGCTGATACCAACTTCACGCCGCAAGTTTTCGTCAGACAGATTTGCCGCGCCATCCATCGCCAGCCCGTTGGCCCACTCTGTGTAATCGAAGAGACGTTTGATATCAGCAAGGTCCATGTCTTATTCGGGGATGCCGACCTCCAGTTTGGAAATGAATGATGCAGTCTACTTCATCAACAATACAAAAAAAACAAGCGGCCAGTGACTTTCATCACTGACCGCTCGAGTGGTTAATCAGCTAGTTAAAGCTTAGCGACGTCGGTGGTGCTGCTGCGCAACTCGACCAGTGTTCTGTTCGAGCGCAGCCAATCGTCTCTCCATCGAATCGTTCGCTGCCTGCAGATTGCTTACCTGTGCGCGAAGCTGCTCGACTTCAGCAGTCTTCTGTTGCAGTTCGATCGTGCGCTGATCCAGAGCCTTGATAGCTGCGATGCTCACGCCACCAAGATCCTGCACACCAATCGAAGTGTTGCCGACGCCGAGATTGAAAGCCTTGTAAAAATCTTCAGCCATCGGTCCCATGTGACGTACTTGCTTGCCTTCCGAAATGTAATTCCAAGTCGTCACCGGCATCGTACGCAGACGAGCCAGAACATCGTCGCCGCTCACGTTAATGAAGTTCGCTTTCGTGTAGCGGCTCGACGTGCAGTTGAACACGCCCGAACCCGCCGGCAAGTTACAACCGGTCGTACCGGCCAAGTTAGTGCGGAAGCGGAAGCCGCCAGTCGCACGAGCCGCGAACTCGTTGTTCGCCGTGTTGCGGAATGTGTCGGCCGAGGCCGTCGCCGAACCGTCACTCCAGACGAACGTGCCGGCGAAGCCGTTGTTCGATGCGAACTTGCCCATTGCAGTCGTGTGGTCCTGGTCGGCAGTCACGTTGTAACCGATAGCTACGGCCGCCAGACCGCGAAGGTTGAACGAGTCCGGATCACACTTACCATTGATGAATGGTCCACCCGACTTGGCGTTGTTTCCGAGCGCAACGCCGTAGGTGTCGCACACGCGGTTGCCTGCACCTGCTGAGAAGCCGGCCGCACCCTTAACCTGGTTGCCACTACCGAACACGATTGAAGAGGTGCTTTCGGCTGAGTTCGTATCACCGAAGGCCAACGCATACAGCCCAATGGCGGTTGAGTTGCTACCACCTGCCCACGAGAAGAAGCCAACGTTGGCGTCATCCCATTCAGCATCGGCGTAGCCAGAGCGGAATGCACCTTTGTAGCTGTCCCACGAAGTGCGGTAGCCCTTGCCCTGCATGGGCGAGACGCCGATGCCGAGATTGCCGGTCGCTACGAAGCTGCCGTTCTGGAAAACTTTGAACCAAGCAGGCGTGTGGCCGCCGGGTCCTGAGCAGCAGGTTGAGCCGCCGCGTAGGTTGATCATCGGCGCTGTGCCGTTCGCATCACCGACCGAGAGCTGCTCGGCGCCGGGGACGAACTTCACAAAGTTTGAATCGGTGTAAGCTTTATTCGCCGCGTCGGTCGCGCTCACGGGGTTACCAACGTTCGTGATCGCCACGCCGTTTGATGAGAGACCGTTGACGAAAGTGTTTTGCCCAGTCCAGGCGTTCTGCGCGTTCAACCGCGCCAGATTTGGCGAAACGCGATTGTCACCAATCACACCGCTTGTTGCTGCATCATTGATAGCCGTGACGATACCCGTGCCTGTCATGTTGCCACCACCAGCGGCTGCCGTACTCATGCTGGTGCCGTCGGGGAAAAAGAGCTTATTACCCGCGCCTGAGATTCTCAGATTGCCGCCGACTTCCAACTTGGAGGAAGGCTGGAGCGTACCGATGCCGACATCACCGGCGGGCGTGATGGCGAACAGCGGAGTACCGTTGCCGAGATTGTTATTGATCACGTTCGCCTTCGTGTCTTTCACGATGTAGAACGGATTGTTGTCGCTGAACACGAAGGACGATCCACCAGTGCCGGCGCCAAGAACCGCAGCCGAACCGACTGTTGGTGACGCTTGCGTCGAAATCACAGATAGCACTGGGGTCTCGCCGCCGCTACCTTTATCGAAACGCAGTTCAGCGGCTGGTGCTCCTATCACGGAAAGCTTCGACGTCGGGTTCGCATTGCCGATACCGACAAAGCCTGAACCATTTTCAGTGATCTGCGAGTCCATGAGCGTACCGTTGATATCAGCCCACTTCGCAATGCGGTTAGTGCTGCCACTGCCACCCACCGCATTTATTGTCTGCACGCCATTCACAGTTGTCGTAGTCGCCGTGCTGTTCTTCGCAGAGTTCAGCACCGTTCCATCTTCAAACTGAATACCGCCGCGTGCTTTGATTGGACCAGCAACGTCCAAGGTCGCTTCGGGATTCTTTGTACCGATACCGACGCGGCCGTCTGGCGTGATGCGTACCTGTTCCCTCTCTTGCCCGCTGAAAACGTCGCCAGTGCTAAGACTCAACGGCCCAGTCGTGCTTGTGATTTCAGCAGTCTGGCCATCGTGAGTAGCAACTACTACTGCGCGCTCTTTGCCTTCGCGCAGAACAGTGATCGCATCATCAGCCTCTGCAGCCTCAACTTTTTGTGCTTGTCGTGTTGCGGTCAAAGCTTGAGCTTGCGCGCCGCTTACTTCAGCAGAGCTCTGTTGTTTCAAGCTTAACTGACCACCTTCAACAGTAAGCACAGCAAGACGCTGGCGATACTTGGCTTGGAAATCTCGAACGGTCACGACCACCAGGTACGAACCGTCGCGCATTGGTTGCGCAGCGTCGGCGACTTTCCAGTCAATCAAGTTGCCTTGACGAAGACCGGAATCAAAAACAACCTCGCCGCCGTTTCCAAGAACTTCCATGCGAATCTGCAGCACTTGTGATGGTGCTGCGACGCGAACAACATTACTGGCTACTGAAGCGGTCACCGCAACCTGAGAAGACTGGGTTGCAGTTGCCGGCTTGTCTTGTGCGAGAACACTCGCACTGGTGAGAACCAACGAAAGAGTCAAAACAAGTAGTCTAGTCCCGAACATGGTGTGCCCCCATTGATAGTTTTCATTCCACCTGAGCATGTCCGAGTCATTCGAAATTGAATGGCCGCTCGATTGTGCTCACTGGTAACGCGCACTTTTTTGCGCAAAGGGGTCACAGCCGTTAGAACTTTCTTATAAAGAAAAATTATTTATTCGGCCGAGGGCATTTGATTCAGTTGTAGAGAACTTTCGGTGAGAAAAAGACGTAAACGTCGCGGGTTTGTTCGGGGGATCGTGGTTTAAGGTTTCAAGTTTAAGTTGGCCCGTTGTCACAATTCCTAAACCTAAACTTTGAACTCGAAAAGTTTTAGGTTTCAGGCTTCAGGTTTAGAGTTTTCGCGCATTATCACGCGCCTTGAAACCTGAAACTTTGAACTTGAAACAGTGAGACTGCTGATTGCTGACTGCTGATTGCTGATCACTTACTTAAGCAGGTCTTTGAACTTCTCTTCAATCACGATGTAGCACTCACAGGCGAATTCTTCGAGACCCGCGCGATCAAGAATCGTAACGTGGCCGCGGCTGTATTTGATGAAGCCCATCGACTGCAATTTCGCCGCTACTTCGCTCACACCCGGACGGCGAACGCCGAGCATGTGCGCCATGAACTCGTGAGTCATCTCAAATTCGTTTTTTCCCAAACGGTCGTGATACATCAAGAGCCAACGCGCCAGTCGCCCTTCCATCGGATGACGGGCATTACACACCACCGATTGCGAAATCTGCGACATCAATCCATGTGTATAACGCAGTAACGCGCTCTGAAACGGTGGGCAGTTGCGAAATTCAGTTCGCACAGTTTCAGCACTTATCTTCCACGCAGTGCCCGAGGCTTGAACGGTCGCGACCTTTGTTTCAGTTCCTCCAAGAATCGCCGAGACTCCAACGAATCCTTCTCTACCGACTAGCCCAACCTCCATACCATTGCCGTCAGATAATTCCGTCAACAAGGAAACGATTGAAGTTCGCGGAAAGTAAACATACGACAAACGCTCTTCAGGTCTAAAAACTATGTCGCGAAGTGTGTGTGTAACGCTCGTCAGGCTCGCGCCGATACGCTTCCGATCTGCCTCGGGCAAACTCGCCAACAGAACGTTGTCAGATAGGTCTCTCGAGGTTTGCGATGTGATGGATGAGGATAGCTCTGGCTTCATTCGGACCCACTCTCTGAAATCTTAGATTCAAATCTTAAATTAGCTTCGAAACGAAGCGTAGCATTCACAAGCTGCCCGTTCCAAGAGCTCGCGATTCGCGATACGAATCACACCACGTCGATAATGAATTATATTGTCCCGCCGCAAATTATTGCATGCGTCAGTGATGCCCGCGCGACGAGCGCCGAGAAGATGCGCTATTTGTTCGTGCGTCAGCCGCAGACGGTTTTGTCCCGCTCGATCGTGGACCATCAACAGCCAGGTGCACAGTCGTTCTTCCAATTTATGCCGGCCGTTACAGACGGCTTTTTGCGACAGTTGTGCCAAGCGGTGGCCGGTGTAATTCAATAAGGCCTGCTGCACTGGTCCACCGGCGGCAAACTCTTTCTTCAAAGTGTCAATATCGATCTTAAGGGCAGTGCCTCCAATCGTGACTTGCGTCGCATACGATTGAGGTCCTGCTTCCAGGATCGCTGACAGTCCCACCATGCCTTCATTGCCGATGATGGCAGCGGCGGTAGTGCTGCCGTCTTCAAGAAAATAGATGTGAGTGATTACCGCTGTCTCAGGAAAATATGCGGAGTTAAGACTGTCTCCAAACGCCGAGATCGTTTGGTTGCCGGTAAGCGATACCGGCTCGAGATGCGGCAGCAAGCGCGCGAAGGCGGCGCCCGGCAATGAGGCCAGCAGCTTGTTCGTCAGCAATCCATTGAAAGGAATCTTTCGGTCAGGCGTTACTTCTCGTTTGAAGTCACTGATGCCTGGCAACACGAGACTGCCGCCAATTGTTCTGTCAGCGATTTGCGTTGTACTCATGCGACTCGTCGAGCCAAATGTGTTTTCGAATTCTTTCATGATTACTAATTCCTTCTGCTACTGCGTCCCTACTGTTTATTCGTGCGGCCTTCAAACTTTTTCAAAATCGATCAGGAACTGAGTTCTTTCATTGCGGAACTTGCCGGGCCGCCGGTTCATTAGCATCGCGCCTAAGCGAGCGAGCAACCGCAGCTTCCAATTCCGTAAGAGCAATCGGCTTAAGTAAGTAATCGTCTCCACCTGCATTCAGGGCCGCACGCCTGAAGGCTGGATCGGCATTGCCCGATATGAAAATGATGGGAATATCTTTTCGCCCTGACGCTCGAATCCGAGCTGCTGCCGCCACTCCATCAAGCGTGGGAAGACTGGTATCCATGAGAATGACATCGGGAGCAAGACGCTCCACCATTCCAACCGCAATCTCGCCGTCACCAACTTCCGCGACACGGTACTGATGCGAGGTTAGAACAAAGTTGTAGAGCTGCCGAGTGTCCTCATGATCCTCAACAATGAGAATCAACGGATGCTTTTCGCCCGGCAAGGGATGCCGGAACGAGTCGGCCGTATCGTTCGGGGTTTTTCGCATAGCGGCGAATACGTCGCGATCACGATTCGAGGAGAGTATGTGAATCGGATCATAAAGGGGTGAGTAGTCGGGTTCACCCCTTTCCCCCTTGTTCGTGGTTCAGTGTTTCCTGCTGAACCTACAACCTACTTGTGGAGAATGACCTCCTGGCGGGGAGATCGAATTCGCGGATGAGTAAGTTGAGGGCCGGATTGTGGCACTTTCATGAGGTTGGGCCAATTGGGAAGATACGAAAGTTTCTTAGGGATTTTCCCTATTTCCCCTATCCCAGACAGGCTGTATCCTGAAGATTGTTGGGCATCGTTGAACAACGCCGAGGATTAGAGACTACCGACTTTAGTCGCGCGGGGTGTCAGTTTTTGCCTAGGGTGTTAGCAAGCCGCTGTGAAGAGACCATCGCCTTCAGCCGCATTGGAGCTCAAATTCAAACCTCAACTACTGCCGAGGGCTAATTGAGGGTGGCCATTCTGGGATAGGTCCGAAATTTATACGCCACGCGACTGAAGTCGGTGGGTCTTGCCAGACCGCGGTAAAATTAATTTCAAATCCGTCACGCAACGTACAGACAAGCTGGCTTGGCAGTCGTACAGTGACGACTACAGCATCACTCGCTGCAACGCGGACCGGGTCAATCGAACCCGTCAGCATGCGAGTGTTGACGAATTTCACGACCCGGTTCGCATCCAAAATGATTTCGATGTCCCAATCCCCTAACCCAGCCTGGAGTCTAGTCGCAGTGTGCAATCGGTGCGGCAGTCAGATCTTACTCTTCCGCAACGTTCCTGAACGCTTGTCACACATAACCGGAAAGTACACTGCTACCTGTACAAACTGCGGGCGACAGGATTCTTTTCCTGTAGCTCGAACCGTTGACTCAGCAGCAGAAGTGGTTGAGCGCAGCGAGAATTAGCGAGTTAGGTCTTTGATCTTTGGTCTTTGATCTTAGTTCTCGTATGCAAAACGACGCACACCACCAAACTTCAATTCCAGCTACACAACAAAGACCTAAGACCAAAGATCAAAGACCTAAAAACCTGTCTGACCTGCGGTAGAACCACCCGTCATTCATCGTCGTCCTGAAGCCATCCCTGTAACAAGGCATGTCTGACGATATCAATGCGACTACGCATGCCTAGCTTCTTCATTGAATTCGCTTTGTGAACTTCGACGGTCTTGACGCTGAGATCGAGCCTCCTTGCGATCTCTTTGTTGCTGTGACCCCAGGCTATCAACCGAATCACCTCAGCTTCCCGAGCACTTAGGTGAGTAGCGAGAGCGGAAGAAGAAAACCCACGACCTTTGCCGGAGTAGTTTCCCATCACCTTTCCCGCCACGGCCGGATCAAGATACTTCCCGCCGCGAGCAACGGCTCTGATTGCATGAAGCAATTCAGTAGGTGCGCTTTGCTTCAACACATAACCTGACGCACCCGCCTGCAAGGCTTGTTGAAGATAACCATCGTCCTGATGACGCGTCAGCGCGAGCACTTTAACCTGTGGACAGGCCTGTTGAATTTTCTCGATAGCCTTCAGTCCATTCAACAACGGCATCGAGATATCCATCAATACAATGTCGGGCTCTAAAGCACAGGCTTGGGTGACCGCAGTTCTGCCATCGGCGGCTTCACCAATGACTTCCATGTCGCCTTGCGAACTGATGATCATCTTCAGGCCCGCGCGCACCATCTCATGATCTTCGGCGATAAAAACTCTCAGGTTACTCACGGGCTGAGCTTTCCTTTTGCTTCACCAGTGGTACGCGCACCAACAGAGTTGTGCCCTGATTCGGAGCCGATTCAATTTCAACTGTTCCGCTGATTAACGAAACTCGCTCACGAATGCCAGTCAGGCCATGGCCCTTGCGCGACTCTACTTCCGGATCGAATCCCATGCCGTCGTCCTCGATGATTAGCACGACGGTGTCGCCGCGCCGTTCGAGAATCACATCTACGCGGGAAGCCTTCGCGTGCTTGAACACGTTGTGCAACGCTTCCTGGGTAATGCGGTAAAGATTCGTCTCGATCTCCGTCGCCAGCCTGGTTCGCTGCAGCCCGGTCGAATGAAAGTCCACTTTACGACCAAAGTGTGACGACCACTCGCGCACGTAGTTCTGAATCGCAACCTGAAGACCAAGATCATCAAGCGAAAGCGGCCGCAGTTCTGACGCCAGGAAATCCAGGTCCGATTCAAGTTGCCGCGCGATCATTTGGGCGCGCTCGAGGTTAGCGTGAGCGGCGGCATCGCCCACCACTCGCGCCTTCAACGTTTCCAACTGCATCCGCAGAGCGGTCATTCTTTGTCCCAGCTGATCGTGGAGGTCCCGCGCGACTCTGCGGCGCTCGTCCTCCTGAACACCGACTAACTTACTCAGCACCTGCGCTCGGGCCTGATGCGCAGACTCGAGGGCTTGGTTTGCATCGGCCAACGCCGAGGTGCGGGCTTTGACTCTCTCCTCCAGTTCGCCCCGTATCTCGTGTAGGGCAGACTCGGCTTCCTTGCGTTGAGTAATGTCAATCAAAAACTCCACCGCTTCATTGGAATCCAGCCGGCTGGCCGCCGATAAGGCCCACCACAGCGTGCCGTCTTTGCGCACACATTGCTTTTCGTATGGCGCCGCATAACCGGCGGTGAGTACCAGTGCGGCAACACTCCGCTGCTGTTCAAGATAATCGGGCGCAGTTACATTCTCATCGCGCAAGGCAGATTTTTCGAATTCGGTTCGCGAATAACCGAACATTTTTAGATAGGCATCATTCGCTTCCGTGAGCATGCCGTCGGCGCTGAAAAAGACAATGCCTACTGTTTCAATCTCGATAGCCCGGCGCCAACGGCTTTCCCAACGGCGACGCTGTTGGTCGAGTTCGCGATGCTCGGTGATGTTTACGAAACTCAACACCACGCCGTTGATCCGGTCGTCCGCCGTGCGGTACGGAGCCACTCTCATTAGGTAGGACTGACCTTGCTTGGATTTGACCTCGCGAGCAATGGGCTGCAAGTTCTCGATGACGGTGTCCAGGTCCGCGAGCGGTTCGTCCAAGAGATGAGTTGTAATATCCGACAGCGGCCGCGCGATATCAGTGGGGATGAGGTTGAAGATCTCTCGGGCGCGCGGTGTAAACAGTTTCACTCGCAGGCTGCGGTCAAGAAACACGGTACCGATATCACTCGAGTTAATCAGGTTCTGGAAGTCATTAACGTTTTCAGTTATCTCCTCGATTTTAACTTTCAGTTCCTGATTAACTGTCGTTAACTCTTCATTGACCGACTGCAATTCTTCTTTGCTGGTCTCCAACTCCTCGGCTGCCGAGCGCAGCTCTTCATTCATTGCCTGCAACTCTTCATTCGAGGCGCGCAGTTCCTCCTGTTGCAACTCGTGGTGCTCCGTGGTCGATCGCAACTGCGAACGCACCATCATCAATTCGTCTTCGAGTTGTCGCGCCAGCGGTCCTTCGGTCGTGACCGGAGCAGTTGTTACTTCCCCTTCCGAAGCGACCGTCCCAATCGGCTCAATCAGGACCAAAATAAAACCTCGAGAGCCATCGTCCGCAGAGAACATGGGACGGACGATGATATTCACAGCCTCCGTATGATCGTTCACCCTTACGTGCAGGTTATGCGCTTCGGCGCTCGTCTTATGCTGCATCGCCTGATAAAGAAGTGCGCGCAATTCCAATCGCAGCTCCGGACGAATCAGTTTTAGCAGGTTGTTCGACAGCTCCCCTGCTTGCAAATACAGAAAGCGGCCGGCGCGTGACGACAGATGGACCACGTCGTGGGCTTCGTTGATGACGATCGACGGGGGAGCATAGGCTTCGAGCAAACGCCGGTGCAGATCCAGATAGGTCATGCGCTCCTGCATACTGGATTCCGCGCCGCCATCTGTTGTATTTCGGGTGACAGGCAGTAACGGTGTCGGAAGCGGAAGCGATAGCCTGGTCTCAAGAGGACGACTTTGAAAGATATGATTCTCTTTATCGACGACAGTGAAAAGATCGTTTGACCCTTCAACTGATTCAGAGGTCCCGAGGAACAAATAGCCGTTCTGGTTCAGCCCTAAGTGCATCACCTCCATCGTTCGCGTTTGCGCGGCCCGATTCAAATAGATGATCAGGTTGCGACAGGTAATCAGATCGAGATGCGAAAAGGGCGGGTCTTTCAGGATGTTATGACGCGCGAACAAAACCATCTCGCGCAGTTCTCGCTTGACCCGGAAGCCGTCACCCTCTTTCGTAAAAAAACGGCGCAGTCGTTCAGGCGATACATCGGCGGCGTCATTAAGCGTGTACAAGCCCGCACGAGCTTTGTTGATGGCCCATTCATCTATTTCGGTGGCGAAAACCTGCACATTCGGGCGATCGATTTGATCACCTGTAAATTCACACAGCAGCATGGCCACTGAATACGCCTCTTCGCCGGTGGCACAGCCTGCGACCCACACGCGCACGTAATCGTGGGGCTTCTTACCCTCAAACAGCTTGGGAACGATTTTCTTTTCCAGCGCCTCGAATGCTTCGTGGTCGCGGAAGAAATTCGTGACGCTGATCAGAAGGTCTTTCAACAGCGCCCGCGTTTCATCTGGGTTGAGCCGTAAGTAGTCGGCGTAGGCCTGCAAATCGGGAAGCTCATGAACATTGATCCGGCGTTCGATGCGCCGCAAGACCGTCGCACGTTTGTAATTTGAGAAATCGTGACCCGTCCCCTGCCGCAGATAGGTGAAAATCTCGCGCAGAGCTTGCTCATGATCTTCGCTGCGCGCTTCGGAGTCGACTGGAATTGCGACGGTGCCGAGATGATTGCGATAGCCGATAATCTTGTCGGGCATGTCGGCAACCGGCAGGATGTAATCCACCAGTCCAGTTGCAATTGCGTTCCGCGGCATGTCCGGATACTCAGCTTCCTCTGGCTGCTGCGCGAAACAAACGCCGCCTGATTCCTTCACACGCTTCATTCCCATGGAACCATCGGCGCCTGTTCCGGAAAGAATGACACTCACCGCGCGTGAGTGATGTGAATCGGCCAAGGTTCGAAAGAAAATATCTACGGGAGCACGGCGTTCTTCGATCCTGGTAATCGCCGACAATGACAGTTCCCCGTCATTCATGGCCAAGCTTTGATTAGGAGAAATAACGTAGACGTGATCCGGAACAACCTTCACGCGATCC
>Ga0070673_100002784_pt1 | contig 10753 bp, 9 predicted proteins | sample KBSM23metaG_FD_65342 | JGI IMG/M metagenome (GOLD analysis project Ga0070673, IMG submission 65342) | Miscanthus rhizosphere microbial communities from Kellogg Biological Station, Michigan, USA - KBS M2-3 metaG | ecosystem: Host-associated > Plants > Roots > Rhizosphere > Soil ...
CGTCTCGAACTTCATATCGGGCCAGGCTTCGAAGATCTTGGCGATGTGGCCGCGCACTTCCTCGCCCTGCGCGGACTCGCCCGCAGTGTGGTTGGCGAAGACCATGTCCGGAGCGTGCACGGCGACGATCGCATCGAGGTCCTGCGCGTTCCAGGCCTCGTTGTAGCGGCCGATCGCCTCGGTCAGCGCATCGATGCCATCCGCGTCGCTCACGCCCTGCACTGTAAACCTTGCCGTCGTGAGCGAGTCCGCCGAGATCCGCGTCCGCCTGCGCCCGGGCGGTGGGCGCGACGAGCTAATCGGCATGCGCGACGGCGTCCTGCAGGCGCGCGTCTCGGCTCCACCGGTGGACGGCAAGGCAAACCGAGCTCTCTGCCGTCTGATTGCCAAGCAGCTAGCCGTGGCTCCTTCGAACGTGACCGTGGTTCGTGGTGAGAAGTCACGCAAAAAGCTGCTCCGGATCGAGGAAGTGGATCCGGCAGCGTTGAAGCGTGTGCTGAGTGCCTTCAGGTGACGCGAAGCTCCCGTAGGGGCTGAAGCCAGCGCTCGACCTCAAGGGTCACGGCTGCAGTCAGGTCGCTGCCAGTAGGGCACTTCTCGCTGGGCCAGGCCCGCCGAATATGAAGCGAGAGCTTTTCCCTTGAAGAATCCAGTTGCGGACGTAGACCAGTCAGCCGCGTCGAGATGCTCGAGGGCGCGGTCTCGGAGAGAGCGATGCGCTCAATCTCGGTACCCACAGCACCTTGGAAGACGGGCCGCCCGTTCTCGTCCACGTTGGCGCGGCGCACAAAAATCACAAGCGTCCAATCTGGCAGTCCGCGCAGGAAGCGCCAAGCGCTCGGTCGTCGCAACCACCGTTCGACCTTTTCGAACTGCATGTCAAACCAGCCGATGACGTTTAGCGAGAGCTCGGCTGCATCGACCTCCAGTGTCATGTTGACGAAGTTGAAGTCCCGCTCGCTGTTTGTCTGGACCCAGGCGCCCTCGGAGCGCGACGCGAGCTTTCCCGCTCTGGGAACGCCAAGAACCGGATCGAAGATCTCGGCGCCCAACCTGAGTCGAACCTCGCTCCAAAGCTGCATCAGCTCTGCCTTGATCTCAGCACCGAACTTGGCTGGTCTTTCGTCCTGTGGCAACGAAAGCCAGTCAAAGGAATCCGAGAAGTCAACCACGTAAAAAACCTACCGCGACATCAGAGAGCGCGCTAGGCCTACACTCGCTCGATCGACCGCACGCTGCTCGACAGAACGCTCGCCGACGCCGGCGAGCCCTCCTTCCGCGCCTCCCAGGTCTGGGAGTGGGTCGCACGTGGCGCCCGCTCCTACGAGGAGATGACCAACCTGCCTGCGGCCCTGCGCGACCTCCTCGCCACGTCGGTTCCTCTCTCCACCCTCGAGGTCGTCGAGGAGGCCAAGTCCGACGACGGCACGGTGAAGACACTCTTCCGCACCGCCGACGGCAAGTCGGTCGAGGCGGTGCTGATGCGCTACCGGGACGGTCGCCGCTCGGTCTGCCTCTCCTCGCAGTCTGGCTGCCCGCTCACCTGCACCTTCTGCGCCACGGGGCAGATGAAGTTCGGCCGCAATCTCAGCGCCGACGAGATCCTCGATCAGGCGCTGCACTTCCGCCGCGTCGAAGCGATCGACCACGTCGTCTTCATGGGGATGGGGGAGCCGACGATGAACCTCGACGCCGTGCTCGCCGCCTGCGAGCGCCTGCCCGACGTCGGCGTCACTCATCGCCGCACCGCGATCTCGACCGTCGGCTGGGTGCCCGGCATCGACCGCCTCGCCGGGTGCGAGATGCCGGTCAGCCTCGCCCTTTCCCTGCACGCGCCGAACGACGGCTTGCGCTCGCAGCTGATGCCGGTCAACGACCGCTACCCCCTGGCCGAGGTGCTGGCCGCCTGCGAGCGCTACCGCGCTCGCAGGCGGCGGAAGGTCTTCGTTGAGTACGTGATGCTCGACGGCGTCAACGACCTGCCCGAGCACGCCCGGCAGCTCGCCGAGCTGCTCGATCCTCGCGGCTACAAGGTCAACCTCATCCCTTACAACCCCACCGGCGCCTACGACGGCTCTTCGCCGGAGCGGATCGAGCGCTTCCGCGCGATCCTCGCCGAGCACCGCCTGACCGCCACCGTCCGCCTCACCCGCGGCCGCGAGATCGCCGCCGCCTGCGGCCAGCTCGCCGCCAGTTTGGCCGGTTAGCCAGCTAGGATCGACAGCCGTGACGCCCCCGGCCGCACTCGAGCCTGTCGGCGGCATCGAGCCGCCGCGCCAGATGTCCCCCAACCCCGCCCTGCGGGTGGCCGAAGACGTGCGCACCGAGATCCGCGTGCGCCGCCGCGGCTCCTACCCGCCCGGCCCCAAGGACTTCAACTTCGCCCGTACGCTGCGGATGGCTCGCGATCCGCTGCCGCTGCTGCTCTCGCTCTACGAGGAGCACGGCCCGATCTTCAGCGTGCGCCTGCTCCATCACCCGGTGATCTTCATGCTCGGGCCCGAGGCGAACCAGTTCATCACCGTCACCCACCCGCAGAGCTTCCACTGGCGAGAGTCGAGCTTCGGCGACCTGATCCCCCTTCTTGGCGACGGCCTGCTGACGATCGACGAGGGCTACCACGATCGCGCTCGCGAGATCATGATGCCCGCCTTCCATCGCGAGCAGGTGTCGGCGGCGGTCGAGGCGATGATCGCCGAGGCGGCGCCGGCGATCGAGCGACTGCGGCCGGAGCAGATCGTCGACGTCTACGAGTGGATGCGGGGCCTCGCGATGCGGATCGCGATGCGCGCGCTGCTCGGCCTCGACCCGGACGGGGCGGGACAGGGGGCGGCCGCGGCCGAGCACTTCGAGCGGGCGCTGGCTTTCTACGGCACCGACTTCCACCTGCGCCTGCTGCGCGGGCCGGGCTCCCCCTGGTCGAAGATGGTGCGCTCGCGGGGGGTCCTGGACGAGATCGTCTACGGCGAGATCGCGCGTCGCCGGGCGACGCCGGACGAGAGCCGCCGCGACATCCTCAGCCTGCTGCTCGGCGTCCGCGATGCCGAGGGCAGGGGTTTCTCCGCCAAGGAGGTTCGCGATCAGGTGATGACCCTGATGTTCGCCGGGCACGACACCTCGACCTCGACGCTGACCTTCATGATGCACGAGCTGGCCCGGCACCCCGACGTCGTCGCCGGCCTGGTCGAGGAGCAGGACCGTGTCCTCGGCGGGCGAACCCCGGACATCGACACGCTCGAGCGCGAGATGCCCTACCTCGACATGGTGCTCGACGAGGTGCTGCGGCTCTACCCGCCGGCCTGGATCGGCCCCCGGCGCGCCGTGCGCGACTTCGAGTTCGCTGGCCACCGCGTCGCCGCCGGCGCCTACGTCAACTACAGCTCATGGGCGAGTCACCGCATCCCCGAGGTCTTCCCCGAGCCGGAGGCGTTCATTCCAGAGCGCTTCACCCGCGAGCGCAAGGCCGCGCTGCCGCGCGGCGCCTACGTGCCGTTCGGCGGCGGCAGCCGCATCTGCATCGGCAAGCGCTTCGGCCAGACCGAGGTGAAGCTGGTCGCGACGATGCTGCTGCAGCGGCTGCGCCTCGACGCGATGCCCGGCCGCACGATGACCGTGCGCCAGATGCCGACCCTCTCCCCGCGCGGCGGCCTGAAGATGCGGGTGCTGCCGCGCAGCTGAACCAACTGCAGGTGTAACGCAAAAGGGGCCTATAAGGCCCCTTTTGCGTTACACCTAACCTCGAATTCCGGGTACTTACTTGATGAAGAGCATCTCCTCGTACTTCGGCAGCGGCCAGAGGTCGTCGGCGACGACCTTCTCGAGCTTGTCCGCCGCCTCGCGCACGGCCGTCATCGCTGCGAGCTGCTTGTCGCGAGCGTGGATCGCGCCCTCGATGCCCTCGAGCTCGACCGGATCGGCGTTGGCTGCCTCGAGCTCGTCGAGCGCGCCGACCAGCTCATCGACCAGCTCGCGCACTCCCGTCTCCAGCGAGGAGACGCCGGCCTCGGCGATCAGCGCCAGGTAGCGCAGGGCAGCCGGCAGGATCATCGTCTTGGCGATCGAGAACGTCGTCTCGGCCTCGATGTTGGCGCGCAGCGCGTACTGCTCCGCGGCGACCTCGAAGCGCGACTCGAGCTCGCGCTTGGAGAGCACGCTGTAGTTCTCGAAGGCGGCGACGGTCTGGTCGCTGAGCATCTCCGGCAGCGCGTCGGGCGTCGTCTTCAGGTTCTTCAGCCCGCGCTGCTCGGCCTCGGCGTGCCACTCCTCGGAGTAGTTGTCGCCGCCGAAGACGATCTGCTTGTTGGCGAGATAGGAGTCCTTGACGATCTCGGCGACCGCCTCGGCCGCGTCCTTGCCGCCGCTCGTCTTCTCGCTCAGCTTGTCGGCGAGCTCGTCGATCGCCTCGGCGACGATCGTGTTCAGCACCGTGTTCGGGAAGGCGAGCGACTGGCTCGACCCCAGCGCCCGGAACTCGAACTTGTTGCCGGTGAAGGCGAAGGGCGAGGTCCGGTTGCGGTCGCCGCCGTGCATCGGCAGCGAGGGCAGCACGGTGGCGCCGAGGTCGAGGAAGGAGGCCGGCGTGTGCGGGTCCCCTTCTCCGGTGGAGATCGCGTCGAAGACCTTCTCCAGCTCGCTGCCGAGGAAGATCGAGATGATCGCCGGCGGCGCCTCGTTGGCGCCGAGGCGGTGGTCCTGGCCGATGTTGGCGGCCGAGGCGCGCAGCAGGCCCTGGTGCTTGTTCACGGCCTGGATCACCGCCGCGCAGAAGAAGAGGAAGTGGATGTTGTCGGCGGGCGTGTCGCCCGGCTCGAGCAGGTTGCTGCCCGTGTCGGTCCCCATCGACCAGTTGTTGTGCTTGCCGGAGCCGTTGACGCCGGCAAACGGCTTCTCGTGCAGCAGACAGACGAAGCCGTAGCGGCGGGCGACGTTTTCCATCGTGCGCATCGTCAGCTGCTGGTGATCGGAGCCGACGTTCGAGTTCTCGAAGACCGGTGCGATCTCGTACTGGCCGGGCGCGACCTCGTTGTGGCGGGTCTTGACCGGGATGCCGAGCTTGCGCATCTCCAGCTCCGACTCCATCATGAAGGCGAGCACCCGCTCGGGGATCGTGCCGAAGTAGTGGTCGTCGAGTTCCTGGCCCTTGGGCGGCTTGGCGCCGAAAAGCGTGCGGCCGGACGAGATCAGGTCGGGACGCTCGAAGTAGTACTGCTCGTCGACCAGGAAGTACTCCTGCTCTGGTCCGACGGTGGTGAAGACGCGGCTGCTCTCCTCGTCGCCGAGCAGGCGCAGCGCCTTGATCGCCGAGCGCGAGAGGGCGTCCATCGAGCGCAGCAGCGGGATCTTGGCGTCGAGCGCCTCACCCGTCCACGACGCGAACGCCGTCGGGATGCAGAGCAGCGAGCCGTTCGGGTTCTCGAGGACGAAGGCGGGGCTGGTCGGGTCCCAGGCGGTGTAGCCGCGCGCCTCGAAGGTGGCGCGGACGCCGCCGGTCGGGAAGGAGGACGCGTCGGGCTCGCCCTGGATCAGCTCTTTGCCGGAGAAGCCGGCGAGCGCCTTGCCCTCGCCGCCTTTGGGCTCGAAGAAGGAGTCGTGCTTCTCGGCGGTGGAGCCGGTCAGCGGCTGGAAGACGTGGGTGAAGTGGGTGGCGCCCTTCTCCAGCGCCCATTCCTTCATCTCGGCGGCGACGGCGTCGGCGGTCTCGGCGTCGATCGCCTCGCCGTTCTCGAGCGCCTTCTGCAGGCTGTCGAAGACCTTGCCGGGAAGGCGGTCGCGCTGCACGACGACGGAGAAGACGTTGTCTCCGAAGTGTTCGTTCTCCGGCTGGGTCAGGTCAAGCGTGCCGAGCGCCTCCCCGTTGGAGCTCCACTGGGCCGCGGTTACGTTCTGCTGGCGAATACGTGTCATCGCTTCTAGGTTCCTCACTCGGCGAAGCGCCCGGGTGGGCGCGGTTGATCCGGTCCTCCTGCATCCCCTCATCGGAGGGGATTGCAGAGTAATGGCAATCGGCTCGCGATGGCTTTGTACCGCGGGACAAGGATCGGTCGCGGCCCTTGTCCAGGCGTCGCCCCACGCTCTTTCCCGCTGAGTTCGTCTTTTAGGGGTCTATAGCGCCGATAAAGACGAAGTCAGCCGGCTAGGGGTACGGCGTGCTCGACACCCAGCGGGTGGCGCAGGCGGAAGCCGCGGGTCGACCGCATCTCTTCGCTCCAGCCGGGACCGCTGCGGTCGCCGTCGTCGGTCATCGAGGTGTCCCAGCGCAGGCCGGCGATCACGGCGAAGACGTGTTCGCGGTTGGCGTAGATACGCACCCAGCTGCCCGCCCCGGCGCCGCCCCAGCGCATGAAGCCGGTCGAGTCGAGCGGCGATTCGAGCAGCCCCGCCGCGTGCAGCACATAGCTGACCGACCCCGAGCAGTCGTACCCGCGCGAATTCCAGCTGCGGTGCCCACCGCCCCAGACGTAGGGCCGGTGGCGGATGCGGTTCGCGGCTTCGATCATCGCCTCGACCGCGGGAGGGGCGGAGTCGGGCGCGACCGCCCTGCCGCTCGGCAGCAGCTCCGCCTCCGGGACGGCGGCGGAGACGGGCAACGCGGTCGCGGCGAAGAGTGCGAGCCCGAGGGCTGCGGAAGCGATTCCCCTGCGCATGAAAGTCGGTTATCGGCCGCAATCCCGCTTCGCTGTAGCCTTCGCCGGCCCCCGACCTGGAGGACTCAGCCAATGTTCGTTTCCAAGGCCGCCGTCGTCGGCGGCGGCACCATGGGCGGCGAGATCGCGCAGGCGATCGCCGCCGCCGACATCCCCGTCGTCGTCAAGGACATCGACCGGAAGTTCGTCGACGCCGCGCTCGAGAAGGCGCGCGCCGTCACCGAGGGACAGCTCGCCCGCCTGGTCAAGAAGGAGAAGCTGACCCAGGAGCAGGCCGACGCCCGCCTCGCCGAGGTGATGGGCCTGATCGTCGGGACGACCACCTACGAGGAGTTCGGCGACGTCGACTTCGTCGTCGAGGCGGTGCCGGAGCGGATGGAGATCAAGCAGGCGGTCTTCCGTGAGCTCGACGCGGCGACCCCGGGCCACGCGATCCTCGCCTCCAACACCTCCTCGCTGTCGATCGCCGAGATGGGGGAGACGACCCTGCGACCGGACAAGGTCGTCGGCTTCCACTTCTTCTACCCGGCCTCGATCATGCCGCTGGTCGAGGTGATCGCCGGCGAGGACACCTCCGAGGAGACCGCCACCGTCGCCTACAACTTCGCTCAGGCGATCAAGAAGCAGCCGATCGTCTGCGGCGAGGTGCCGGGCTTCGTCGTCAACCGCATCCTGATGGCGACGATCGGCGAGATCTGGCGCGCCCAGGAGGAGCAGGGCCTCTCGATCAAGGCTATCGACGCGGCGATCGCGGGGGCCAACCTGGCGCCGATGGGCCCCTTCTTCCTCACCGACCTGCTCGGGCTCGACACCGTGCTGCACGTAGCCGAGCACCTCGCCGAGTCCTACGGCGAGAGCTTCTACGTCCACAGGGGGCTGCAGCAGCTGGTCGCCGACGGCAAGCTCGGCGCCAAGTCGGGCGGCGAGGGCTTCTTCAAGGACGGCGAGCAGAACGTGCCCGGCGAGGCCGAGCCCGACGCGGAGGAGATGGTCGCGATGTTCACCGGCCGGGCGCTGATCGAGGCCTGCCTACTGGTCGAGGAAGGCGTCTGCTCGGTGCGCGACATCGACGTCGGCATGATGGCCGGCGCCGGCCTCGACCCGCGCAAAGGCCTGCTGCCGCCGTTCTGGAAGGCCGACGTCGAGGGCCTCGACGCGGTGCTCGAGCGGATCGAGCAGCTGCAGGAGAAATACGGCGAGCGCTTCGCGCCGCCGGTCCTGCTGCGCCGCCTCGTCGCCCAGGGCCGCTTCGGCCTGAAGTCCGGCCAGGGCTTCTACCCCTACCCCCAGCCGGACGAGGGCGAGCAGGCGGAGACGGTGAAGCTGGAGACGCGCGGCGAGGTCGCCGTCGCCTGGCTCGCCAACGCGCCGATGAACGCCGTCTCGCCGGCGGTGATCCGCGACCTGAAGACGGTCTGGGAGAAGGTCAAGGCGACCGACGGGGTCGGGGCGATGGTGATCGCCTCCTCGGTGCCGGTGGTCTTCTCGGCCGGCGCCGACATCAAGGCCTTCACGCAGATGGACGAAAGCGGCGGCGAGGAGCTGATCCACACCGCTCACGCCCTGCTGCGCGACTTCGGCCAGGCCCGGGTGGCGACCGTCGCGGCGGTCAACGCGCTCGCCTTCGGCGGTGGCTGCGAGCTGGCGATGGCCTGCGACGTGCGGATCGCCGCCGAGGCCGCCGTCTTCGGCCAGCCCGAGGTCAAGCTCGGGATCATTCCGGGCTTCGGCGGCACTCAACGCCTGCCGCGCCTGGTCGGGCCGAACAAGGCGCTTGAGATGAACCTGGCCGGCGACGCGATTCTCGCCGGTGAGGCGCTCGACTCGGGCCTCGCCAACCGCGTCGTCCCCGACCACGAGCTTTTCGACACGGCGCTGATGTGGGGCCGCAAGCTCGCCGGCCAGGCGCCGGTCGCGGTCAGGCAGATCAAGCTCGTCTCCCACGCGGGCGACCTCGACGAGGGGATCGAGGCCGAGAAGCGTGGCTTCGCCACCGCCTTCGGCAGCGAGGACGCGAAGGAGGGCATCGCCGCCTTCCTCGGCAAGCGGACGCCGAAATGGAGCGGCAGGTAACCGATCTCGCGGAGCTGATCCGCGAGTCGCGCTCGACGGTCGCGCTGACCGGCGCCGGGATCTCGGTTCCCTCCGGGATCCCGGACTTCCGCACGCCGGAGACGGGACTGTGGGCCAACGTCGACCCGATGGAGGTCGCCCATATCGACGTCTTCGAGCGGGACCCCGCTCGCTTCTGGTCCTACTACCGCCCCCGCTTCCACTCGCTCGGCGACAAGCGACCCAACGCCGCGCACGAGGCGCTCGTCGAGCTGGAGCGACGCGGGCTGCTGGCGGGGGTGATCACCCAGAACATCGACCGCCTGCACCGTGCCGCCGGCTCACGCGAGGTCGTCGAGGTCCACGGCTCGATCGAGACCTCGACCTGCCGCGGCTGCGCGGCCAGCTACGGGATCGCGGAGGTCGACGATCTCTTCGACGCGGAGGGCATCGCCGTATGCGACGCCTGCGGGGGAGCGGTGAAGCCCGACGTCGTCCTCTTCGGCGAGATGCTGCCCGAACGCGCGATGGCACGCGCGCAGGAGCTGGCCGAGCACGCCGACCTGATGCTCTGCATCGGCTCCTCGCTCGCGGTCTACCCGGCGGCGGGCCTGCCGGGGCTGACGCTCGAACGCGGTGGTGCGCTCGCGATCGTCACCAAGGGTCCGACCCCCTACGACGGCGAGACGACGCTGAAGCTCGAAGGCGAGGTCGACGCCGAGCTGGACGCCCTGGTCGCGGCGCTCGGCTAGACACTCGCCGCGGCTCAGAACTCGACGCGCTGCCGTTCGCACTCGGCGACGATCGTGTGCGCCTGCGGCGAGTCGAAGCGGGCGGCGTGGGCGCACTTGGCTTCCGCCTCGGCACCGCAGCCGCTGATCGTTTCGGCGCCGACGATCCCGGCGGTTTCGGCGTGGATGCAGCCCATCGGCGTCGGCGGGTTGCTGTCGCCGACGGTGGCGATCACGACGCCGAGGATCGCAACCACGGTCACCACGAGCGTGATCGAGGCGACCTTGATCTCGCGTGAGCTCAGCTTGTAGAGCGGCGTCGTCTGCCGCGCGTAGTGGCCCTCGAGTGGCATGGGCGGCAGGTTAATACGCCGCTGCCGGCTCGCACCGCGCCAGCGTGGCGAAGATCCGGCGCCGATCTTTAGACACGTGTACGTAGTGGCGGGCGCGTCTCGGGGGGAGGGTTCAGTGGTCCGAGAAGCATCTAGTCGAGAAAGGAACCAACTCTTTATGGATTGGCTGAACGAAGGCGCCAACTCGTGGCAGATGACCGCCGCGACCCTGGTGGGCCTGATGAGCATTCCCGGCCTGGTCGTGCTCTACGGCGGGGTGATGCAGAAGCGGTGGTCGGTGAACTCGATGATGATGGCGTTCGTCGCCTTCGCGATCGTGCTCGTCCTCTGGGTGCTCGTCGGCTTCAAGATGGGCTTCGGCGAGCCGATCCACGCGATCTCCGACAGCGGCTTCTTCGGGAACTTCCTCGGTAAGCCCGAATCGATCCTGAACAGCGCGGATCTGCTGCAGCAGGCGCACATCCCGGAGCTGGCGGAAGAAGAATTCCTCTTCCCGCAATCGACGCTCGCCTACTTCCAGATCGTCTTCGCGGCGATCACGCCGATCCTGATGCTGGGCTCCGTGCTCGGGCGGATCAACTTCAAGGCGTGGATCCCGTTCGTCGCTCTCTGGACGCTGCTCTGCTACCCGATCAACGCCTTCCTGATCTGGGGTGGCGGGTACTTCGCTCAGCAGGGCGCCGTCGACTACTCCGGCGGTTACGTGATCCACCTCGCCGCCGGCGTATCCGGCTTCGTCGCCGCCGCCGTGATCGGACCGCGGCTGCAGCGCGACCGCGAGGTCGACGCGCCGAACAACCTGGCGATGGTCGCGGTCGGCGCCGGCCTGCTGTGGATGGGCTGGAACGGCTTCAACGGCGGTGACTGGTACAGCGCAGGCGAAGTTGCCTCCGCTTCGCTGCTCAACACCAACATCTGCGTCGCGGTCGCCTTCCTCGCCTGGGTTGCTCTCGATTACCTGACGGGCCGCAAG
>Ga0070673_100002786_pt1 | contig 10747 bp, 9 predicted proteins | sample KBSM23metaG_FD_65342 | JGI IMG/M metagenome (GOLD analysis project Ga0070673, IMG submission 65342) | Miscanthus rhizosphere microbial communities from Kellogg Biological Station, Michigan, USA - KBS M2-3 metaG | ecosystem: Host-associated > Plants > Roots > Rhizosphere > Soil ...
AGGACCAGGGCTACGAACGGATCGGAATCTTAGGAACGAGCATCGGGTCTTGTCTCTCGTTCCTTTCCTTTGCCCATGATCCCTTGATTGATGTCGGTGTCTTCAACCATGTCTCGGGTTACGTGGCTGATGTTGTATGGGAAGGCATCTCAACTCAGCACGTGCGCGAAGGAATCGATCCGCACCTCACCGTGGATGAATTGCGGGCGTTCTGGACTCCAATTAGTCCGGTGCCTTTCATTCCTCGGCTGATGGAAATGAAACCGCGGCCGATGCGTTTCATAGCGGCTCGCTATGACCTTACCTTTCCAGCCTCAATGTCGCGGCAGATCATCGCCGATGTCAGAAAGCTGGGACTCGATCTCGATGTTGTGTGGTTGCCGTGTGGCCATTACACCCTTGCGGAGATGCCGTGGAAGGCGATCGACGCCTGGAAGATTGCAACGTTTTTCAGAAAACATTTGTAAGCCGTTCATTCGTCAGCCGCGATTATCCGTTCCAGTGGTGTCCGTCCTTCGACATCGAATAAAACAAATTCGTTTCGTGGATTGATTTCAAGCAAGGGTTGAAGGGGAGGAACAACTGTCGCCTGCGGGTCCATGAAGATGGAAGTAAAGCGACGTCTGCGGAACAGTGCCCTCGCGATGACGAACCACTGAATGTATCCGAAGACCAACGAACCAAAGGCAAGAAACGTATAGTGCAGAACCGGTGAGACAGTAACCGCGTAATCCGCGGCATTGAAGAACTCATTGAACACCAGGAAAAGCACACTACCGGGCAGTGATAGAATAAAAATAAAGGGCAGGACGGTATTCATAGCCAACCAACAGTGCGAGTCCTCAAAACAGCTGCCAAGACCCAACAACCAGAGAATTAGGTTTGCGCTCAGCCAACAGATTTTCACCACCAGCAACCAGCTTATGCTCCGAATTGTGGTGAGAAGATCGGACATGCGAAGTTAGACACAATAGTTCTCAGGTAGTTCCCTAAATCAAACGGTGCCTCTCAAAAACATCAGCCAGCAACTCGAAACGCTTGACGAAGCAAAGCAGGACTTCTCTGTACGAGGGCACCTGCGGATCGAACGTCTTCTCAGGATTTTGTCTCGAGCGACTCTCGATTCGCCCGACGAGCTTTTGAAATATCACGAGACGCTGTTATTTCTTCGTGCTTACCCGCATACGGCAGCAGTCCTGAAGCTTACAGAGCGAGAGTTGTCATCATTTCCGAAACGCGTGCGCGAGTTGCGCGATGCAGGCGTAGATGTTGTTGGGCTGGAGCATCCGGAGATTTCAGGTATCGCAGGTATTGGTCTTAGCGACAGCTTCAGCTATTACATCGTCAATTGGTTGGTCCATCATCAACAAGGTCGCGTCTTCCTCGATGAAGATTGGGTTGAAGATGAGAATCGCCTGCCATCTCTACTCAACAAATTGATTCCGCTTCTGAGTGAAGATGCGTCCGTCGAAGCAAATGTTCCCTTCAAGAAATGGTTGTGTGCGGCCAAGCCTAAGCGAGTAAACGAACTGCGCTGGTTGTTGGAACGAATAGCGTCGCTGCCTAAGAGCGATGCTGAAAAGGCAGAGCTCTACAATTCTTCGACTCTGTACGTGCGTTGGGAACCATCCTATCGTGCCAGCCGCACTGGTCTGCGCCTGCCGGTAAGGAGGGTGTTCTACCACGACGAGCCGCTTATCCAACGAAAAGAGATTTCGCTCTCAACTGAACTACGAAAGCCGCCGCTCCGTGTCGAAAGACTTTCTCAACCTCAAGGCCGTCGCATTCTTGATCTCACCAGAGAATCTTCAACAGTTCGATATCGCGAGCTTTATGGATTCACGCACGGCGATGAAAGGCGAGTATTGAAAGTCGATGTTGGCCGCGGCGTGCAGTTGTTTGTGGTTGGCTTGCCGCCCGAAAAGCGCTTGCCGTTGCGTGCTTATCACGCAGCGATGATCTTCAAGAACGGCATCGCGGTTGGTTACTTCGAAGGCCTGTCATTTTTTGAACGGATGGAGAGTGGCTTCAATCTTTATTACACCTTCCGAGACGGCGAAACCGCATGGATGTATGCGCAGACGCTGCGGCTGTTTCAGCAATTGCTCGGCGTCACAGTTTTCACTCTCGATCCATATCAAATCGGATTTGAGAATGAAGAGGGAATTGAATCCGGAGCATTTTGGTTCTATCGGAAGCTTGGCTTTCGTTCCACACAGAAGCTGCTGGCCGAGTTGACTGCACGTGAGGAAAAGAAGATTGCCAGCAAGCGGGGCTTTCGTACTTCGGCGAGCACGTTAAGAAGACTGGCAGCAGGCTACATGATTTACGATCTGGATCCTCATCCTGCTTCGCCGTGGGACGCGTTTCAAATCCGCAACATCGGTTTTGCTGTGGCGCAGCATATGGCCCAGAAGTTCGGTGGCGATATTGAGAAGTTCCGCGAATCGGCCCTTGCCTATGTAGGAAACGCGTTGGGACTGAAGACTAAAAGCGCAGCAGACGAATTACTGTTACCAATCGCATTGATTCCCAACCTGGACAAGTGGAGTCCTGCAGAGAAAAGCCAAACACTCAAGGTCATTCGAGCAAAAACAAGTTCTGATGAGTCGACCTACCTGCGAGCAATGCAGCGACATCCTCGCCTGCGCAATGCGATGATCCGCCTCGGATCGAAACATTGACAGAGCCTTAGGCAGTTCTTTGCCGCGCCCGAATCTGGTTTTCCAGAACCAAGCTTTCGCTAAAGTTTTCAAGCAGGGGAAAATACTCCGCTGTGCGATCAAGGGCCGCTTTGGGCACGAGGCCAACAATCTCAACGCCGGCGATCTCGACACCCAACTGTTCAGCTGCCTTCTTTACTGCAGCAAAGGCGGCCGCCATGCCCGTGACTTCGTAGTTCGTGAGATTCATCGAGACTTGGACCATCCGACGTGATTGCAGTTCAAAACCTAACGCCTTTAAGAATGGCAACCCGCCATCCCGTTCGCGGACCGCGTGAGCGATCTTTCGCGCGATCGTGATATCGCTCGTGTGCAGATTCACATTGAACGCAATCAGAAACGGGCGAGCTCCAATCGCGATCGCTCCGGCGCTGGGATGCAGCAATGGCTGACCAACATCGGGCCTGCGTGCCTCATCTGTTTCGATGTGCTGTCGCAGATCTTCGAATCCACGCTGCCTCACGTTTTCAAGTCTCACTCGATCGGAACGCATCGCAGCGCTTTCGTAGAAGTAAGCCGGTATGCCAAGTTCAGTTGCGATGCGCCGGCCGGCCTCATGTGCAATTGCCACGCACTCCGGCATAGAAACTTCGCTAACTGGAATGAAAGGCAGCACGTCGGTGGCGCCAATGCGTGGATGCTCGCCGCGATGCGCGCGTAGATCGATGAGATCAGCGGCGACCCGCACGACAGTGACGGCAGCATCAACAACCTGATCAGGCGATGCTACGAACGTTATCACCGAACGATTGTGATCAGGATCGCGATGCGTCCCCAGCACTACTGCATTGCCAGAACTTTCAAGCGCATGCGTAAGGGCTTCGACGACTTCCGGTCGCCGTCCATCACTAAAATTTGGAACGCACTCAACAATCGCCGTCATGAATTTTGGTTGTGAGTATAGCAGCGAAGCGATTGATCGATTCTGATCAATACCAGGAAACCATCCGCAGATTTCGCAGATCACACGGATGATGTGTGGGCGAATCCAAGAACAAATGCTCAGCACACTTGAATACAGTCTGTATAATCTGCGAAATCTGCGGATGGTCCTACGGTTTTCGATGTTTCGATGGGCTTTGCACAATAACCCACCTTCCAGACCGACTTTTTGTGCAGCCTTCAGACTTTTTGTGCAGGACAGAATTTCCTAGGTTGATTTGAACCTGTTGCAGTAAAATGCGTCTAGCACTTGGCCTGCCAAGGTGCTTCGATCATAGACAATTTGGAGGGACGATGGAGTGGCAAAAGTGTCTTGAACCAGAGGCTTTGCTCTTACTCGGCTACATGCTTGCCAGTTACCATTTGGCAATTAACGGACACATTCTCCTAGCGGTTGCCTATACTTTATTTGGCATTACCCACTTCGAAAACCTCAAAAAGAACTAATAGAACTCTCGTGCAAGTTGACTGGAGAGAAAACCAGATCGATGAACACGAAGAGAAAAAGATACGGCGTCCGAGGCCGTATTTTCTTTTTTAGGCCAAGGAAAATCCGACGAAAAAGAAAATACGAGGCCGTGTCGATTTTTGATCGGCTCCTTATCGGAGGTGCTATCATACGTTCGTCCCCAATCTTTCAACCGATCTCAACCGTAGGAGGTTTAAAAGATGAGATCAGCCCTGACACGGACCCTTGTTCTACTCATCGTTGTAGTCGGAATTATGAGCCGACAACCTTCTGTTCAGGCACAAGGACAACGCAGAACAACAACCTATGTAAATCAACGCGTTCAACAATTCGGAAATCGAGCCCGACAGGTCATCCGACGCACCGAACGCTATGTCCCCTCGCAGGCTCCCAGTGTTATCTATAATTTAGTAAGACACGGCGCGAACGCAGCATCGGGAGACCTGCTCGCAGACACAATCCTTGGCCTTAAGTACAACTCGCGGAATGGATATCGATGTGTTAAGTACCTTCCGAATTACACGTGTGCTCAAGTGGCTCGGTGAGGCTAAGATAACTTCTTGCCGGACACGGCATTCAATGATGTAAACCGCGGCACGTTCGGGTTGGCAACCCAAATGGAAGCACGCTGACTGAACTGCCACCATATGAGCGGCGGGAGCTACTTACCTTGTCTGCGTACGTTGAGGTCGGCAAAGGCAACACGACCACTTTTACGGACGTGGCGATTGCAGGGCACCCTTTCGAGATCAAGACCGTATCGCTAGGCGCTAACCGCACGTTCCAATTTAACCACGTGCGCATGGATAGGAATTATGAATATCTCCTGTGTCTGGGAATTTGCCGGAGGAGATCGTTTACAACATGTGGCGTAAGGGGGAAGTCGCAGAACAAAAAGCGGGAAGGCTGGTGCGCATGGCGGAAGGTTAAGCCGTGACGTATAAACTCACCAAGCAACTCTCAGCCATGCTGCCGATTGACGATTTGACGGCCAACCTTCGCATTATCCTTGATCTAGTTTAGGCCCACTGACTCATACGATCTACGAGGATCAACAGACCAGCAACAACGGCAACCGCTCCCACGGCGTTCCAAAACTCTTTAGCGTCAGGTGAAGTCGCTTTTGCGACCTGCTGCGCCGCGTAGTCCGTGACTTCCCCACAGATCGGACAAGCCCACCGTGAAGCATCGAAAGCAAGTTGCGCAATGGTATTAGCGGGGAATGAACTGTGACAGGTTGTGCATGTTGAATGGTCCATATCGATTACTCCTCTGGCGCAGTATCGCGCTCACTAAAAATCCCTGTCAACAACAATCTTTGTTTCCGCTTCACTGTGTAAATGATAGTTAACATTTTGTAAAAGAGAGTTAACACGAGACGGTTTTTCCTGCTTAAAGAGCCAGCAGAGCGATATTTTGCATAAGCCAAACAGACTGGTTGTGAGGGTGCAAATCGCCGAACCCAAGCTCCACGAAATCGGGTGGTTAAACCACCAAGCAGCAGCGAGGAAGGCAAAGATTCCAAAGAGCCAAACAAGAATGACGCAGAGGCAAAAGCCGAGAGTGACAATCCTCAACCAGTATTGAACTGACTGAGGCTTTTCGGTGGGAGATAGGCGGGACATATTCCAAGTATCCTTAACTAAGATCGCCCGCTAAACGGGCAGGAATCTATTAAGCCATACTCAAAACATGTTATTTTCCGCCGCGCGGATCAGCCTTTTTGTGCAGACCTCATCGAAACAGTATTGAATGAACCTGACGCAGCCGTAAGCCAAGCCTTTAAAGAAGCGTTCCTCGCTCTGAGGTAAGCTGCTGAGAGCGATGAGTAGAGTTTCACAGCACTACCTCCGGCTACGCTCCACTGCTCCTCCGTTGTTTTACAACTGAATCCGTGATATAAGCCGCTCGCATTACGTCACAAGTCTAGATAGCAGTAGACCTCCCGGCTATAGACTTTACCTCAACCCTTCGACTCACAGAGGAGTTTCCCATGAAACTAACAGCCCGTTTGACTATTCTCCTAGCTCTGAGTTTGTTCGTGACCTCTGCCGTTACAGATCTTTCAAGTAAGGCGGCAACCCGCAGCGAGAGCCTAGATATTAGCCCCAGAATCCAGGAGTCACCGGTTTGGTGTTGGGTCGCGGTGGGGCAGATGGTTTTTGAGCACTACGATATCCCGAATGTTAATCCTAACGGAGATTATCAATGTGGCATAGTCGGTGCTCTCGCTGGACCATCAAGCCCATGCTTCGGTAATTGCCGCCTCTGTAACGTTGCCGGGGGAACGATGAACAATATCAAGGCGATGATAGTGACCTACCCAAGAGACGTTCAATTCCTTCTTCATCAACGCGTGACACAACTAAGCGCCACTGTCTACGACTCCCCGCTATCAAAGGGTCAGGTCAAAACCGAAATTGACGCAGGGCGTCCGATTGTTACAGGGGTCAACTTTGACGCGGGTAACCATCCCTCTCAGCATGTTGCGTTGATCGTTGGTTATGACGAAGATACCGAAGGCAACCTCATTCTTACTATCAACGATCCGTTCCCCTATGATTTGCGACCGTTTAATGCCTTACCAAATCCGTATGTCAAAGCCGGGGGCGACGACGGCCGTGACGGGAGCTTTACTATCGACTACGATAAGTTTCGTAGCGGCTTGAGATGGCGCGAGGGGATCTATCAGATTCGTGAGCGGTAAGAGAGTTTTAGCCCTAAGAGGCAAGTGGAAACGGTCCTAACACGACTAAGATAATTCTTAATATCAAGCGGTGGGTTCTCAGCCTCGCCGCTTGAAGTTTGATCAAGTCGCGCTTTTTATGCAGCCGCTCGCCTTTTTGTGCAAGTCGGGGTTATTGTGAAAGCCCTTTTCAATGAGTACCAGCTATTCACCTGTATAGCTGATAATCAACTCTCATTTTCCTGGCTTTGCTCCGCTAATTTGGCAAAACTTCGAACAAAAGAAATTGCTGTATACCGCGTAACCAAAAACGACTGTCAGTTCTATCCAAAAACGAACTTCAATCACGGGGTTAAATGTGGAAATAGTTCAGCTTACTTAGGCCGTAACAATTTTGACACCTGTGGAACGGGGATTGTGTAAGGTAAGCGGCGCAACCTTCCAGTTTCGAAGTTGGGTGGGACATTGAAGCCTTTCAATGCCGACTTCGGGAACACGAAAACAGAGGGAGACTTCCAGGGAAAAATGATCAACCTAATGTCAGCGGCCACTGCGACTCCAGACTACCGGTTCACGACGACGGAGCTTGTCGCATCGCTCATGCACAAGCTGTCGCCTGAACTCATCAATACCATTTGTAGTCTCGGAGTTGACCAACGTTACTCCGTGATGGAGAACTATCGGGAGTTCCTAGAAGGTGCAGCCAATAGTCCGCAGAGCGCGACTACCAAGCTTGGTGTCGATGCTACAAAACGGTGCGTCGAAGAATGGGGAGGCGATCCTTCTCAAATCGGACTGCTTGTCGCCGCAACTAACACTCCCGATCAAATGCTTCCCTGTCTCGCTTCAGAGGTGATGGCGCAGACGCATGGCTTGCTATCACGCTCGTTGCGAACTGTGAGTATGCAATCGCAGGGTTGTTCTGTGCTCATGAAGTCGGTCGAAGTTGCGCAGTGGTATCTAGCGGCGAATCCGAGCAAGCTTGCGATCGTATTAATGTCAGAAGCGCACACGCCTTATGTAGCGCCACTCGTCAACGGTGAGTACTACGGATTCCGCGAACTGATCCGCATGCGGAAAGAGGAAAAGATTGATGAACAGGCATTCGAGAAACTACGGCTGGATACCACCTTCGTCATTCAGTCAATGTTGTTCGGCGATGGTGCGGTAGCGCTCTTGATTGGTCGTGAAGAAGGGAAACCGGCTTTTGGTCCAATCTCGCATTTGACGAACGATGACATTGAAGATGTGAAGCTGCTGAGTATGACGCAGAACAGTTCGCATCCCCTGTTGAAGGGTAGGCCGCAGTACTTCATGCGTTCTAATGTTCCAAACCGCGGCGCGCACTATGCGGTTACAACCATCAACAACGTTCTCGAACATCCGGATTCACCAGTGTCACATCTCGGTGAGGTTGACCATTGCATGATTCACACGGGCAGCAAGAAGATTCTCGATGGAGTTTGTTCTCAATTACGTCTAGAGAAAAACTCATCGAAGGTTAGCGGTTCTTACCAGGTGTTGAAGAACTACGGAAACCTTTCGAGCGCATCGACGGGTTTCATGTTGGCGGAAAAAGAAGATTGGACTGGTCCGGCTTTGGTGGTGGGTTTTGGCGTGGGCTTTACTGCGAGTGCAGGTGTGATGAGTCTGAATTAATGCTGATGCTTAGCCGACCAGTGCGGGCTCGTGCTCCAGTACCTCACTGAAGAGACGAGCGATAACTTCACTGACCTGCTCAAAATCAAAAGGCTTGCCGATGATCGCGTCGATGAGCCCGGTCTCACCTGCCGGCGGCAGTGTGCCGGTTCCATAACCGGTTACGAGGACAATATGCGCACGCTTGCATTCCTGACGCACCGCACGAGCGGTGTCCCAGCCATCCATTTCCGGCATTGCCAGATCGGTGAAGACAAGGTCGAACTGCGTGCGGCCGATTTTTTCAAGCGCAGCCAAACCGCTATCAGCGAGCTCAACGTGATGATTCAAAGCCGTCAGCATGTCGGCAAGCGTTTCGCGCACAGACGGTTCATCGTCCACCACCAGAATCTTAAGCGATGTGTGAGCTTTTTGTCGTAATGGCGTTTCGTTTTCGCGAACCGGTTGAGTGCTGGCGGGTAATTCGATGGTGAAAGTCGTGCCCTGACCCGATTGCGACACCACTTTAATTGAGCCGTTATGTCTCTCAATGATGCTGTAACTGACTGATAGACCTAAGCCAGTTCCAAACGCGCCTTTGGTTGAGAAGAATGGCTCAAACACTTTCTCGCGCACATCGTCCGACATGCCGCTGCCCGTGTCCGCAAAGTGTAGTTCCAAAAGATCATCTTTGCGTGCACAGCTGATCGCGAGGCAGCCGCCGTTCGGCATAGCATCGACTGCGTTAACGATGAGGTTGACGAATACCTCGCGCAATTCAGAGGCACTGCCATTAGCCGGTAGCTCAGTTTCTGCAACGAGCTTGACCTGATAATTCAAGCCGCGCAAACGAGCCTCGTTGTGCCAGCGAGTGCGAGTGATTTCGATGGCATCGTTCAACAGGTTCCGAACGTCAACATAGTCGAACTCTTTGGCTGAAGATTTTCTCGCGAAGGTTTGAATGCGACGCACAGTGGCGGCCGCATCCTGGGCCGCGGTCTGAATGATCTCAACATTGCGCACGAGCGCCGGATCTTTGGTCTGCCGGTGCAGCAGCTGCGCACGTCCGAGAATAGCGGCTAATGAGTTGTTGAAGTCATGCGCAACACCAGAAGCGAGCTGGCCCAGCGCCCTTAACTTATCAGCACGTGCAGCCCGTTCACGTTCTTCCTTTTGTTCGGTAACGTCGCGCGCAATACCCAGGACGCCAGTGGTTCGGCCTTCGACTACCATCGGAGATTTATCGACGCGTGTGTAGCGCATCTTTCCATCGTGTGAGAAATAGCGGAACTCACATGTTTGCGGTTCTCCCCTCAAGGCATTCGCGAGCGTTTGCGCGACCATCTCGCGATCGCCGTCCCACACCATGTCGAGCAAGTGGCGACCAATAAACTCATCGCGCTTGTAACCAAGGCCATGCAGCGTCGCGTTGTTGCACCACTTGAAGCGTCCATGCAGGTCGAGGGCAAATATTGATTCGCGAGCGCTTTCGAGAATGTTGTTCAAAAGTGATTGGTGTTCACGAGCAACCGCTTCGACTTTGCGCAACTCCGACAAATCACGAGCCGTGCATACAACGGCGTTGGGTCGATTTGATTTATCGAGCACTGCTTCGATGGTCACCAACAAGGGCCGCTTCAAACGCTCAGGCGTAATCTCAATGGTAACGCTCCCACCTTCAGCCAGAGCGTGTTCGACGACGCAGGATTCGTCTTCAATGCTGGTACGGAGAATCTCGCAACAGCGATGGCCCAGAAGATCCTGAGGCTCGGCATTTTCCAGCGTGGCGCCGGCGCGGTTCACGCGCTTCAACAGACCCTCATGATCAAAGATGAAAATGCCATCAGACATCGAATCGAAAGTGGCTTCCCACTCTTGCTTGCCACGGGCGACCATTTCAAACAACTCAGCTTGCGCGATGCCGGTTACGAGCTGCGATGCGACTGACTCAACCAGCGCGAGCTCATCCTCGGTCCAGTAACGAACCCGATCCGTTTGGTTGATGCAAAGCGCTCCACGAAACACCTCGTTCACGATGAGCGGATAGCAGATTTTCGAACGGAGGCCGAGCTGCTCGGCTTTTGTGCGCACGTAATTCTGAAATTCCTCAGATCCGTCGCAATGACCAAGCGCGTCATTAATAACGATTGGCTGTGCCTCAGTCTTCAATCGCTGGCACAACGGATCGTCGAAGCTGAGCTCGATTGATCCGACCGTTTCAGAATCCGGGGACTCGTATTGATATTGAGCCAGCGAAGTCGAATCTTCCGGATCGTACAGATGTAGATC
>Ga0070673_100002793_pt1 | contig 10732 bp, 7 predicted proteins | sample KBSM23metaG_FD_65342 | JGI IMG/M metagenome (GOLD analysis project Ga0070673, IMG submission 65342) | Miscanthus rhizosphere microbial communities from Kellogg Biological Station, Michigan, USA - KBS M2-3 metaG | ecosystem: Host-associated > Plants > Roots > Rhizosphere > Soil ...
ACCACGACGATTGGTACGCGCTCATAACCGGGCATTGCTCGAATAAGCCGAGTCGCCGCCAAACCATCGACGCGTGGCAGACTAAGGTCCATCAAAATCACATCCGGTGACTGACGTTGCGTTAGTTGTACTGCCTGCTCACCGTTTACCGCTTCGACGACAGCATACCCGCTCATTTCCAGCAGACGCTTCATCATGAAGCGATTATCTTCGGAATCTTCAACCAAAAGTATTTTCGGCCGACGATGTTGAATCTCCATGTGTCTCGACCCCTGGCTCTTGATTTCTAGCGATGCCTGCAACTTCTCACCCTCCAACTACTCGGTGTATCACTAGAATACGCCGCGGTTTTTTGGTAACATTCGCACCGAATCCCGACACCAAGAATTTTCAAGAACGGGTTCTTACCGTACACAATGTGCTGTCCTTCTATGTGAGGCCAAGCGGTGTTTCGGCCAATAGGTCTAAGACGTTTTAATTATGAAGCCCCTATTATCAGAAGAACGAGACCCAGCGACTCTCCAAAACCTCGGCCGAGCGTCGTTACAAATTGTGCACGACATTAAAAACCAACTTAATGGTCTCAAACTGTATGCCACATACCTCCGGAAGCGGATGGAGAAGATTGACGAAGCCGCGGAGTTGCAGGAAACGCTGGGAAAATTAATCGGAGGCTTGGATCGCGCGGCCACCGACTTAAATGTTTTAGTTCAGTATGGAAGGCCGATTTCGCTGACGAAAAACAAGGGTGTCGACCTGCAGAAGTTGATGCGAGGAGTCTCGGCTAACTGCGTAGAAGCGGGCCCGACAGACTCGACCTGCGAAATCGTGACTGAGTCAGAGCCCACACCGCTGGTCGGAGATTTCGACCAAGTTGCCTTAGGCGAGGCATTCAAGGCTATTTCGGTGGGCGCGATGAAATCATGCAGTCGGGATGCCTCGGTTAAGGTCAGCTTGAAACGGGAAGAGGGCGAGCCTTCGGCTTCGGCCGTTATCGAGTGGCAACCGGTCAATTTTCCCAATGAAGATCCGTTTAGCTCATTCAGCGGCGGTGAGGCTATTCGCATGTCGCTGGCAGCCAAAATTGTAGAGGCTCATGGCGGCTCGGCCGAGCACACGAATCAATCGCTACGAGTTTCTTTGCCGCTTAATTCGTAGAGCGCAAATACATGACAGAGACTCACGGTATTGCACAGGAGGGGAATCGGGTGGAGAACAAGGATGTGAGGATTCTAATCGTCGATGACGAGGCAATGATGGCTGACTCTCTACGTCAGCATCTGTCGGATGAAGGTTATTCAGTAGACACAGCTGCCACCGGAGCAGAAGGAATTGAACGTTTTGATCAGGGTGGTCACCATCTCGCAATATGCGATTTGCAGTTGCCTGATATGGATGGCTTGGATGTCATGCGTCACATGAAAGACGCGCGGCCCAATACTGAAGTTATCGTGGTAACGGGTTACGGTTCCGTACAACGCGCAGTGGATGCAACCAAAGCCGGTGCTTTTTATTTTGTTGAAAAGCCGTTCGACTTTGAAGAGCTGCAGCCATTGGTTGATAAAGCGCTCGAACGTCGAGAGCTGGTCGCTGAAGCGGTCAGCATGCGACGCCAGCTGTCTACGCGCGCTGAATACTTCAACATCATTGGATCGTCAAAGCAGATGCAGACGATCTATGAAACCATCGAGTCCGTGGCGAAGTCGGATGCGAACGTTCTCATCGTTGGTGAGTCCGGCACCGGCAAGGAATTGATCGCCAACGCGATTCACTACAACTCGCTGCGATCGAAGAAGGCTTTTATTAAAGTTAACTGCGCAGCCTTGCCCAAGGAACTGATCGAGTCGGAACTCTTCGGTCATACCAAAGGCGCGTTCACTGGAGCGCACGCTGACAAAGAAGGTTTGGTCCAACACGCAGCTGGTGGTTCGCTGCTGCTGGATGAAATCGCGGAGATGCCGGTCGAGCTGCAACCGAAACTCCTGCGCGTACTGCAAGAAAGAAGTTATCGAAAGATTGGGTCGGAAAAGACGTATTCGGTTGATTTCCGTTTGATTTGCTCAACTAATCGCTTGCCGGCTGATGCAATTCGCGAGGGATTGCTGCGCGACGACTTGTTCTATCGCATCTCAACGATCACGATTCACGTGCCGCCTTTGCGCGAACGTAGCGAAGACATTCAGTTACTAACCGAACATTTTCTGAAGATGTACGCGAAGAAGTACGACCGGCCGATCAATGGCGTGTCGCAAGCCGCTTATCAGCGTTTGTTTGCTCATGGCTGGCCAGGCAATGTTCGTGAACTTCAAAATGTTCTTGAACGCGCCGTGCTACTCGCGAAGGGAAACAAGATCGAACCCTTCGATTTGCCATTTGATAATGGTGGTCTGCCGGAAGGCTCAACCTCGATTTCGTGGGACGTGCCGCCCAACATGACGCTTGAAGACATTGAAAAACTGGTGATTGAAAGGACCCTGCAGAGAACGGGCGGCAACAAGCAAGCCGCTGCTAATCTCCTTGGTATCTATCGTCCCCGCCTTTACAGCAAGATTCGCAAGTACAATATCGACGTGGCGAACCTGGTTTCCGTTTAAGATAGGAACCAGGTTCTCGCATGGTCTTCGTTTGAAGACCGGCAACAAGACTGTCTTGTAATGACTCCCACTAAGTCTGAAACATGGACCGGCGGCCGGCTCGCCGGAATCGACGCTCTGCGCGGCATGGCTGCGCTTGGGGTGGTGATCTATCACGCGTTTTGGCAAGCGGGCAATACCGTTCCACAGAATCTGCTGAAGTGGCCGGTTGTCTTTCTTCACTCTGTAACTTCGTTCGGATACGTCGGCGTTTTTCTCTTCTTCGTCATCTCAGGATTTTGTATTCACCAGAAGTGGGCCAAGGCGGAGGCGCACAACCAACATTACGAAATCAAGTTTGCTGCTTTTTGGAAGCGCCGCTTTCGGCGACTTTATCCGGCTTACCTGATCGCGCTCACGCTCTATCTCGTTCTAACGGCGCTCACTGTTGGCATCACTGTTAGCGGCAACTGGATCTACGACGTTGTGATGCATGCGTTCATGCTTCACAACCTCGATCCAAAAACGGCGTACAGCATCAACGGCGTCTTTTGGACCCTTGCGATTGAGGAGCAACTTTACCTCGCATATTTTCTGCTGTTGTTCTTGCGCAAGCGTTGGGGCTGGAGCACGACGTTAATTGTGTGCGGGGCCGCGCGACTCGGTTGGTTCTTCTTCAGTCACGCTGTTTGGGCCATCTGGGGAATAGGGGTTCCGATCCCTGAAGCCGCAGCCTCGCATTGGCTCACGTGGGCGCTGGGCGCGGTCAGTGTTGAAGCAGCATTTGGACTTATTAAGTTGCCGCGTTGGTGCAGCAATCTTTGGATCGCGATGGCCTTTCTGATAGCTGCCGCGGGAATTTCACAAGTCTTCCCTGTCACCAATAAAGACAGTTTCATTCATCGCTTTTGCTGGCTGGTCTTGCATCCGGCGTGGGGAGTGGGCTTCTTCATCATTGTGAATCGCGTTTTCGCGGCTGAGCAAAAGTGGCGACGCATTCTCAGCGTGCCGCGAGCCATCGAAGCTTTTGCCTGGGTGGGGATGTCGTCGTATTCGCTTTATCTCACACACAGTCTCGTCATAATGCAAAGCTGGCGCTTCGTTCTTCCCAGTTGGCCGCCTTTGCTTAACGCCTTGTTGATTACTACTCCGGCGACGGTGGCGTTCGCGTGGATATTCTTTCAGTTGTGCGAGCGGCCGTTCATGGCTGAGCCGAGCAGCATTCCGAAGGCTGCGTCAGAACCAATGTTCTCTCAAACACTGGTGCCTCAACCGGAAGAATAGAAGAAAGCAGAACGTAGACGGCAGTCGGCAGTCAGCGCGGGCTACACATCTCCACACTGCCCGCTGCCTTCTGCCCGCCGCCTTCTGCTTACTGCCTACTGTTTTCTACGGCGTAGGTGGCAACGCTGGTGGGTGTTTCGAAGCAACGGACTTTGTAGATTTTCACGCGGTCGTCATCGATCCGTTTAGCTACTCGCTCGAGAATGTATCGTGCAAGATTTTCCGCTGAAGGTTGTAGCTCGTCGAAGGGCGGTAGTTCGTTGATGTTGCGATGATCAAGATACAGAACGATTTCATCGGCAGCCGCTTTTAACTCCACAAAATCCACCAACAGACCAATGTTGTCCAGCTCGTTACCACGAGCATAGATCTCAATCTTGTAGTTGTGACCGTGGAGGTTCTCACACTTCCCCTTATAGCCGCGCAATTGATGCGCGCTCGAGAAGTTTCGTTCGATCATTACTTCAAATTGTCCAGGCATGCGGAAAGTCTGTCACAACCACCATTAAAGTCCAACTACGCGTTATTTACTCACTGCTTCGCAGACACTCGCGAGGTCACTAATCCGCGAAGTCACGCGACACGGCGGCAAACTCTGTAGGAACGTCTGTCCATAGCGTTTAGTCCGTAAGCGCGGATCAAGCACGGCAAGTACGCCACGATCGGTCGTGCTGCGAATCAGCCGGCCGAGTCCCTGCTTCAAACTGATCACAGCTTGCGGCACGCTGTACTCAAAAAAGCTTGAGCCCTGATTGTCTTCAATAAATCTTTGTCGAGCTGCGACGATTGGATCAGTCGGCACGGCGAAAGGCAGCTTGTCGATGATCACGCAGGAGAGTTGTTCGCCACGCACATCGACGCCTTGCCAGAAACTGGAAGTGGCGAACAGAACCGCGTGCGGTGTTTCGCGAAATGTTTTTAGCAACTGACTCTTCGAAGCAGTTCCCTGGACCAGGCAGGGAAAGTCAAGATGCTGTGAAGCGAGGTCGTACAAAGACTGCATGCCGGAAAGACTGGTGGACAACACAAAGGCGCGTCCTTCAGTCGCTCGAACAATCTTAATTACTTCGGCGGCCGCTGCCGCTGCCCATTCTGACGAACGCGGATCAGGCATGCTTTGCGGCAGGTAAAGTATGGCCTGACTCTCGTAATCAAAAGTCGATTCAGCTATCAGCCCTTTTGCTTCGTGGAGTCCAAGTCTGTCCTTAATAAATGAAAAACTACCGGCGCTAGAAAGCGTCGCCGAAGTCAGCACCACTGTAGGCACTGTATCGAACAATTTGTCCTGCAGCAGACCAGACACGTCTATTGGCGAAGCGCGCAGAAAAACCCCACGCCCTCGGCGATCGAGCCAATACACAAACTTGCGATCACTGCCGCTTACGATGAACTGAAGATCAAAGCGAAATTGACGAACTCGCCGCACGAGATTCTCAACCTCGGGTGGCTTTTCCTGAAGCGCGTCCAGCGTTGTTTCCAATCGCGCCAGCGTTCCGTCAAGTGCCATGTATGCGTCTCCCAACGGCGTCGGCTGAAGTTCCCCATGCAAATCCTTACGCGCGAATGTTCCGGGCACGAGTGGGAATCTCGATTCCTCGCTACGACCTTGACGGAAGCCCATCCAAAACCTGTCCGCAAATTCAGTTAGACGTGACAGCGTCTTCGTAACTTCGCGATCGACTTCAGCGTTTTCAAACGGCACTCTGCTGCAATCTCGAACCCAATCGTCAATCTGGTAATTCGATACTTGAGCTCCGAAATATTCCGAGGCGACATCTTCGATTAAATGCGCCTCATCAAGAATCACAGCGGAATAATCCGGCAACACGCGTCCGTAGGCGCTGCCGCGCAGAGCGAGGTCGGCAAAGAATAAGTGGTGATTGACGACGACGATCTCTGCTTCAGTCGCTCGGTTGCGCATGCGTGTTATGAAACAAGGATCGAAGTCCGGACATTTTTGCCCACTACAAGTCTCCGCGCGAGCGTCGATATGTCGCCAGAACGAAAGGTTCTCTGGCAGGTAAGCCAACTCCGCACGATCACCCGTTTCAGTTGTGCTGGCCCAACCGGTTACTTCTTCGAAGTAGTCGAGTTCCTCCAATCCAGTTAGGACTGGCGAGTCCGCTGAGCGATGAAATCTTTGCAGGCAAAGATAATTGCTGCGGCCCTTCATGTAAGTCGCAGCGAACTTTTTGGGAAGAATGCTTTGGAGAAAGGGAATGTCTTTCTCCATCAATTGTTCCTGCAGGTTCTTCGTGCCGGTAGAAACAATCACACGACCGGCGCCACCAAGTGCAGCGGCGACAGCAGGAACGAGATAAGCAAGGGTTTTGCCGGTGCCGGTACCAGCTTCGACGATGAGATGGTGGCGATCTTCGAACGCGCGCATGACGGCATCAGCCATTTGAATTTGGCCGGGCCGATATTCATATTCCGGATGCGCCTGAGCGATGAGACCCTCAGGACCAAAGACTTCTTTCATGGATTAATCGCTTGTCGACTCTAATGTATTTCGTTGTCGATTCGTTGCCATCACGACGAGGCAGCTTGTCGTCGCGGCTCAGCATGATCTTGATGGTGAGACTAACCTGAGTGCCGTCATCAACCCGAACGTCTACGTCCCTGTCTTTATCGATTGGAGCAAACAAGCCCGTGTCATTCAGTTTTTGGATACTTTCTTCGTAAAGCTGCTCGTTAAAAACATCTCCTTTTCGAATTAGAAACAGGTCGACTAGTAACTTGTCAGGCAAATTGTCTCCCAGAAACCTGATCGAACGAATCTTGAATTGCTTGCCTTCATCAATCGTGAGCTTGAGGTCGACGATGCCTTCACTTTCGTTTTTTGGGTTGTCTTTGAATATGGGATTGAGTTCTGCGGTGTACTGCACATATCCGCGATTCCCATAATATTCTTTCAGATCCGTGTACACAGCCTGGCCGATCAGCTCTCCGTTCGCAACGTCGCCTTCGTTCAAGCGGACCTTTTCTCTGACCTGATCGGGTGTAAGAATTGTTGAGCCCTCTACTGAGAATTTACCCAGCCTGTAGAGCTTACCTTCGTCCACATCTATCGTGAATACCAGTCCATCTTTGTCCTCCCTGAACTTTGGATCTCCAAGTCGCGCCTGTAAATAGCCCGAGCTTCTGACGAAATCATTCAAACGACGCAAGCAATAGTCGAAGGTGTCAGAGTTATAACCTGGCTCCTCGAAGGACGTTAGACATTCTGTCATGCGTTGCTGCAACTGCTCTGTATGAAAGATCTCATTGCCGTGAAATGCTATTTCAGCAATTCGTGCCTGTGCTCCCTCCGCAATCACAAACCTGACGCTGCCCTTCGTCTGATCAAAGTCACCAGTGACGCTGGCATGCAGGTGTCCTCGTAAAGCGAGATACTCAAGAATGACCGCTTTCGCTTTTTCGATTACTTCGACCGTGATAGGTGCCTCGCCCTGGCTCAAGCCGCTTCCCTTTTCACGCAGTTCGTTCAAGAGTTCAGATTCGCGAACCGTTCGTAGCCCTTCGAAGCGAACCAACTTTGTGCTCGACTTGAGCCGGTCCAGCTCATGCAGCGCGTCATCGAACGCTTCGGCCAACTGATCAATTTCCGCTAACTGCGGGTACGAACGCCAAAAGTCTCTGAAGGCAGTCAGCACGGCTTCGCCCGGTCGATAAGGTCGCTTAGTTAGTGCGAGCAGCGCCTGGTAGTCGCGCGAATACCGATATCGAAACGCAGTAACTGTCTCCCATGAGTCCAAGCCAGCGCCATTCCACCACCCTTTTTCCAGGGTTGGGCCGAGCTTTATCCAAAACTCTTTGTCCTTTTCAAGCAGACTAGCTAAATCCGGAGCAGCTTCATTTTTCCCGGCCGCCGCGAGAATGTGGACAAGAGACCCGTGGATATCCAACAACGAATCGTCAGCCAACATCCTTCTGACTACAGGAACGGCGCTCTGGCCGCATTTCGCAAGCTGTTCAAGAGCAGCTTGCCGCGCCTCACGTAGCGAGTGATGAGCAAAGGGTTCAAGGGATGTGGCTCTTTCAGTCGGATCGTTGATCCTGGCCACTTGAAGAAATGATCGTTGAATCTCATTTATCTCAAGAGCACGACTCTTCAGCTTATCCTCTGATTCATTAATGTCCGTAAGCAGGCTAGGACCCGGATTATCGAGTTGCTCAAATGCGAACGATTTTCCTTCTTCGATCCAAGCAATCGAGGTCTTAAATTCTTTGAAGACTCCGGTCGGCGACCAGTTGATTGAGGTGGTCCGAAATGAACCGGCAATGCTTTCTGTTGGTGAAATTGCTGGGCCTTCTCTTTTCAAAAAGAGCACCATACGCTGGCCACTGACAACGATGCGAGAGCCGTTGTCCGGCTGGTCAAACGAAGTCTTAACAACTCGAGAGGATTCAGGCGCGAAAGCGGCGAGGGCAGGGATCTTGATGGCGTCACCAACGGTTAGATCACCCTTCCAGACTTCGAGTACGCGCAAGACGCCATCGATCTGTTTGCCTTCAGTTGCTACAACTATGTCGGTGGCTTCCCAAGAGGATGCCTGAGCGTCGAATGAAGGTCGAATTCCAGCTCGAGTCGCAGAGCCAACAAACAGAAGGGAGATGAAGACGAGCGGAAGATACTCCGATTTCATAATAGTGCTCCTGCCCGGCTTTGGTTATTGTCTTAAAGACGCGAGGACGTCTCACTTCACAGCGCTAATGGCTTCGGGCTGCGTCAAAGTTGACTTCAATCGCTTCGGATAGAGCGGAAACTTCGCGGCCAACTCTGCAACGCCGCGTTGGACCGTGCGCCGTACATCTTCTGACTCTGGCGCATGGATCACCTCCGCGATCAGTCTTCCAATTTCACGCATCTCCGGCTCCTTCATTCCGCGCGTCGTTACCGCCGGCGTGCCGATGCGCAAACCTGATGCGACGAAGGGCTTGTTCTGATCGAACGGAATCGTGTTCTTGTTGACGGTAATGTTGGCGGCCTCCAGAGCTTTCTCTGCGACTTTCCCGGTTACTCCTTTTCCGTCCATCCACACATCCACCAGCATCAGGTGATTGTCAGTGCCGCCGGAAACCAAACGCAGTCCTTGCTCCTGCAATTCATTCGCAAGCGCCTTCGCGTTTGCCAGAATCTGCCTCTGATACTCCTTGAAGTCATCGCGCAGCGCTTCACCGAAGGCGACGGCCTTGGCTGCGATGATGTGGACCAGTGGCCCACCCTGCACGCCCGGGAAAAGCTTTCTGTCAATCTCCTTCGCATGTTCTTCTTTACAAAGAATCAGTCCGCCACGAGGACCGCGTAGCGTCTTGTGAGTTGTCGTCGTAACGAAATCAGCAACAGGCACAGGCGAAGGATGCAGGCCGGCTGCGATTGGACCCGCAATGTGCGCGATATCGGCAAAGACGCGAGCGCCAATACCTTTAGCGATCTCACCGATTCTTTGAAAGTCAATAATTCGCGGATAAGCAGAGGCGCCGCACACGATCAGCTTCGGCTTATGTTCCTCTGCGATCCTTTGTAGCTCGTCGTAGTCGATCGTTTCTGTCTCTCGAGAAACTCCATAGTCAGCCACCTTGTAGCTGATGCCGGAAAAGTTCATGGGATGACCATGCGTAAGATGGCCGCCGTGTGAAAGATTCATTCCCAGGATTTGATCGCCATATTGAATTGCAGCGAGATAAACGGACATGTTTGCCTGCGCGCCGCTGTGCGGTTGCACGTTAGCGTGTTCAGCGCCAAACAGTTCCTTCGCGCGATCGATTGCCGTCTGTTCAACGACGTCGGTCCATTCACAACCGCCGTAATAACGCTTCCCTGGATATCCTTCGGCATACTTATTCGTAAAGACTGAACCCGCTGCTTCAAGCACGGCTTCACTCACAAAATTCTCCGAGGCAATTAACTCGAGACCGTTCGCTTGGCGCGCAACTTCGTTGTCGATTGCTTCAGCGATAACGGGATCAACTTCGGCTAATGAAGCGTTTTTTCGATCGCTCATGTGGACTCGTCCTTTGCAGTTTTTTCTGGGAGCCGATGGTACAACACTTTGGAGTGCGGTGGCAGAGCGCAGCGACGACACCGCTTTTCTTTCATTTTTATCTGTCGTGTGAAGTATAAAAGCCCTGTCGCCGTTTTTATCTTCTGTCTTGGGTGGTCCTGAGAATTTTAAAGCGGTGTCGCCGCTGCGCTCTGCCACCGCACTCCAAAGTTGCGTTGCCTGTATCGCTAAGCGAGAATGTCACACCTATGCGCTGGTCACAATATTTCATTCCAACACTGCGTGAAGACCCTGCAGATGCTGAAGTGGTTTCGCACAAGCTCTTGTTGCGAGCCGGAGTTGTTCGCCAGCTTCATGCCGGCATTTATTCGTTTCTACCAATTGGTCAGCGCATCGCGCTGAAGGTCATGCAGATTCTCCGTGAAGAGATGAACGGCATCGGCGGACAAGAATTCTTTCTGCCGGCCCTGCATCCTGCTGAAGTTTGGAAAGAATCAGGCCGTTGGGATGCGATTGGCGACGAAATGTTTCGGTTGAAAGATCGAAAAGACGCTGACATGTGTCTGGGCATGACGCACGAAGAGATCTTCACAACCATCGCGCGTAATGAACTTCGGTCTTACAAGCAGTTGCCGCAGGTTTGGTATCAGATACAAGTGAAGTTTCGTGATGAAGCTCGCCCCAAATCCGGATTGATGCGGTTGCGCACTTTCATCATGAAAGACGCTTACAGTTTCGATGTCGATACGAACGGCCTGGATCGGGCTTTCATCGATCAGCGCGAAGCTTACAAACGGATTTTTGATCGCTGCGGATTGAAGTATGTGATGGTTGAAGCTTCGTCAGGCGCCATGGGTGGATCCGAAT
>Ga0070673_100002798_pt1 | contig 10721 bp, 10 predicted proteins | sample KBSM23metaG_FD_65342 | JGI IMG/M metagenome (GOLD analysis project Ga0070673, IMG submission 65342) | Miscanthus rhizosphere microbial communities from Kellogg Biological Station, Michigan, USA - KBS M2-3 metaG | ecosystem: Host-associated > Plants > Roots > Rhizosphere > Soil ...
GCCTCTGATCTCTTCTGAAAGGAGATCCAGAGAAGTGAAGAAATTATACTAGAAATAAGGTGCTGTGCAAAACCTTGACGGCGCCGATTACTTCCTGTCGTTCAACAACTTAGAAGGGCTCGTTTGTTGTGGATCGGGCCACGATCCACTGTCGGGATCCTGTGCGGTTTCCGGACCCCTGTCCGGCGTCCACAAGCCGTGCACCGGCCGACCTGTTGAGGGCTGCGGATTCATCGGATTCCTTCGACAAAACCAGCGATCAGGCTGTCGAAATCTTCCCGTTTGCGCAGCAGCTGCACCTTCCGGATCGAGTGCAGCACGGTCGAATGGTGTTTGCCACCGAAGCTGCGGCCAATCTCCGGTAGTGACGCCGTCGTGAGCTGCTTGCACAAATACATCGCGACCTGCCGTGGAAGGGCGATCGACTTCGAGTTGTTGCGCGACTTCAGCTCGTGAACCTTCAACTGGTAGTAGTCGGCGACGTATTTTTGAATCGACTCGATGGTGATGGCCCGGGTGTCGAGATCGATCGCATCGCGCAGCACCTCTTGTGTGAGGTCGAGCGAGATGTCACGGCCGGTCAGTGAGGCGTAGGCAATGAGGCGGATGAGCGACCCTTCGAGCTCCCGGATGTTCGACTTGATCCGGCCGGCGATGAACATGGCCACGTCGTCGGGAAGCGGAACACCCTCAGCCTCGGCTTTTCGCTTGAGAATCGCGGCTTTCGTCTCGAGATCCGGCGGCTGGATGTCGGCAATCAATCCCCACTCGAAACGCGATCGCAGGCGCTCTTCGAGCTGTGGGATTTCGTGCGGCGGGCGATCGCTGCTGAGGACGATCTGTTTCTGCGCGTCGTAGAGCGCGTTGAAGGTGTGGAAGAACTCGGTCTGGGTGCTCTCCTTGCCAGCGAGGAACTGGATATCGTCGACCAGCAGGATGTCCACGCTGCGGTACGTCTCACGGAAGTCGAGGATGCGTTCGTAGCGGATGGCGTTGATCATCTCGTTCATGAACCGTTCCGACGAGATGTAGGTCAGCTTGAGCGCCGGGTCGTGTTGGAGGACGTAGCGCCCGACGGCGTGCATCAGGTGGGTCTTCCCCAATCCCACGCCACCGTAGATGAAGAGCGGGTTGTACGAGCGTGAAGGCGCCTCGGCGACCGCGCGGCACGCCGCGTGGGCGAACTGGTTGGACGGGCCGACGATGAAGGTGTCGAAGGTGTAGCGCTCGTTCAGGCTGCCGACCCGCGGAGGCTGCGGTGCCACGACTTCCCGCTTTTCCGCGACGGGAACTGCGACGGAGGGGGCAGGCGCCTCTGGCGGCGCCACGCCATCCGGAAGGAAGACCAACGAGGCTTCGGGGCGCTGCACCTCGGTGAGCGCCTCGGACAGCACCAGAGAGTAGTGTTTGCCGAGCCAGTCCTTGAAGAGCTGGTTCGGGACGCGCACGCTGATCGAGCCACCGGCGTCGAGAACCAGCGAGGTGGGCTTGAACCAGGTATAGAAGCTATGCCGGTTAACCTTGGTCTCGATTCTGGAGAGGATCTGGTCCCAGATACTGGCTTCCATACCGTGCACCACGCTCGATACCATCAATCCAGAAGCACCAGAAATGATTGAAAAGACAACAGTTAACCTGACCAGGTCGCTCCGTCTGGAGTGCCAGGGTGCTTTTCCACAATCTTTTCCACAACTTGTGGAAATCTTGGGGAGGAAACCCAATCCCAACCATAGGCGCTGGCCAGGGTGGGGAAGGGGAAGGGGACTGTAACACACGCGGAATCTGCCAGGCAGTGGAAGGTTCGGCGATCCTCGCGTTAAATCTTTCAGCGTGGACGGAGCTCAGAAATACAGCGCCTCCGGCGCGGCGAAGACGCGCCACGGCGACATCTCGATGACGAACCGCAATCAGCGCACGGCCGTCCAACGTTGACAGTGGCGGCGAGCGGCGCGTAGGATCGGAGTTTCGTCCAGTTGAGGCAGCGAGACACATGAAGGGCAAGCGCACTTATCAACCGAACAAGCGTCGCAGGAAGAAAGCGCACGGCTTCAGGGTCCGCATGGCCACGAAGAACGGACGCATCGTTCTCAAGCGGCGTCGCGCCAAGGGGCGCAAGCGGCTGACCGTCGCCGACGAGCGGTAAGCGATCGGGGCGACGAGCGTGACCGGCCAGCGGTTCAGCGGGTCCGAGCACGTCAGGCGCCGCGCCGATTTCGAACGCGCGTACTCGTCAGGTTCCCGGATCCAGGCTCGCTACATGACGGTGTTCGTGGTGCCGAACGGCGGACCGGTGGCCCGCCTCGGCGTGGCGGCCACACGCAAGCTGGGACCGGCGATCGATCGCAATCGCGCGAAACGTCTGGCCCGCGAGGTCTTCAGGCGGAACAAGCCAGGCGAGGGCCTTGATGTCGTCGTCGTTCCGCGGCGAGAAATGCTCGATGCCCTCTTCAGCAGCCTTGAAGCCGACTACCGTGCCGCCCTCGAATCCAGACACACCGCTTCGGCCGGTACCCACCGGCCTCGCCGCCGCGGCGCTCCTCGCCGCGATTCGCGCGTATAAGGTGTTCGTTTCTCCTTACCTCGCAGCCGGCTCCTGCCGCTTCACGCCGTCGTGCGCGGATTACGCCTCGCAGGCGATCGCCGTGCACGGCGCCCTCCGTGGGAGCTGGCTGGCGGCGCGGCGGCTGGCCCGCTGTCGTCCGTGGGGCGGCCACGGTTTCGATCCCATTCCGCAGCGTTAGCGACAAAACATGGAACGCAGGGTCTTCATCGCGGTTCTGCTGTCGTTCGTCGTTCTCTACTCGTACCAGACCTACTTCGCGCCGCCGCCGGCGACGACCGGCAAGGTACCGCCGGTGTCCTCGTCGTCACCCGCGTCGTCTTCGGGTACAGCCGCCCCCGCAGCGCCAGGTGCGGCGCCGCCGCCGTCAGCTCCGGACGCCTCCGAGCCCGAGGCCGTGGCCGTGCTCGGCGATTCGCAGCCCCGCGAGATCACCGTGGACACTCCCACGGCCCGCATCGTCTTCACCAACCGCGGTGCGCAGGTCCTGCACTGGCAGCTCAAGAAGTATCGCGACACGGCCAGTCAACTGGTGGATCTGGTGCCGTCGGACGTTCCCGGCACCGAGCCCCATCCTTTCTCTCTCCAGGCCGACAACCCGCGCGATACCGCGCGCCTCAACGCCGCGCTCTACCGGGTCACCGGCGACGCCAACGGCGTGCTCGACGTCACGAAGGCGAAAGATCCGCTCGTGTTCGAGTTCCAGGACGAAAACGGCCTGGCGGCCCGGAAGGAGTTCCGGTTCGACGCGACGAGCTACACCCTGACGGCCACGATCAGCGCGCGGCGCGGAACCTCGCCGCTCAACCCGGCGATTCAGTGGGGCCCCGGCCTCGGCGATAAAGGCGCAGCATCGGGCGGCGGCAGCATTTTCACGGGCAACGCCGTGGCGCCTCCGCGTGTCCTGCTCCACCGCGGCGGGAAGGTGGAGCGTCTGACGCCCGACAAGGCGGCTGAAACGCCGGTGCAGCAGGGACCGTTCCGCTTCGTCGGCGTCGACGACCATTACTTCGTCGCCTTCGTCGTGAACGATCTCAACGGCTCCGCCGAATTCAAACCGCTCACGTTGCCGGGCGACAACAAGACCCAGCGCCGCCTGCTCGCCTACACCCTCAAGCCGTCGGCGGCGGCACAGGCGATCCGGTTCTACGTCGGCCCAAAGCAGTTCGACGAACTGCAGCGCCTGGGGCCCGACTACGTGAGGGCCATCGACTTCGGCACCTTCGCGTGGCTGGTGGTGCCGCTCCTCGGCACTCTCAAATGGCTCTACCGCTTCACGGGCAACTACGGCTGGTCGATCATCCTGCTCACCATCATCATCAACCTCGTGATGTTTCCGCTGCGCCACAAGAGCTCGGTCTCGATGCGGAAGTTGCAGGCGGTGCAGCCGCAGATGAAGGCGATCCAGGATCGCTACTCGCACTTGAAGATGACCGATCCCGGCCGTCAGAAAATGCAGGAAGAAGTGTCGGCCCTCTACAAGGAAAAGGGGGTCAACCCGGCGGGCGGCTGCGTGCCGATGCTGATTACCCTGCCGGTCCTCTGGGCGTTCTATTCGCTGCTGTCGCAGTCGGTCGAGCTGCGCGGGGCGCCGTTCGCGGCGTGGATCCACGACCTCTCGGGATCCGACCCCTACTTCGTGCTGCCGGCGCTCATGGGACTGACGATGTTCTGGCAGCAGAAGGTGACGCCGACGAGCGCCGACCCGGCGCAGCAGCGCGTGATGATGGTGATGCCGGTGATGTTCACGGCGATGATGGCGTTCTCGGCCAGCGGCGTGGTGTTGTATTGGTTCGTGAGCCAGGTCTGGGCCATCGGGCAGCAGTACCTGACCAACTGGATCGTGGGCCCGCTGCCAACGTTGGCGAAACAGCCGGCGCCTGCCGCGCGCCGTGGGAAATGAAGATCCGAGCAGTGTCTGATTGCCCGCCCTCCGGGCGGGACGACGGAGTCGACGTGTGAGCGAGAGCCTGACGAACCAGATTGTAAGCTTCGTGGAACGCGTGATCGGCGCCATGGGCGCCAAGCTGACCGCGTCGGTGGAGCAGACGGAGGACGGCACCCGCATCAACCTCGAGGGCGAGGACGGCGGAATCCTCATCCGCCGTGGCGGCGAGGGCCTTCAGGCGCTGCAGCACCTGGTGGCCACGGCGTTCCGCCGGCAGCTGGGCGACGACACTCGCATTGTCGTGGACTGCAATGGCTTCCGCCGCGACAAGGACGCCGAGCTCAAACAGATGGCGGTGTTCGTCGCCGAGAAGGCGCGGACGACCGGCGCGCCGCAGGAAATCGGGCCGCTCAATCCGTACGAACGGCGCATCGTGCACATGGTGATCGCCGAAGATCCCACGGTCACGTCGGAGAGCATCGGCGATGCCTTCATGAAAACGGTGATCATCGCGCGTCGCTAGTCACGCAGCGACGCGCTCGAGGTGACGTGTTCGCTCCGGACGACACCATCGTCGCCGTGGCGACGCCGCCAGGCCGCGGCGCGATCGGCGTGGTTCGCCTGAGCGGCCCCCGCACCCAGCACATCCTTCGTCAACTCGTGACCGGCGCTGCCCCGGCGCCGCGCGTGGCGCACGTGGCGCGGGTGCTCGTGCTGGACGCCCGCGGGGGCGAATCGTTCGACGACGCCGTGACGCTGTTCTTCGCGGCGCCACGGTCCTACACCGGCGAAGACGTGGCCGAGATCACCGCGCATGGCAACCCGCTGCTGCTCGAGGGTATCGTTCGCGCGGCGATGCGAGCGGGCGCCAGGCTTGCCGAGCCGGGCGAGTTCACGCTTCGCGCGTTTGTGAACGGCAAGCGCGATCTGCCGCAGGCCGAGGCCGTGGCCGACCTGATCGAAGCGGCCACGCCGGCACAAGCCCGCGCGGCGGCCGATCAGCTCCACGGCACGTTGACGGCGCGCATCGGCGCGATCGACGCCGAACTCTTCGATCTGCTGGCACGCCTCGAGGCGTCGCTCGATTTTCCCGACGAGGGATACCACTTCGTCGAGCCTGCTGCGATTGCCTCTGCGCTCACCGGCATCATCGGCCGCATCGACTCGCTGCTGGCCGACGCGGCGCGCGGCCGCATGCTGCGCGAAGGCGCGACGGTGGTGATTGCCGGCCGTCCCAACGTAGGGAAGTCGAGCCTCTTCAATGCCCTTCTCGGGACCGATCGCGCGATCGTCACCGACGTGCCAGGCACGACGCGCGATCTCGTCGCCGAGCGCGTGGACATCGAGGGGCTCGCCGTCACGCTCGTGGATACCGCCGGCGCACGGCCCACCGTCGATCCCATCGAGCGGGAGGGTGTGGCGCGCAGCGCCCAGGCCCGCGCGGCGTCCTCTCTCGTGCTCGTCGTGCTCGATCAGAGCGAGGCGCTGACGGACGACGATCGAGAGGTGCTCGATGCGACGCGCGCGCGTCCACGGCTGATCGTGAAGAACAAGTCGGATCGCCGGGACGGTTGCAACACCTCCGGTCTTGGGGCGCCGGTCGTGGCCGTGTCGGCGCAGAGCGGTGCCGGCATCGCGGCGCTGCGCGAGGCGATCGTCCGCGCGCTCACCACATCCGAGCCGCTGCGCGATACGCCCGCCATCACCAACGTACGGCATGTCGCCTTGCTCGACGACACGCGCTCGACGATCGCCAGGGCCAGGACGGCGGCGCAAGCGACGGCGCCGGAAGAGTTCATCGCCGCCGATCTGCAGCAGGCTCGCGAACGGCTCGACGAGATCGTCGGCAAGAGGACGAGCGACGACGTTCTGCGGCATATTTTCGAGCGGTTCTGTATCGGAAAATGAGCTCGCTCTCGTTCGACGTCGCCGTGGTGGGCGCGGGTCATGCCGGTGCCGAAGCCGCACGCGCGGCAGCCCGTCTGGGCTGCCACGTCGCGCTTGTGACGCTGTCGCGCGACACGGCAGGGCATATGCCCTGTAATCCTGCGATCGGCGGAACCGCGAAAGGCCACCTCGTGCGCGAGATTGATGCGCTGGGCGGGCTGATGGCGGAGGCGATCGACGCGACCGGAATTCAGTTCAAGCTGCTCAATCGCAGCCGCGGACCCGCGGTGTGGTCTCCGCGGGCTCAGGCAGACAAGCGCGCCTACTCCGCATGGGTTGCCGAAGCATTGGGTATTACCCCCAATATTGACATTGTTGAAGCAAAGGCAGGAGGCATCCTCGCGGCGGGCGGGAGAGTTGTTGGACTACAGCTCGAGGACGGCGAGCGTCTGTCGTGCAAGGCGCTGATCATCACGACCGGGACGTTCCTGAATGGGTTGATCCATGTCGGTCGCGACCAGCGCCCGGCAGGCCGGCATGGCGAGCCTCCGTCCGGCGCACTGGCGGAGTCCATCCGCGACCTCGGGTTCACGATGGGACGGCTCAAGACGGGTACACCGCCACGGCTGCACCGGCGAAGCATCGACTTCGACTCGTGCGTCGCGGACGGAGTGTTCATCGAGGAGAAAGGAGACGCCTTACCCGTCGGATTCTCGTTCGAGTCGGGCGCGACCATTCAGAACCGCGCGAGCTGCTGGCTCCTCCACACGAACGATCGCGTCCACGCGCTGGTGCGTGACCACGTCAGCGAAAGTCCCCTCTTCAACGGTCAGATTCGCGGCATCGGTCCCCGCTATTGCCCATCGCTCGAAGACAAAGTGATGCGCTTTCCCGACCGGGAGCGCCATCAGATCTACCTGGAACCGGAGGGGCTCGACGCGGACGAGATCTACGTCAACGGATTCTCGATGTCGCTGCCGGCTGAAGTTCAGGAACACATCGTCCGCGCTCTGCCTGGTCTGGCCGACGCCGAGATGATGCGGCCTGGATACGCCGTCGAGTACGACTTCGTCCAGCCTACTGAGCTGCGCCACACGCTCGAAACGCACCGTGTCGCAGGCCTCTTTTTCGCTGGCCAGATCAACGGAACGTCGGGGTACGAGGAAGCCGCCGCGCAGGGTCTGGTGGCAGGTATCAACGCAGCTATGAGCGTCCATGGCGGGCCGGCGTTCGTGCTCGACCGGGATGAGTCATACATCGGCGTGTTGGTGGACGATCTCGTGACGCGGGGATGTCTCGAGCCTTACAGGATGTTTACTTCCCGGGCGGAGCACCGTCTGCTCTTGAGAATCGACAATGCCGATCTGCGCCTGACGCCACGAGGCCGCACCATCGGGCTCGTTTCTGACGCCAGGTGGGACGGCTTCGAACGCCGGAGAGCCAGGTATGAGCTCAACCTCAGTCGACTGGAGACGGTCGTAGAACCTGAGCCAGGCACTCGGATGGCCGCGTCTCAGGCGCTCCGTCGCCCTGAGATCCGACTCGCGGATCTCGTCGCCGCAGGCCTCGTCCTGGAATTCCAGAGCGATCTCGATCTCCTCAGCCTCGAGACAGCTATCAAGTACGAGGGATATCTGAAGCAGGAAGCGTCGCGCGCGGCGAGGCTCCGGAAGGCCGAGCGCCGACCCATCCCAGTCTTGTTCCCGTTCCACCGCGTCCCTGGGCTGTCTCACGAGGTGATCCAGCGCCTGGGCCAGGTGCGTCCGGAGACGCTCGGTCAGGCATCTCGAATTCCAGGGATGACGCCGGCTGCGGTTGCCGTGCTGAACGCCTTTCTCTCGCGGTTATCCTGAGGCGATGACCGGCCGGGAGTTCAAAGAGCGGCTCTCGAGGCGCGCGAAGAAGGCCGGGCTCGTCGTCCCGGCGGCACTGGCCGATCGACTCTGGGTCTACTTTCAGCTGCTGTCGAAGTGGAACTCCAAGATCAATCTGACCGGTCTGGACCTTGCCGAGCCCACTCCTGAAGGGCTCGATCGGTTACTCATTGAACCTCTGCTCGCGGCTTCTTATGTGGAAGGCGCTCGTTCGCTCATCGACATCGGCTCCGGTGGTGGATCGCCGGCACTGCCGCTTGCGCTGGCACTGCCCGGCATACGACTGGCGATGGTCGAGGTAAAGACGCGGAAGTCCGTGTTTCTTCGTGAGGCGGCGCGTGAACTCGGGCTTGAAAGCGCGACAGTGGTGACCACCAGGCACGAGGCGCTCCTGTCCGATCCCTCATTCCACGATGCGTTCGATCTCTTGTCCATCCGGGCTGTGAGGGTCGAGGCGCGAGTGTTCGCAGCTCTCCAGGCGTTCGTTCGCCCCGGTGGGCGCCTGCTCCACTTCAGAAGCGCTGCTGAGACGGCACCGCTGCTTCCCCCGCCGCTGCAACTGGTAGGGGTCCACCCGCTGGGGGAAGCATCACGCGGCCAGCTCCTGGTCATCGTGAAAGGGACCCGAATGTTCCACGTGGAACATCAGCCGTAATGTCGATTGACGCCCGAGCCTTGAAGCGGTAGATTCATCACCCGCTCTGTGCTCGACGGCGCAAATATTAGTCTGTATGACCGAAACTACTCCGACGGCGAAGAGCTGCAGAGTCGTCGCCGTCGCCAACCAGAAGGGTGGTGTCGGCAAGACCACGACCGCCATCAACCTGGCCACCTCCATCGCCCGCACTGGCCGCCGGGTGCTCCTCATCGACCTGGACCCTCAAGGCAACCTGACGAGCGGTATCGGTCTGCGCGGACAGCGGGCTCCGGGCGGCACTGTCTACGAAGCGCTTCTCTCCGACGCCGAGGCGGAAGGGTTTCTCGCGCCTACCTCCGTACCGTCGATGTTCCTCGTCCCGACCGATCGCAACCTGACGGGCGCGGAAATCGAGCTGGTGCCGATGCCGGAACGCGAGCGGCGGCTGAAGCGGGTGGTCGATGCGCTGCGACCGTCGTTCGACTTCGTCTTCATCGACTGTCCCCCGTCCCTCGGACTGCTGACCCTCAACGCGCTCGTCGCCGCGGATGCGGTGCTGATTCCGCTGCACTGCGAGTACTTCGCGCTCGAGGGGCTTGCGGATCTGGTCGGGACCATGCGGCGCGTGCGCGCCTCGATGAATCCGGTGCTCGACATCGAGGGTGTGCTGCTCACGATGTACGACGAGCGCACGAATCTCGGCCAGCTCGTGGCGCGCGACGTCCGCGAGTTCTTCCGAGAGAAGGTGTTCAACACGATCATCCCGCGCAACGTGAAGTTGGGTGAGGCGCCCAGCCACGGCATACCGGGCGTGCTGTACGACGCGAAGTCGCGCGGCGCTGCCGCCTACCACGCGCTGGCGCAGGAGCTGCTGGCGCGCAACGCGGCCTGAGACGGTTTTCGAGGGTATTTCGGTGGACAAACGCCCCGCACTTGGCAAGGGCCTCAGCGCGCTGATTCCCGACGCGCCGCCGGCGGCCGCAAGCGGTCCGCTCGAAGTGGACATCGATCGCCTGTCGCCGAACGAGCTGCAGCCGCGCATGCAGTTCGACGACGCGAAGCTGGACGAGCTGACGCGCTCGATCAAGGACAAGGGGATCATCCAGCCGATCCTCGTGCGGTCGCTGGCGGGCGGTGCCTATCGCATCATCGCCGGTGAGCGGCGCTGGCGCGCCGCGCAACGCGCGGGGCTGCTCAAGGTTCCCGTCGTCCTGCGCGAAGTCGCCGACGGATCCGATCAGCAGCTGCTCGAGCTCGCCCTGATCGAAAACATTCAGCGCGAGAACCTCAATCCGGTGGACGAGGCGATCGCCTACCAGCGTCTCGCGGATCAGTTCTCCCTGACCCAGGAGCAGATCGCGGCGGCGGTCGGAAAAGATCGGAGCTCGGTCGCCAACTTCATGCGGCTGCTCAAGCTGCCCGACGAAGTGAGGGCCGATCTCGCGGCCGGCTCGATTACGATGGGGCACGCGCGGACGCTGCTCTCGCTTCCCGACGCCGCGGCGCAACGCCATGCCGCGCGCGAGGTGATTTCACGGTCCCTCTCGGTCCGCGACACCGAAGCGCTGGTCAAGCGCCTCTCCGAGCCCTCGGCGCCCAAGGCCGCGCCGGCGCCGATTGAGTCAACCGACGTGCACACGAAGGCCGCCGAAGACCGGATGCGCTTCGCCTTGGGGGCGAAAGTGAAGATCGTCCGGCGCGGGGCGGGTGGCACCATCGAAATCGCCTTCGACAGCGAAACGGAACTGAATCGGTTGTACGAGCACCTGACCGCCAAGAACTGACCCAATCAGCGTCTTTTTCGTGATATAAAGAGACGTTTGTGCCGTTGAGGTACAAGCTCGCATGCGGTCGGCAGGCCGGATGAAGAGCCCC
>Ga0070673_100002802_pt1 | contig 10715 bp, 9 predicted proteins | sample KBSM23metaG_FD_65342 | JGI IMG/M metagenome (GOLD analysis project Ga0070673, IMG submission 65342) | Miscanthus rhizosphere microbial communities from Kellogg Biological Station, Michigan, USA - KBS M2-3 metaG | ecosystem: Host-associated > Plants > Roots > Rhizosphere > Soil ...
TGGTCGCCGCCGGCGACTGGAAGGGCTACATCATGAACGGCGACGGCATCAACGCGTTCAAGCTCACCGATCACGTCCAGAAGACCGGCTCGGTCGTCGGTTATCCGAACTCGCGCGCGATCACGCGCGACGAATTCTTCGCGACGCCCGCCGACGTGTTCATCCCGGCCGCGCTGGAGCTGGAGATCGGCGTCCCCGAGGCGAGGGCGCTGAACGTCCGCCTGATCGTGGAAGGCGCCAACGGCCCGACCGAGACGGCCGCGGAGCCGATCCTGCGCGAGAAGAACATCGACCTCATCCCGGACATCCTCGCCAACTCGGGCGGCGTGGTGGTCAGCTACTACGAGTGGCTGCAGAACAAGCGCTCGGAGCGCTGGGACCTGGAAGAGGTCGAGGAACGGCTGGCCAAGCGGATGAAGCGAACGTACCTGCAGGTGAGCGAATACGCGGCCGCCAAGAAGTGCGACTGGCGCATGGCGGCCATGGGCATCGCGCTGGAACGGATCGGCCGCGCCTACGCCGAGCGCGGGATATTTCCGTAAGAAACGGGCTTCCTGCCCTCGGTGGGGGTCGGGACCCCAGGGTGGGGGCTCAACCGTAACTGAGCGTTGCCTTCCGCGCGCGGGCGTCCTTTAATGCCCAGCCATGGCAGCCCCTCGCTTGTTTCGTACGGTTCTGCTTGCTTCCCTTGTTTCCGTTTTCGTCGCTGTCGCCGCTCAGGGCACGGCCGCCGCGGAAGACCAGGCCGCGGTCAACAAGGTCACGAACCTGAACAAGAAGGCGATCGACGCCTACAACAAACAGGACTACGAGACGGCGCGCGCCGTGCTGAAGGAAGCGCTCGAGCTGTGCGCGAGCGCCGGCCTCGACCGGCACCCGATCCGCGCCCGCACGCACATCCACTTCGGCATCGTCGCCATCGTCGGCTTCAAGCAGCGCGAGGTGGGCCTGAAGCAGTTCCGCAAGGCGCTGGAGGTGCAGCCGGACATCAAGCTGACCAAGTCGCTCGCGACGCCCGAGTTGCAGGACGCGTTCGAGGAGGCGGTGCTCGCGGGCGAGCAAGGCGGCGGCGGACCGAAGACGGCGGGCGAAGGCGGCGGCGAGGGCGGCGGTGAAGGCGGCGGCGAGGGCGGCGGCGGCGGACAGGTGGCGGACGACGGCGGTGACGAGGGCGGCAAGCCCACCGTCAAGCGGCCCGCGCCGCGGCCCCGCCGGCCGGGCGAGGAACCGGAGGAGAAGGGCCAGAACGGCGTGTTCTTCCTCGCGCTGACCGGCGGCTTCGGGTTCGGTCTGATCAAGGGCGAGGGCGAGCTGGACCCGGTCGCGCACAAGCTGGACGCGCCTGGTCTCGCGCTGGCGCAGGCGGGCCAGGCGACGCCCGAGGTCGGCTTCTTCCTGAGCCACGACCTGATGCTGTCGGGACAGCTCCGCTTGCAGTACGTGAGCGGGCTGAACGGCAAGCCGCCGCGGCCAGTGCCGAACAACCCGATGCCGTGCGGCTCGGACAACTTCTGCTCGCCCGGCAACAGCGCCGTGGCCTTCTTCGCGAAGGTCACCTACCTGACGCTGGACGCGCCCTTCCACCTGACGATCGGCGGCCAGGTGGGCGGCGGCAACATCCGCCACGCGCTCAATTTCGACAACGACATGACCTGCCAGGCTTCAGCGACGGACACCAAGAAGCAGTCATGCGTCGACACGCTGGCGGGTGGGCCGTTCCTCATCGGACCCACGCTGGGCATCTGGTACGAGATTGGCGACACGCTGGACTTCATCTTCGCCCTCAACACCGCCCTCGGCGTCCCGCACTTCACCTACAACTTCGACGTCTCGCTCGGCCTCGGATTCCGCATCTGATCCGCTGCTGATCTGACGCGCGTCTCGTTTACGAGACAGGTGTGCTAGGGTGGGGCCGTGTCAAAGGACGGCCTCTCCACGGCGGCGCCCGCGGGCCGCAAGGCGCGCTCGACCCGCCCGACGGTAACGCCGGGCGATGACGTGGGCGCGGCCGAGCTCGGCCGCCGCGTCGCCGACAACCTGCGCGAACGGCGCCGCGTCTCGAACCTGTCGCTCGACGAGCTGGCGAAGCTGTCGGGCGTCAGCCGGGCGGCGCTGTCGCAGATCGAGACCTGCAAGACCAACCCGTCGCTGAGCGTGCTGTGGAAGGTCGCCGTCGGACTGAAGATCCCGTTCGCCGAATTGATCGGCGAGAGCCGCGAATCCGTGTCGTTGCTGCGCCGGACCGAGGCCCAGGTCCTGAAGTCGGTGGACGGCAAGATGGAGAGCCGCCCGCTGGCGCGCTCGGGCGCGGGCCCGGGCGTCGAGGTCTACGAGCTGCGCCTGGCCGGCCACGGCTCGCACGAATCCGAACCGCACGCCGACGGGACCCGCGAGCTGATCACGGTCGTGCAGGGCAGCCTGAAGATGAGCGTCGGCGAGGAGACCTATCTGCTGGCGGTGGGCGATTCCCTGGTGTTTCCCGCCGACCAGCACCACGTCTACGAGAACCCAGGCGGCAGCGAGGCCCGCTACCACAACGTCATCGTCTACCGCCGCTAAATGACGTAGTCGCCGGTGAAGACGCGGACGCGGCTCGCCGACACGTAGACCTCGTCGCCGGACTTCAGCCCCAGCTCCTCGTAGCGCTCGGACGTCAGCTCCGCGTTGATCAGCTGTTCCGACTCGGTCGCCCGCAGCTCGACCTTCACGCGAGAGCCGGCGGGGTTCACGTGCAGGACCTTCGCGGAGAGGCTGGCGTTGCCGCTCTGCTGGTGCTGGATCACGACCTCGTGCGGCCTCACGTAGACCGCGGCGGCCGGCGCGTCGGGGTGTGGGTCGGTGACGGCCAGCTCGGCGCCCGCGACGACGGCCTTGCCCTGCTCGACGCGCCCGTGGAACACGTTCACGTTGCCGAGGAAGTCCATGACGAACGGGTTCGCGGGGCGCTCGAAGACCTCGGCCGGCGTCCCGTATTGCTCGACGCGCCCCTGATTCATCACGACCACACGGTCGGCGACCTCGAACGCTTCCTCCTGGTCGTGCGTGACGAAGACGCTCGTCACGTGGATCTCCTGGTGGAGCTTTCGCAGCCAGACGCGCAGCTCCTGGCGCACCTTCGCGTCCAGGGCGCCGAACGGCTCGTCGAGCAGCAGCACCCGGGGCTCGGCCGCGAGCGCGCGCGCGAGCGCGACGCGCTGGCGCTGACCGCCGGAGAGCTGCGCCGGGTAGCGTTTTCCGAGGGCGTCCAGGCGGATCAATTTCAGCAGCTCGTCGACGCGCTCCTTGATCAGGGCCTTCGGTCGCTTGCGGACGCGCAAGCCGTAACCGATGTTCTCCTCGACGGTCATGTGGCGGAACAGCGCGTAGTGCTGAAAGACGAACCCGATCTTCCGATCGCGCGCGGACTGGAGCGTGATGTCCTCGCCTTCCCGGATCACGCTGCCCGAGTCCGCGACCTCCAGACCCGCGATGATCCGCAACAGTGTCGTCTTGCCGGACCCGGACGGGCCGAGCAGCGCGAGCAAGGTGCCATCCGGCACTGTCAGGCTCACGTTGTCGACCGCGAAGAAGTTGCCGAACTTCTTGGTGACCTTGTCGATCTTGATGCTCACTTTCCGCCCTCCCCCGTCGGTTCGTGGACGACCGACGGCATCTTTCGTTCCAGCTGGGTCTTCGCGATCAGCGTGAAGATCGCGAGCAGCGTCAGGACCGACGCCACCGCGAAGCAACCAGGGAGGTTGTATTCCTGAAACAGCTTCTCGATGCGCAGAGGCATGGTGTCGGTCTGCCCGGCGATGTGACCGGACACCACGTAGACGGCGCCGAATTCACCAATCGCGCGCGCGTTGCAGAGAATGATCCCGTAGACGAGCCCCCATTTGATGTTCGGCGCGGTGATGTGCCAGAACATCTGCCAGCCGTTGGCGCCCAGATTGATCGCGGCGAGCTCCTCGTCCGCGCCCACCGCCTCCATGATCGGGATCAGCTCGCGCGCGACGAAGGGAAACGTGACGAACGACGTCGCCAGCACGAGGCCGGGCGTCGCGAAGATGATCTTCAGGCTCTCGCCCTGGGGCCAGAGGCCGAGGCGCTTCTGGATGAAGACGCTGACCGCGAACAGGACGACGCTCGCGGTGGGGACGACCAGCCAGGCGGGTCCCTTCCAGATGCCGCGGCGAGCGGTCGGGCTGCTCGGCCGGAACAGGAAATACAGCACGATCAGCACGAACAACCCGATCAGCGAGGTGAGGTACGGCATCACCGAGTAGCCGTCTTCGCGCAGGAACGGCCCCAGGTACCCCTGCAGCCCGAAGATCAGCACGAACATCAGGCCCGCCACCACCGGCGACACAGAGAACGGCAGATCGATCAAGGCCGTGAGCAGCGTCCGTCCCGGAAAATTGAAGCGCGCGATCGCCCAGGCCGCCGCGACGCCGAACACGATGTTGGCGACGAGCGCGATCGGAACGACGGTCGCCGTCAAGAGGATCGAATGGCGGGTGTCGGGATCGGCGACGAGGTTGTCCCAGTAAACGCGAACGCCCTCCTTCAGCGCTTCGTAGAAGATGTTCACCACCGGGATCACCACCAGCACGCCGACCACCAGCAACGTGGCGGCGGTGAGGGTCCAGCGCACCCAGCGCGGATCGACGCGCGGGTTCGCGAAGCTGGCGGGAACCTTCGGCGGCGACGGCGCCACCGCCGGCGCAACGGGAGCTGGAACGAAAGCTTCAGCGCTCATGGCGGATGCTCGCTCGTTCCAGCAGGTTGATGACCACCAGCATGCTGAAGGAGATCAGCAGCAGCACGACGGCGATCGCCGTCGCCTCGCCGTAGGCGAACTCTTCCAGGCGCGCCACGATCAGGATCGGCGCGATCTCCGTCTTGTACGGCATGTTGCCGGAGACGAAGACGACCGAACCGTACTCGCCCACGCCGCGCGCGAAGGCGAGGGCGAAGCCGGTGATCAGCGCGGGCTTGAGGGTCGGCAGGATCACGTTCACGAACGTCTGCCAGCGGGTACCGCCCAGCGACGCCCCCGCTTCCTCGTACTCCGGATCGAGATTCTCCAGCACCGGTTGCACGGTGCGGACCACGAACGGCAGGCCCACGAAGACCAGCACCAGCACGATGCCGAAGCGGGTGTACGCGCCCTTGATCCCCAGCGGAACGAGAAACCGACCCAGCCATCCCTGTTCGACGTACAGGCTGGAGTAGACCAGCCCGCCGACGGCGGTCGGCAACGCGAGCGGCAGATCGACGAGCGAGTCGATCAGCTTCTTGCCGGGAAAATCGTAGCGGACCAGCACCCAGCCCAGCAGCAAGCCCAGGATCAAGTTGATCACCGCCGCCGCCGCCGCCGCGCCGAACGTCAGCAGGTAAGCGGCGCGCGATCGTTCCGTCCAGACCGCGTGCCAGAAATCGTGAAAGGACAGCGAGCCCGCCTTGATGAAGCAGGCGACGATCGGGATGAGGACGAGGACGCTCAGATAGAAGACGGTGTACCCCAGCGTGAGGGAGAAGCCGGGCAGCACACGCCGGTTGAGGCTCGCCATCTCGGACGCCTCCTCAGCGAGGCTTGTAGATCGCGTCGAACACGCTGCCGTCGCCGATCAGCTGCTTGTGGGCGTCCGGCCAGTCCTTGGCGATGTCCGTGATCGGGAACAGCTTCAGCCCCGGCTTGAAGATGTCCTGGTGCTTCTTGAGGATCGCGTCGTTGCTGGGCCGGTAGAAATGCTTGGCGAAGATCTCCTGCGCCTCGTCGCTGTAGGTGAACTTCAGGTAGGCCTCCGCCACCTCTCGCGTCTTCTTCTTGTCCACGTTGGCGTCGACGACGGCGACCTGGGGTTCGGCGAGGATGCTGATGGGCGGGACGATCACCTCCAGCGCGCCCTTCGCCTCGCGCACCTCCAGGTAGGCCTCGTTCTCCCAGGCCAGGTGGACGTCCCCGATCTTCTTCTGCACGAACGTCGTGGTCGCGCCGCGCGCGCCGGAATCCAGCACCGGCACCTGCTGATACAGCTTCGTCACGTAGTCGATCGCCTGCTGCCGCGTGCCGCCGCGCAAGATCACCGAGCCCCACGCCGCGAAGAAGCTGATGTAGCCGTTGCCTGACGTCTTCGGGTTCGGCGTCACGATGGCGATGCCAGGCTTGACCAGGTCCGGCCAGTCCTTGATCCCCTTGGGATTGCCCTTGCGGACCACGAAGACGATGGTCGAGACGTACGGCCGCGACTTGTTGGGCAGCCGGTCGACCCAGCCCGCCTTGATCAGCCCCTTCTTGCGGATGGCATCGGTGTCCAGGAACGAGGCCAGCGTCGTCACGTCTGCGTCGAGCCCGTCGATCACCGAGCGCGCCTGCGTGCTCGACCCGCCGTGCGACTGCTTGACGTTGACCTTGACGCCCTTCTCCTTCTCGTACCGCGCGGTGAAGTTCGCGTTGAGGTCCCGCCACAGCTCGCGGGTCGGATCGTACGAGACGTTCAGGAGGGAGACTTCGCCGCCCGCCTTCGCGACGCCCGCCGCGGACAGCCCCACCGCCAGCGCGGCGATGCTGATTCCTTTCTTCGACTTCGACATGGCGTGCTCCGTTCTCTAGAAGTTCACCTGCGCGCGGCCGATGAACAGGTACTCGGTCGGTCGATCCCTGATGACGGCTTCCATCGTCCCCGTCGCCGCGGTACCCGCCCCGCCCTTGAAAACCGTCTGCTCGTAGTTGAGGGCGATGCGAACGGTCCGCCGCGGAACCCAGGCGACGCCGCCCGCGAACTGCTGCGCCGAGCGCGCGCTGGCGACCGGGTTCGCGTAGGTCGGGAACGTGTCGTCGTCGATTCCCAGCCAGCCGTAGCGGGCGGCGAGCTGCAGCGCGCCCCAGCGCCCCTGACCGGCGTCGAACGGGTGCTCGGGCGTCGAGCCGTCATACCCTTCGGTGCCGCCGATGCTGAAGCTGACCGTCGCGTGCGCCGCCTGCTGGGTCAGCTCGGCGATGTTGGTGCCCTTCTGCACGCCCTGCTTCAACCAGACGTACTCGGCGAGCAGACCGAACGGCCCGAAGTAGTAGTAGAGCTGCGGGTTGAGGCGCGTCGCGCGCTCGTGCGCGAACACGGTCGCCGCGCCGGTCGTGTCCGTCGCGGGCGCCAGGTATGTGAAGAACGTCTGCTGTCCCGAGGTCCTGAACGGCGACAGACCGGTCTGAGCGGGGACCGACGGGATCGGCAGCCCGTTCACGGCGGTGGGCAGGCGGCCCTTGCGGTTGCCGGTGCCGGCGGCGATCCCGATCCCGAGGTTGCCGAACTCGCTCAGCCCTTCGGTCTTGAACGGCTGGAAGAAGAGGCGCCCCTGGAAGTCCTTGGCGTGATTGAGATCGGTGTCGGCGCCGGTCGTGTCCGCGGCGCCGTTGAAGATCCCGACGGCGTACTGGACGATCCCGACGTCGCCCCACAGCTGGACGCCGACGTCGCGCTGGCTGGACAGGTTCTGGTCCAGCGCCCGCTCGAGCAGCGGCAGATCCGCGTCGCTCTGCAGCCGCTCCAGGCCGATGGGCGCCTTGAACTTGCCGGCCCGCAGGCGAATCCAGTCGCGCGGATGCAGGTCCGCGTACGCGTCCAGGATCTGTACGGTGCCCGCGAACTCGGGCACCAGCCGGAAGTCGACCAGCGAGAACAGCGTCCCTTCGAGAGCCGGACGGAAGCGGCGAATCAGAAACGTGTCGTTCGCCTCCAGCGCGTCGCTCTTCGCGAAGAATCGCCCGTCGGCCTGGATCAGCCCGCGAATCTTGAGAACGAACGACTTGTCGGGCAGCGCGAGCGCGAAGCCCTTGTCGTCGATGCTCAGCTTGGGCGCCTCCTTGGCGCGCTTCTCCGCCTGTTCCTCGAGCAGCTCGTGCTTGCGGGCGGCGATGCGCGCCAGTTGCTCGATCTCCTCCAGCTGCTGCGCCTCCGCCGGCGTCGGTCCTGGCGGTGTCAGCGGCGCCGGCGGTGGCGGTGGCGCGGGTACCGCAGCCGGGGCGCCCGTATCGGGAGCGGGCGGCGCCGGAGTGGCCTCGGCGGGCGCCGCCGTCTGGGCGCGGGCGGCCGCGGGCAGCGCCAGAGCAGCAAAGAAGACGATATGTCTTGTATAGCGAATCACGACGCGCCTCCGGTTCCCGCTGATCCGCTGGTTCCACCGGTATTTCCGCCGATTCCTGCCTGACCGCCGGTCCCGGCTCCTGTGCCGCCGGCCCCGGCTCCGGTGCCGCCGGTGCCTGCGCCGCCGGTGCCACCAGCGCCGCCGCTCCCGGCCGTTCCGGTCGTTCCCGCCGCCCCGCCCCCTCCTCCGCCCGTGCCCGCCGCGCCATCCGTCTGACCGCTGCCATCACCGCCGCCTTCCTTCCCTCCGTCGGTGGCGGCGTCGAATCCGAACGTCGGGTTCGGGTCCTTGCACGCGCCAGTACCCACGCACAGCGCGATCACCGACGCCCACACCAACGTGAACAGCTTCGATTTGGGAACCCTTCGGGAAGGAATCACCATGCACCGACGCTAGCGGAGCTGATCCGGGCCTGTCAATTAAAAAGACATTATGTCTTTTATAATAGTCAAACCCCGATGCCGCGACTCGGGGGTAGGCCTTGCGAGCCCTGGGGCTGGCCATTACGTTGCCTGACCATGGCTGATCTCTCGGCGATTCAGCTGTCTCCGGCGCAGCGCGAGGCGCCGCTGTCCGGGGTGCGGCTTCTGCTGGTCGAGGACGACGTCGGCATCCGCGAGACGCTGGCCGAGATGCTGGGCGAGGAGGGCTATGCCGTCACCACCGTCGCCAACGGGCGCGACGCGCTCGACGAGCTGCGCGGCGCCGCGCCGCCTGACGTCATCCTTCTGGACCTGATGATGCCCGTCATGGACGGGTGGGAATTTCGGGTCAAGCAGCGGGCCGACCCGATGTTCGGTGGCATTCCGCTGCTGGCGATGTCGGCGGATCTGAGTGCGAAGGCGCAGGCCATCGCCGCCGACGCATATGTGCGCAAGCCGATCGACTTCCCGCAACTGCTGCGCGAGCTGCACGACGTCGTCGGTCGCGCGACCAGGAATCGGCTCGCGGCCGCCGATCGGATGGCGGCGCTGGGCACGCTCGCCTCCGGGATCGCGCACGAGATCAACAACCCGCTCACCTACGTCATCGCAAACCTGCAGACGCTGGCGGAACAACTGCCGGCGTCGCGCGACGAGGCGACGCGTGCGCTCTCCGAGATCGTCGCAGATGCGTTGCAAGGCGCCGACCGGATTCGCCGCCTGGTGAAGCAGGTCCAGATGGTTTCGCCCGGCCAGCATGATGAACGGTTCACGACGGTCGCGCTGCGCGACGCCCTCAGAACGGCGGTGACGCTGACTGAAAACCAGATCCGGCACCGCGCCCGCTTGATCTGCGACCTGGACCAGGACGCCCACGTCCGAGGCGACCGGGACCGCATCGAGCAGCTGTTCGTGCACCTGCTGCTCAACGCCGCGCAGGCGATCCCGGAGGGCCAGGCCAATCAAAACGAGATCCGCGTCGACGTGCGCGAGCTGCCCGGGCAAGGCTCCGTGGTCGTCCGCGTCGCCGACACCGGCGTCGGCATTCCGGTCGAGGTGCGCGAGCGGATCTTCCAGCCGTTCTTCACCACCAAACCGGTCGGGCTGGGCACCGGGCTGGGCCTTTCGATCTGCCGCGGCATCGTCACCGCGCTGGGTGGCCAGATCTCGTTCCAGAGCGGCCCCGGCGGAGGGACGACCTTCCGGGTCGTGTTACCGACGACGACGGCCCCCGCATGAGTCGGCGATCCGAGGGTGGCCCGATGGCATGCGCAAGGGCCTCGTGCTATTTATTTGGGCGACTCTGCGTCTCGTCTTCGTTGCTCTCGCGGCTCGAGGCCGCCCCGACTTCGGCGACCGGAATGTTTGGGTTCTGCAGACGGCAGCTCCGTCTTAATCAATCACAGCAACGAGGAAACAATGGGAACGAGACTGTACGTTGGAAATCTGCCCTACGCGGTTACCGAGCTGGACCTGCGCGATCTGTTCGGCGGGCTGGGCACCGTCACCGATGCCAAGATCGTCACCGACCGTGAAACTGGCCGCCCGCGCGGCTTCGGCTTCGTCGAGATGTCGACGGAGGAAGAAGCCCGCAAGGCGATCGAGGAGATCAACGGCCGCGACGTCCAGGGGCGTCAGGTCGCCGTGAAGGAAGCCGAGGATCGCCGTGGTGGCGGTGGCGGCGGCGGTGGCCGTCATGGCGGCGGCGGCGGCGGCTACGGTGGTGGCGGCGGCGGTGGCTACGGCGGCGGCGGTGGCGGCGGCTACGGCGGTGGGGGCGGCGGCCGCGGTGGACGCGGCGGCGGTGGCGGCGGCCGAGGCCGCTGGTAGACCGTGCCTGATTTCCCTCTCCCCGCTTGCGGGGAGAGGGTCAGGGTGAGGGACGACGCCTAAGCGTCGTCTTTCATACCGTGCATGAGACGCGCTTTGACGCGCGCGGCTTGGCGGTCCTTGTACTTGTCGTGGCTGTTCTCGCCGCTCTCGTTGTTCTCGGCGGTGCGCGCGTCGATGATCTGGAACTCCGTCAGCACGAAGACGATCGTGCCGTATTCGGAGAACATCGGGTCGTCTGGACGCCGGCACAAGTACTTGTCGATGCGAACCGGCAAGTCGCTGACGAAGTTGATCACGCGATAGCCGGGGCCCGAGAACTCGTTCTGCGGCGAC
>Ga0070673_100002808_pt1 | contig 10710 bp, 9 predicted proteins | sample KBSM23metaG_FD_65342 | JGI IMG/M metagenome (GOLD analysis project Ga0070673, IMG submission 65342) | Miscanthus rhizosphere microbial communities from Kellogg Biological Station, Michigan, USA - KBS M2-3 metaG | ecosystem: Host-associated > Plants > Roots > Rhizosphere > Soil ...
AAAAGGTTTGTGGTGTACGTGTAATTCGCGGTGATGTTCGTGGTAAAAATGTTGCTCGAATACAAGTTCGTCGTGTACAGGTTGGTGGTGTAAATGTTGCCTGCCTGGATGTTCGTCGTGTAAATGTTGGTGACGAATGTTGTGGTGTTGGCAAACAGATTGGTTACGTAAATATTTGTCGCGTAAATATTGCTGGTTACGATGAATGTATTGGTCGAGTTTATCCGGCTCAAGTTGCTGTACGCGTAATTGTAATTTGTGACGCCCGGCCTGCCAATGATGAACACGTCGCTGCCGACAAGGTTGTTGTTGTACGGGTAAATCCCATTGTCAGAACTGCGCCGGAACTGAGCCGCAGCAGGAAGGCAAATACACGCCAAGACAAAGACCGCTAAAATCTTACTTAATCGCATTTGTTCCTCCTGATTTTGAAACGTAATAAAGCACGCCGTTGCTGGGTGACAGCCTGATCTTTCCTGGTATCGGGATGAAGTTGGTTGGGTTGTACCCGTCCTCAATAACGATGGATGTGACGGACAGGACTTTTGCCGTTGCGTTATTGATGCCGAGCTTTCCGGCCACGTTCAGGTCGCCAGAGACGTGATTTGATGGCCCGTCAAAAACCACATTGCGCGGCAGGGCTGCGCCAACCACCGCCGTTGTGAACTGGTTGGTTTTCATGCCGGTTTGTGAGGAGGTTGATGGTGGTGGAGCAAGTGCCACACGGCAACACAACAGCACGGTCAAAATTATCGCAATTCTCACGGTTGGTTTTCCGGGAATGTTTCGTTGCCCTCGCCTTCAATCGCTTCGCCACCCTCACCAATAATTACGTCCGTTCCTGAACTGGGAACGATAACGCGCCACGCGAATGGATTGGGCAGGCAGCAATTGATCTCATCGCAGTCCTGCGGGTCAACCGTGTAATAAACGGGCGTGGCTTTCATGGTACATCAGGGTAAGTTCGGCCCGCGCCACCGTTCCAGTCGAAAAGCATCTGCGCCTCTGTCCAAGCGCCAACCCAAACTCCAACTTCGTCAACTCCGGTTTTTGGGTAAGCGCCTGTGTTTGGCGCATTTATTTCAAACACATTCCCACCTGACTGAACACCAACCGGAGCAGGAAACGGAAAGAACGTGGAAGGCTCATTATCAATTTTCAGGGTGGTGCCGCAATCCTTTCTAAGCACTGCAACGACGCGATGCCATCCAACTCCACCAATTGCGCCATAGTGACGGTGCGTGTAGCTCCCGCTGGCCACAACCTGGAACTTGAAATACGGACCCAGAAGCGGGTCAAACATGATAAGTTCGGCGCGGCCCTGAACCCCAACCCGCGTATCGAATCCAGTTGAAAATGTTCCTGAATACCAAAACCAAGCCCGCATGGTAAATGCGTCCTCTGCGGACAAGTCCCATTGCGCGTCCGTGTTCTGCGCTCGGAAACCAACAACGGCTCCAGAGTTTCCAAAGAATCCTGTATCAATTATTCCTGGCTGCACGTCTGGAAAAGGCAATCCAAGCCCATCAACCAGATTCTTACCAGCAACAGAATCTAGGGCCGGATACGCCACATCATCGCAATTGTAATACGCGAGAATTACGGCTGGCGGTGGTGTGCCGCACGGGTCGGCTGGATTGGTCGTAATCGTCAGGTCAGTGGTTGCATCGGAAATCGTGCAACCCGCATCTGACAGCTTAACGGTGATTTCAACGGTTGTTGATTCAGTTGGTGTGCCGGTAATCAATCCGGATTCGTCCATCGTTAATCCGTTCGGAAGCTCCCCACTGGTAATTTCCCACACGTAAACTCCAGAACCACCTGAAGCCTCAAGCTGAAACGAATAAGGCTCGTCCTCGTTGCCGTCAGGAAGTTCCGTGGTCAGGATTTCCAACGGTGAAACGTCCGCGCACGGGTCGGTTTCTTCCTCGATTACATACTCGAACGGATTCGGAGCGCAGCAGGAAAGAACGTTATCGCACGGGTGAGGCATATCACTTCCAATTGCTCCCGTATGGTGCTTGCTGGGTTTGGTACGCGTTAGCCCTGAATTGCTTCAGGCGGCAGTACCCGTTGATATTGTGCCTGAATTGCATTTCATACCCAACCCGGTAAAGCGTTTTCAGAATCGGATCAAATGCGTCCGAAGGCTGCTTCAGTTGGTGGTAGGGCCGGTATTGCGGTCTGAAGTTCGGCAACGTCTGGCACGCCACCATGTCCTCCGCGCACAGGAAAACCTTGGCGCACTCGGTCCATGAATCCCAATCAATCCAGCACGGGTAACTATCGGGCCGGTATTGCAGGGAAATGTCCACCTGGCCGCTGACGTTATCAATGAACACGTCACCCGCGAAAAGCCGGTTCCCATCAAACTTGGAACCAAAATCCATGCTGCGCGTGTCGAGGCTCCACTGGATACGCAAGTCCTGAGTGCCGTCGTTATCGAACAGGTTCGTTTTGGTCAACTCCCACATCTCAATCTCATCATTGGAATTGAGCACGTACATGAAGCACCGCTCCTGACGGCGATGTTTCACGGTGAAGATTTTAAGGATGTTCAGGCCGAAGTTCCACAAGCCTTCCCATGCCGGGGGTTTCTGTTCCTGAATCCCGGTAATCAAATCAAAGTCCAGAACCACAACGCCACGATGATAAATGCCGTGCCCTTGAGCCACGGAGGGGGAGCAGGTCATCAACATCCGATTGTCGAAGTTGACGCCACTCCCGTATTGCAAATAAGCTTCGGAATCGAACGAGATGATTTCCTGAACTTCGTTGCTGATTGGGGTGTTTCCCCATTGGCCAACATTACGAACCGAGAAGGCAAGCGATCTGATGCCGTCGCTGCGGTAAAACAAATCTTCGTTAACGTTAACTACAGAGTCTTGGGCGTATGCGCCGTTTGACAACTGAACCACGCGCTGAAGCAGGGTGGTGGAGGCGTTCCATGTGGTACGGTCTTGTGGAACCAGCGAGGCAAAGACATTGTTCTCGCAGAAAATAATTAAATCACCCTGTCCGAGTGCCGTGTTGATATTTGCGATTGGTTTTAATGCAACGATCTGGCCTGCGCTGGCCGGAACACCAAATGCGCCACCTCCAACAAGGAAGCTGTTTTCCGTCATGTACAGGATTGAATCTCGATACCCAAGCGAGGCTGTTCCGCTTGGGCCAAACACAATATCTCCCCCAACGTACTTCCGTCCTTGAGCGAGCCAGATTCGCCCCATGTAGTACGTCATCTGACTGGCGACGGGAATTTGGTTTTGGGTTGCTCTTGAAGATGAGCCGCCATTCCAGATGAACGGCTTGCTTTGGCCGTCCTGAATTATGAAAAAGTTCTCAGCTTGAATTCCCCAAGCGAGTTGAATATTGGCTGGGTTGTAATCGGTTTCATAAACTCCTGGATGGCCAATTGGGTCAGGTTGCCATCGGATGCTTATGTCCTGAACCGAGAAGTCCTCGATATTGACTCTCATCACCCTTCCGCCTTGCATTGACATTCCCGAAGCAAGCCCACTGTCGGACACGTACCCTCCCCCAAATTGAAAGAGTCCGGATTTGAAAGCGTGGGATACGTCCGTGTCGCCATTGAAATTGAGTGGGCATTTTTTGACTCCGGGGCGTGGGGTTGGCCAGCCTCCGCGAAAGCTGGTGTTGATGGCAAAGGCGGCTTGATTTGGCTGGAGAAGATTCGGCGCTTTGCCTTGGTCAACTCCGGCCTCAAGGGACAAAAATCCTGAACTGACCCGCTTCGGATCGGTTACGATAAATCCTCTCCGAACACCCAAATGTTTGCCGTGGCCGTGAAGCCGGCAGGTGTTCCAACCCTGAAGAACAGGTCGGCAATAAAAAGATCGGTAAGCCCAATCCCTCCCAGCGTGAGCGAGGTGAAGTTTATCGGAGCAACGCAAGCCGCCAAGGTTTGGTCAGCGGCAAGCGGATTTAATCCTCCGGCTGTCTTGAACAAACCTCCACTGCACGGAGCCGTTGCGAGTGTGGCCGTTGCCGCTTCAACAATAACTGCTGTTACGCGAAATCGAGTTGCCGCAATTCCCATCGGAGAATCTGCCGTGACGTTCATGTTCACCGCTGTCAACTTGGCTAGAAATCCCTGTCTTGGTAGAACTTTTCCAAGAGCGGTTAACATCGCTATTGAGGTTGTTTGAGCCATCAGGCTTCGGCCAACAGAAGATGCCGTAAACACGGCTATGTCGTTTGGTCCAGAACCAGTGAAATACGGAACTTTATCCGCCGCTGCTGCCGCTTGAGAAATCGCCTGAAGCTGATCGTCGTAAGCCTGAACATCTGTGCCCGGAACCAGTGCAATATCAGTGCGGAAATTTGCAGCGGTTCTGGCCGTAACGGTGTTGTCGGCATTGATTCTTGGAAATGAAATAAGTGCCAAGCTTGGAATCCTGAAAAACCCCTTGCCAACTGCCGTGCCGCCAAGATTTGACAGCGACGTGTCGTTACTGCCCATCGCGTTCAAGTTGTCCGCGTAAAGCATGTCACCGCCACCACCCACGCCAGCCTCGCCTTTTTCCCCAGCCGGACCGATATGGGCGCCAATCGGGATGATCGTGGTCGGAACTGAATTGGCGTTGTAACCAAGATTCTCAATCTCGACATGCGTGGAATCCGCAACGGCAATTACGTTGTAATAACCGCCACCCTCAAGAAACACGGCTTGGCCAACTACAGCCCAATCTGAATTGGTCACCTCAGCAACGGCACTGGCGCTGACTCCGGGCTGGGTAAATGCGGCGGTTAAGTCGGTGAAGGCGTTCAGGCCATTGGTTCCGTTTGTGCCGTCTGCACCCGGCTCGCCTTGAGGTCCAGGGATGGCCACGTTTACAGTTTCGTCACATGGGGAACAGCAATTTGATGGCGAGGCCAGAGCTTGACTCATAGAAATTGTGCTTTTGATTTATGCACCGTTAGCGTTAGAGTAGATTCGCGTTACCGATAACGCAACACCAAATGGCCATTGAAAAATACGGTGTCAAGTGGATTGGCAACCTCAACGACCTTCAAATTGAGCTTTATTGCTTCCGGGATGGAACGCTGGCGCTTGGCGGCCAAGAGGATGACCGGCCATTTCACTTCAAGCAGATTGTGAAAATGTTGTGGGGGCCAAAGTCGAAAAAGCCATACGTGTGGGACCCTTGGACTGATAAAATGTTAGAAGCGGCCTGTGACCACAAATACGTTTGGCTGTCGGGATGCGCTGCTTGCGTTGCTGGAGAAACGGTAATTCCAAACCCAGTGACGGGAGAAAACCCAACCATAAAGGAATTGTACGATGCGGGATCGGAAACAACCGTGATGACGCTTTACGGACCATCAAAGGCGAGCGTACCGTTCGTAAAAGGATGCGAGGAGCTTTACGAGGTCAGGCTGTCAAATGGGAGCAGCTTTACATGCTCGGCAGCGCATCGCGTTTTGACCGAGCGAGGTTACGCTCACGCGCACGAGCTTTGCGTTGGTAAAGTGCTGTTTGGATACGAGCGCGGCCTTCCGGACTCCACTTCGGGCACTGGCCTTTCAGTTCGTGGCGAAGATGCTCTGCGTTCTCAGAAAAAAGCTGAAGGTTTTCAGGACGATTGTCTTGAGGGTTTTTGTTCCGATGGTGGACAACTTCTTGCGGCAAGAGAAAGCGACCAATCATTTTCTCCATCACAAGACGATGCTCAAATATGTAGCCAGTATGCTTGTGACAATGGGGATGCTCCGGATATCGAATCTTCACGTATCCATCCTTTGAAATTATCCGACCTCCTTTCCAGCACCCGTTTTGGGGTCCGTAATTCATTGTCACAAACTTCGCCGTTACTCCGCTCTTTCTTAGAAACGCCGCAACGTGGCGCATGTTCGTCTTTATCTTCTTTGCAATCTGAGTCAGGCTCATGCCATCCCGATAAAGTTCAAAAATCAAATCCTGATTCTTATGAACAGCACTGTTTGGAACAACCCTTCCATTACGAGGCGTTGGAACACCAAGTATGCGAAGGCGACCCTGAACCGTCCAAATTTCAATTCCGGTTTCTTCAGAAACAAGCCGCGTGCTTCCAAGCCTGCGAAACGAATCCACAATCCTTATATCACGGTGACGAATCTCTTTCTTTGTCATACGGCTATACGGTAACGCAGGTTCGCGTGGTGTCAATCCGAAAAACCACTAAACAAGTATTTTACGATTTGAGCGTTCCGGGAATTGAGCACTATTTTGCTGAAGGCGCAATTCATCACAACAGCCGAAAAAGCACGTTCGCAGCCGTGTGGGCAATCGTAAACTGGCTTTGCGCTCCGACCACCACGCTCGTTCTTGTCGCCTCTACGAGCCTCACAGAAGCGAGACGGCGTATCTGGGGTCAGGTTGAGGAAATGTTCACGGCGGGCTGTGAGGCGATGGGATTGCTAGCCAAGGGCGGTACTCTTCCGGGCCGCATCATTGGCTCGCTTGGCAAGATTCGCACGGAGGATGCTGGGCAGAAGTTCTCCGACCTGTGCGGAATTCAACTCGTGGCTGGCGATCCATCACATGAGAAGGATGCGATGAAGAAAATCGGGTTCCACAACAAGCGCGTCATAATGATTCTGGACGAGCTTACCGATTTATCTCCAACACTGGTGAAAGCGGCTCGCGCAAACTTGGCCGTGAACGAGTGGTTTCAGCTTATCGGTATCGGAAACTTCGCCTCAATTTATGACCCGCTTGGCGTGAGCGCGGAGCCAATTGGCGGCTGGGGTTCGGTCACGCCCGACTTTGACCAATGGGAAACCAAAGATGGCTTGTGCCTGAGATTTGACGGCACGCGTAGTCCAAACGTGCTGCTTGGTCGCCAGCTTTATCCAGGGCAATATGGGCCAGAGGACTTGAAAAACCACCGGTTGCTTGGCGAACACACGGCTGACGTGTGGCGAATGTGCCGCAGCTTTCCCTGCCCCGAAGCCGACACGGATCGCGTCATTGCCCAATCGGATTTGATGAAGGGAGATGTGCGTTCGTTGGTGAAGTGGAAAACACTTCCCGTTAAATGCGCTTCACTTGACCCGGCATTTGCAACGGGTGGTGACAAGGCGATGGCTTATTTTGGCGAGTTCGGAATCAGCATTGATGACCGGCCAACGCTGCAAATCACCGAGGCCAAGCAACTCAAAGAGGACATTCGTATCCGGGGCGAAAACAAGGCCCTGCAAGTTTCAAAACAGTTCCGTGATGAATGCGAATCACGCGGCATTGATTCGAGGAATTCCGGGTACGACGGCAGCGGTGGTGGCGTGGTCATGGACGGCCTGTTCTTTGAAATCTGGAAGGGTAACAAACTTCTGGCGGTTCAGTTCGGTGGTGCGGCATCAGATCGCCCCGCAACCATTAAAGACCCGCGCCCGTCCAATAAGGTGTTTTCAAATCGCGTTTCAGAACTTTATTTCTCGTGCGTGGATTTTATCCTTGGAAATCAAATCCGTGGATTGCCCGCGCAAGCATGTGCGGAATTAACCGAGCGCAGGAAGGCCAAGGACGGCAACATCATCAAGCACAACCGGGTTGAGTCCAAAAAGGAGATGAAGCTTCGCACGGGCGGTAAAAGCCCAGATGATGCCGATGCGTTCGTGATCTTGCTGGAAGTCGTTCGTGTTCGCCTGGGGTTCAAGGCAGTTGGTTTCGAGGGTGGCCGAAAGGCTGCTGGGCTTGGCTGGAAACAGCGCGTGATGCTGGCGAACCGGGTTTACAAAAACAGCAGTTACGAACCGGAGCAAATTGCCGCTTGACATTTACACCCCAATCTGAGAAAGTTTGCGCGTTCGTAGGACTTGCTAGCGCGAGTGAACGGAAACACTTTGGAATCTGGTTCGTGGGGGCTTCCCCCAATTTCCTGCCCCGCGCTAGCACGAACCGGGTTCTTTTTAACCCTGATTGTTCTTTGACTGCTGCGACTCTGCAACCGGCCAACATGCGCGCGCATAGGTGGAGTCGGTCTATACGGGCCGTAGCATTCAGAGAACATCTGACGAACCGTGCCGACTCTGGCGCTAATGCTGCGTCAACGGAAGGCGAACATGGACGGATGGGTAAACCTGCCGTCTCAAAGAGCTTGGGTATCCAGGCAAGCAACGTGCGTGTGCGCGATAAAGCACTGAGGTTTCCGATGGGAAAGATGTACCGAAGGCACGGCAAAAGCATACCGCGGCTCCCTTATACTGAGTCGGAAATGCGTGCTCCTGACTTGGGAGCATTGCGCCCGCTCACCGCTAACCTGAGTTCAGCAATGCAGTCCGGTTTAACACAGTTCAGGTACATTACGGTTTAACAACTCAACTCAAACTATGACTAAAACAGGCAAACCAGAATATCAAGGCAAGTTCTTAATCTGCCAGACATGCGGGTTAATTGACCAAGACGACAAATTATCCACGGCTCCGATCTGGGAAATGTCAGGATTGGTAACAAGTCAGGACAGATGCAATGGACACTCAGAACCATCTATAGAGCCAACCCAATTGGCATCTCCATCGGTTCATAAAATTACACCAACATTGATGCTTTTATGGATTATCTGCGGAATGGTCATCGGTGCTTGGGCGGTTCACTTGTACTACTTTGAATACAAGTACATTGTCACTCCGTTCGGTGATGTTGTTCCACGCAATCAGGTTCACACAATTCCAACCGCACCATGAAACAGTCAGATCAAAGCTTCTTTTTGTTCGTTATTTTAATGGCGTGGCTTGACCTGAGGCATGGGTCAATGCTTGTGGACATTTTCTTATTCTTGATGGCAATGGCCAATCTTATGCGATGGATGATTATTGAGGACAAGAAATTGCACAAGAAACCCGACTCGGCCACCACAGCCACATCTTAAATGCCCTGCTCACGCCAACTCTCCATGACCGCTGCGGCCACAGGTGAGGCCCCGCTCCAAGACGCATGAAAAAAGTCCGCGACAACGCATCCGGAGCCATCGGTGGTTTTTGGATTTGGAAGCATCCTGAAACGGGCCATGTTGTTCGGCACAGCAATTACGCGGGTTGTCGCAATGAAGTGAAGGTGTTTTTAAGGGCTAATAGCTTTCCAATAACTAGCCAATTCGAGGAAGAATTTGAGCAGAACCTGTGCGCGAATGGGGCGGCTAATTTGTGCGAGGAATTTATTCCTCCAACACTGCTTGAAAAGGCAACCAGTTTGGGGCGTGCTTTGTATCAAGCGGCAAAGCAATGGCGTGAACCGCTTTGCACCGCTGAAGAATTGGAATCAAGGCGCGAGATTTGCAAGGGGTGCAATTACTTTTCGGGATCAACCTCGTTACTGAAAGTTTCCTGTCAGCGATGTGGCTGCTCAGGATTAAAAATCGCGCTCGCATCTTCACGGTGTCCGTTGCCAGAACCGAAATGGTGAACCCATGAAACACCAAACCAACGCTTGCCTTGAGCAATTCTTAATCCGGGCAATGAAGCTTGAGACAGGCACAAAATATCTTCCGCTTCTTCCGAGGTGCCATCCCAAATCTCATTTTACCCTATACTTTAACAAAGAATTGATGCTAATTGAGGCGTTTTGCAATGCGTGTGAAAGGCCGGTTATGCAGGTCATTCCCGTGTCTCACTCGGCCATTTAAAAGCACATTTGATTTATGAACGACTCACAAATAATTGATGACGGCCACGCATCAACCCTGCTGCCATCAGGCAAGCCACCAGAGACGCGCATCGGAGACGCCCAACAAGCTCGGTCCATATACGAAAGGCTTTGGCGTGCTGACGAAAACTATCGCGCACCAAAACGCGCACGCCTTAACGGCCTGTCAGATGGAAACCCACCATACCGCCAATCCGACCTGGACAACGCGGGCATGAGCCATCGCTGCAACATCAATTTCCGAGTCACCAAAAGCTACCGCAGCAACGCCGTGGGGGCATTTTACGATCTGTTCAACGAGGCGCCAACGTACGCCACGATTCGGTTGAAGGCGGAAACTCCCGAAGAAATTGCGAGGCGTTCCCGTGTGGCAACTGACCATTTCGATTGGCTGTGCCGGTACGAGCCGCGCTTTGATTACGACGAACAGGTGAGCGAGGACGAAATGGTTTGGCACGGGCGCGGCCCGCTCGTGTTCGAGGATGTATTTGATTGGCGTCCAGGGGCATTGCTTGACCGGCAACTTTTGGTTCCGGACATGACCAAGAGCGACACGTCTTACTGGGATAACGAGGCGGTGATTCTCAGCGAATACTCGGTGGATAAATTGTGGGAATACATCCGAAACGAAAAAGAGGCGACCATGCTTGGCTGGAATGTCGAGCGGGCCAAGCAGGCAATCATCCACGCGTCTCCCGAATCCACTAAGGGCGGCTTGTTCAATCGATGGGAGTGGCATCAACAGCAACTCAAGAACGGCTCGATTGATTACGCGGGCGCGAGCAACACCGTTTCCATTGCTCACGTTTTCTGCAAGGAGTTTGCCACCTCGGAATATCCCTGTGGAAGCATCACGCATGTCATGGTGGTGCGTGACCACAGCGATCAGAAACCGGATAAGTTCCTGTTTCAGAAGATCAGTCGTTATGAAAGTTGGAGGCAGTGCATTCACCCGATGTATTACGACCGTGGCAGTGGTGGATTTCACCATTCAAGCACCGGGCTTGGAACGGAAATGTATTCCGCGATGGAGCTTCAGAACCGGATGCTTTGTTCGCTGGCAGACC
>Ga0070673_100002809_pt1 | contig 10708 bp, 13 predicted proteins | sample KBSM23metaG_FD_65342 | JGI IMG/M metagenome (GOLD analysis project Ga0070673, IMG submission 65342) | Miscanthus rhizosphere microbial communities from Kellogg Biological Station, Michigan, USA - KBS M2-3 metaG | ecosystem: Host-associated > Plants > Roots > Rhizosphere > Soil ...
TTCGGCGGCGAGGAGTACGGCACCGGCTCGAGCCGCGACTGGGCGGCCAAGGGGACGCAGCTGCTCGGCATCAAGGCGGTGGTGGCGAAGAGCTTCGAGCGGATCCACCGCTCCAACCTGGTCGGCATGGGGGTGCTGCCGCTGCAGTTCAAGCCCGGCGATTCGTGGGAGTCGCTCGGCATCAAGGGTGACGAGACCTTCGACGTCGTCATCGTCGCCGACCTGCGCCCGCAGCAGGACGCGACCTTGGTGATTCACTCGGCCGACGGCAGCAGCCGCTCGGTGCAGCTCATCCTCCGGATCGACACGCCGATCGAGGTCGACTACTACCGCCACGGCGGCATCCTGCCGTTCGTGCTGCGCCAGCTGCTCGCGGCCTGAGCGCGACCGGGATGGCGCTGCCGCCCAGCGGCAGCGCGGTTCCGGGTCGCCGTCGTTTCAGAACCGGCTCTTGGGGCCGTCGCAGGCCGGGTCGTAGCCGGTGCCCGCGTCACGCACCGTGCCGTCGGGCCGAACGCTCACCTGGTAGATGACGCAGTCGCCGTGGTAGTAGCGGTAGTTCCAGATCGTCAAATTCTCCTGGCGCACGCCGAAGGTCCAGGTCGGCGGGCCGAACCGGGCCAGCACCTCCTGGCTGCTCATGCCGGGCTGGATCGTCATGAAGTCGGCTTCGGTGGGCATGCGACCGAGATTGCCCGGCGTGTAGCAGGCGGCCAGGACCGCGCTGACGGCGGCGAGGCCGGCAAGGCGAGCCCAGCGGATGCAAGCATTGCTCATCGGATATCTCCCGGCGCGCCTGCCGGCGCGCCACTTGCCATTCTGGGCGCAGCCGGCAACGCGCGCACGCTCGCTCCCTAGAATCGATTCGCCATGTCAGCTATTGCACGTCCTGCCTTCGTCGACGTTCTCGATCACGGCATCCACGTCATCGACACCGGCTTTCATCGCCCCCGCTTCGACGCCGCCTTCCTGATCGTCGAGAAAGGGCGTGCCGCCTTCGTCGACACCGGCACCAACCACGCGGTGCCGCGCCTCCTGGCCGCGCTCGACGCCGCCGGACTGGCACCGGAGGCGGTCGAGATGGTGATCGCCACCCACGTGCACCTCGACCATGCCGGCGGCGTCGGCCTGCTGATGCAGGAGCTGCCCCGGGCCCGGCTGATCGCGCATCCGCGCGGCGCCCGCCACCTGGTCGATCCGGCGCGCCTCGTGCGAAGCGCGACCGCGGTCTACGGCCCGGAGGAGATGGAGCGCTCCTACGGCACGCTCGTTCATGTCGGCGCCGATCGCGTGCTCAAGACCGCGGACGGGATGACGCTGGAGCTCGCCGGTCGGCCGCTCGTGTTCCTCGACACGCCAGGTCATGCGATGCACCACCACTGCATCTGGGACGAGCGCAGCCGGAGCTTTTTCACCGGCGACACCTTCGGCCTGTCGTACCGCGAGTTCGACACCCCGCGCGGCGCCTGGATCATGCCGACGACGACGCCGGTGCAGTTCCAGCCCGATGCCTTGCGCCGCTCGATCGGGCGCATGCTGGCGTATTCGCCGCAGCGCCTGCTGCTGACCCACTACGGGGCGGTCCGTGAGGTGCCGCGGCTCGCCGGCCTCTTCCTCGCTCAGCTCGACGAGATGGTCGCCCTGGCCCGCGCGCTCGCCAGGGCGCACGACCGGCACGCGGCGCTGAAGCGGGGTCTCGAAGCCATCCACCTGAAGAGCCTTCGCGCGCACGGCGTCACGCTGGGCGACGAACGCATCCGCGAGCTGCTCGCGCTCGACCTCGAGCTCAATGCCCAGGGCATCGGCATCTGGCTCGATCGCACCGGAGCCTGAACCCATGGCCACGACACGTTTCGATTTCACCGGCCGGGTCGTCGTCGTCACCGGCGCCGCCAACGGCATCGGCGCCGCCTGCGCCCGCCTGTTCGCCGCCAGCGGCGCAAAGCTCGCGCTCTGGGATGTCGATGCCGGCGCGGGCCAGGCGCTCGCCGCCGAGCTCGGCGCCGACGCACGCTCCATGCGCTGCGACGTCGCGAGCCGGGCCGAGGTGGAGGCCGCCACCGCGGCCACGCTCGCCGCCTTCGGCCGGATCGACGTCCTGATCAACAACGCCGGAATCTTTCGCGCCGCCGACTTCCTCGACATCGGCGAGGCCGACTGGGACGCGGTGATCGGCGTCAACCTCAAGGGCGCCTTCCTCGTCGGCCAGGCCGTGGCGCGGGAGATGGCGAAGTCGGGCGGCGGCGCGATCGTCAACATGAGCTCGGTCAACGGCGTGATGGCGATTCCGACGATCGCCAGCTACAACGCCAGCAAGGGCGGCATCAACCAGCTGACGCGGGCGATGGCGCTCTCGCTGGCCGATCGCGGCATCCGCGTCAACGCCGTCGCCCCGGGAACCATTGCCACCGAGCTGGCGCAGAAGGCGGTGCTCGGCAGCGCCGAGGCCCGGGAGCGGATCATGAGCCGCACGCCACTGCGCCGCCTCGGCGAGCCGGGCGAGATCGCCAGCGTCTGCGCCTTCCTCGCCAGCGACGCGGCGAGCTACATGACCGGCGAGATCGTCGTCGTCGACGGCGGCCGGCTCGCCCTCAACTACACGATGCCGCCGCTGCCGGCGGGCTGAGCTGCGGTCAGGCCGGCACGGCCGCGGTCCGCGACGGCAGCGCGGCCTCGCGGATCGGCAGATGGATCAGCGCCGCGCCGGCGGCGAGCACGATGTCGGCGTACCACATCCAGTCGTAGCTGCCGGTCGCCTGGAAGGCCTTGCCGCCGAGCCAGGCGCCGAGGAAGCCGCCGAGCTGGTGCGACAGCATGATGAAGCCGAAGAGCGTCGCCATGTGCGCGGTGCCATAGAACTTGGCGACCAGTCCCGCCGTCGGCGGCACGGTCGAGAGATAGGTGAGGCCGATGAAGGCGGCGAACACCAGCACCACGGTTTCGGTCTTCGGCGCAAGCAGGAACAGCAGCACCGCGACGCCGCGCGCCGCGTACACCAGCGAGAGCAGCGACTTCATGCGCCAGCGACCGACCGCCCAGCCCATGGCGAGGCTGCCGACGATATTGAACAGGCCGACGATGCCCAGCGCCCAGGCGCCGACCGAGGGCGGCAGCTGACAGGCGGCGACCACGCCCGGCAGGTGGGTGGCGATGAAGGCGACGTGGAAGCCGCAGACGAAGAAGCCGGCAGCGAGCAGCCGGTAGCTCGGGTCGCGCATCGCCCGGCCGATCGCGGCGCGGCTGGTCTCGCGCTTATCCGCCGCGGCCGGTTGTCCTGCCGGCGCCGGCGCTGCCGTCGACCGGCCGCGCAGCAGCCAGGCGGCGGGCAAGGCCAGCAGCACGATCGCCGCCATGCTCTGCACCGCCACCGCCCAGCCGAAGCCAGCGGTGATCGCGCCGGCGATCGGCACGAACACGAACTGGCCGAACGAGCCGCCGGCGTTGACGATGCCGCTGGCCATGCCGCGCTTGTCGGGAGGCGTCAGGCGCGCGGTCGAGGCGAGCAGCACCGACGGCCCGGCGAAGCCCGCGCCGCCGGCCGCGAGCACGCCGATGGCGAAGATCAGGCCGAGCGTGGTCGTCATGTAGGGCACGAGCGCCGTGCCGATGGCGACGAAGGCCAGGCCGATCAGCAGCACCCTTCCGGCGCCGTAGCGGTCGGCGAGGATGCCGGCCGCGGGCTGGGTCAGCCCCCACCACAACTGGCCGACGCCGAAGGCCAGGCTGATGCTCGCCAGGCCGAGGCCGGTGGTGGAGTTGATGACGCTGAGGAAGAGCCCCATCGACTGGCGCGCACCCATCGTCACCGCGAACACGCCGCCGGCGGCGAGCAGCACCAGCCAGAGCGCCACCCGGCGCTTCGCCGCGCCGGCAACTTCCATGGAATCAGCCATCGACAGCCTCCTCGGTCTCGTTGATCGTCGCCAGGCATTCGTCGAGCAGGGCGTGCAGGGCGACGACGCGCGCCTCGCCGAGCCGGGCATTGAGCGCGAGCTGCGCCCGCTTCCATTCGCGTTGCGCCTCGGCATGCTTTGCCCGGCCGGCCGGCGTGGCCGTGACCCAGCGCGAGCGGCCGTCGGGCCCCGGGCCGACCTCGATCCAGCCGTGGGCGATCATCGGCTGGAGGTTGCGGGTCAGGGTCGAGGCGTCCATCTCCATCGCGTCGGCGATGTCGCCGGGCCGCGCCGGGCCGAGCCGGGTGACGTAGGAGAGGAGCGAGTACTGCGTCGTCTTCAGGCCGGCGGCGCCGACGATCCGGTCGTAGTGCTGGCTCACCCGGCGCGTCAGCTGGCGCAGCTTGAGGTTCGTGCAGCCGCGCGGTGTCGCCTGCATGGCGGCTGTCGACGTCAGGGCTTTGACCATCGGATGATTGTAGCTACAATTCTTGCATCTGCAACTATTTGGACGAGACCATGAGCCAGGAAGACCGCAAGACTGCCGCAGACCGCCTCGCCGAGTGGCAAGCCCTCGACGACCGGGCGCGTGCGGCGGTCAGCGGCTACGGCGTCTCGACGCGCGAGCAGATCGCCGGCCTGTCGGGCGTGCAGATGCTGCAGGCCCTGATCGACGGCAAGCTGCCCGCGCCGCCGATCACGAAGACGCTGGACTTCACGCTGGTGCTGGCGGAGGTCGGCCGGGTCGCGTTCCAGGGACGGCCGTCGCTCGCCCACTACAACCCGATGGGCACGGTGCATGGCGGCTGGTTTGCCACCCTGCTCGACTCGGCGCTCGGCTGCGTCGTGCAGTCGATGCTGCCGGCGGGCAAGGCCTACACCACCGCCGAGCTCAAGATCAACATCGTGCGCCCGCTTACCGACAAGACTCCGTTGGTGCGCGCCGAGGCAACCATCGTCCATTCCGGCGGCCGGATGGCGACGGCCGAGGGCCGCCTCACGGGATCCGACGGCAAGCTGTACGCTCACGGTTCCACCACCTGCTTCCTCCTCGACCATGGCTGACACCTCCCTGCTCGCTCTGGCGGCGCCGACATGAGATTCCTCCACACCATGCTGCGCGTCGGCGACCTGCAGCGCTCGATCGACTTCTACACCCAGGTCATGGGCATGAAGCTCCTGCGCACGACCGAGCGGCCGGAGCAGAAGTACTCGCTGGCCTTCGTCGGCTACGGCTCGAACCCGGAGCAGGCGGAGATCGAGCTCACCTACAACCACGGCGTCGGCGAATACGACCTCGGCACCGCCTTCGGCCACATCGCCATCGGCGTCACCGACGCCAAGGCGGCCTGCGACCGGATCCGCGCCGGCGGCGGCGCGGTGACGCGCGAGGCCGGGCCGGTGAAGGGCGGAACGACGGTGATCGCCTTCGTCACCGACCCCGACGGCTACAAGATCGAGCTGATCGAGCGCGACGTTTAGCGATTCTCGGAAGCGTTGTCCGCTCCGGGGCCGGAGGGATCGGGGCGACGTCGCCCCGTCGACCAGCCCCAAAAAGCTCACGCCCTGCGCAGGCCGCTCGCCTCGCGGGCAAGCCGCGTGATCCGTTCCCAGTCGCCGGTCGCGAACGCCTCGGCTGGGGTGAGCCAGGAGCCGCCGACGACCTTGACGTTCGGCAAGGCCAGCCACGACGGCGCGCTGTCGATGCCGACGCCGCCGGTCGGGCAGAAGGCGATGTCGGCGAAGGGACTGGCCCAGGCCTTGAGCAGGGCCGGCCCGCCCGCCGCCGACGCGGGAAAGAACTTGAGGAAGCGAAAGCCGTCGTCGGCCGCCTGCATCACCTCGGTCGCAGTAGCAACCCCGGGCAAGAGCGGCAGGCCGAGCTCGCGGCAGGCCTCGGCGACCGCGGCGCTGTAGCCCGGGCTGACGCCGAAGCGCGCCCCGGCGGCCTGGGCCGAGCGCGCGTCGATGGCGCTGCGCAGCGTGCCGGCGCCGACGATCGCCTCCGGCACCTCGCGGGCGATCGCCTCGATCGCCCGCAATGCCGCCGCGGTGCGCAGCGTCACCTCCAGCACCCGGACCCCGCCGTCCACGAGAGCGCGTGCCATCGGCACCGCCTGCTCGGCCCGGTCGATGACGATCACCGGAATGACCGGGCCGAAGGCGGCGAGGTCGATCGGCTCGAGCAGCCCGCCCGGGTCGGCTACAGCCATGTGCAGGCACCCTCCTCGGCCGAGAGGACGTTGCGGCGCATGCCGGCGAAGAGCTCGCGGCCGGTGCCGTGGCCGTTGCTCAGCGCCGCTTCCGGCGGGAGGACCGCGACCTCGCGCGCCTGCCACTCGGCCGCATCGACCAGCGCCTCGAGCCGGCCACCGATCGCGTCGACCCGGATCAGGTCGCCGTCTCGTACCTTGCCGAGGGCGCCGCCGGCGACGACTTCGGGGCTCACGTGGATGGCCGCCGGCACCTGCCCGGACGCGCCGCTCATCCGCCCGTCGGTGACGAGGGCGACGCGAAAGCCCTGCTTCTGCAGCGCGCCGAGCGGCGGCGTCAGCTTGTGCAGCTCGGGCATGCCGTTGGCGCGCGGCCCCTGGAAGCGGACGACCACGACCACGTCGCGATCGAGGCGATGCTCGGCGAATGCGGCGAGCATCGCCTCCTGCGAATCGAACACCGCCGCCGGCGCTTCGACCGTCCAGCGGTCGGCCGGCACCGACGAGACCTTGATCACCGCCCGGCCGCAGTTGCCCTCGAGCAGCTTCAGGCCGCCTTCCTCGCTGAACGGGTGCGTCGCGGCGCGCAGGATGGTGTCGTCGCCGCTGGCCGCGGGCAGCGCCGCCCAGGCAAGGCGGCCGGCCCGGCGCTCGGGCACGCGGGTGTAGTCGGCGAGGCCGCCGGCGGCGACGGTGACGACGTCGCCGTGCAGGCAGCCGGCCTCGAGCAGCTCACGGATCACGAAGCCGGGTCCGCCGGCCGCCTGGAACTGATTGACGTCGGCGCTGCCGTTCGGATAGACACGCGCCACCAGCGGCGTGAGATGCGACAGCTCGGAGAAGTCGGTCCAGTCGATGACGATGCCGGCCGAGCGCGCCACCGCCACCCAGTGGATCAGGTGATTGGTCGAGCCGCCGGTGGCGAGCAGCGCGACCATCGCATTGACGATGGTCCGCTCGTCGACCAGGCGGCCGATCGGCGTGAGCCGGGCCTCGCCGCCGGCCGCGGCCTCGGCCCAGCCGGCATTGGCCAGCACCAGGCGCACCGCCTCGGCGGTGAGCGCCTCGCGCAGCTCCGCATGGGGATGGACGAACGCGGCACCGGGCACGTGCAGGCCCATCGCCTCGAGCAGCATCTGGTTGCTGTTGGCAGTGCCGTAGAAGGTGCAGGTGCCGGGCCCGTGGTACGAGGCCGACTCGGCGGCATAGAGCGCGTCGCGGCCGATCTTGCCGAGGGCGTACTGCTCGCGCACCTTGGTCTTCTCGCTGTTCGCCAGGCCGCTGGACATCGGCCCGCCGGGCACGAACACGCACGGCAGGTGGCCGAAGTGGAGCGCGCCGATCAACAGGCCCGGGACGATCTTGTCGCAGATGCCGAGCAGGAGCGCGGCATCGAAGACGTCGTGCGAGAGCGCGACCGCGGTGCCCATGGCGATGGTGTCGCGCGAGAACAGGCTCAGCTCCATGCCGGCCCGGCCCTGGGTCACGCCGTCGCACATCGCCGGCACGCCGCCCGCCACCTGGGCGGTGGCACCGAGGCGATGCGCCGCCGCCCGGATCACCGCCGGGAAGCCCTCGTACGGCTGGTGCGCCGACAGCATGTCGTTGTAGGCGGTGACGACGCCGATGTTGGGCGCGCGCTCGGCGACGATCCGGAGCTTGTCGACCGCCGGCAGCGCCGCCGTGGCATGGGCCAGGTTGGCGCAGCCGAGCCGCTCGGGCCCGCGCGGCTGGGCAAGCATCGCATCGATGCGGGCCAGGTAGTCGCGCCGGCTGGGGGCGCTGCGCTCGCGGATGCGCTCGGTGACCTCGACGACGCCGGCTTTCATCGGCCGATCTTCGCCCCGAACCCCGTGGCTGGCTAGCGGAGGGTCAAATCGACGCGATTGCCGGCGTCGGGAGTGAGGCTGCCGTCGGGCATCTCGATCAGCTCCACCTGCATCTTGCCGCTGCCGAGGCCGTTGGCCTCGAGCGCATGTCGGATCGCGCCGGTGCGTGCCTTGGCGAGCTCGAAATCGCGCTCCTTGTTCGCGCCCGTCAGGAAGCGTGCGCTCAGGCGGACCGAGCTGGCGCTGGAGCGGGCCGCATCGGCGAAGCGCGCCAGGCCTTCGTTCGAGCCGGCCGGCAGCTTGTCCGAGCCGGCGGCGAACGCCACGTCCTTGGGCAGCGGGTCTGTCGGCGAACCGGTGGGCTGCGGCGTTGAGCCGGAGGACGGCGTGGCCGCGGGGGTGGCTTGCATGCCCGCCACGGCGGCCTCCGGTGCCGGCGCCGGCGCCTTGCGGCCGGCGAGCACGATTCCTGCAATGGCGACCACGATCAACACAGCCACGGCGAAGATGACGACGGTGCGTGAAGAATTGCTCTGCGGCGGCTTCTTTTGTTCGCTCATGAGGTTCCCGGGTGGCTCTGGTTCTGCGGGCGGCGGCCGATTCTAGGCGGCGATGAACACGCATCACCCCCTTCTGCCCGGCGGTCGCGACCCCGAACGGCTGCTCCGTGAAGCGGTCGACGACTGGGACGGCGGCGACGCCTGGATCTTCGGCTACGCCTCGCTGATCTGGCGCCCGGAATTCGATTCGGTCGAGGACCGGCCGGCCACCGTCTACGGCTGGCACCGCTCGCTGGCGATGCGCTCCCGGGTCAACCGCGGCACGCCGGAGTGTCCCGGCCTGGTGTTCGCGCTGGTCCAGGGCGGCTCGTGCCGCGGCCGTGCCTACCGGATCGAGGGCGCACGTGTCGAGGGCGAGCTGCGCCGCCTCTGGGACCGGGAGATGCCCAACGGCATCTACGACCCGAAGTGGCTGCCCTGCCGCACGCCCCAGGGCGTGGTCCGGGCGCTCGCCTTCACCCTCGACCGGCGCAGCCCGAGCCACACCGGCCGGGTCGACGACGAGCAGATGGTCGAGATCCTGCGCACCGCCAACGGCCGCTTCGGCAGCACCCTCTCCTACCTGGTCGAGACGGCGACCTCGCTGCGCAACTGCGGCATCCGCGACCGCGACATCGAGCGCCTGGTCGACCTGGCGCGCAGGAACGCGCTCACGGCCTGATGCCGACGACCGCGCGGGCCCCGGGCGGCATGCCGCCGCGTGCCGACGCCAGGTCCTCCTCGGTATCGATGTCGACCAGGATGCCGGGATCGTCGAGCTCGACGCCGAACGCCGGATAGCGGGCGACCAGCCGCCGCGCCCCCTCGTCACCGCTGAGCGCGAGAAGCTCCGAGTAGAGCTCGGGGGCGAAGCCGACCGGGTGGCCGCGCTTGCCGCGGTGCTGGGCGTAGACCACCGCGTGGTCGTCGAGCAGCCGGGCCACCGCGACCAGCGTCGACGGTTGCACCAGGGGCATGTCGCCCGGCAGGATCAGCCAGCCGGCGGCGTGCGGCCGGGCGCGAACGCCGGCGCTGATCGAGTGGCCCATGCCGACGGCGGTGGCGCCAGGGTCGCTGCCGACCTCGGGCATGACGACCACGTCGCGGGCGGCGACGCTCTGCCGCGCCAGGTCGGCGAACGGCTCGGTGGTGACGACGACCACGTGCAGGTGGCTGGCGATCGCCTGGCCGAGGGTGGTGGCGAGCACGCTGCGGCCATCGCCGAGCGGGGCGGCGAGCTTGTGCGAGCCGGCCGCGAACCGGGAGCCGCGGCCGGCCGCGAGAACGATCACGGTACGCGTGGTGGGCATGAGTCCGAGGATGGGAGACGCTCGGCGAATCAGGAAGTGGTAGGTCTACGTAAGGCCTTCCCCGTACGCAGAAGCGCGCGGACGGCCGCCGGCCCCCTGGCAGTCGGCCGGCCTGCCTGCTGCCGGCCGGTCCACCCTTCCGGTTCCTATACTCGGCCCGTGACCGACATCGCCGCCCTGCGCAAGAGCTACGAGCTGGCCGAGCTCGACGAATCGGCGTCCAGCGAGGATCCGCTGCGCCAGTTCGCCGGCTGGCTGGAGCAGGCGATCGCCGCCCAGCTGCCGGAGCCGAACGCGATGACCTTGGCCACGGTCGGCGCCGACGGCCGGCCCTCGACCCGGATCGTCCTCGTCAAGGGCTACGACGAGCGTGGCATCGTCTGGTTCACCAACTACGAGAGCCGCAAGGGCCGCGAGCTCGCGGTGCATCCGGTCGCGGCCCTGCAATTCCACTGGGTGGAGCTGGAGCGGGTGGTGCGCATCGAAGGGCGGGTGGAGAAGGTGTCGGCGGAGGAATCGGACGCGTATTACGCGACCCGGCCGCTCGACTCGCGCATCGGCGCCTGGGCGTCGCCGCAGAGCCAGGTGATCGCGTCGCGGGCGACGCTCGTCGCCAACGCCGCCCGCTACGGGGCGCAATTCATGCTGCGCCCGCCCCGGCCGCCGCACTGGGGCGGCTACCGCCTGCAGCCGGAAAGCTGGGAGTTCTGGCAGGGCCGCAAGTCGCGGCTGCACGACCGGCTGCGTTACCGCCGCGACGACGCCCGGTGGCTGCGCGAGCGGCTTGCTCCCTAGGCCGGCGTCGCAGCGCGCCCGCTCAGGGCTCGCCCTCCCAGTAGTCCAGGTCGGGAGCGATGCGCGCCATCCGGGCAAAGCCCTGGCCGCCGAGGCCGGACATCGCCAGGTACTTGCCCGAGTCGGGGT
>Ga0070673_100002812_pt1 | contig 10702 bp, 10 predicted proteins | sample KBSM23metaG_FD_65342 | JGI IMG/M metagenome (GOLD analysis project Ga0070673, IMG submission 65342) | Miscanthus rhizosphere microbial communities from Kellogg Biological Station, Michigan, USA - KBS M2-3 metaG | ecosystem: Host-associated > Plants > Roots > Rhizosphere > Soil ...
GACGTCACGATCGGCGTCATGTCGTTGAGCAACGACTTCCAGACGGCGACCTTGTTCTTGTCCTCGGCGCTCATGTCCTGCCGCTCGAAGGACGCGAGATCGTCCTTCACGCAGTCAGTGATCTTCTTTCCGCGCAGCGCCGCGTAGGTCGCGGGCGTCGTCCCGCCCGAACCGAACAGGCCGGTCAGGGCGCTGAACACCTGCGACGGCTGGCCCAGGCCCGGATAGGCCTTGGCCGCGGCGTTCGCGGCGGCGCTGGCGTCCTTCAGGTAGGAGATGCCCGACTGCGCGCCGTCGCTACGGTTGCCGACGCGCATGAACAGCGGCGTCCCCTGCGGGCTCAGCTGCTGCGCCATGACGTGATCCAGCGAGCTGCCGATCGGCAGCGCGTTGAACTTGTACGCCGTGTCGAAGCTGAACGGGTCAGTCCCGCTGGGCGTGACGGGCTGCAGGGTGAAGTACGACGCCGCCACGTTCAAGTGAGGGTCGTTCGCCTGCCCGCGGCCCTTCGCCGATGCGCCCGAGCCCGTGTTGCCCGAGGTCCATTCGTTCATCCCGCGGATGCCGCGCGGGATGAGCATCTTGTTCACCAGCGGGGCAAGCACCGCCAGGTTCGTCGCCGTGATGTCGGCGGCGGTCAGCGCGCCGTGCGACTTCGTCGGGAAGAACTTCGTCGTGATGCACCCGTAGTGGGTGAACATCGCGATGAACTGCTTCTGCTTGACGGCCGTCTGGCTCTTCGCCTGGCGCTCCGCGACAGAGGTCAAGAACGGCGCGGCCACAGCTGCGCCGCCCAGGCCCCGGAGGAAGACTCTTCGGTGAATTCGCGTTTTCATGTTCTGAACTCCTCGTCTTTCAGGGAGCGCGGACGCGCATGCGGAAGGAATCCGCCTGCGTCAGATCGGCGAGCACGTTGAGAATCGGACCACCAGTTCCAAGCTTCGTCGCGATGTCGTTGGCGACGCACTGATCCTGCGGGTTCGGATTGCGGCCGTACGCGAACGACACCCAGTTCTGCGCGTACATATCGCGACCCTTCTGGATGTTCGCGAGCTCGGTCATCAGCTCCTGGGAGTTGTGAATCTCCTTGATGTTGCCGTCGCCGAAGTTGACGGTGGCGACCGGGTTGATCGTCCCCGCAGGCGTCCCGAGCTTGTCCATCGTCTGCCACGCGCCGATGGCGTCGTAGTTCTCCATGACGTAGCCGGGCGGGTTGATGACGTTGGTGTGGCAGCCCATGCAGCTCGAGGACTGATTCACCAGCGCGTCGGTCCGCTCGCGCTGCGTCGAGTAGTTCCCGGGCGGCGGCTGGATCATGGTTGCACCGGCCGCCGGCGGACCCGGGTCGACGCCGATCATGAAGATCGTGATGAACGCGCCGCGGAGAATCGGGGCGGTCATGTCGTAGTGCGAGTACGAGGCCAGGAACCCGGCCCGGGTCATGAAGCCCGGACGCTGCACCGGATCCAGGTTGACCTTGGTCAGCGTGGTGCCGGTGTTGGTCATGCCGTAGATGCCGGCGTTGTCCTTGTTGATGAAGGCGACCGGACTCAGGAACAGGTCCTTGTACCCGCCGTTCGTGAACACGACCTCGGCGAAGAAGCTGTCCAGCTCCTGCCCGTACGACGTCTTGGAGGTCGTCGTGTTGTAGAGCGGGAACTTGGTGGTGTCGTGTTCGCCGTTCCACCAGTGCGCGTTGCCGTTGTTCATCTGGACCCACTGGCGGTGGAAGAACTGGACGAGCGGCGTCGTCTTGTCGCGCACCATGATCATCCGGTTCGCCTGGGCGAGGATCTGCTCCTTCGTCGTGAGGCGGCTGTTGTCAGCCTCGGTGTTGAGCGTGGCGTCCGGGATCGAGCCCCACAGCATGAAGGACAGGCGCGCCGCCACTTCGTAGCTGTTGAGCTGGATGCTCGAGCCCGACGCGGTCGTGCTCAGCTCGGGCAGCATCAGGAACGAAGGCGAGACGAGGAACGCGTACAGAATCGCCTCGCTGGCCTCGGCGGCCGTCGGCAGCGGGGTCGTCCCGGTGGTGACGTTCAGGAAGCGCGTCACCTCGGCGTCCGTCAGCGGCCGGCGGAACGCCTGGCGGCCGAACGTCTTGATGGTGTTCGACAAGCACGTCGTGCCAGCCGTCCCGGCCGCGGCCGGATCGCAGGTGATGAACTTGGCCTTCTGGGTGGCGTTCGCCATGACCGCCTTCGCGATCTGCGAGCCGACATCGTTATAGATGCGCCAGGCGTCGGGGACCATCGGGCCGTCGAAGTCGGCGTACAGCAGGGCCGACGGCGCCTTCGCGGGCGAGCCCACGCCGGTCACACCGAGGAGGTCGCGCACGACGGCGTCGTACTGCCAGTTCTGCATGCGGCGCAGCTGCGTGGTGGCCGGGATACCGGGCGTGCACGGCTGCGGCACGTAGCCGGAACCGCCCGCGCCAGTGGAGCCGGCGTTGCCGGTGGCACCGGAGGTGTTGCCCGAGCCACCGGTGTTCCCGGTGTTGCCCGTGCCCGTGCTCGTGTTACCGGCAACGCCTGGATTACCTGTGTTGCCAGCGGCGCCAGGGCCGCCGGTGTTACCGGCGCTCCCCGAGCTACTGGACCCAGGTCCAACCGTTCCCTGACAGGCTGTCAGGCCGGCAATCAACAATCCCAAAAGACCGGTGCGAGTGTAGCGCGTCATTTCATCTGCCCTTCTGCCGGCGGCGGCGATCTACCGAAGGTCGTTGCTGGCGCTTCTGCGCGGGTTAGGGGACCCGCTCGTTTAGCCCACAGATGCCACGACGTGATCCATCCGGCTCACCTGTACGTGACCTCCCGTTAACGTGCTCTTGAATGACGCCGTTTGTCACGGCAAATACTGAGCCGGATTGGGTTCTTTATGACCACTAGGCAATGAAGCCGGTCATGGGGCCGACGATAAAAGAGATGGTGACACCACTGACCTTCGCGCGGGGAGACGACGATCTTATCGACGCGCTGCGCGGAGGCCACCCAGGCGCCGCGGCGGTCTTCTACGATCGGTACGCGACGTCGGTGCACCGGACGCTGCAGTCGGTCCTGGGCCGAGACGCGGAGATTCCGGATCTCCTGCAAGACGTGTTCATCCGGGCCATCGACCGCATCGGCGAGCTCCAGCATCTGGATCAAGTGCGCAGCTGGCTGACGACGATCGCCGTGTTCGCCGCGCGCGCGCACATTCGCCGGCAGGCGCGGCGCAAATGGCTATTCCTTTTTTCGCCTGATCAGACGAAGCAGCGTCACCTGGAGCCGCCTTCGTCCGATGCGCGGCGCGCGCTGCGCGAGACCTACCGGACGCTGGACACGCTGCCCGCGAACGAGCGCATCGCGTTCGTGCTCCGTTTCATCGAAGGCATGACGTTGCCCGAGGCGGCGGTTACGGCCGGCGTTTCGCTGGCGACGCTGAAGCGGCGCCTGTCGCGCGCCGAGAAGAAATTCGTAGCACGTGTCAAAGAGCGGCCGCTGCTGGAGCAGTGGCTACAGGAAGGGACGAGATGGACTCTCGAGAAGCAGAGCTGAGTCGGGTGGTGGGTAGCAAGATCCGCGAAGCGCTGGACGCCGAAGCGGCGGCCGGAGATGAGGTCCGTCTCGGGCGCATGCGCTTCATCGACCGCGTTACCGCGCGCCAGGTTGGCCGCGCGTTCGAACGCCCGCGCACGTGGGCAGTGACGTTCCGTCGTCTCTCCTTCGGTATGGTGGGCGCGGCGGCGGCGGTGGCGGCGGTCTTCGTCTGGTTGCGGCTGCCGATCTCGTTCCAGATCGATTCGGACGCGGGTCCCGCCGCGATCGCCGGAAACGCGGGTGATCTGATCGAAGCCAACGCCGTCGTGCCGACCGCGCTGCGCTTTTCGGAGGGCAGCTCGATCGTCCTCGAGCGCGGCGGACAGCTGCGCGTGCTGGCGCTGGAGTCGAACGGCGCGCGCGTGCTGGTCGAGAAGGGCGCGGCCGACGTCGCGATCGCGCACCGGCACGGGCCGGGCAAGTGGCGCTTCGAGGCGGGGCCGGTGACGGTCGACGTGACCGGGACGCGGTTCCGCGTGGACTGGAACCCGGAGAACCGTTCGTTCGGCATCGAGCTGAAGGAAGGGTCGGTCATCGTCGGCGGTGAGTGTCTGCCCACCCCGCGCCGCGTGCAGCGGGGCGACAACCTGCGCGTCTCGTGCGGGACGCCGCCTGCCACGCCGGGAACGACGGCCGCGAAGGCCGACGTGCCGGCGCCCGCGCCGGTCGCCGAGACCAAGCCGGCGCGCGTGGTCGCTCATCGTGACACGCACGCGGCGGACGTCGGTGACTGGCGCGAGCTGGTCGCGGCCGGCCACTACGCAGAGGGCGTGCGCGCCGCCGAGCGCGCGGGCTGGGGCCGCGTCTGCCGGAGCGCCAACGCCGTCGAGCTGCTGTCGCTCGCGGACGCGGCGCGCCTGTCGGGCGAAACGTCGCGCGCCGTCGAGGCGCTGCTGATCTTGCGCCAGCGCTTCCCGGGCTCGACCAGCGCGGCCACCGGGGCCTTCTCGCTGGGCCGGCTGGCGTTCGAGAAGCGGGGGGCGTACACGGAGGCGGCGCGCTGGTTCGCGACCTATCTCGATGAGCAGCCGCGCGGCCCGCTGATGGGCGACGCGGTCGGCCGCCTGATGGAGGCCCGCGACCGCGCCGGCGACCACACGGCCGCCCGGCGGGACGCTGAACGCTACCTGGAACGGTTCCCGGCAGGGCCCTACGCGGGTACGGCGAGAACAATTCTCGCGGATTGATCCGCGGGATATTCTCGCCGAGTGACCGCCGCCCGAGCCGCCCTCGCCTTCACGGTCGTCTGCGCAGCCCTCGCCCGGCTCGACGCCGCCGCGGTGGCGGCGGCGCCGCGCCTGCGCGTCGTCATCGTCATCGACGAGAGCGATGACCCGTTCGCCGAACGGATCCGCGCCGAGGTGTCGGCGCTGGGCCTGGAGGTGGTGGTGGTCGAACCCTGGCGCACGGGCGAGGCCGTCGAGTCGCTGGATGCCGCGGGGCGCGCCAGCCAGGCCGCCGCGGCGATCCGGATGGTGCCGTCACGCAAGGGCGTCGAGGTGTGGGTCGCGAACCAGCCGACCGGACGCTCGCTGCTGCGCCAGCTGATCGTGGACGAAAATCCCGGCGTGCCGAACGAGGGTCTGGTTGCGCTGCAGACCGCGGAGCTGCTGCGCACCACGTTGCTGTCGCGTTCCGATCTGCCGCCCGCGCCGCCGCGCACGCCACCCCCGGATCAGCCGCCGCCGCCGCCCGCGGCGCCGCCCGCGCCGCCGACGGTCGGGGTGCAAGCGGCGGCCGGCATGTTGTACAGCCCGGGCGCCGGCAACGCCGCGATGCAGCTCTGGACGACGGCGGGGTACGTCGTCGCCCGGCCGTTCGGGGTGGCCGTGGACGTCAGCGCGCCGCTCGGCTCGACCACCATCGACGGACCGGAGGGCTCGGCCCGCGTGCGGTCGTGGCTGGTCGGCGCCACGCTGTTCGTGCGCCGCGATCGGCCGGAGAGCAGGCTGTACGCCATCGCCGCCGCGGGCGCAGGGGTGATTCACCAGAGCGCGGATGCGACCCCGAACGCGCCGCTGCTCGCCCGCTCGGCCAGCACGAACGCCGCCACCATCTACGGTCGCCTCGACGGGGGCGTCGCGGCGACGCGCTGGTTGCGCGTCGGCCTGCGCGGGGCCGCCGGAGTCGTCCCGCAGGGTGTCGCGATCCGCTTCGCCGGAAACGAGGCCGCCCTCTGGGGACGTCCGTTCCTGGTCGGACTGCTGGTCGTCGATCTCTCGTGGTAGTTACGGCTCGAAGCGGACGTCGTCGATCCAGATGTCGAACGTTCGCTCGGGCCAGAACATCAGGCTCACGAACTCCCTCTTGTTCAGCGGCACCTGCGGCGCGCCCTGCTGACCGCTCTGCGCCAGGTCGGTGAACTTGATCACCCAGCGCGTCCAGGTCGTCGTCAGCGGGATGCGCTTGCGGTAGTAATCACCACACGAGACGCCACAGAGGCCGCTGCCGCCCGACGTGTCCCTCGTCATCACACCGAGCGGCAGCTCCAGGGGCGGCAGGGCCGTTACGCCGGCCGCGACCCACAGGGAAAAACCGCTGTAAGTCGTGGCGTCGAAGCCCACCGCCGAGCTGAACGGATCGATGAAGACGGCGTTCCAGTTGGCCTGGTAGTTGACGATGTCGATGCCGCTCAGGTGCCCCGAATAGGCGCCACTGGCGACGCAGTCGCTCGATACCTCGCCGATCGCCGTCGCCTGGCCCGGTGTCCCGAAACCGACCCACGAGCCCGTGCGGCCCGCGATTCTCGTCAGCCACAGGTCGCCGTCGTCGAAATCATCGATCACGGCTTCGGGCGCCGCCGGCGCGAACTGCGCGGGGCCGCGCAGCGGCATGTCGGGACAGCCCGCCTTCACCTGGATCACGTTCAGCGACGGATCGCAGCCGGCCAGCACGGGTGTCCCGACGGCAAGCAAGGAAAGAAACCGGACCGCGACGTTCTTCATCATCCGGCCGCGCGATCGCGAACCGACGTCAGGCTAGCGCCCGACACGCCCGCGAAGCAAGCGGAACGCGCGGGACACGCCGACACGCGGTAAGGCCGAGATCCGCCACGGCCCGACCGGGTGTCGACCCGACTGCCGCCTCCGTCATCGGATGACCAGCATCCAGGAAGGTGAATGGACCGAGGGAAGGGGGACGCATGAAATCGATCCGCATAGTTGGCATTTCTCTGATCGTCGGGGCGATCGGGTGCAACAGCTCGTCCACGACCAACGAGCCACCGACGTCGACGCCGACGCCGGGCCCGAATGGTTCGACGGGCGGCACGCCGCCAGCGTCGTCCGTGCTGGACGCGCTGATGGCGGAAGCAAAGGGCCATGGCGCGATCGAGGGAACGGTCACGCAGGAAAACATCGTCGCGGATGAAGCCGGCAAGGCGAAGGCGACGGATCCGCACCTGAAGAATGCGTGGGGTCTCGCGTTCAATCCGGCGGGACCCGCCTGGGTGTCATCGGCCGAAAACGGCACCTCGCAGGTGTACGACGACAGCGGCAAGCTTCTGCTCGAGGTGACGGTGCCGCCGCCGAAGGGCGGCATGCCGCCGTCCGCGCCGACGGGGCAGGTGTTCAACCGCCAGGCGTCGAGCGCGTTCATGGGCGATCTGTTCATCTTCGTCACCGAGGACGGAACGGTCTCCGGCTGGCAGCCGTCGAATGCCGGCACCGCGGTGTTGCGCGCGGACAATTCCGGCAGCACGGCGATCTACAAGGGCGTCGCGATCGCGTCGCCGCTGACCGCGCTGGGACGCGCGCAGCTGTACGCGACGGACTTTCACAACGGCAAGATCGACGTGTTCGACGATCAATACATGCCTGTCACGTCGCTGGGGAACTTCACCGATCCGGACATGCCGGCCGGGTTCGCGCCCTTCAACGTCTACGGTCTCGGACCGCTGCTGCTGGTCACCTACGCGAAGCAGGACGAAAACGCCGAGGACGACGTGAAGGGCGCCGGCAACGGCTTCGTCGACCTGTTCTCGGCCGAGGGCTTCTTCCTGCAGCGGCTGATCTCGGGCGGGCAGCTGAATTCGCCCTGGGGCATGCTGTTCGCCCCGGACGCCAACGATCACGCGTCCGTCGACATCGCGATCGGCAACTTCGGCGACGGGATGATCAACATCTACAACCTGTCGGTGAAGGACCTGCACATCGATGCGCGCTGGGAAGGCGCGCTCGGTGACGCCGCGACCGGGAAGCCGCTGGTGATCGACGGGCTGTGGGCGCTGGCCTTCGGCTCGGGCAAGGCCGGGTTCGAGAGCGACGAGATCTACTTCACCGCCGGCCCGAACGACGAGGAGAACGGCCTGTTCGGCAGCCTCGCGTTCACCGGCGACCGCAAGTAACTGACGCGCCAAACCCTGCGTCCGCCCGGGCGGGCCGCTCTGCGGCCTGCTCGGGTGTCACGCGTTCGGGCGGCGCGACGCGCGGCGGTTGCGCGCCAGCAAGCCGAACAGCACGCCGACGGCGAGGTGAACGAACAGGCCGAGCAGCAGGCCGAACACCAGCGCCAGCGACCAGTTTCCGCAAGGGGTCTGGGCGGCCTCGGCGGCCGCGCGCGCGGGCGCCCACAGCAGCCGGTAGAAGGCGACGCCGAACACGAAAATCGCCGCCGCCGGCCAGGCCGCCCACGACGCCCGCGGCGCGAGCCGCATGACCAGCAATCCGGCCAGCTGCGGCAGGAGGAGCAGCAACCCGAATTCGAGGATGATCGTCATGGCGTACCCTCCGCCTGAGGGTAGCACGCTGAGCGCCGCCGCTCACGGCGTCAGAAACGGATGTTCGCGCCCAGCGTCGCGTAGAATGGCAGGTCGAGATCGCGCAGCGTCTCGCTCTTGTTGACGCCGGCGCGCAGCACGGCCTCGACGCGCCCGATGGTGACGCCGCCCTTGGCGCCCGCGTGAAGGACGCCGCCGGTGCCGCTGTACCATCCGTCCTTCGCGTCACTGTAAAAGTAGGTCCGGTACCAGTCGCTGTTCTCGATGTAGGTCAGCCAGGCGCGGTCGTAGCCGGCCTCGCCGACGGCGAACCAGCGCCGCCCGTAGTGGCCGGCGAGCAGCACGAGATCGCTGCGCAGCGCCGTTCCGCTGTAGATGCTGTTCTCGGTGCGCGCGACGTCGAACGCGAGCTGCGTCGACAGATCGAACCAGCCCACGGAGAGCACGCTGATCTGCGCGCCGGCGCGGAAGGCGTAGTCGTGCAGGTCCGGCCTGGCGACCAGCATCGTGGCCTGCGCGAACGGCATCAGCGTGCGATCCAGCGCGCCGACGCGCAGCCCGGCGGCGTAGCCGAGCGACGTCACGATGCCCGATTGCAGCCCGGTCTCGGCGGTCACGGTCTGCTGCCCCGCCTCGAGCCGCGAGAACGACTGGGCGCGCGCGCTGCCCGCGAGGCCCAGCAGCGTCACCAACGCCAAGAACGCCCACGCCAGCGCGAGGAGACGTCGGCAGATCCATTTCCCGCAGCCGTTCATCGCGACACCGTCCCGAGGTAGGCGTGAATCGCCGCCAGCGTCTCCGCCGGGTGGGACCACTGCATGTCGTGGCCGGCGTTCGCGATCGTCACCAGATCCGAAGCGGGGAAGAATTGCCGCTGCCGCTCCTGCAACGCGACGCCCTGCACCTCGTCGAGCGCGCCGGCGATGAACAGCACGCGCTGCGAATACGCGGCCAGGTGATCGGTGAAGTCGTAGGCGGCCTTGCCGTCCTTCATGCCCGCCGCCATCAAGCAATGGTTGGCGGCCGCGCCCAGCCGCCAGCACGGCGCAGGATCGACCGTGCTCTGGTGAAACCTGGGCTGCGAATCGCGGAGCCCGAGCATACGGTGGTAATCGGCGCGCGCGTGATCGTCGGGGGTCAGGAACTGATAGTCCCAGACGTCGTCGTTCAACCATTCGGAGAAAACGTCGAGGTCGTACAGATCCTTGATGACGGTGTCGAAAATCTGCGCGTTGAGCGGTCCCGGATCCATCAGCACGGCGCCCGCGACTTTCTCGGGGTGATGGTTGATGTACAGGGTCGCGTACATCCCGCCCCAGCTGTGCCCGATCAGGACGACCGGCCGTCCCGGTGACACGTGATCGATCAGCGCGTCGAGGTCGCCGTCGACGCGGTCGATCGTGTACACCCCGCAGTCGTGGCGCCGCGACAGGCCGCTGCCGCGCTGGTCCCACATCACGACGAAGTGATCGTCGGTCAGCGCGTAACCGTCGCGCCGCTCGATGAGGCGACCCATCTCGCGCGAGTCGGTGCCCGGGCCGCCGTGTAGAAAGATGATGACCGGCTTGCTCGGGTCGCCGACCGTCTCGTAGTGGAAGACCGTGCCGGCCAGGGCGAGCGATGGGATCGTCGGGTCCTCGTCCACCGTCTTCGGAACGAGGTTGCCCGCCTCGGACGGGTCGTTGATCCCGTCGCAGGCCGCCAGCCCCGCGGCCGCCATCATCAGTATTGATGCCGCTGTTCGTTTCCCCGTCATTTCAAGGCCCTCCTGTGAGGGGAAACACCGGTGGCCGAGCTGCCTGTCACCCGAAAATCTTTTTTTCGACCCGGGTGACACTTTCGCCGGGGGCCGGTGTTGAGGGTGTATGAGGGAGGCAAACCGGACTTGGCGCTGGACGTCGAAAGCCACTACCTGCGGTACGGACCGATGGTCCTGAGGCGGTGCCGCACGCTGCTGCGCGACCCGGCGAAGGCCGAGGACGCGATGCAGGACGTGTTCGTGTCGCTGATCCGCAGCGAGGATCGGCTGCGCGAGGAGGCGCCGGGCGCGCTGCTGTTGCGCGTCGCCACCAACGTCTGCCTGAACCGGCTGCGCGGCGACAAGCGCCACCCGGAAGACGCGCATGAAGATGATGATCTGGCCGTGCGCATCGCCCAGGCGGATGACGGCGGCGGCGACGCGGAGTCACGGACGCTGGCGCGCAGCGTACTCGGCAAGCTGTTCGGGGCCGACGATCCGCTGGCGGCGTCCACCCGCAGCCTGGCGTTCATGCACCTGGTCGACGGGATGACGCTGGAAGAGGTCGCGCGCGAAGCGCGGCTGTCGGTGTCGGGCGTGCGCAAGCGCCTGCGTGGTTTGAAGGGACGTCTCGCCGAGCTCGAAGGAGTGTAGTCATGCAGCAAGACA
>Ga0070673_100002813_pt1 | contig 10702 bp, 7 predicted proteins | sample KBSM23metaG_FD_65342 | JGI IMG/M metagenome (GOLD analysis project Ga0070673, IMG submission 65342) | Miscanthus rhizosphere microbial communities from Kellogg Biological Station, Michigan, USA - KBS M2-3 metaG | ecosystem: Host-associated > Plants > Roots > Rhizosphere > Soil ...
CCGCGGCCAAACCGTCTCGCGTGAATACGACTCCCGCGGCAACGTCATCGAACAGATCGATGGCCGGGGAACGCTCGCCTACGAATACGACAAATTGAGTCGGATGATCGAGCTCACCGACCCGCAGAGCAAAGTCCTCGATTTCGATTACGACCCCGAGGGCAACCTGACCAAAGTCGAACTGCCAAACGGCGTCGTCACGACCAGCGAATTCGACAACGCGGGCCGCCTCGCCGAGACGACCTCAGCGAAAGGCGAAGCCACGCTCGAATCGCTCGACTACGAATACGACCCGAGCGGCAACCGGATCGGCCAGGTCGACCGGCTCTCCCAGGAAACCGCCTACGAATACGACGCCCTCAATCGCCTGATCGAGTTCGACCCGCCCGGCGAAGGATCGACCGACTACGACTACGACCCGGCCGGGAACAGGACCGAAGCGGGGGCCACGACCTTCGAATTCAACGACCTGAATCAGTTGACCAGCGCGTCAAACGGCACGACCTACGACTACGACGATGCCGGTCGCCTGATCGAAGTTGACGAGGGCGAAACCAGCACGACCTACGGTTGGAGCGTTCTCGATGAGCTGACGAGCGTCGACACCGGCGTCGAAGAAATCGACTTCGCCTATGACGCCCTCGGCCGGCAGGTATTGCGCAATGATGGTTCGACCATTCGGCCAAGCCATTACGGCGACCTCTCCGACCTTCCGATACTCGACACCGATGCGGAAGGCGAACCGACGATGAGCTATGTGCAGGGGCCGGGCGGCTTGGTCGAGCAGCGCACGGGCGAAGCGACCAGCTTCCCGCTGCGCGATGCTCACGGCGACATCACGACGCTTGCCGATGGCGAAGGCGAAGTCGCCTCGCGGCAGACCTACGACCCTTGGGGCGATCAGCTCTCAGGCCCGAGCCTGGAAATGGGATGGCTCGGTGCTCAGCAGCGCCGCAGCGATCCCGCCACCGAATTCGTCCAGATGGGAATCCGCTCCTACAGCCCGTCGTTGGGCGGCTTTGCCTCAGAGGACCCGGTTCTGGGAACCCCCGGTGAAAGCCAGTCCCTCAACCGGTATCCCTACGCTTGGGACAACCCCCTAAATCTCTACGACCTCGACGGCAGGGAGGTGTGCGCCGGCCTTGGGCCGATTCAGGGCTGCGTCGATGGCGACGGCCCATCGATCAACGTGGAGCCGTGTCTCAGCATCCCCATACCAGGGGTAGGGGTCTGTGCCGGCACGGAGGGAACCAAGGTGTGCGCCGGGCCGATGCTCATGCCTATTGCTGCTTGCACTGATCCTGAGACCGCAGCTAAGTACGGAAAAGCCTGCACTGTGGATGGCGCCATAGGTGCCGCGATTGGATTGGTATTTGGCCAGAACCTAGCGTCTGCTATTTCGGGTGGTGCTCTGGGTTGTGGGTCTGCCTTGCTGCAGAAGGCATTGCGGAGTTCGGGCCAGGAAGCGCTAGCCGATGACATTGACGCAGCAGGCAAAGCCTGGGATGTGGCTGAGGTTCTGTGTTCCATAAGCCGGAAATGTTGAGCGCGATACCGATGCTTGAGTTCCCATCTCTGGAGGGTTGATCTTGAGTGAGCGAAAAGGCATTAAGGGATTTGCCAGAGCTTTGAATTCTGCAACGGCTGGAGGAGGTCTGCTGGGTCTGATCGCTGGAAAGGTGAAGACCAGGGATCAGATCTTGAGCACGGCCGCAGCAGTCCTCTTTGGCATACCGATCCTTAAGGCAGAGGGCATCTTTATTGGAATTGCCGTAATCCTCGCTATAGGTATTAGTTGTGGGATGCTGGTACGCCTGAGAAAGTGGAGAGTGGGCGTACCTCGAAGCTCAAGCGATTACTAAGCTACGAGTGAGCCACCTGGCTTTACTTGGCGAGCCTTCCACGCAGAGGCTGAGGTCGGAAGGGGCGAGAAGCCAGCTATCTCGATCTCACCGGTCGACCGGGATCAACGTGCGGATGACGGGATTGACCATCGCGCCACGTATTCCCGGCGACCTCGGCGTTTAGGCTGCGTTGATGCCCAGGGGCTCGAAGGAGAAAGCGATCGCGGAGGTGAAGCGCGCCCAGCTCGACTACGAGCGGGATGTTGATGCGGCGCGCGATGCGAGGCGGGAGAGCTTCGAGCAAGCGCAGAAGGCGGGATTGTCGCTACGCGACATCGGCGATGCAGTTGGCCTGCACCGTGGCCGGGTCTGGGAAATCCTCAAAGGCAAGTAGAGCTTGCCTGTCGTGAAAAGCACGACAGATTTTCCTAACCTGTTCAGCGTTCAGCATAAGCGGCGACCCGCCGCGCGCCAACGCGAACGGGCCGCCTGACCACAAGGAGAGTGATCCTCCTCATGGCTAGGTACCACCATATGGATTGCGCTGAGCGCGATCCCTCCTCTGCCGCAGCGGAGGACAAAAAGGTCGAACACGGCACCCTGGCGTTCCTGCTCGGGGAGCACCCCTCCCAGCTGACGTTCCCCGAAGTCGAGCGGGCGCTGAACGCGGGCCGGCAGAGCTACCCAGACGATGCAGTGGAACGCGCGATCCGCGAGCTGGTCGGCGCCGGCCTGCTGCATCGTCACGGCGACTTCGTGATGCCGACTCGGGCCGCGCTCTACTTCGCGTGGCTCTGGGAGCTTTAACGATGAAGAAAGCGGCTCCCGGCGGCGGTAGGACGCCAACCGGGAGCCTATTTTGATCTCGACGGTCGCATTACTCTGGAGATTCCAGGAACCCCAATTGAGCTTCATCCGATGCTTCCGACTCCTGGCAATCCAATCCCCGAACTACCTGTAACGATTGATGATGTCCCTTCGCTCCCTGAACTAATTAATAAACAAATCCCCAATCTTTCATTTGAAAACAACGCCCAGGATCGAATCAATGACTTCATCAAGAACAACGGTGAACAGCTAGCACTCGGATGTCTTGGGGGAGGGCTAGGGGGACTCGGAGTCCTGAACGCAATGTCCGGGGGAGCCCCAATCTTCATCCCGGGAATAGGTTGGGTGACTGAGCTCGGCGCTGCTGGTCTAGGATGCGGCATTGGGGCTGCCGGAAACAGCGCTCTCGGTATCAATCCAGTACGGACCCGTTAACGAGTAGATGATGCAAAAAGCGAACGACGTAGGGCAGTCTCAGTCTTCGGATGCTGTCAAGGTAGCTCAGCCACGGTCTTTGTTTGTTCTTTTCCTTTTCGGAGTTCTGGGATTCGGAGCGCTTGCGTTCTTGGCTTTCCGGGGCTCATCGCCTGAGCGTGTCGCAGGCGCTCTTATGTTGCTAGGGGTGATCGGATGTCTTGGCGGGGCGGCGTTCTTCGGGGGTCTCGCTCGCACTGTCACCGCTACGCCAGACGTTCTTCATCCCGAGAGGATGGTCGCTCAAGGGATTGGCCGCGTCCCAGGAAGACTTGCTGGTGTCGTAGTTGCCGCCACCGACCAGCGGGTTGTGTCTTTGAAGGCCTCTTTTTTTGGAAGCCCCGCAATTGCCATTTCTATCCCATATAACGAGATAGAAGCTCTAGAGCACAAAGAGCAATCTGTCACCGTAAAGACACGGGACCGAACTATTTCACTCGATAAGTGTGCTCCCAATCAAGTTGCGGACCTTGTGACAGAAATTCAAAGCCGGTCATCTCGACCTGTATAGACAGCACCTTGATTTGTGTGGTAGGCGTGGGAATGAGCTTGAGAAGAGGGGGGATTCTTACGGGGGTCGTGATTGCCGGTCTGCTCGCTTCATCTGCTGTCGCCTCGCCTTTGTCGGGAGTTTCCACATCGGTGACCAATGGCGGTGGCCTCGCTCGCGACTGCGTCGGTCAAGCGATGCTGGATGGAAGCCACGCGCGGGTGATCCGCTTTATCGTCTGGTGCTCGGTGCAGAACGGCGAGGCCCGGTTCAGCCTGCGTCGAGCTGGGGAAGGCAGGCCCCAGGCGGACGCGCCGATCACCTCCTTTTCCATGCACCCCGAAACCGTTGGGCCTGGTGCTGGTCGGCGCTTTCATTGTCGGCGCCAGGGCGAGACGATGAGCTGTTCCGGGAAGAAGTCTGGGCTGGTCATCGTCCGCGGCAAGATCGTGGTGTCCGCTAGAAGTCGCTGCGCTGTACCGATTCGGATACGCGCTGCGGTGGCTGACTATCAAGGCGTGCCGAGGGGATGCCCTGGAAGAAACCGCCGCGAGGGTGCGAACTTCGACATGGGCTACGTGCGGAGCTTCCGTCGGACATATGGCTTCGACGAAGACCTCCAAGGCGACCGGGCTGCCATCGACCGCCGCATTCACAGCCTCATCCGTGCTTGGCGGCGTGGAGAGCCAGTGGCCCCGAGTCTCCGCTGCTCAGTATGGCCTGCCATTCCGCGCGGCCGATCAGCGCCGGTTCGAATTCCGCGATGAACTTCTGGAGCGGACGGCAAGCGCGCTCGAACGCTGGGTTCCCCGGCACGCCGCGGATACATATGCCGGCTACGAGATCGACGACGAACACGGCGCGATCTTCTATGTCGGGTTCACCGGCGATCAGGACGCCCAGCTCGCCGCGTTCAAGCGTCAGGTGAAGCTCTTCGCGCCAGAGCACATCCAGCCCTTCCCCGTGCAGCCGCTCTATTCGGAGCGCGCGCTTTACAAGCTCGAAGAAGAAGTCTTTCAGCCATTCGACTCTCCGCTGGCGCGATTGGTCAACTCACTCAAGGTTGTCACCTTGCAAAACAAGGTCGAAGTCGGGACGGAGCACGTCGCCAAGGTCAAACGCCTCTTGACCGAACGATTCGGCCCTGACGCGCCCTTCCTCGTCGTCTTCATGCGACCAGGAGTACTCCTCTAACAACGCTTACGGCTAATGCTTGCTTGGGCCCATCTAGCCCGGCAGCGGACAGACGGTGAGGGTGACCGGCCGGCGCGCCCATAGTTCCCAGGGCCGGGCGCGATCGGCGGGGACGGCGAGCTGGGCGGGGCGGTTCGCGGCCAGATCTCCGAGCGGGACCGCTCCCCGGGCGGCGAAGCGGCGGAGCTCGACCGGGGTGTCGCCGGAGGCTTGCAGCACGGCCCCGCCACGCGGCAGGACGACCAGCTCGCCGGCCGACGCCGGAGCGGCGCGGAAGCAGCCTCGGTCCGGCAGCCCCGCTGCCGGCGTGAGCCGCAGGTCCAGCATCGAGACGGCGACCAGATCGGCTCCGTGGCGGATCTCTTCGTCCTGTTCCAGGATCTGCCGCGGCGAGTCGCCGAACGGCCCGTAGCGTTCGCTCAGCTCCAGGTAGCCCCCCACCGTGATCCACAGCGCCCCCGCTCCCGCCCCCAGATCGAGGTCGTTGGCCGGGATGTAGGAGGGGTCCGGGGCATGGCGCCCGTCGAGGTCCATCACGCCGGTGTAGGCCCGCGCCCGGGTGGCGTGGTAGACGATCCCCGCCCGTCCTTCTTCGAAACGGGGGGCATTGCCGGCGATGGCGACGGCAGTCAGGCCGAGGACCGCGGCGACCCCGAGGCGGCTGAGGCGGACGTTCCGGGCCAGCTCGACCGCTGCCAGCGTCAGCACGACCGCGCCGGCGTAGAGGTAGCGGTTTTCGCCGGGCATCCGGACGCTGTCGAGGACGAGCCCCTGGGTCAGCCAGAGGGCGATCGGGACGGCGAGGGTCGACCAAAGCGTCACCGGGATCGGCCCGCGCCGGACCAGGCGCCGTGCGGCGAAGACGATCGCCCCGACCTCGAGCGCGGCGAAGAAGAGCGCCGCCATCGCCTGGTCGAGGTCGAAGCCCGAGACGAAGAGGGAGGCGCCGGGCCCCTTGCCGACGAGCGCCTCGCGGCCGAACAGCGCGGTCGCCGAGGCGGCGATGGAGTCGACGAAGTAGAAGGGCAGCGCCGGCACGTTGGCCAGCTGCGGTCCCCCGCCGGACCCGAACTGCAGCGCCCAGAGGCGGTAGGCGACGTAGAGGAACAGCGGGACGATCCACACGTAGGAGCGCCGCAGGCGATTGTCGGAGAGCAGCACCGCCACCGCGACCCCGGCCACGAACGCCAGCCCGGAGGAGAACGAGGCAAGGGCCAGGGTCAGCAGCGCGCAGGCGGCGACGTCCCCGCCTTTCGTGTTCCGCTCGATCGCGAGCAGGGCGCCGATGCCGAAGACGAGCACGTAGATCCCCTGGACGCCGAGCAGGGTCTGCATGAGGACGGAGTACGAGCTGCCCAGGAACAGCGGCACCATCGCCGGCGCCAGAGCCAGGATCGGACCGACGCGACGACGCGAGAAGGCGTAGACGACGCCGCTGCAGGCGAGGATCCCGGCTACCTGGGCGAGCTCGAAGGGGACGAGGGACAGGCCCCAGGCGGCGAGGAGGCCCTTGGCGGTAAGCAGGGGCACGAGCAGCAGGTGCTGGTTGATCGGGTGGAGGAGTTCGACCAGCGAGCCCGTGGCGGCCCGGTTGACCCAGGACCACTCGTCCACCATGAAGGTGATCCCGCGCTCCAGCCAGAGCAGCAGGGTGGCCGAGGCGACCATCGCCGCGCCCAGGACGACGAGGCCGAGCCGGTTCGAGTCGAGCGCCCCCGTTCGCTCCTCCGCCGGCCGTGGCGCTTTGCCTTCGGGCTGGAACATCGAGCGCCGAGTCTATCCAGGGGGTCCGGAGGTCACCCCCGCTTTCGCAGGGTTCCCGCGAATAGGATGCGCGCCTCGCCCACCACCGTGAACCAGGGGAATTCCAAGATGGCCGACAGCGGCGCTACGACGGTTCTCTTCAGCAACGTGCGCGCCGATCACCTCGTTCAGCGCCATCACTACGTCGCGCGCTGGCGGGCCGAGAGCGGCAGGGTGATCTGGCTGGACACGCTGGGGTCGAGGAACCCCCAGCTCGGCGATCTGCGGCGGATCGGCGGCGAGCGGGCGGCTCAGGACCCCGGCGCGCTGCTGCCCGGCGTCGAGGTCGTCAAGCCGCGCTTCGTGCCGCTGTTCGGAGCGCCGTTCTACGGCTTGAACCGGCGCCTGCTGGAACGCCAGCTCGCCGCGCTCGAGGTCGACACGAGCGCCAGCACCGCCTGGGTCTATCTTCCCCATCCCGTCGTCGTCGACCTGCTGAAGAGGCGGCGCTGGGGGCGCGTCGTGTTCGACCTCTGCGACGACATAGACGACATGGCGGTCCATCCCGCTCTGCGCAAGGGCGAGGCCGATCTCCTGCGCGAAGCCGACGTCGTCTTCGCTACGGCGGAAGCTCTGGTCGACAAGGCCCGCCGGGTCCGCGGCGGCGACGTCCATTACGTCCCCAACGGCGTCGACGGCGCCCGCTTCGGCGAGCGTGTCGAGCCGCCCGGAAAGCTGCGCCGGGTCCTCTACGTCGGCGCGATCTACGAGTGGCTCGACGAAGACCTGGTGGCCGCGGTCGCCGCCGCCAGGGCGGACCTGGAGTTCAGGATCGTCGGGCCGGTGCGCAGGCCGTTGCCCCGCCTCGAGCGGATGGCGAACGTCTCGATCCCGGGGCCGGTCGCCGCCGCGGACGTGCCGGCCGAGATCGCCGCGGCGCAGCTCTGCATGATCCCCTTCCGTCCCGGCCCGCTGACCGAGGCGACCGATCCGCTGAAGCTCTACGAGGCCCTGATCGCGGGCCGCCCGGTGCTCGCCACCGCGCTGCACCAGGGCGAGCGCTTCGCCCCGGCGGTTCGGCTCGAGGGGACCGCGGAGGGCTGGCTGCGGGCGCTCGCGGACCTCGAGAGCGGCGAGTGGTCTTTCGACGCCGTCGCGCTTCGCGAGCGGATCGCTCGCGAGGAGGACTGGCGCGAGCGGTTCGCCCAGATGGAACGCGTCCTGGGCGCCGGGACGGTGGCGGCATGAGGATCGGCATCGTCCTCGGGACCCGCCCCGAGATCATCAAGCTCGCGCCGGTGCTCGCCGAGGTCGACGCGCGGGCGCTCGACCGCTACCTGATCCACACCAACCAGCACTACGACTGGGAGATGGACGCCCGCTTCTTCGAGGAGATGGAGCTGCCGGCCCCCGACCTCAACCTCCACGTCGGCTCGGGTCCCCACGGCGAGCAGACGGGGAAGATGCTGACCGCGATCGAGGCGGCGATCGAGCGGGAGGGCCTGACCCACGTGATCGTCCAGGGGGACACCAACTCCGGCCTCGCCGGGGCGCTCGCCGGCGCCAAGCTGCTGCGCCGGGTGGCGCACGTCGAGGCGGGACTGCGCAGCTACGACATGCGCATGCCCGAGGAGCTGAACCGCCGCCTGATCGACCACGTCGCCAGCGACCTCTTCCCGCCGACCGCCACCGCTCATGCGGTGCTGACGGGGGAGTCGGTCTCCGGTCGCGTGCACGATCCGAGCGGCAACACCGTGGTCGACGCGGTGCTGCGTTACGCGCCCCGCAGCCGCGTCCCGATCGCCGAGCGCGAGCGGACGATCCTGATGACCCTGCACCGGCCCGAGAACGTCGACCGCGAGCCGATCCTGCGCACGATCCTCGCTGCCGTGGGCGAGGTCGCGGCCACCCACGGCCTCGACGTCGTTTTCCCCGCCCACCCCCGCACTCGCGAGCGGCTCGAGCGCTTCGGCATCGACCTGCCGCCCCAAGTCGAGTTCGCGCCGCTGCAGTCGTTCCGCGAGCTGCTCGGGCTGCAGGCGAGCGCCCGGCTCGTGATGACCGACTCCGGCGGTCTGCAGGAGGAGTCCTGCGTGCTCGGATCGCCCTGCGTCGTCCTGCGCACGCACACGGACCGGCCGGAGACGATCGAGGTCGGCGCCAGCCGCCTCGCCGGGGTCGAGCGCGAGGGGATCGTCGCCGCGGCCGAGGAGATGCTCGCCGTCACCGACGTCGGCTGGGAGCAGCCCTTCGGCGACGGAACCTCGAGCCGAACGATCGTCGACGCCCTGCTGGCGCCCGCCGAAGCGGCGCCGGTCGCCTCAGGCTAGTGTCCTGAGTCGCAAGTCCTGCACCGCCCTGGCGGCGTCTCGCCGTCCGTGGCGGCGTCCTCGGATTTGCCTTTGCCCACCGGCAAAGGCTGCATCCTGCGTCCTTGCCACAGTCGGCGATCCACTCGCCAGATGCGACACACGACTTACGACTCAGGACACTGGCCGCGCAGCTTGGAGGCGGCGGTGATCCCGAGGCTGACGCCGAGCTTGGCGCCGATGCCCGCGTAGACCGCGGCGTTGACGAGCGGGTTGTGCTCGGGCGCGTCGAAGCGCCGGTAGAAGCGACCCATGCCGCGGTGGAAGGCGATCTCCTGTTTGGGGGCGCGGCGCTTGTCGCTGGAGCCGCCCTTGACGTGAAGGGCGACGCCGGCCGGCTCGTAGAAGACCTTCCAGCCGGCCTGCCAGAAGCGGCGGCACCAGTCGAGGTCCTCCATGTAGAGCCAGTAGCCCTCGTCGAGCAGACCGACCTCGCGCACCGCCTCGGCGCGGCAGAGCATGAAGGCGCCGTTGACGGCGTCGACCTCGCCCGCCTCGTCGTCGCCGAGATGGGTGGCGCGGTACTGGCTGAGCGCCCCGGAGGCGCCGTTCGCCCGGCCGACGCCGGTGAAGTGCGCGAGGGCGCTGAGCGGGGTGGGGAAGGAGCGCTTGCAGGCGTGGTCCAGCTCACCGGACGCGGTCACGAGCTTGCAGCCGACCATCCCGATCCGCTCGTCGGAGCGCAGGCGGGCCAGGGTGGCGTCGAGGGTCCCGGCGTAGACCTCGGTGTCGGGGTTGAGCAGCAGCACCGCCGCCGCCTCGTCCTCGCGCAGGACGACGTTGTTGGCGGCCGAGAAGCCGATGTTCTCGCAGCGGACCAACCGCACCTGCGGGAACTCCCGCTCGACCATGTCGGGGGTCGAGTCGGGGCTGCCGCTGTCGACGACGGTGACCCGCGTCTCCGCGGAAGCGGGGTGGTCCGCCAGCGAGCGCAGGCAGCGTCGCAGCAGCCCTTCGGCCCCGTGGCTGACGATGACGACGTCGAGGTCGAGCTGGCCTGGCATCTCGCTCGGTCTCAGTAGGCGCCGTCGCCGCGGACGATCGCGCGCGGCGTTCGCAGCAGGATCGCAAGGTCGCCGGTCAGCGAGAGGTTGTCGAGGTAGTCGCGCTCCATCGCCAGGCGCTCCTCGAAGGTGAGGTCGCCCCGCCCGTAGACCTGCATCGGCCCGGTCAGGCCCGGCTTGACCGCGAGGCGGACGCGCTGGCGCTCGTCGTAGAGGGCGACCACCGCCTCCTCCTCGGGGCGCGGTCCGACCAGCGACATGTCGCCGCGCAGCACGTTGATCAGCTGCGGCAGCTCGTCGAGGCTGGTGCGGCGCAGCTGCCGGCCGGCGCTGGTCACGCGTGGATCGTCGCGGACCTTGAATGCCGGCTCGTCTAGTTCGGAGAGGTCGACCACCTCGCCCAGCCGCTCCTCGGCGTCGGCGACCATCGTGCGGAACTTCAGCACCGTGAACGGCTTGCCGTCCTTGCCGACGCGCCGCTGGCGGAAGAGGACGGGTCGTCCCGAGTCGATCAGGATCAGCAGCGAGATCATCGCCATCAACGGCGAGAGCAGCGCCAGCGAGAGCCCGGAGACGGTCAGGTCGAGAGCCCGCTTCATCGCGATCGTCGAGCGCGGGGGGTCGGAGAAGCGGAAGTCCAGCACCGGAAGCTCCGCCAGCCGGTTCAGCTCGATGCCCGGGCCGAGCAGGCCGTAGTGCCGCGGCAGGAAGGTCAGGCCCAGGCCGGCCGCCTTGCACTCCGCGATCAGGCGCTCG
>Ga0070673_100002817_pt1 | contig 10694 bp, 8 predicted proteins | sample KBSM23metaG_FD_65342 | JGI IMG/M metagenome (GOLD analysis project Ga0070673, IMG submission 65342) | Miscanthus rhizosphere microbial communities from Kellogg Biological Station, Michigan, USA - KBS M2-3 metaG | ecosystem: Host-associated > Plants > Roots > Rhizosphere > Soil ...
GCGGTCGAGAAGGCGCTCGGCGGCGCGCCGCTGGCGCGCGTGCTGATCACCCACTGGCATCCGGATCACGTGAAAGGGCTGCCCGCGCTGCAGGAGCGGTGGAAGGGCCTGAGGGTGATCGACGTGGCGGGCGAGCCGGTGCCGGCGGGCGACGGCGTGCTCGAGATCATCCCGACGCCGGGTCACGCCCCCGACCATCTGTGTTTCTTCGATCCGGAGTCGCGGGATCTCTACTGCGGCGATCTCGCGCGGCGGGGCGGGACGATCGTGATCCCGGCGCGCAAGGGGGGCGACCTGCGCGTCTACCTGGAGTCGCTGCGCCGTGTGCGCGACCTCGCTCCCCGCCGGCTGCTGCCCGGCCACGGCCCGATCGTCGACGATCCGATCGCGCTCATCGACGAGTACCTCGCGCACCGCCAGCGCCGCGAGCAGCAGATCCTGCAGGCGATGCTCGACGGCGCGCGCACCGTCGACGAGATCGTCAGCCGTGTGTATCCGGCGCTGCCCGCGTCGCTCAGCGAAGCCGCGGCCGACAGCGTGCGCGCGCATTTGAAGAAACTGCGGGACGACGGGCGCACTTGAGGGTTGGCGAACCCCGCCTTTGCGACGCACTACAGACTTGTTACGTCCGGCAGCTCGCGGCGTCGAGATCTACAGGGGATAAGGAGGCTAGGAGAACAGGAGGGTCTTTTGATTTCCTGATCTCTTTATCTCCTCGTCTCCTGTCGATCCACACCTCGCAGCTCTCGTGCTGCGACGATGCGATTCACGTGGCCGCGAGTCCGGGAGCAGTTGACGCTACGCCGGCTGGAAGCCTGGGGGCAGATCGGGCGAACGCTCGGGGCGCTTCGCGGCCTTTGGCAGCGCATCCCGGACGACCTGTTCGAGTTCCTCCAGGTAGGCCACGAAGCGCGCGCGCCCCTCGGCGGTGAGGCGATAGAGCGTCTGCGGCCGGCCGCCGTCGGTGCCGCGCCAGGCCTCGACCAGGCCGGCGTCCTGCAGCACGTCGATGTGACGACTCAGGTTGCCGTCGGTGAGCGCGCAGAGGCGCTTCAGGTCGTTGAAGAGCGCCCCCTCGGGACGCGTCACCAGCGAGGTCATGATGCCGAGGCGGGCCTTTTCGTGAAGGACCCGATCGAGCCCCTCGTAGGCGTAGCGGCCGGCTTCGTCGCGCGTCGTCTGTTTCTTCGCCATTGCTGTCACGTCCGTTCGAGATTCCACCACAGGACCAGCGCGGCGAGCAGCTGCCCGACGCCGAAGGTGCCGCCGACCCACCAGCCGGTGAGCGGCTCGACGCCGCGCGCGATCCACAGGAGCGTGAACCCCGCGGCGTAATAGAAGAGCGCGATCCAGCCGCTCGCCCTCGGCAGGTACGGCCGCGACGCGAAGGTGCCGATACCGAAGCAGATCGCCCACAGGCCGGGCAGCAGCGGCACGAGTGCCGCGCTGAGGTGCGTGAAGCACACCGCGATGCCGGCGCCCCCGGCGACGCTCGGCAGGAACTGCCCGACGACGCGGCGCGTATGGCGGCGGCCCGACGCGTCCTCGTGGACGACGAAGTTGTAGATGATCTCGCTGCAGCCGACGAAGCCGGCGGCGGCGGCGATCGCCGTCCAGTAGAGAACGAACCCGACCGGATCGGCAGCGCCGAGACGGCTCGGCTGCAGCCACGCGGCGATCAGCCCGATCAGGCCCGACAACGCCACCGGCAGGGAGCGGTAGCCGCGATAGACCTCGCCCTTGGCGATCTGCTGATGGATTTCCGCGATCTGGTCGAGCGCGCGCGTCACGTCCACGTTACTACTTTGCATCGTAAAGACTGACCGGTCAAGTACCTTATCCCCATGACCGACCACGCCAATCCCCATCTGCTGACCTCGCCTGACGCCCTGCGCGCGGCGCTCGAACAGCCGGCGAAACCCCTCCTGATCGATCTCCGTCCCCCGGAAGACTTCGCCGCCGGCCACATCCCCGGCGCGGTGCACCTCGATCTCTGGGGCGTGTCGCTCATCGACACCGATCCCGCGCCGCTCAAGGCGTTCATGTGGATGATCGATCACCTGTTCCAGCTGCGCGGCGTCGAGCAATCGACGCCGGTCGTGGTCTACGACGAGCAGTCGGGCATGCGCGCGGCGCGCGCCTTCTGGTTCCTCGAGTACTTCGGGCATCCCGACGTGAAGGTGCTCGACGGCGGTTTCGGCGCGTGGATCCGTGCGGGCCTGCCCGTCACGCGCGACGCGGTCGCGCCGAAACAGAGCACCTGGACCGGCACGCCGCAGGAACGCGCGATCGCGACGTGGCGCGACGTCGAGGCGCGTCTCGGTCAGAAGGATGTCGTCATCCTCGACACGCGCAGCGACGACGAGTACAGCGGCACGCTGGTGCGGGCGAAGCGCGGCGGCAGGATCCCCGGCGCGGTCCATGTCGAATGGGCGCGCAACCTCGGACCGGACGGGAGGTTCAAGCCCGTCGACGAGCTGCGCAGGATGTACGAGAGCGCCGGCGTGACGCCGGACAAGGAAGTGGTGACGTACTGTCAGGGGGGCTACCGCGCCGCGCACGGCTACCTGGCGCTGCGCCTGCTCGGCTACCCGCGCGTCCGCAATTACACGGGATCGTGGAAGGAATGGGGGGACAGGACAGAGCTCCCTGTAGAAAGCTGAGTCGCCCGTCGGTGCTAAAGGTGCTAAGGGTGCGTCAGGTGCTAAAGGTGCTGGTGCCCACGGTGCTAAGGGTGCTAAAGGTGCGGAATGGTGCTAAGGGTGCTGGTGCTAAAGGTGCTGAAGGTGCGGTGATTGATCCGGCCACCGAGTACGAGGCACAATCTCCGTCGGCACCTGTAGCACCGTGAGCACCTGAAGCACCCGTAGCACCAGCACCTTTAGCACCCTTGCACCTTTAGCACCTTAGCACCCACATGAATGCTGTTATCGATTTCATCAACACCAACCGGGATCGCTACGTCGAGGAGCTGAAAGCCTACCTCGCCATCCCCAGCATCAGCGCGCTGCCGCAGCACGCCGCCGACGTGAAGCGCTGCGCGGAGTGGACCGCCGACGAGATGCGCCGCATCGGCATGCAGAACGTGCGGCTCGTCGAGACGCCCGGGTTCCCGGTCGTCTACGGCGACTGGCTCGGGGCGCCGGGCGCGCCGACGATCCTGTTCTACGGACATTACGACGTGCAGCCGGTCGATCCCGTCGAACTCTGGGAGTCCCCACCCTTCGAGGCGACGGTGCGCGACGGCGAGATCTACGCGCGCGGATCGGCCGACGACAAGGGACAGGTGTTCATGCACTTCAAGGCCATCGAGGCGCACTTGAAGCAGAACGGCCGGCTGCCGGTCAACATCAAGATCATCCTCGAGGGGGAAGAGGAAGTCGGCTCCGCCAACCTCGACAACTTCGTCAAGGCCCACAAGGACGAACTGAAGGCCGACGTCGTCGTCATCTCCGACTCGCCGATGTTCGATCGCGGCATCCCCTCGATCTGCTACGGCCTGCGCGGGCTGGTCTACTTCCAGATCGACCTGCGCGGCACGAAGTCCGACCTGCACTCGGGATCGTTCGGCGGCGCCGTCGCCAACCCGGCGTTCGTGCTGGCCAACGTCCTCGCGCAGATGAAGGACCGCAGCGGCCGCATCAAGATTCCGGGCTTCTATGACGATGTGCGCGAGCTGCGGGAGGAAGAGCGGGATCAGTGGAAGCGCCTCCCGTTCAACGAGAAGCGCTACGCCAAGGAGCTGGGCGCGCCGCGGCTGTGGGGCGAGACCGGCTACAGCACGCTCGAGCGCGTGTGGGCGCGGCCGACCTTCGAGGTCAACGGCATCCTGGCGGGCTTCACCGGCGAGGGGGCGAAGACGGTGATCCCCGCCGTCGCCATGGCCAAGGTGAGCATGCGCCTCGTGCCGAACCAGGACCCCGACAAGATCGCGACGCTGTTCGAGGACTACGTCAGGAAGGTGGCGCCGAAGACCGTCGAGGTCAAGGTGACGCGCATGCACGGCGGCAAGCCGTGGATGACCGACTTCGACAACAAGTACGTGCAGGCCGCCGGGCGCGCGATCCAGAAGGGCTTCGGCAAGGAGCCCGTCTTCAACCGTGAAGGCGGATCGATCCCCGTCGTCGCGACGTTCCAGGAAATCCTGGGCCTGCCGTCAGTCCTCTTTGGCGTGGGCCTGCCCGACGAGAACGCGCACGCGCCGAACGAGAAGCTCGATCTCGGCAACTTCCACGGCGGCATCATCGCCTCGGCATTTCTGTATGACGAAGTCGCCAAAGGTTGAACAGCGAGCGGAACGGAGCGAGCCGGCGAAGCGGCGAGCGAGTGAAGCGAGCCTAAGCGAGGCGCCGAAGGCGCCGAGCGCCAAGCCATGAGCAGCCGCGCCCGCGTCTTCGTCGCCGGACACCGGGGTCTCGTCGGCTCCGCGATCGTCAGGCGCCTGGCGCGCGAGCGCGACCTGCAGATCCAGACCGCGACGCGCGAGCAGCTGGATCTCCGAGACCAGGCGGCGGTGAACTACTGGTTCAAGGCGAACCGCCCCGAGTACGTCTACCTCGTGGCCGGCACCGTCGGCGGCATCATCGCCAACTCGACGCGCCCGGCGGAGTTCATCTACGACAACATGCTGATTCACGCCACGGTGGTGCACGCGGCGCACCAGTACGGCGCGAAGAAGCTGCTCTACCTGGGTAGCTCCTGCATCTACCCGCGCCACGCGCCGCAGCCGATGACCGAGTCGGCGCTGCTGACCGGCGCCCTCGAGCCGACCAACGAGTCGTACGCGATCGCCAAGATCGCCGGCATCAAGCTGTGCCAGGCTTACCGGCGGCAGTACGGATCGAACTTCGTCTCGGCCATGCCGACCAACCTCTACGGCCCGAACGACAACTTCGATCTCGTGAGCTCGCACGTGCTGCCGGCGATGATCCGCAAGTTCCACGAGGCGAAGGAAGCGGGCACGCGCGAAGTGGTGATCTGGGGCACCGGCACGCCGCGCCGCGAGTTCCTGCACGTGGACGATCTCGCCGACGCCTGCGCCTTCCTGATGGAGCGCTACGACGGCGAAGAGCACGTCAACGTCGGCACCGGCGAGGATCTGAGCATCCGCGAGCTCGCCGAGACGATCCGCGCGATCGTCTATCCTGAGGCGGCGCTCGCCTTCGACACCTCGATGCCGGACGGCATGCCGCGCAAGCTGCTCGACGTCTCCCGCCTGCACGCGCTCGGCTGGCGCCATCGCCTCGGCCTGCAGCAGGGGATCGCCGACACCTACCGCTGGTTCCTGGACCACCAGGGCAGCCTGCGCGCGACGAGCGTCGCGCGTACGTAAAAAAGGCCGGACTCTTTCGAGCCCGGCCCTTTTCTCCTCCCGACCGATGTCACTCCCGGCGTCCGGCCTTCGAACTCCCCTCCTCCCGAGACGGGAGTCGAGAGCCGGACTCCGGGGAGTCTCTTACCAGTTGACCCGGATGCCGAAGCGCAGCACGCGCGGCGCCACCACCGAGCTGATCTGGTTGGCGCTGCCGGCGTTCTGCTGCCGCTGCAGCGCCTGGATGGTGTTGAAGTTGCCCACGTTGAAGACGTCCAGCGAGGGCACGAGGTGCGCGTTCATGAACGTGATCGGACGCTCGACGTGGAAGTCCACGTTCTGGAAGTTCGGCAGGCGGTTCTCGCCGACCGCATCCAGCAGCACGCTGGCCTGGCCGCCGTTGTTCGGGCGGGTCGGCGTCAGCACGAACCGCTCGAACGGGTAGCCCTGGCGCGCGTTGTAGAACGCCGAGACGTTGACCGCCCACGGCAGCTGATACATGCCACTCAGCTTGAACAGCCACTTGGTGTTGACGTACACGTTGCCCAGGCCGCTGCCGGCGGTCAGGTAGTCGTACTGGAATCCGTCGCGCAGCGAGATGTTGGTCGGATCCTGGAACGAATTGGTGTCGCCGTAGTTCACGATCGTGCTGTTGTAGGTGAAGCTGGTGTTCATCATCCAGTGATTCGCCATGCGCTTGCGGGCGGTGACTTCAACGCCGTTGAAGTCGCGCCAGAAGCTCTGGTTCATCAGCGTGGTGACCGAGCCGATGTTCACCGTCGGCGTGAAGTAGGTGACCGTCGGGCAGCTCGCGCCCGCCGGGCAGGTCGACGGATCCGGCGTGAAGGTCGTCTGGCTGTAGGCCGAGCCGTCGGTCGGGATGCCGTTGGCCGGCGTCCACGAGAACTGGTCGTACTTGCGCCAGATGTAGTTGACGCCCGCCGCCACGCCGCGGCCGATCTCGTGATCGACGCCGACGATGAACTCGCGGGTGCGGTCGTTCTTCAGGTTGGGATCGACGGAGTTGGCCGTCGTCACCGCCGTCGGATTGAGCGGGCTCCAGTTGCCGGTCGGGGTGACCAGCGTGTCGGTGACCACTGCCGCGCCGCCGGCGGCGTTGACGATCTCGTTCGTGTCGACGAACTTGTCGTGGTCGCTGTCGATCCAGCGGTAGCGCGCGCTGACGCGGCTGACCGGGTTCAGCTGGCTGGCGACGCCGCCGGTGCCGACCTGGCCGTAGTACATCGCGTAGTTGGCCTTGGCGATGGTCTTGCCGTTGCCGCGCAGGTCATAGGTCAGGCCGAGGCGGGGCGAGAAGTCGTTGAACGCCACGCCCGGATCCACGCCCGGGAAGCTCACGCCGGGCAGCCAGTCGGGGCGGAACGGGTTCGCCGTCACGCTCGCCGCGTTCGCCACGTCGTGGTTGTAGTCATAACGCAGTCCGAGCTGCAGCGTCGCGCGGCCGTGCGTGATCGTGTCCTGCCCGTAGACCGAGTTGTTGACCAGGTAGTACTCGCTCGCGCCGTCGCGGGTCAGCTGCAGCTGGCAGCCGTCGGCCACCGTCGAGCAGTCGTTCGCGTCGATCGACATCGCGGTCGTCGGGAAGCGCGCGACGGCGTTGCCCGGCGTGTGCGTCGAGGTGAAGGCGAGCGCGTTCTTGTAGTAGGCGCCGACCTTCAGCGCGTGGTCGCCGAACAGGCGGCCGGGCATGAAGTAGTTGGCGTTGAACGAGATCTGATTGGTCGGACGCACGTTCACCGACTGCGAGCCGTCCGGCGTCGAGCGGCCGTTGATGCTGCCGGCGATGATGAAGAACGGCTGCACGTCGATGAGCGACGGGTCGTGGTAGTCGAGCACGAAGTTGTTGCCGACGTGCGCGTACTGGACGTCCATCAGCAGCCGATCGCTGACCACCCACTGGTCGCCGACCTTGTAGGTCGGGTTCGGCCCGACGTTCCAGAAGTTGCGGAAGCCGGAGGTCGTCGGCACCTCGGTCTGGCGCACCGTCGACTCGGGCGGGGTCACGTCGCTGGCGTTGCGCGCGTTGCGCTCCTTCAGCGAGAACAGGTTGAAGAGCGAGAGCTTGTTGCCCTTGAACAGCTGGACCTCACCCTTGAGGTTGGTGGTGCGGATGGTGGTCCGGTCGGTGTTCAGGCAGGCGTTGACGTCTTCGATGGCGAAGGCGCCCGGGTTGGCCTTGATCGCCTGGCAGTCAGAGGTCGGCTGGTAGAAGTTGATGACGCCGACCTTGACGTCCTGCTTGCCGTAGCTGCCCCACACCCAGGCCTTGCCGCGCTTGATCGGGCCGCCCATCTCGGTGCCGAAGTCGTTGATGTTCTGGATCGGGTTGCCCGAGGTGGCGCCGAGCGCGCGCTGCGCGTCGGTGATGTTCTGCGACTCGAAGCGATCGTTGGTGTTGTAGACGCGGCCCGAGCCGTGGAACCGGTCGGTGCCGCTCTTGGTCACCAGGTTGATGCCGACGCCGCCGGTCTGCTGCGTCACGTCGACGCCGCCGGTGTTGATCGTCATTTCCTGGAACGCGTCGAAGTCGTAGTAGGTCGGCGAGGCGCCGGTGGCGTTCATGTCGGTGATGTCGACGCCGTCGAGCGACCACTTGTTGTTGAAGGTGTTGCCGCCGCGCGAGATGTAGTTGGACTGCTGGCCCGACATGTTGCCGCCGATGTTCTCGCGGTCCATGGCGATGCCGGCGGTCTGCTGCAGGATGACCCACGGATCGCGCGCCGAGGGAATGCTCTGCAGCTGCTCGAGCGTGAAGGTCTGCTTCGTGCCCGTCTGCTTGGTGTCGACGATCGGGCTCTCGCCCGTCACCGTCACGGTTTCCTGGACCGCCGAGACGCCCAGCTGCGTGCTGACGTTGGCGCTGAAGTCGACCGTGACCTGGATGTTCTCCTTGATGACCGTCTTGAACCCGGCGAGCTCGAACTTGACGTTATAAGTGCCGACGTTGAGCCGTGGGAACTGGAATGAACCCGTCTCGCTGGTGGTCGCCGTTTGCGGCTGCAGCAGCGAGGGCCCGGTCAGCGTAACGGACACGCCGGGCAGGACCGCGCCGGACGTATCGGTGACCTTGCCGAAGATCTCGCCAGTCTGCGACTGGGCCCAGCCGGTCGATGCGCCGACCACAAGGATCAGCGCCGCCAGCAGGGCGGTGAAACGCAATCTCATCTTCAGTGCCTCCAAATTGTTTCTCGCGAACAGGACGTGAACGCGGTGACGAGAAAAGCAGGATGAGTGCCACACACGAACAGTGTCCGGCGGTCCCTGACCATTCGTGGGACGTGGCTCTAAGTTGTCGGAGGAGCGGCGGTTAGCTGCAGTAAGCGGAACTGGATCCCGCGTGAATGTCGGTGGATCCTGGGGCTGGATTCAAGGCCTTGGATTGAACGATCCAACTGCCTTCGAATTGCCCGATTTCAATCGTGTCAGTTGAAGCCGGCGACGCGCCGCCGCAGCGCCTTCACGTGCTCCCAGATCTGCGCCGACTCCGATGGGCTCGACTCGTCCGTGTCGGCCTCGGCGGTTTCGTCGCCGTCGCGCTCGGCCGCTTCCTGGCGCGGCATCAGCCGCAGGTAAGCTTCGAGATCCTTCAGCGCGGCGGCGAAGTCTTCCATGTGATACGCGAGCAGTCCGCGATCGCGCAGCTCCGCGAGCGCCGACGGATCCACGGTCAGCAGCAGGTCCGCGATCGCGCGCGCCTGCGGAAACGATCGCATCCGCACGTAGAGCCGTTTCAGGTTCACCAGCATGCGGACGACGATCTGCTGGCGCGTCGCCGTCGCGAAGAGCGCGCGATCGAAGGCGACGTCTTCGCCGAGCTGCTCGCGCAGGAGGTGGCGGCAGTCCACCTCCGACAGCAGCGCGCCGGCATGGAACGGATCGATGATCACGTCTTCGCTGCGCGGGCCGCGCGCGTCGCCGGCGTCGGCCGGCGCGCGCAGCAGGAAGTGGCCGGGGAAGTTGATCCCTTCGAGGCGCAGCCCGGCGCGGCGGCCGATCTCCAGGTAGACCGCGGCCAGGCTGATCGGGATCCCGAGCCGGCGATCGAGCACCTCGTTGAGGAAGCTGTTGCGCGGGTCGTCGTAATGGTCGCGGTTGCCGCTGAACCCGAGCTCTTCGTAGAGATACGCGTTGAGCGTCGCGATGCGCGAGGGGTTGTCGCGCTGCAGCCGCCCCGCGGCCGCTTCGCCCATCCGCTCCAGCCGCAGCAGGTAGGGCCCGGCGTCGAGCGCCGGGTACTCGACGCGCGCGATCGCCAGCGCCGCCGGCGCGAGCGCCTCCCCCGGCTCGTTGATCGCGCGCAGCAGCTCCTCGGCGATCTGCGGCACGCGCGCCTGCAGGGACAGGGGCGTCACGATCGAATTGTAACGCGGACGCATCTGCCGCGCCTTATCGGCGCGGTTGTCAGTAGGCAGTAGGCGGTCTGCGGTCTGCGGTTTGCGGTTGGCCGTCGCCGGTCTTCGGTCCTCGGTCCTCGGTCGTCGGTTAGCGGGCGAGGCCGCGGACCAGATCGACGGTCAGCTCCTCGAGCGAGTCGATGACGCGGTCGGCGGTCAGAGAGTCGTGCGGGTAGGTGTGCGCGATGGCGATCGTGCGCATGCCGGCGTCGCGCGCCGACTGCAGGCCCCAGTGCGAGTCTTCCACCGCGACGCACTGCGGCGGGGGCACGCCGTGCAGCTCCGCGGCGCGGAGGTACGGATCGGGCGCCGGCTTGGTGCGATCGGTGTCGCCGGCCGAGACGATGAAGCGGAAGGCGTCGAGCAGGCGCGCGCCGCGCAGCATCAGCTCGATCTCGTGGCGCAGCGCCCCCGAGGCGATCCCGAGCGGCCACTCCGCGCCAAGCCGTCGCGCGCACGCGGCCGCGCCGCGATAGAGCACGTCGCCGTTCGACACCAGCTTCTCGAACACCCGCGCCTTCTCGCGCAGCAGCACCTCGATCTCTTCGTCCCCCAGCATCAGGCTGTTGTCCGCCACCATCTGCCGGATCGATCCCTCGTCGTCGTACCCGAGATAGCGATCGCAGTAGGCCTTCCGATCGATGTGGATGCCGTGCGGCTCGAAGATGTGCTGGTAGGCCGTGAGGTGCAGCGGCTCGGAGTCGGCGAGCACGCCGTCGAAGTCGAAGACGATGGCGGAGATGGGTGCGTCGGTCACGGGTCCTTCAGCGCGCAAGCAGGGGTTTCGGCAGCTTCTCGCCGGCGCGGATCGGCACCTTGAGGCGGCTCTCCTGCGGCGGATAGGGGCAGTCGTAGGACGAGTTGAACAGGCAGAACGGATGGTAGGCGCGGTTGAAGTCGAGATCGTAGACGCCGGTCGGCGTCCGCTCGAGGTCCAGGTAGCGGCCGCCCGGATAGGTCTCGAGGGC
>Ga0070673_100002818_pt1 | contig 10691 bp, 11 predicted proteins | sample KBSM23metaG_FD_65342 | JGI IMG/M metagenome (GOLD analysis project Ga0070673, IMG submission 65342) | Miscanthus rhizosphere microbial communities from Kellogg Biological Station, Michigan, USA - KBS M2-3 metaG | ecosystem: Host-associated > Plants > Roots > Rhizosphere > Soil ...
GCGACGGCGCAGTTGGTTTGGTCGCTAAAGCCAAGGTTCCCGAACCTGAGTTACATCCCACAAAGTGGTTATGCGCTGCCATCTCAGATTGCGTTATCGTATGCGCCTCTTCGCCAGCCCTTTCTCCCAAGGTGAAACCGTTTCCACGATGTATGGGAGCGCGCCCGCGAAAATCCGGCAGCGCAAAGGTCGTTTGTCCATTACCGCCATACGTCGTACCCAGAATCGAGAAAAGGGCCTGATTCTGATTAATCGGGAGTAACTGTCCATTGCAAAAGGCCCAGTTCCGCGGCGCGAAGTTCCAACTAATGATTTTGATTTCTGCGATGAACGGGTCCGACATCGTTAGTCTCCTTCCGAAAATTTGCGACCCAGCGACCGTATCTATTCTTCAGTTTTGGGTTGGGAAAACACCAAATAGAGAAATAATGAAACTGATACAGAGATAGGGTGCAAGGTTCTCGTGTGGCTGCGAACCTCCAGCTAAGGCAATCAAAGTATTGTTCATGTTGCCGCCAGCCGTGGGAGCAGGATCGTAGATTTGATCGCCCGTAAAGGTTGCCGACCAAAAATTGTTCACGGGGGTGGACTGGTCCCCAGGATCCGTCGTGGCCAGGGGTACGTGGTTATGACCCGGTATCTGCTGAACAGTGAGCGTCACGGTCTCAACTCCGGCCTTTTCGCCTATCTGGTAGGTTGTACCGGACTGAGCTGTTCCCGCATGAATAGGAATGCGACCTTGAAGATCCGGGAGGTTAAAAGTCTCCTGACCGTCTCCTCCGTAAGTGGTCCCAATTAAAGTAAACAACGCGTCGTTCTCGGAGATTGGAATAGTTTGGCCATTGCAAAATGCCCAGCCGCTGGGAGGGAAGTTTCCGCCAAACATTCTAATCTCGCCAATGAAAGGTTCACCCATATAGCCTCCTCTAAATTCAAAATGGGAAATGCTGATCGTGACGTCAAACGAGTGATTAAGACCGTAAAGGTGGCCCGGCGTGCGTACACTTCGATAAATTTCAGCCGCCGCTCTGGGCCTGAGCTTCTGACAAGGCTGCGGATTGTATTCCTAGGTCATGTTTGTTGCAAGATATTTCTTGCGAAAACATTTGCGAGCACCTATTAGTGGTCCCCTGACAAGAATTAAATGTGGACCAACTCAACAAAAGTTCTTGAATCTTTTTGCGAAAGCGTCTAGACTCCCCGCTCGTCAAAATTGACAGCCCAGTAGCTTTAGATTTTCAACGCCCGCTACTAACAAGAATCCAAAGGCAGACAACGTAAATATTTCCACCCCCGAGGAGGGTCTTCATGTCTACTTCAAGACGAAAATTTTTAAAGACCGGGTCCTTAGTCGCCCTGTCAACTCTAGTTCCGTTGAAAGTCTTCGCAGGTGAGTCCCCTTTGTCAATGGGGGCAACTTTGCTCGGAGATGGAAAAACTCGAGTTAATCCCGGTTTGAGTCGTGAAGCTTTTTCGCGCTATCTCAATACCCAGTTTTCATTTGGTCAGGGCGACGAGAAATTTGTCGCGACCCTCGTTGAAGTAAAAGACTTGACTCAGAGCAGACGCGCTGCAAAAAACGGGAAGGAGTGCTTCTCGCTCAAGTTTCAAACCAAGGGCGGACGGTTGTTTAAGCAGAACACGTACCAGACCAACCATGAGTCTCTCGGACAATTCCCGATGTTTGTGGTGCCCCTGGGAAAAATAAGCAACACCGCAATTCACGAAGCTATTTTCAATCACGTATTTTAGTGCCCAGGTTCCGAGGAAGCCTCGTAACCGCCTGTGACATTCCAGGCTCGCTCTTTGATTAGCAACTGAACGCGAAAGTTTTCCAGACTCACATCTCCTCCAGTTCCCGAGAAGGTTTGATTCTCGAAAGACATACTCATGCGTTTCAGGTGCTACCTCGCAACAATTATTAATGGCATCGCAACATCCACCAGGAGAAGCTCATGACGCGACTATCCCCTAATAGGCCACACCGAAATCTCAATTCATCAATTCTCAAAGGCATTTTCATTACAACTGTGCTGGGGCTGTTGGTGGCGACGCCTCAGTTGGCAAACGCCGCTACGTTCACTGTTAACAGTACGGTGGATTCAGTCGACGCGAGTCCTGGCAATGGAACCTGCGCAGACTCCCTCGGTCGCTGCACGTTGCGTGCGGCGATAATGGAATCGAACGCATCAGCTGCCGGCCCGAACATAATCAACGTGCCGGCGGGCACGTACACGCTGACGTTGGGCCCAGCAGATGACGAATTCAACTTCGACGGCGCTGAGGATAGTTTTGGCGATTTGGATATCTTCATAAACGACCTCTCTATCATCGGAGCTGGTTCAGGCTCGACGACAATAAATGGAGCCGGTCTCGATCGCGTTCTCGACATCAACAACTTCTCGGCTTTCGCAAACTCTGTGAATGTAGTTTTGCAGGGTCTCACGATTCGCGGAGGCAATGCGGCGACGACGCCGGAGGGTTATCACAAGCCGGGCGGTGGCATTCAGTTCGACGGCACTGATAACAATACCGGAGTTCCAACTGGCACTCTCACTATTACAAACTGCGTCATAACAGGTAATAGCGCCTCTGGACCAGGCGGCGGCATTCTTTCAATTTTCGGATCAACGACCATAACTGGAAGCACGATTTCAGCGAATAATTCGGTCAATGCTTCCGGCGGCGGCATCTTGTTCGACGGCTCTGCCGCGGCAGGTTTCCGAACGCTGACAATTACCAACAGCACAATCGCAAGCAATGTGGCTTTGAATTCAAGCTTCGGTAATGGCGGAGGAATCTTCGCAACTGGAAACTCAATTAAAACGATCCGCTACAACGTCATCAGAAATAACAATGCGGGCGTCCGCGGTGGCGGTGTTTTCAATTCCAGTAGTTTGGATCTTAATTTCAATGTAATCGTAGACAACTCAGCTGGAGTTGCGGCAAGTACTGGCCTGCATACAACCACCAATGTCGGCGTTAACACAGACAACGATTGGTGGGGATGTAATCAGGGTCCATCGAGTTCGCCGTGCGATCTCGCGTCTGGTGCGGTCGGTTTCGGAGTAACGCAGTGGTTGACCCTTAGCCATACTGCTACTCCAAACACCATTCAAGTTAATCAATCCACAACCTTGCAGGCTGATTTCTTCAAGAACAACATGGGCAGCGCGATTCTGCCGACTGACCTTGTTGCTTTGAACGGACGCGCGGTAACTTTCGACAATCCAGTACTCGGCACCATTTCAGGAGCGGACCCAACCATACAGAACGGCAAGGCGAACGCGACCTTTACCGCGGGTAACACTGGCGGCACTGGAAGCGCCGACGCGACGGTTGATCACGCAACTGTGACCGCAACGATCTTCATCGGGCAACAGCCCGAAGTTACTACTAATCCGACCGATCAGACGGCCTGTGATGGAGGCTCAGTAACATTCACCGCGTCATCGACTGGTACGCCAACACCTACGGTTCAGTGGGAGGTGAGTTCGGGTGGACCATTCCTCCCGATTCCGGGTGCAACCAGCACCACACTGACATTCACGGCGACAGCGTCACAAAACGGCAACCAGTATCGGGCGGTCTTTACGAACACCTCTGGCACTGCCACCACGACAGCTGCAACGCTGACGGTGAACACTGCGCCGACTGTAACCACCAACCCGAGCAACACGACTGTGTGCGACGGCGCCACGGCCACCTTCTCCGCGGCTGCCAGCGGTAGTTCGACGGTTCAATGGCAGGTAAGTTCAGGTGGTCCATTCACTAACATCTCAGGCGCGACCAGTACTACCTTGTCGTTCTCAGCGAGCACTGCTCAAAGCGGTAATCAATATCGAGCGGTGTTCACGAATAGCTGCGGCACAGCGACAACTACAGCCGCGACGCTTACCGTGAATGCAAGCACGACGGCTACCACTCCTGCAGATCAAACAGTCTGTCAGGGAGCCAGTGCCACCTTCTCCACAACTGCCACCGGCACGAACATCCACTATGCATGGACAGTGGATGGCTCGGCCTTCGGCGGCGACACGTCAAGCATTACGGTTCCGACCGGTTCGATGACCACGGGTAACCATCCTGTCTCAGTAACCGTCACAGGCGACTGTGGCAGCGTCACCAGGAACGCGACGCTTACGGTGAACGCCAACACGACAGCGAGTAACGTCGCTGATCAGACGGTGTGCCAGGGAGCGAGTGCTAGCTTCTCGACGACTGCAACCGGCACGGATCTACACTATGCATGGACGGTGGATGGCTCAGCGTTTGGCGGCGACACCTCGAGCATTACGGTTCCGACCGGTTCGATGACCACGGGTAACCACCCAGTCTCAGTAACCGTTACCGGCGCCTGCGGCAACGTCACCAAGAACGCAACGCTTACGGTGAATGCCAACACGACAGCAAGTAACGTCGCGGATCAGACAGTCTGTCAGGGAGCGAGTGCTACGTTCTCGACAACTGCTAGCGGCACTAACATCCATTACGCATGGACTGTGGATGGCTCAGCCTTCGGCGGCGACACCTCGAGCATTACCGTTCCAACCGGTTCGATGAGCACGGGTAGCCACCCTGTCTCGGTAACCGTCACAGGCGACTGCGGCAGCGTTACGAAGAACGCGACGCTAACGGTCAATGCCAACACCACGACAACTGATCCGGCTGATCAATCAGTTTGTCTGGGTTCGACAGCGACCTTTAGCACGGCAGCGAGTGGCACCGGACCTTTCAGCTTTGTCTGGAAGAAGGGTGTCACCGTTCTGAATAACGGCGACCTTGGTGGCAGAGTCACAATCACCAATACGAGCACCACCAGCACCTTGTCGATTTCAAATGTTCAGGCCAGCGATTTCGGATCATACACAGTTGAAACGACGGGCGCGTGCAGTACTGCCAGTCAGACAGCAGTGCTCGCGGTTAATAGCACGCCACCAGGAATCGTGCTCAACGGAAACAACATAGTCCTGTGGCCACCGAACCACGCCTACCACACCATCAGCGTTACTGATCTCGTGGCAAGCGCCAGCAGTTGCGACGGCACCGTCAACATCAACAGCGTGGTGATTGATAGCGTCACCAGCGATGAAGTCGAAAACGGCAATGGCGATGGCAATACTCTTAACGACATCGTCATAGCGTGCAATCGCAAGGCTGTGAATCTGCGAGCTGAACGCAATGGTAGTAGTGATGGTCGAGTCTATTCCATTACCTTTAAGGTGACGGATAGCTTCGGTAACTCATCCACTGCGGTTGCGACGGTGACTGTTCCTAAGAATCCAAACACCCCCGCAGTCAATAGCGGTGTTCACTACGTGGTTACAAACGCAACTTGTCCGTAACGACAGATGTTAAGTGCGGCATTTACGTCCAAATTGAAAACGCGGTACTTACTCACAGAAGGAGACGGAAATGAGATTCGGAATTAAAAGCAACGGTGTTCGCACAATATCCTGGTGCCTGGGAATTACTCTCTGTCTCCTGGGTGTGGTAACAGCACGCGCTGGGCGGACTCCCTCAACATCCACCATTACAGTTACAAATAGCTCTTCAGTTGAAATTCGACATTTGTACCTGTCATCAACCACTCAAGACAATTGGGGCTCCGACCAACTGGATGGAGCTTCAATTGGAACCAATGGATCATTCACGATCAATGGCGTGACATGCGATCAAGGAACCATCAAGGTTATCGCCGAGGATCAGAATGGTTGCTTCTTTTACAAGACGGTTGATTGTTCGAGCAACTCGTCATGGACTATAGCTAGCGATGCCACGCCCGACTGTGGGTCCGGTCAATAGCTACGCCATAACTTCAATTAAAAAAGCGCCGGGGATATTTCTCCGGCGCTTTTTCCTCTTTCGCAATTGTGAGCTTTTAAGCTGTCGGCGGTTTCCATTCCATCAGATAATTAATTCCTTCTTCCTCGATCACTGAAAACCCGTGTTTCTCGAAAAGCGATCGAGAAGGATTGAAGGTCTCAACGTAGATGTGCACTTTGCTGGCAGTTGCGGAAGCTTCGCTCAATACGTTTTGAAGTAATTCGGTTCCGGTGCCGGCATTTCGAAATTCAGGGAGCACCGCGATGTCTAGAATCTTTATTAGTCCAGGCAGCCGGCAGACATACAATCGCCCAACCGGCTTTCCATCGCTCAGAATGATCTTGTAGGCCGCCTCCGGATACTTCTCACGATAGTACGATTGCTGCGCCTGCAGTTGCATGCGCAAGAACGCATCCTTTTGTTCGTCGGTCCACGGAACCTGGGCTAACTCGAAGGCCCGAGTTGATGCGAAGACGGTCAATAGAAACTCCAGATCGTCGGGAGTCTCGTCGCGCAATGTAATTGCCATGGTTTGATTAGGATGCGGCGTCATTTTTCTTTATGAAGCGGTTGAATACGGCTTCGTAGTCCGTCCCCTTATCATCTTGAGCAACCGGAACAAGGAACAGATCGAACTCGCCGATAACGGCGTGCCGAAAGTGGCGCATACCCTGTCCCAGATACTTATCACTTGGACCACGCAGAATCAACGAGTAGCGCTCCTGCACTGCCGAGAGCTTGCGCTCCGACAACTCAACTAGTTCAACGTCAAAACTCTGATCGTCATCAAGGCAGACAGTAAATTTCGAGTTCAGGTTTTTCGAGAGCTCTTCGTGACTCAGCTCGGCAGCCATAAACAAATGGTCCTTTCAGTTTGTTATTGAGAATGAGTTTGTGGAAGCCAGCGCATCTTCCAGTAAAGCGATTCTTCTTCTACCTTCGAGAATCCGAGGCGCTCGTAAAGATGGATGGCTGGATTTGTGTGGAATACCGATAGCAAAACTGGACGGCCTCTGGCTGCTCCTTCGTCAAGCAACGCGCCGATCAATGTCGTTCCCACGCCAAGGTTGCGATGCTCCGGCAGAATCGCAATGTCCACCAGACGTATCGTATCGTCGCTCCGGTCTACGAGCATTCTACCGATGGGTTGTTCATCGTTAAGAATTATGTTGTTTTCTGCAGCAGGATAACTCAACTTGTAACTTTGTTGCTGTGCATTGAACTGAAGCTTGATGAACATCTCAGCCTGCACAGGATTCCATGCCAGCATTTGTAATTCATCGCTGCGAGTGCTGGCAAAGATGCTAATCAAAAATTCTTGATCGGCGTCAGTCGCGGGCCGCAATGTCACTTTTGTATTTGTCTCGGGCATCGCGAGGATTTACGGAATCCGTCGAAGGCGGCAATTCACACGCACCTCAATCTCTTCAAAGTGTGAACGAAGTGGAGTATTAGATCATTTTTCTGTTCAATGCGCTACTGGACAAGAACAGTTAATAATCACGCTGGTATACTGGTGGTCCTAATGCAACGGTATGATTAATTATCCTGACGGAGATTTTGATTTCGAAGAGGGAACGAATGCCCCAGCTGAGGCGGTCGAACCGTTTCCTAATCTGCGCGCAGCGGGGCAAGCGTTGGCCGCGCAGCTTCAGAATTACCGCGGCCAAGAGAATACCATCGTCCTGGCTTTAGCGATGGGAGGCGTACTTGTTGGCGATGAAGTCGCAAAGGCTCTCGAGTTGCCATTCGATTTAATCTTATTGAGACGACTGCTCGCGCCGAATGGACCAGGATCGTCAGTCTGTGCAGCCAGTGTGGCAGGCGTTCGTGAAATCGTCGGCGACCTTCCTCCTCATTCTGAAGTTCCCGCAACGGGCTTTGATTTTTTCATCGCCGACACTTTCGCCGCGTTCGACGACCGTCAAACGATATGTCGTGGCAGTAGACCAGTGCTTGATGTTGCTGGCCAAACTGTTTTGTTGGTGGATTGCGGCGCGCGCACCGGCTCAACAATGGCTACAGCTATTCATGCGCTGCGAGCTAGAAACGTGGGCAAGATCGTCGCCGCTCAACCAACGGCGTCGTTAGGAGCAGCACGAATCTTTCGCTCGCTCGCGGATGAATTTGTATGCCTTCATTTTCCGCGGCCGTACGGAAACGTGGGCGTGTGGTATCGCGATTTCACCCGACCCAAGGAAGATCAGCTAGCGGCGTTCTTGCGCTAGTCTGAATTTCATCAGCAACTTTCCGAATCGTATGCTCCGCAGCGCTAAACTTCCTTTCCAATTCGATCCATCAGCGCTTCTATCCGATGTCAATAAAGTGCGATCGAGTGAATGGGTCGGCCACTTCAACACGCGATATCACGACGGGGGTTGGGTCGGAGTCGCTTTGCGGTCATATCGAGGTTCGCTCGGCGACCTCATCGTTCCACCTCAGGCGCACAAGAGCTTCGCCGACACAGAACTGCTTGCGCGTTGCGCGGGTGTGCAACGCGTGCTGGAAGTTTTTCAATGCCCCATCGGCGCCGTTCGGTTTTTGAAGCTAGCGCCAGGCTCGAAGATCAAAGAACACCGGGATTACGAGTTGACGGTCGAGTCAGGCCAGGCACGAGTTCACGTTCCAGTGCTGACGAATTCCGAAGTCGACTTCTTCCTGGACGCCGATCGAATGGAAATGAAGCCTGGTGAATGTTGGTACCTCAACTTCAGCTTGCCACACTGGATTCATAACCGCGGCGAGACTGATCGAATTCATCTAGTCATCGATTGCGAAATAAATGAGTGGCTCAGATCGCTCTTGCCGTTTGATCGAGGTGAGGACCTCCCGGTTTACACCTCATCACCACGCGAGTACGAACGCTTCCGGCTTCACGTCCTCGCCGATCAATCACTTCAAAGCCGCCTTCGAGATACGGCTGATTCACAGTGCTTCGTCAGCCTGATACTGCGAGAAGGTCATAAAGCAGGTTTCAGGTTCGGAACGGAGGATGTGGTCGCAGCGCTGCACGCAGCGCGTCAAAGCTGGCAAGTGAGGTGGATTGATTGAGCAAGTCGTTGCAACTTAACGGTTGGATTCCTGCGCGCGTTATGGGGCGGGACGGAGAGCCACTGATCGATTGGTTATATGCTGGCGACCATCCTTCTTTTTCTAACACGTTTGAGGCCACGCTCACTGACTATCTCCAATTGCCTTTCAATCTTTTGTTTGGACGGCAAACGTCGGTCGCTGATCTTTGTCGCGTCGCGGATGCCGAGCCGGGCCTGGAACCCTCCGGACTTATTTTCCATTGCTCGCGCTCAGGATCGCTTCACCTAAACCGTGTGCTCACCCGCTCCAACGACACTGTGGTGTTGTACGAAGTGAGTCCCATCGACTCACTGCTAAGAGCCAAACGGTTCAATTCGTCGATTACAGACGAGCAACGAATTAAATGGATCCGATCATTACTAAGCAGTCTCACGAGATCACAAAGCAAGAACAACCGGCTCTTCATTGTCTTCCACTCATGGAGCATATTTGAGTCCCGAATTATTCGGGCCGCGTTTCCTAATGCGCGCTGGATGTTTGTTTATGGCGATCCGTTGGAGGAGTTGGTAGAACAACTAGGTCAACGCGATGCGCACATGATTCCCGGTCTTATCGACTCTCGAGTATTTGGGTTGGATCCAGATGAGGTGCAGAAGATGCAACCCGCAGATTATTGTGCGAGGGTTTTGAAAGCGACTTACGAAGCGGCCTTAGCGCTGACAGATGACCATGGATTGTTCTTGAATATTTCCCAAGGGCAGGACTGTTTCGAGGCTATCAGCACACTGTTCGGCGTCGATTCGACTGAACTGCAGCCCAACAACGATAGCGAACGAGGCGTTGAAAGCATTGCGATCAAAAGGGCCAGCTCTTCTATTCACGAAGCTGCGCAAACGTGGGTTTACCCTGTCTACAATGCTATCGAGCAGTCACGTCTGAGCCGGCCGCTTACAGAGACTTTGTGCTTGTGACGCGACGATTGGCATGCGATCATACGCCTGAACCAAAGCTCCAAAAATGCCACGCGCCAAATTCGACCAACTTGCCTGCGACTCGCTGGCGCAATGCGTAAAAGAAATTGAGAGCAAGACCGACGCCGAGTTAGTGATCGTGATTCGTGGCGTGTCTGCAAACTATCGACACGCAGATTATTTGTTTGGCGGCGTGCTCGCTTTCATAGGTCTATTGGTACTGCTATTCGCTCCCGTCGATTTTCACGTCTATTGGGTCCCGATTGATTTCGTGGTCATGTTTGTGCTCGGCGCGTTGCTTTGTTCGCGCAGCAAGACGTTGCGCCGATTGTTCACTTCTGAAAAGTTTCGCAAAGCCGCTGTGCGCACCAGCGCTGCCGCGATGTTTTATGAAGCCGGCATCGCCAACACCAATGCCGAGATGGGCATACTGGTCTACCTTGGTTTGCTTGAGCGAAGACTCGAATTGATTGCCGACCGCGGAATACTCACCGGCGTTCCGCCGCTCGAGTGGAATCAAATCTTATTTCAATTAAAGCAAGCCGGCAGCAACCCAGATGTGCCGAGCTTGATGCAAGGCTTGCGTGATCTCGGGGCGTTGTTGGCCGAGCACATTCCCGCCACTGGAGAGAATCCAAACGAATTGCCAGACATGCCGCGAATAGAACTGTGATCAATTCCCGAAACAGATCGAGACTTTTATTTCTATTGCTCGCGTTGGGCACGGTCGGGTTGGTTTTTCTGTCGGTGACGGATGTCTGGGCTCGAGTTGGCGGTGGACAATCTTACGGAGGCGGCGGGCGCCGAGGTGGAAGCGGTGGGGGCGGTGGCGGGGCGCTCATTTACCTGATTTTCCAACTC
>Ga0070673_100002821_pt1 | contig 10688 bp, 5 predicted proteins | sample KBSM23metaG_FD_65342 | JGI IMG/M metagenome (GOLD analysis project Ga0070673, IMG submission 65342) | Miscanthus rhizosphere microbial communities from Kellogg Biological Station, Michigan, USA - KBS M2-3 metaG | ecosystem: Host-associated > Plants > Roots > Rhizosphere > Soil ...
CCGCCGCGTCAGTCGGCCGGGGGCACGATGCGGCGTCGGCGCCCGCCGACAGGTGTCGCGTCACGCAATCGTCACGGGCCTGTCGCCACAGCATCATGCGCCCGGCGCAGCATGACGAGCCATGGATCGCCATGCCCAGCCCCTCGCCCCGCCGCCAGCGGACAACCGGCCGCGCGACGGTGCGTCGATGCGCGTGCGCACGGTGTGGATCTCCGACCTGCACCTGGGCACGCCGGGCTGCCAGGCCGTCGCGCTGCTGGACTTCCTCAAGCAGGTCGATTGCGAGGAGCTGTTCCTCGTCGGCGACATCATCGACGGCTGGCAACTGCGCCGCTCCTGGTACTGGCCGCAGGCCCACAACGACGTGATCCAGAAACTGCTGCGCAAGGCGCGCAAGGGCACGCGCGTGGTCTTCGTGCCCGGCAACCACGACGAGTTCGCCCGCAAGTACGTCGAGCACGAGTTCGGCGGCGTCGAGGTGGTCGACGAGTGGATGCACGTGACGGCCGACGGCCGCCGCCTGTGGATCACCCACGGCGACCTGTTCGACGGCGTGATCCAGTGCGCCCGCTGGCTCGCCTACGTGGGCGACTCGCTGTACGCGTTCATCCTCAAGCTCAACAAGCACTTCAACTCGCTGCGCGCGCGCCTGGGGCTGCCGTACTGGAGCCTGTCGAAGTACCTCAAGCACAAGGTCAAGCGCGCCGTGAGCTACATCGGCGAGTTCGAGGTCGCCGTGGCCAGGGAGGCGCGCAAGCGCGGCGCCGACGGCGTCGTCTGCGGCCACATCCATCACGCCGAGATGCGCGACATCGACGGCATCCTCTATTGCAACGACGGCGACTGGGTGGAGAGCCTGACGGCACTGGTCGAGCATCCGGACGGCCGGCTCGAGATCCTCGACTGGTCGACGCGCCACCAGCACGGCAAGCCGGTGGCGAGCGATGACGACACGGCCGCGCAGCCCGGCGTGCGTGAGCCCGAGCTGGCGATTCTCTAGCGGTCATTCTGCGCGAAGTCGCAGAATCCACCCGGCCATGGCCTCGAGCACCGGGACAAGTGGCCACGCCACGGCAGGGGTGGATCCTGCGACTTCGCGCAGGATGACAAAGCATTTGACATTGCGTGCAGAATGGGCCGCATCGTTGCCGCGACCCGAGGCCGCCTCATGAGCAAGCACTGCACGCACCTGCACCTGATCGCCAGCGTCTCACCCAGCGCGCTCGGCTGCGAGGAATGCCTGAAGACCGGCGACGAGTGGGTGCACCTGCGCCTGTGCCGCATCTGCGGCCACGTGGGCTGCTGCGACGACTCGCCGAACCGCCACGCCACCAAGCACTTCCACGCGACGCAGCATCCCATCATCGAAGGCTACGACCCGCCGGAAGGCTGGGGCTGGTGCTTCGTCGACAAGCTGATGATCGAGCTGCCCGACACGACGCCGCAGAACGGGCCGATCCCGAAATTCTTCTAGTGTCGCGAATTGTCGAGCTGTCATGAGGGCGTGGCGCGGCGGCGCGCCCACCCCCTAACTTGTCAGGGACCCGCGTATCGCAACGTAACGCATTGAGCCGCACGGTGTGCGTTTCTCGCTTTGAGGAATTGATCGTTCATTCAAAGGAGAGCCGTTCATGACTTCCGCCTGTCAGGTCGTGCGCATGAATCCGCACGACGAAGGTGCCGCGGTGCCGGTGCGATTCGAGGACGAACCCGGGGCGCGGGCCGCCAACGGCGCCGCCGTGCCCACGCCGCTCGCGCGCCTGCTCGCGGCTGCGAACAGCGAGGAACGCCAGCGCACGGTGAGCGAGATGGTCGGCGCCATCGGCTGCGACTGGCTTGTCTACGGGCGCCTGGTGCAGGGGCCGGAGCGTCCCTGTCCCGTACCCGTGTACTCGGTCAACGCCGATCCGCTATGGGTTCGCCGCTACGCGGACGAGGGGTACCACGAGATCGACCCCCGCCTGCACGACGCCACGCGCTCATGGCTGCCGCGTGCGTGGACGCTCGCCGAGCTGCAGTGCCAGGCGCTGGCGGCAGCGCAGTCGTCGCCGCTGCGGCGCTTCGTCGCCGACCTCGCCGGCACGGGCATGCGTGGCGGCGTCGTGCTCGTGCTGCCCGGCGAGAGCGGTGGCGCGAGGCATGTCGTCAGCCTGCTGGCGCGCGAGCCCAGCCGGCGCCTGGTCGACGGCGACCTGGTCGGCGAGGTGCTCGCGCTCGGCATGTGCCTGCACGAGTACTTCACGCGCCACGGCGTGGCGACCAAGGCGTCCGAGGCCGTCGCGTCGCTCACGCCGGTGCAGCGCGAGATCCTCGGCCACGTGGCCCGCGGCGAGAGCGACAAGCGCATTGCGCATCACCTGCGCATCTCCTCTCATGCGGTGGACTACCACATGCGCCAGCTCCGCCACCGCTTCGCCGTGCACAACCGGGTGCAGCTCGCGCAGGCCTCGCGCGGCATCGCGAGCTGAAGCCGTGCAGGCCGCCAGCGCCTTCGCGGCGGGCGCCGCCCGTGCGCTCGTCGTGTCACATGTCGATACGTCCACACGTATCGACGCTGCACCCTGCCACCGCGATAATCCGGCTCCTTGCCGCGCGGGGCGACCTTCAGCCGGGCCACGCGGGCGCTTCAACACAGCAGCAGGCGGGCCCATGCACGACGAGGCAGGCAATCGGCAAGCGGCCATCCAGGCGCCGCGCGAGCAGGCGCCGGGCGAGCTCACCCAGTTGCTGCAGCGCTGGTCGCAGGGCGACGAGGCGGCCTTCGACCGCATGGTGCCGATGGTCTACGACGAGCTGCGCCGCATGGCGCAGCGCCACCTGCGCCACGAGCGGGGCGGGCATACCCTGCAGGGCACCAGCCTCGTCCACGAGGTGTACCTGCGCGTCGCCGAAGGCGGCCCGGTGCAGTGGCAGTCGCGCGCGAAGTTCTTCGGCTGGGTGTCCACGCTGATGCGCCACATCCTCATCGACCACGCGCGCTCGCGCCAGGCCGCCAAGCGCGGCGGCGGGGCCGAGATGGTGAGCCTGGATGCCTTGCGCGAAAGCGGCAGCGCTGCGGTCGAACCACTTTCTTCGGTGCACGAATCCGCCCAGGTGCCCGACCTGGTGGCGATCGACCAGGCCCTGCAGCGCCTGGAGCGGCTCGACCCGCAACAGGGCCGGGTCGTGGAGTTGCGGTTCTTCTGCGGCCTCAGCGTCGCCGAGACGGCGGAAGCGCTCGGCATCTCGCCCGCCACCGTCAAGCGCGAATGGATGACGGCGCGCGCCTGGCTGCTGCGCGAGCTCGGCCGGCTGGAGGCGCCGGCATGACGATGACGGACGGTGCGGCCTGGCAGCGCGTGAAGGCGCTGCTGGTGGAGACGCTGGAGCTGGAGGAGTCCGCGCGTGCGGCCTTCCTGGAGAGCGCCTGTGCGGGCGACGCGGCCCTGCGCGGGGAGCTCGATTCGCTGCTGCTGGCCGCCCACGGCGACCAGCTCGATCCCTTGCCGCCCTCGCTCGCCCTGGAGGCCGTGCAGGCGCGCACCGGCCGCGCCTGGATCGGGCGCCGGCTCGGGCCCTGGCGCGTGCTCTCGCTGATCGCCAGCGGCGGCATGGGCGAGGTCTACCGCGCCGAGCGCGTCGACGGCCAGTTCGAGCAGCAGGTCGCGGTCAAGGCGATGCACCAGGGCAACAACCCGGTTGGCCTGCTCGCGCGCTTCAAGGCCGAACGCCAGATCCTCGCGAGCCTGGACCATCCCAACCTGGCCAAGGTCCTGGACGGCGGGATCACCGAGGACGGCACGCCCTATTTCGTGATGGAACTGGTGGACGGCGAGCCGATCGACGTCCATTGCGAGCGCCTGCACCTGCCTCTCGAGCGCCGCCTGCAGCTGTTCCGCACGGTCTGCCAGGTCGTGCACTACGCCCACCAGAAGCATGTGGTGCACCGCGACCTCAAGGTCGACAACATCCTGGTGACGCGCGACGGCGTGGTCAAGCTCGTGGACTTCGGCATCGCCAAGCGCCTCGACGCCGGCGCGCCCGACGAGTCGACGCGCACCGCGACGGCGCAGCGCATGATGACCCTCGTCTACTCGAGCCCGGAGCAAGTGCGCGGCCAGGAGATCACGCCGGCCAGCGACGTCTATTCGCTTGGCGTCGTGCTGTACCGCCTGCTCACCCGCGCCACGCCGTACCCTGGCACGACGGCCACCGACGCCTACGACCTCACCCGGGCCATCTGCGACACCGAGCCGCTGCCGCCCAGCCAGGCCGCCACGGTGCAGTTGCAAGGGGCGCGGCGCCGCCTGCGGGGCGACCTCGATGCCGTGGTGATGATGGCGCTGCGCAAGGATCCCGCACATCGATACGCCTCGGCCGAAGCCATGTCCGAGGACCTGTTCCGCCACCTCGAGGGCTTGCCCGTGCAGGCGCGCCGCGGCGCGTGGAGCTACCGGACGGGCCGCTTCGTGCTGCGCCATCGCGCCTTGGTGGGTGGCGTGATGGCGGCCAACCTGGCGCTGGTCGCCGGCATCGCCGCGGCTGGCTACGAGGCCTGGCAGGCGAACCAGCAGCGCACGCGCGCCGAACGCAACTCGGCCAGCGTGCGAAAGCTCGCCGACACGCTGATCTTCGACGTGCACGACGCGATCCGCGACCTGCCCGGCGCCACGCAGGCGCGCAAGCTTGTCATCGAGCGCGGGCTCGATTCGCTGCAGAAGCAGCAGGCCGACTTCGCCGGCGACCCGTCGCTCCTGGTGGAGATCGGTACCGGCTACCGCAAGATCGGCGAGATCCAGGGCCGGGCCAACATGGCCAGCCTGGGCGACCTGACCGCCGCGCGCGCGAGCTACGCGAAGGCGCGCGAGATCCTGCTGCGCGCGAAGCGCCAGCTGCCTGCAGGCGATCCACTCCAGCGCCAGGCGACGCTGGAGCTGGTCCACGTCGACGAATTCGAATCGGCGGCGCTGGTCGCGGCCGGCCGCCTCAAGGAGGCCGCGGCCCTGCTGCAGGTCGCCCGCGAGCGCGCCGCCACGCTGGCGGCCGCCAATCCGCACGATCCGTACAACGACTACCGGCTCGGCCTGCAATACGCCAACCACAGCAGCCTGCTGAGGACGGCCGGCGACCTCGCGGGCTACACCGACGCCTCGAACCGCGCCCTGCAGCTGCTGGCCGCCATGCACGAACGCATGCCCGAGGACAGCGACGTGACGTGGGCGCTGGCCAGCACGCTCAACGAGCGCGGCGTGGCCCTCATGGAGGCCAGCGCCTCGGCCGATGCCGGTCGCCAGGCCGGCGACATCCTCGCGCGCAGCATCGCCCTGTGGGAGCAGCTGCATGCGGCGCAACCCGACAACGCCTTCTTCTGGCGCAACGTCGCCAGCGGGCGCAACAACCTGGGCGAGGCGCTGATCCTGGGCGCGCGGTACGGCGACGCCGCACGCGAATTGCAGCACTCCATCGACATCAGCGAATCGCTGGCCAAGGCCGATCCCGCGGACCTGCAACTGCGGGTCTACCGTTCGGTCGCCGAGATCAACCTGGCCCGCGCGTCGTTGGGGCAGGGCCGGCGCGAGGCCGCGCACGCGCTCGCCAGACAAGCCCTGCAGGCGCTGTCGGCGCTGCCCGAGGCGGCCGTGTCGGATCCCGACGTGCGCGCCTACCACGCGCTGGGCTGGCACACACTGGCCCAGGCCTCGGCCACCGGCACGCCGGCCGCCTGCAGCGCCGAGCGCAGCGCGCTCGACCTGCTGCTGCCATTGCAGAAGACGCCAGGCATTCCGCCCGGTGCCCTGCAGCCCGGGACCGTGCGCGCCGCGCTGGCCCGCTGCTCGCAAGCCTAGGACGCACCGCGCCGGCTCGCCGCGATCGAGCCTGGTCGGCGCGGGACGCGGCGCGGCGCATGGCTTCAGGTCGCGTGCACGCGCACGCGGGGCGCGGGCGACGTCCCGGGCACGCCGGTCGGGGCACCGGGTGACGTCGTCGCGACCGGCCCCGGCGTCAGGAACGGCGACGGGCTGCCGGTCGGCGTCGGGGTGGCCGGCGTCGCCGGCGTCTTGCCGTGGGGCTGCTTGGGCGGCGGGAACATCAGCTGCAGGGCCATCCGCGCCGCCACGCCGGCGCCGAGGATGATGCCGGGCGCCACCTTGTACGAGCGCGGGTCGCGCGCCGGCCCGCGCGAGAGCGCCCCGCGCACGTCGCGCCCGGCTGCCCACGCTGCGCCCGTGCCGAAGGCCAGGTCGAGGCCGGTCTTGAGGTAGCCCTGCGGGTTGTTCGCGGCCAGCGCGTCGGTGAGCGCGAGCGGCAGCGAGCCGCTTGCATAGCCGCTCATCACGAGCGTCTGCGAGACCTTCATCGACACGCGATCCTTCAGCGCGCCCACGCGCGACCAGATGCCGAAGGTGCTGGCATTGTTGATCGCGCTCAGGCCGAGGTTCGCGCCCAGGAAGGCGGCGGTGCTCCAGGTGGTCGGGTTCGACTTGTCGAAGCCGTGCGTGTGGTACCACATCACGCTGTTGGCGTTGTTGACGCCCAGCGTGCCCCACTGCATCAGGCTGTTGGCGACGCCCAGCGGCGTGCCCGGCGACAGCAGCTTCTTCGACGCGCCGTCGAGCACCTGCAGCGCGTCGGCATTGCCGCAGTCCTGGCGCAGCGTCGCGATCGCGTCGGCGATCTGCGCACGATCCTGCGGCTTGACGCCCAGCAGCGCGCCCCTGTTCACCATCATGCGCTGCAGCCAGTCCAGGTGCTTGGCGGGATCGGCGCCGCCGGCCTCGCGGGCATGGAAGTCGATGCGCTGCACGCGGCGGGCGCGCAGCGAGTTGACGGTGCCACGGTAGATGAATGCCACGGGCCCGGTGAGGTTGGGGTCCGCCGTCCACGCGGGATTGAACGACGCGCCGTACGCCGCGGCGGCGGTGGCCGTCGCGGTGGCGGCCGCGCTGCTGTAGATCGCCGCGATCTTGCCCTTGCCCTTGCTCGCGCCGTTCGCGCCAGGCGAGGTCGTCGCGACCGTGTTCGCCGGCGTCGCCACCGGCGGCGTCGCGGTGGACGCGGGTGTCGTCACGGGCGACGGCAGGCTCAGCGTGCCGAGGTCGTCGCCGGCCAAGGGCTGTGCGTCGATCGGACCGCCGTCGCGCAGCGCCTGCGGCGGCGTGCGCGTGACCACGAGCTGGAAGTCGTCGCTCCACGGCGCGCTGCCCATCGCGCCGAGCTTGCGCTGGCCGTCGGCAGCGATGCCCGCGACGCTGCCCGGCTCGCTCTGGCCCAGCCATCGCGGCTTGGTCGATCCCTCGGGCAGGTGCATCCAGCCCTGCAGCCGGGACGAGCCCGCGTCCAGCGTGATCGGGCCGCCCGCGGCCCGCGACGGCCCCGCCTGCACGCGATAGACGTAGACGTCGCCGTCGGCCGAGAGTCGGCCGCTCTTCATTTCGGCCAGCAGCTCGGGCCACTGCGAGCCCTTGACCGTCTGCGCGGTCGGAGGCGTCGCGCCCGCGCCGCCCTGCCGCGCGGGGAACGACAGGGTGTTGCCGTCGAGGAAGAGCGGCCTGTCGACCATGTCGTCCAACGGCAACGAATGGTTCGACAGCTCGTCCTTGTTCTGCAGGCGCCACTGCCTGACGTTTTCCGATGTGCGCTCCACCAGGCGGTCGAAGTTCTCGCGCAGCAGCGGGCCGCGCTCGTTCAGCAACTTGAGGAAGCCGGAGTCGTGATACACGTTGATCGACGCCTCGTAGATCTTGGGCGTGTCGGCCGCCACCGAATCGCTGCCGTAGATGAAGCGGCCGGGGTGCCGGTTCACCAGGGCCGCCCATGGCCGAAGCATCCCGGGGTCGCCGATGTACTTGGACACGACGTCCCACGACAGGTCGATGCTCACGTGCTTGAGGCTGGGGTCGGTCAGCACCTTGGCTTCCAGGTCCTGGATGTGCTCCGGGCCGGGTTGCACCGTGCGCCCCAGGCCGCCGGCGTGCGCCCAGACGAACTGGACGTCGGGGTGGCGCCGGAAGAAGGCCAGCAGGTCATCGACGTTCTGGTAGCCACTGGGCCCGTGCACCAGCAGCCCGTGGTCCTGCGGCGCGCCGATCACGCGCGTCGTGCCGGAGTCGCTGTGCACCACCATCATGCCGCCCATCTCGCCGATCTTGGACGCCAGCCGATCCATCGGCGCGGGGTTGCGCAGGTCGGGCTTGGGGTCGAGGTGGGCCGTGACGCCTTCCTTGACGAATGTCGTCTCGCCCAGGCCCGGGATGTTCAGCCGCGACCCGTCGGGGTCGGCCAGGTTCGCGTAGTTCAGCACCGCGCACAACGATTCCACGTTGTCAGGCGCTGCCGGGTCACCCGCCGTCAAGCCGATGTAGGCGCGCTGCCGCGTGTCGGGATCGAGCTCGGTGAGCACCTGGTCGATCAGGCCGACGTCGCGCTGGGTGCCGCGGTAGCCGATCTGCAGGCCCGGCTCGATGTTGAAGACCAGGCGCTGGGGCGTCTCGACCGGTTCGGCTGGCCACTGGTCACGGAAGTCCAGGCCGGCGCTCTCGAGCTGGGCGCGCGTGTAGGTGCCCTTGGGGATCTTGGGCGCGGCGTCATCCTTGAAGAGGATGTCGCCATCGAGCGTCACCCGGCCGTCGGGGTGCACCGTCATGCTCGTCTCGTACACCTTGCCGTCATCGCGCACGAGGTAGTACGGCTCCGCGGTCTGGGGAACCCGCTGGACCAGCACCTTGCCGCGCGTCAGTTCGAACAGGCGCTTGAGCGGCGGCATGTCGTCGGTCGGGTGTTGCATGTAAGCGCCCGCGTTGTCGCCGCCGTGGTGCGCGTGGATGTCGTTGACCCATTCCGGCACGTACAGGCCGGCGGCATTCTTGATCATCTTGCGGCCGCCCGTGATCGGGGTCGGCGTCACGATGCTGTCGTCGTCCTGCGGGGCCGACAGCGTCGCGGGCGCGTCGGCGCCGTGCCACTCGGCGTACGTGGTTCCGGGCGACGTCGACGGGCTCATGCCGCGCATCACGCCGTCCAGCGCCTGCGCCGCCTTGGCGAGGTCCAGCGTGCGCCCCGCCTCCTTGTAGATCTCGAGCTCGCGCGGCGTCACGTCGGGCATCAGGTCGGGGCCGCCGGCGCGCAGCACCTCGTCGCGCACCACCAGTTGCACGAGGCGCGCCTCGCCCTCGTTGGCCATGCTCCAGGCGCCGGACGCGCGCGCACCGGCCGCGTCGATGCCCAACGGCAGGTCCATGCCCACCCGCGCGTGGCTCAGCTCGTGGGCGAGCACGTCGACCAGGGTCGCCGGATCGCGCGCGTCCTGCAGGCCCACCACCACCGTCGTGCCGTCCGCGCCGTGCTCGGTGAAGCTCGCGCCGCCGCGTTCGCCCTCCGCGCCCACGCGCACCGTCACGCCGTTGCGCGAGGCCGAATCGACGAGTCCCTTCAGCGTCGGCGACTTGTCGACCAGCGCCGCCGCGGCCGGCGACAAGCGGTCGTACAACGCTGCCTGCGTGTCGTGGTGCGCCGAGGCCTGCGCGTTGGAATCGTCGTCGCCGACCGCGTCGTCCTTGGCGGTGCGCGATTCGACCGGCGCGTCTTCGAGGGTCGTGTAGGACCGGGACGCGGTGCGCGGCAGCGAGGCGTCCGCCGCAAGATGCAGGCCGTCGGCCGGATCGCCCAGCGACGGTGACGCGGACGCCACCGGTGCGACGGCCGGCACGTCGGTGGGCGCCGCGTGCACGGGCGCGTCGAGGTTGACGACGGGCGTGTCCGACGGCGAGGCGGCGGGCACCATGCCCGTCGTGTCGTTCGTCGCCAGCGGCCTGGCCGGGTGCGCCGCGTCGACCGTGTCGCCGGTGGTGGTGAACGCAACGTCCTCGACGCCCGGGCGCGCCCCGCGCGCCGGCGCGGCGAGGGTGGTCACGCGCGTGTCGGGCGCCGGATTGGCTACCGCCTGCCGCGACTTGATGCCCTCGGCGATCGGATGCGCCCGCGTGCTCAGGAGATTGAGCAGGAACATGCCGCCTTGCTCCGACTTGTCGCTGGCGCTCATCTGGCTCCAGTTCTGCGCCATGTACTCGCCGCCGTCGGCCATCGCGGCGTAGCCGGTGTACTTCGCCGCCTTGCTCGAGACGTTGACGAACGTGCGCGCGCCGGCGCTCAGCTCGGTCACGGTGCGGCCGGCCGTGCCCGTGGTGCGCAGCGCCAGCGCGCCGGCGCGGCCGGCGGCGCCCAGTTCCGGCACCGCCAGCATGGACGCGCCGATGTTGAGCCAGTCCATGCCGGCCTCTCGGCTGGTCAGCGGGTTGATGTCGAGGCCGTGCTCCGAGCGGTTGACCAGGTCCTGGACGCCGGTGCCCACGCCATAGGTCAGCCCGCCGACGACCAGCGCGCCGGCGATCGGCGTGAGCAGGCCGCCGGAGCCGAACTCGAGCGCGACGCCTCCGGCCACCGCCAGCACGCCGACCACCGTGTCCACGTGGTACTGCCGGCGGAAGTGCTGCCATCCCGTCTCGGTGCGTGCATCGCCGGTATACAGCTGCACGTTGCCGTTCGCGTCGAGCTTGAAGTCGCCGTCCTTGGGCATCGCCAGCGTCACGCCGTCGACCGGCAGGTTGTTGTTCCCGCGGTAGTCGTCGATGCTCGAATACCGCTCACCGTATTCATCGACGAAGTGCTTGTCGCTGCCGTTCTCCACCTTGAACAGCGTCGTCGACTGCAGG
>Ga0070673_100002826_pt1 | contig 10679 bp, 8 predicted proteins | sample KBSM23metaG_FD_65342 | JGI IMG/M metagenome (GOLD analysis project Ga0070673, IMG submission 65342) | Miscanthus rhizosphere microbial communities from Kellogg Biological Station, Michigan, USA - KBS M2-3 metaG | ecosystem: Host-associated > Plants > Roots > Rhizosphere > Soil ...
GCGATCACCCACGTGGACTATTCGGCACGGCTACAGACGGTCGACGGCAAGTGGCACCGGTCGTTCTACGACCTCATCCGGGCCTTCAAGCATTTGACGGGCTGCCCGGTCCTGGTGAACACCAGCTTCAACGTTCGCGGCGAGCCGATCGTGCAGTCGCCGCGCGACAGCTACCTCTGTTTCATGCGCACCGAAATCGACCTCCTCGTGATCGAAAACTTCCTGCTCGTCAAGCGTGACCAACCTGCGCTCGACGGCGATCAAGACTGGCGCGCCCAGTACCAGCTCGATTGAGCAACCCTTCATGATCGAGATTCCGTCTTATCGCTCGCACACGCTCCGGAAGCAGCGCGAATTCGCCGTCGTGTGGGCGGTCCTCTTCCTGCTCCTCGCGCTCGGGTCGGTGTGGCGGGCGCACTGGCACGTCTCTGGCCGCGCGTATGGCTACCTCTCGGTCGCGGGCGCGCTGTTGCTGGTTGCGGCCGCCGTGCCGCAGATCCTTCGGCCGTTCCTGCACGTGTGGCTCATTTTCGGTTCGGTGATGGGGCACGTCGTCACGACGGTTGTGCTCACGCTGCTGTACGTGTTCGTCGTGACCCCGATGGGCTGGATAGCGCGGCTGACGGGGCCGAACCTCCTGGACCAGCGGCCAGCCGCGCCGGGTGGGAGTTACTGGATCCGCAAGGAGAGCCCACCGCCGCGCCATTATCGGCGTCTGTTTGTTCTGGGTGACCGAGCCCCGCGTGCCCGCGGTGGCTGGCCGGTGGTCATCTTGCGAGGCGCCGCGGCGTGGACCCTGATGGTCATCGTCGGACTGTGCTACGCCGAGGTCGCGCTCCGCGTTTACCAGAAGGCTCGCGATGGACGCCCGCTGGCGCAACGACCGGCCGGCGCCCCGATGGCGCAGCCAGACCCGGTCCTCGGCTGGCGCCCTCTGGAGAACATTCGCCTCGCGGGGCTGTCAACGAACAAGGACGGAACCCAGACGCCTTTTCAGGTCTCGTACGACGCGCGGGGGTTTCGAGCTTCGGGGGATCTGTCCTCGGGCCGGCCGCGCGTCCTCGCGGTCGGCGACTCGTTCACGTGGGCGGAAGGCGTCTCGGACGACAAGACATGGTTCGCCACGCTGGGTCGCGCGGCGGAGGTGGAGATGTTTGGCTACGGGGCAGGCGGCTGGGGGACGCTGCAAGAAGCGCTGGCCCTCGAAAGGCACATCGGCGCGGTGCGCCCGAACCTGGTCGTGCTGCAGATGACGTCCAATGACTTCATCGAAAACTCGATCGATCTCGAATGGATCGCTCGCGCCAACAATCACACCCGGCGCCCGTACTGGGTCGACGATCACATCGAGTACCTGCGACCGATTCCCTTCCCCATCCTGCGAGACTTCGCCGAAAACTATTCGAGGGTCGCTTTCTTCTTCCTCTTCAGGCTCGACCGCGCGCGTTTGAACCGCCGGGGGCTCGAAGACGACATCGCGGAGGTTGGTGCTTCGCACCCGGGCTTTGCGCGCTCGGTCGGGATAACGCGCAACCTGCTGCAACGAGTCCAGCGGAGCGCGGGCGACGTCCCCGTCGTCGCGTTCATGGTCGGGGAAGAGCAGCCTCAGTACGCGGCCGCAGCAGCCCTGTGCCAGGAGACAGGAATCCTTTTCTTCGACGGGGTCCCGCGAGCGGTAGATGACGCGGCGAAGAGAGGCCCCTCGGTACAATTGGTGGACGCTCACTGGAGCGAAGCAGGCCACGTCGCGGCGGGCCTCTCCCTCGTCCCCGTGGTGCGTGAGAAATTGCAGGAGCGGCGCTGATCGTTACATCACCGCTGCAGACGACGGATCGGCGGCTACCCGACGAAGGTGATCGCCCACTCGAGGGGCTCGCCCTTCACGACGACCTCGACCGTGTCACCGACCCGACGTCCCAGCACCGCCTTGCCGATGGGGGACGACGGCGTCACGACGGACAGGTAGCCGTCGCCGCCCGGGCCCGTCAGCTCGACACCGGCGCCGGCCGGCGCGAGGAAGAAGGTGCGCCCGTGAGCGCCGTCCTCGACCTCGACGACCGCTCCGAGGGCGATCGGGGCGCGTGACGGCAGCGGTCGGGGCCGAAACGTCTCGAGCAGCGACACCTCGGCGGCGGCGCGATCCGCGCGCTGCTGCTGTCCGCGCGCGAGGCCCGCGTTCTCCATCGAGACGCGGGCGTCCTCGCGTTTCTCGGCGGGCGTCGCGCCGGCGCGTGCTTCCTCTGCGGCGGCCTCGCCTGCCTTGCGCGCGACATGCACCGACTCGCGCAGCCGCTCCACCAGCTGCGCAACCAGGAACTGTTTGTCCATCTTCGGCAACGTAGGCGCGCGCCGGTCCGGCCGCAAGAAAAGTGACGCGGCCGAGGGGCCTCTCGAGGCTGCGGCGGCGCCGGACGGAACACCGTCCTTTGCGATCCGCGCCGCGGCGAGCGCGCGGTACGATGCGCCGATGACGCTGCGGGGCGTGGTCGGCGGCCAGGCGATGTGGGCCCTCGTCAGAGACGCGGACGGCGTTGCCCGCCGACGCGTCCCGGCGCCGACAGTCGAGGCCGCCGACGACGTCGTCGTCGCGGTGCGCGCGGCAGGCGTCTGCCGGACCGACCTGCGGGTGGCGGGCGAGGCGGGGCCGCCGGTGATCCTGGGACACGAAGCCGCGGGCGTGGTGGTTGCCGCGGGCCGTGAGGCGGGCGTGGAGGTCGGGGCGGCGGTCATGGTCGTGCCGATGGGCGCCGGCGGTTGGCTCGGCGTCGAACGCGACGGCGTGTTCGCCGAGCGCGTGCGCGTGCGGGCGGCGGACGTGCGGCGGTTGCCGGCCGGGATGAGCTTCGCGGTCGGCGCGTACGTCGAGCCGGTGGCGGCGGCGATGGGCGCGCTGCGCAGCGTGACCGCGGGCGCGCGCGTACGCATCGGCGGCGCGGGGCGGATCGCGGAGCTGACCGCGCGCGTGGTGACGGCAGCCGGCGCGCGCGTGGTGGCCGACGGCGAGGTGGACGTCGCGATCGAAACGGACGGCGAGACCGCGGCGCTGGTGGCGGCGCTGCGGCGCGAGGGGACGCTGGTGATGAACGGGCGCACCGCGCGCGCGGCCCCGGTCGACCGGGCAGCGCTGGCCGCCAGGGACATCAGCGCGGTGTACGCGCCGCACGGCGATTTCGGCGCGGCGATCGACTGGCTCGCCATGGGGCGCGTCGAGCTGCGCGACCTGATGGCGCCGGCGCGGCCGCTCGCGGCATGGCGCGAGGTGCTCGCCGACGCGCGCTCGTCGGAGGCGCACAAGCAGATGTTCGCGGTTGGCGCGGTGGTCGACTGATGTGCGGGATCGTCGCCGTGTGCGGCGCGCCGCTGGCGGCCGAGCGGCTCCCGGCGGCGGTGGCGGCGCTCGCGCATCGCGGGCCGGACGGGCGCGGTGTGTGGCGCGCGCCGGATGGGCGGGTCGCGCTCGGGCACACGCGGCTCGCGGTGGTGCAGCCGGCGGACGGCGCGCAGCCGGTGACCAGCGAGGACGGCGCGGTCGTCGCCATCGTCAACGGCGAGATCTACGACGCGGCGGCGGTGGGGCGCGCGCTCGAAGCGCGCGGGCACCGGCTGCGTCGCCGCGGCGACGCGGAGCTGCTGGTGCACTTGTACGAGGAGCACGGCGACCGCGTCGTCGAGCAGCTGCGCGGCGAGCTCGCGTTCGTGCTGTGGGACGCGCGCCGGCGGCGGCTGGTGGCGGCCCGCGACCGGTTCGGGGTCAAGCCGCTGTTGTGGGCGGCGCACCAGGGCGGCGTGGTCCTCGCGTCGGAGACGCGCGCGCTGTGGGCGCTGGGCGTGGCGCGGCGGTGGGACGACCAGTCCTTCTTTCACGCGGCGCACACGCAATACCCGTGGCCGGATCGGACGCTGTTCGACGGCGTCCGGCAAGTCGAGCCGGGCGGGATGCTGATCTGGGACGAACCGGCGCAGACGGTCCGGACGCGGCGGTGGGTGGTGGAGCAGCCGGGCGGCGACGTACGGGCGGCGCTCCACGAGGCGGTGCGACTGCGCACCGTGGCCGACGCGCCGGTGGCGGTGCAGCTGTCCGGCGGCGTCGACTCGACGGCGGTCGCGGCGCTGGCGGCGCGCCATCGTCCGGACCTGCGCGCGTTCACGGTGAGCTTCGCGGGCGGCGGCGACTACGACGAGGTCGCGATCGCGCGCGCCAGCGCCGCCGCCATCGGGATCCCGCTCGAGGTGGTGACGCTCGACGGCCCGGCGATCGCCGACATCTGGCCGCGCGCGGTCGCGCACGCCGAGCAGCTCGCGGTGAACGGGCACCTCGCCGGCAAGTGGGCGCTGTCGCGCGCGATGCGCGACGCGGGCTGCAAGGTGGCGCTCACCGGCGAGGGTGCGGACGAGCTGTTCGCCGGCTACCCGCACCTGCGGCGCGACGCGGGCGCGCCCGTGGCGGACGAAGCGTCTCACGCCGCGTCGCGCGGTCTGATGCTGCCCGACGGCGAGGCGTTGCCGACCGACGCTGTGCGCGCGTGCCTCGGTTTCGTCCCCACCTGGCTGGAAGCGAAGGCGACGCTGGGACGGCGGGTCCGGAAACTGCTCGCGCCGGATCTGGTGGCGCGCTTCCGCGGGGAGGATCCGTACCTGGCGCTCGTGGAGCGCGCGCACGTGACCGCCGGACCGGTCGTGCGCCGTAGCGCGCACGCGTGGATGGCGAGCGCGCTCGCGCAGTACATCCTGCGCACGCTCGGCGACGCGATGGAGATGGCCCACGGCATCGAAGGGCGCGTGCCGTTCCTCGATGCCGTGGTGGCGGACGCCGCGCTGGCGATCGCGCCGGAGGCGCTGGTCGCCGGCGAGATCGACAAGCCGGTGCTGCGCGCGGCGGTGCAGGACGTGGTGCCCGCGGCGGTCCTCGCGCGCCCCAAGCACCCGTTCCTCGCGCCGCCGCTGTCGGTGATCGCGCCGGCGCTGGTGCAGGATCTGCTGCGCGCGCACGCACGACGCTCCCCGCTCGTCGACCGGCCGCGGCTGCTCGCGCTGCTCGACGCGCTGCCGGACCTCGCACCGACGGCGCGGCGCGCCTGGGATCCGGCGCTGATGCTGCTCCTGTCGGCGGCGATCGTGGAGGCGGGCCCATCGTGATGATGGACTGGCTGTTCGCGGAGATCGAACGACACGCCGCGCGCGGCGCGCAGGTCGCGATCGAGCCTCAGGACGGACCGCCCGTCACGTACGGCGAGCTGCTCCGCGCGGCGCGCGCGCGCCGGGTCGAGGGCCCGATCGTGCCGCTCGAGGTCGACCGCGGCGTGGACTGGGTGGTGGGGATGCTGGCGGCCTGGCACGCGGGCGCTGCGTTCGCGCCACTCGGTGCGTCGATGCCACCGGTGCGTCGCATGCACGCGCTGCGCGCGCTCGGCGCGGCGACGCCGCCGCTCGCGTACGTGATATTCACCTCGGGCAGCTCCGGCAGACCGAAGGGCGTGATGATCGACGGCCGCGGGCTCCAGGCTCTGGTGCGCGCGCAGGTCGAGGCGTTCGCTCTGGAGCCGGGGAGCCGCGCGTTGTGGCTGCACGCCGGGATCTTCGACGCGTCGATATCGGACGTGTGCACGGCGCTCGCGAGCGGCGCGACGCTGGTGCCCGCACCGGCGGCGCCGTCACGCCTGCTCGCGACGCTCGCGGGCCAGCGGATCACGCACGTCGACCTGCCCACCGCGCTGCTGCCGGCGCTGGATCCGGCGCGCCTGCCGCCGGGCCTGCGCACGGTGGTTCTGGGCGGCGAGGCCTGCCCGGTCGCGGCCGTGCGCGCCCTCGCCGAGAAGGTACGGACGGTCGTGGTGTACGGGCCGACGGAGGCGACGGTGTGCTCGAGCCTCGTCGTGGTGGATCCGGCCCGCTGGTCGGCGCCGCTGATAGGCGATCCGCTGCCCGGGGTGCGCTACGAGCTGATCGACGGTGAGCTGTGGATCGCGGGCGACGGCCTCGCGCGCGGGTACGCCGGGGACGAGGCGGAGACGGCGCGGAGCTTCGTCGTGCGCGACGGCGTGCGGTGGTACCGGACCGGCGATCGCGTCGAGCGGACGCCCGCCGGGCTGGCGTTCCGCGGCCGCGTCGATCGCCAGGTGAAGATCGGCGGCAAGCGGATCGAGCTCGCCGAGATCGAGGCCGTGATCGCGTCGCAGCCGGCGGTGCGCGAGGTGTCCGTGGGGGTCGAGGACGGCCGGCTGGTGGCGCGGGTGGCCGGCGACGTCGATCGCGCGCTGCTCGAGGCGGCGCTGCCCGCGTGGATGATCCCGCGCATCGAGCCGGTCGGCGCCCTGCCCCGCACCGCGACCGGCAAGGTCGCGCACGACGCCGATCCGATCGCGCGGGAGCTGGCGCCGCTGTGGTGCGCGGCGGTCGGCGCACCGTCGGTGCTGGCGGGGGACCGCTTCCGCGCGAGCGGCGGCGATTCCCTGGCGGCGATCGTGCTGGCCGCGCAGGCCGACGCGCGCGCGCTGCCGATCGCCCCGGGGTTTCTCCACACGGATCCCAGCTTCGAGGTGCTGGCGGACCACGTCCGTGCCGCGCCGTTCCGGCGGCGCACGGTGGCAGACGTGGAAGCGGCCGTGGCACAGGTACCGGCAACGGCACCAGCGGCGGCGACGGCCGCGGCCGCGGTGCTGGTGACGGGTGCATCCGGCGCGATCGGGTCGAGGATCGTGGACGAGCTGCGTGCGCGCGGGCGCGAGGTACGATGCCTGCTGCGCGGACGCGGCCGGAAAGCCGACGTCCGTGCGCCCGGCCTCGGACTGTCGCCTGCCGAGCTCGACGGCGTCGGGCTCATCATCCACGCGGCCGCGCTGGTGAACATCGAGCTCGACTGGGACGCGCTCGCGCCGACCAACGTCGCGGGGACGGCGAACGTCGCGGCGCTGGGGATCCCGTGGCACCACGTCTCGACGCTCGCGGTGTTCGTCGGCACCGATCGCGCCACGGGGCGCCACGCCCCGGCGGACGTGCCGCGGGAGGCGAACGTCCACGGCGCTTACGCGGCGACGAAGATCGCCGCCGAGGCGATCGCGCGGCGCTCGGCTCGGTCGATCAGCCGGCTCGGCCTGATCGTCGGCCCGACGCGCGGGCAGCTCGCGATGGTGATGCGCGGGCTCGCGCGCCTCGGCGCGGTGCCGCGTGCACCCGACGCGCTTCGGTTCGATGCCACGCCGCTGGCGCATGCGGCGCGGCGGGTGGTGGACATCGCGCTCCACGAGCGCGGCGTGCACCACGTCGCGAGCGCGCGCGGCGCGCGAATGGCGGACCTCGCCCGCGCCGTGCGCGGCGCAGGCGCGGACGTCGTCGAGCTGGCCCCGGAGGCGTGGGCGGAGCGCGCGCGGGCGCGGTTCACGGATCCCGACGTCGCGATGGCGTACCTGTCGCTCGCGCGCATCCACGCACCGGCGCGCACCCGCCTGCGCGCGTACGACCTGTTCCTCGCGACCGGGGCCGACTTCTGCGACGACGCGCCGGAAGCGGATCTCGTCCAGGCCGCGCGAGAGGCGCTCGCGTGACCCGCGGCCTCGTGCTCGGCAAGTTCCTGCCGCCGCACGCGGGGCACGTGTACCTGATCGAGACCGCACGCCGGCAGTGCGACGACCTGTCAATCGTCGTCGGCACGCTCGCGCGTGAACCGATCGCGGGCGCGCTCCGAGCGCTGTGGATGCGCGCTCTGTTCCCGGACCTGCGCGTCCTCCATCTCACCGATGACAATCCGCAGGAGCCCTCGGAGCACCCGCGGTTCTGGGAGATCTGGCGCGACAGCCTCCTTGCGATCCTGCCGGCGCCGCCCGACGTCGTGTTCACATCCGACGCCTACGGCGCACGGCTCGCCGACGTGCTCGGTGCGCGCTGGGTGCCCATCGATCCGGCGCGCGCGACGGTGCCGGTGAGCGGCACCGCGATCCGTGCTGCCCCGCTCGCTCACTGGCGTTACCTTCCGCACCCGGTGCGGGCGCACTACGCGCGGCGCATCAGCGTGTTCGGCCCCGAATCGACCGGCAAGTCCACGCTCGCCGTCGAGCTCGCCGCGCGCCTGGGCACGGTGTGCGTCCCCGAGTACGCCCGCGCGTACCTCGAAGCGCGCGCCGTCGCGGCGCCCACGCGCGCCGATCTGGACGCGATCGCCGCGGGGCAGGCGGCGGCGGAGGATGCGTTCGTCCCCGACTGCAACGGCACGCTGATCTGCGACACCGATCCGCTGCTCACCGCGGTGTGGTCGGCGACGCTGTTCGGCGAGCCGCTGCCGCTGCCGCCGCGCCGCTACGATCTCACTCTGCTGTGCGACGTCGATCTTCCGTGGGTCGCGGACCCGGTGCGCTACCTGCCGGACGATCGCCGCGGCTTCTTCGATCGCTGCGTCACCGCGCTGCGCGCCGCCGATCGCCGTTACGTCGTGATCCGCGGCGCCAACCGCCTCGACCAGGCGGTGGAGGCGATCGCGTGACCTGGTGGCGCGACCTGTACGACGAGCGCGTCGCGGCGCTGCTGCTCGACGCCGTCGACGACGCCGAATCCGAGGCGACGGCCGACTTCCTCGTCGAGCGTCTGGGCCTGCGCGCGGGCGACCGTGTGTTCGACCAGTGTGCCGGCACGGGCCGGCTGTCAGCGCCGCTGGCGGCGCGCGGGTTCGCGGTCGTCGCCGTCGAGCAGTCCGACGCGTACGTCGCGCGGATCCACGAGCGCGCGCCGGCAGTCGAGGCGCACGCGGGTGACGCATTCGAGTTCGTCGCGCGGCCGCCCTGCGCGGCCGCGTTCAACTGGTGGACCAGCTTCGGCTACCTCGCCGACGACGCGGGCAACCTCCGCATGCTCCGCCGCGCGTTCGAATCGCTCCGGCCGGACGGGAGGTTCGCCCTCGACTTCCTCAATCTCCCTCAGATCCTCCGGGCCTTTCGCGCGCACGAGGTCGCGCACCGCGCCGGCCTCACGCTCACCCGCCACACCGGGCTGGACCTCGCACGCGGGCTGATGCACAAGCGATGGCAGATCGAACCGGGCGGCATCGTCCGCGACACCACGGTGCGCGCGTACCAGCCGCACGAGCTGGTGCGCCTGGCCGAGCAGGCGGGCTTCGCCGACGTCGCGCTCGTCGGGTCGATCCGCGGCGAGCCGCTCGAGCTCGACTCGCCCCGCTGCATCCTGCTCGCGAGGTGCCCATGACCATCGCGTCGCCCGTCGAGTCGCTGCCCGACGACCCGGCCGCCCTGCGCGCCGCGCTGTACACGGGCACCGTGTTCCTGGCGCCCCCCACCGACGCCTCGCTGCGCACCGCCGCCGCCGCGCGCGCCCGCCTCGCCGACGTGCTGGGCGATCCCGATGTGCGCGCCGCGCCCGCGCAGATGACCAACGCCGAGCTGTTCACACGCATCGGCATCCTCCGGCGCGAGCTCTACCTCGATCCCGCGTGGCACGCCGCCGTGCGGGACGTCGTCGCCGCCGCCGGCCTCGACCCGACGCGCGTCGCGTTCGACCCGCTGCGGCTGCGCGTCGTTCTCCACCGCGGCCACGAGCTGCCCGCGGCCGCGCCGGTCTATCACCCGCATCGTGACACCTGGTACGCGCACCCGCAGTGCCTGATCGCGTGGTGGATCCCGCTCGACGACCTCACGCCCGACGAGACGTTCGTGTTCCATCCTGACCTGTTCGCCGCGCCCGTCGACAACAACTCCGAAGTGTTCGACTACGACGACTGGGTCCGCGACGGCTGGGAGCTCAAGATCGGCTGGCAGAAGGCGACCGCGGCCGCGCGCTACCCGCGATCCGCGCCGGGCCTGGATCCTGGCCGCCCGGTCGGGTTCGCCGCCCGGCGCGGCGCGAACCTGATCTTCTCCGGCGCGCAGTTCCACGCCACGCTGCCGCAAGCGACCGGGCGCGCGCGCTTCTCGCTCGACTTCCGCATCGTCGATCTCGACGATCACGCGCGCGGCCTCGGGGCCCCGAACGCCGACAACCGCTCGCGCGGCTCGTCGCTGCGCGACTACGTCCACCCGCGTTGAAAGGTTACGCCCGGTTGCGCAACGTTGAGAGAGTTATACCCGGTTGCGCAACGTTGGGCTGGGGCGCTGGGTGGGAGTCTCCCACCATGCGGCAACGTTCTTCGTAAACGGAATTTGGCCATTGTTTAACACACGGTCGGTCGCGATTTGACGTACGGTCCGGAAAATCATGGTCGCTCGCGGAAATATCGCGCCCCTGCTCGCGGCGCTGCTGCTCGGGTGTAACGAGACCCGGATGGGCGGGATCGGCGAGACCGGCACCGGCGGTGGACGCGGCGGAAACGGCGCCGCCGCCGGCACGAGCGCGACGGGCGGCAACACGAGCACGGGTGGAATTGGCGGAAACAGCAACGCCGGCGCGAGCGGAATTGGCGGAAACGGCAACGGGGGCACGAGCGGAATCGGCGGCGGCGCCGCCGCCGACGGAAACAACGATGCATCGCCACCCAGCGACGCCGCCTGTGTCCCGTTCGAGCAGACGGGCGTGGGCAGCCATCCCGACATCCTCGTGCTCCTCGATGCCTCCGGCTCGATGGACAACGACACCGGCGAGAACAACTGCGACATGGGCTGCGGCGCGAAGTCGAAGTGGGCCCTGACGATCGCCGCGGTCAATCAGGTGGTCTCGGCGACGAGCGCGAGCGTGAGCTGGGG
>Ga0070673_100002828_pt1 | contig 10678 bp, 8 predicted proteins | sample KBSM23metaG_FD_65342 | JGI IMG/M metagenome (GOLD analysis project Ga0070673, IMG submission 65342) | Miscanthus rhizosphere microbial communities from Kellogg Biological Station, Michigan, USA - KBS M2-3 metaG | ecosystem: Host-associated > Plants > Roots > Rhizosphere > Soil ...
CCGGCCTGGCAGCCGGCGGACGAAGCGGGCCAGGGGCAGACGCCGGTGATGCCGGTCCATCAGGAGCCGCACCACCGGCAGGTGTTCCAGTACGGTCCGCTGCGGATCATCGATCTGCAGATTCCCCCCGGCGACATGTCGTGGTTTCACACGCACGAGTGGCCGGTCTTCTACTTGACGGTCGCCGACTCGCAGACGCGGACGCAGATCCTCGGTGAGGAATGGGGCGCACGCGGGCGCGGGACCGGTCCGGCTGCGGCCCGCGGCGGCGGGCAAACCCCGCCGCCCGCCGGCGGACCGCCCGTCCGTGCCGGAGGGCCGCCGCGCTTCCGCCCGCGCCTGATGAGCGACGTCAGCTACGCCGAACGAGCGGTGACCCACCGGATTCACAACAACGGCACGGGACTCTACCGCGCTATCGGCGTCATCAACGAAACCGGCGGCGGCGACGAGGCCATCACCGAGGAGGCGGCCGGGTTCGCAGGCAAAGCCGAATCGGCGAACCGGTGGTTCCGCGTGCATCGCGTGGCGCTGGCGCCGGGCGAGAAGACACCGGAGCATCAGCACAAGGCGCCGGTCGTCGTGCTCCAAGACAGTGCCGGCAAAGGCACGGCGTCTGGTCCGATGTCGTTCGAGCTCAACGAGCCGGGGCAGTGGGCGTTCTTCGATACGGGAGCCCGTCACCAGATTGCCAACAACGGCAGCGAACGCCTTGAAGTGATCGAAGTCGAGATTCGCCGCAAGTAGACCCATCCGTATCTCATGACTCTTGCGACTGATACCGCAGCAGACCGTCGCGCGCAATGGTACGCCGTCGGCGCCAGCTTTTTCGGCTGGACCTTCGACGCGTTCGACTTCTTCGTCCTCACGTTCATGCTGACGGACGTTGCGAAGGCGTTCGGCGAGACACGCCCCACGCTCACGTGGACGCTGACCGCCACGCTGGCGATGCGTCCGGTCGGAGCGCTGGTGTTCGGCATCATGGCCGATCGGGTCGGCCGACGGCTGTCCATGACCGTCAACATCGTCTTCTACGCGGTCATGTCGGCACTGTCGGGGCTCGCGCCCTCTTTCGGCTGGTTTCTCGTCCTGCGGGCCCTGTTCGGGATCGGCATGGGCGGTCAGTGGGGCATCGGGGCCTCGCTCGTGCTCGAGACGGTGCCGGCGCGCTGGCGGGGTGTGCTCTCCGGGCTGCTGCACCAGGGCTATTCGCTCGGCAACCTGCTCGCCGCGCTGGCCTTCCTGCTGCTGTATCCCACGCTGCTGCGCATCGACGCGGTGAACGCGTGGCGCTACATGTTCTTCCTGGGCGGCCTTCCCGCACTGATGTCGGTTGTCGTCCTGACCAAGGTCAAGGAGTCGGAGGTCTGGCAGGAGCATCGAACCGACTGGCAGACCTACGTCCGGTCGATGCCGGCCGTCTGGAAGCGATTCGTCTATCTCGTCGTGCTGCTGACCGCGATGGGATTCATCTCGCACGGCACGCAGGATCTGTATCCCACGTTCCTGCAGCAGCAGCGGCAGTTCACATCCAGTCAGGTCGCTATGACGACGATGCTCTCGATGGTCGGCGCGATCATCGGAGGCCTGGTGATTGGGCGCGCGTCGGACTGGTTCGGCCGCCGTCGCGCGATGATCGGCGGCGCGATCGGCGCGCTGGTCGTCATCCCGTTGTGGGTGCTGGCGCCGACCTCGGCGATGATCGTGCTCGGTGGTTTTCTGATGCAGTTCTTCGTGCAGGGCGCATGGGGAGTCATACCGGCACACATGAACGAGCTGTCACCCGCGCACATGCGCGGGTTCTTCCCGGGATTCGCCTATCAGCTCGGCATGCTGTGCGCCGGCGTCGTCCCGCCGCTCGAGGCGCTGATTGGCGAGCACTTTTCGTACGCCACGTCGATGGGCGCGTTTGCCGCCGTCTCACTGATCATCGGATGCTTCGTGATCGGCTTTGGCCCCGAGGCACACGGCGTCAGCTTCCGGAAGCAGACCCAGGCCCCCCATTTGGTGGAGACACCCATATGACACGTGCATTCGCTCTGACCCTCGTCGGCGTGCTTGCGCTCGTCGGCGCGTCGTTGGCGCAAACTGGGAGCGGCCGCTTACAGATTGCCTGGATTGATGTCGAGGGAGGCGCTGCCACGCTCTTCGTCGCGCCGAATCGACAGTCGCTGCTGTTCGATACCGGTTTTCCCGGCAACGACGACCGCGACGCCAAGCGCATCGCCGCCGCAGCGAAAGCGATGGGCCTGACGCGGATCGACCACGTCGTCATCAGTCATTGGCACGGCGATCATGTCGGTGGACTGCCGGCGCTCGCGAAACTGCTTCCGCTCGGCTCGTTCTACGACCACGGGGACGGCGTCGAGCCATCCGACCGTCCGTTGTACGAGGGCTACAAGGCGATCGCGGGGACGAATCGGCACATCGTCAAACCTGGCGAGACGATCACGCTCGGCGACGTGCGCGTACGCGTGCTGGTTGCCGAGGGCCCCGTCATCGCCGCTGCCGTCAACGGCGGCACGACCAACCCGTTGTGCACCAACGCCGTCCGGCAGGAACCGGCCGCACCGGAGAACATCCGGATGGTCGGGTTGGCGATCAACTACGGTCCATTCAAGATGGCGACTCTGGGGGACGCGGACTGGTCGCGCGAGTTGGAGCTGGCATGCCCGGTGAACAAGCTCGGGCACGTCAACCTGTACACGATCAATCGGCATGGAAGCCTCGACAACTCTGGCGCCCCCGCGCTCCTGGCCGCCATTCAGCCGCAGGTCGTCGTGGTGAACAACGGACCGCGCAAGGGTCTGGGGCAGAAAGTCGAGGTCAAGTACGTCACTCGGCCGGGCGAGGCACCAGCCCCGTACGAGCTGAACTCGTATCTCCGGCTCGCCAGGCTGCCCGGCATCGAGGGCATCTGGCAAGGGCACCGGTCACTGCTCGACGCAGCCGCCGATCACAACACCGCCCCTGACATGATTGCCAACCTGGAGGAGGGCGCCGCGGACCAGGGGTACGCGATCACCGCAGCCGTCTCGGCCGACGGTACCTTCACAGTGACGAACTCGCGAAACGGTTACGCCAAAACCTACCGAGCGCGCTGAGCCGCTCGCGATGCGTCGCGTGCGTGTGATTACGCCAGGGCTCGACGGATCAGGCCCAGCCCTATCATCGCAACGCCCAGGAGAGACGCCGTAAAACCGCCGTCCGGCACCGTGTATGAGCGCGCGCTCTTATCGAAGCCTGTTTGCGCCCATCCGCCCAGATTGTTGCTGATGTTCCACACGCCGCCGATGCGGGACCCGCGATAACCCAATCATCGACAGTTCCATAGGTGGCGCCCGTCGTCGCTGGACTCTCAAAACTGCTGTTGGCGATGGCGATCGAGGTCGCCCGCGCCGGCAGCGCGGTCGCGAGAATGTGCCAGCAGGTGGTCAACACGTTCGTGGCTTGTAAGCCTTTTCGAAACGCGCAGTGCAGTCGCTGAGGATTCCCTCAGCCGCCTAGCTTGAACGTCTGCCCCACGAACACCGAGAAGCGATGCCCGCCACTGACGCCGTCGTCGCTCCACGTATACCCATAGGAGACTCCGCCTCGGAGGCCGCCGTCCTTGTCCTGGACAAGATACACAGGGAAGTCGAGCGATTTGTCACCTGATTTCCAGTCGTAGCGCCAGATCGTCGAGAGCCCGGCATGAGACCCGGCGAAACGTCGGACTTCGCCTTCGATGATTCCTCGCGTCTTCTCCGTGGGCGGGCCCACGACCTTGGTGGGACAGGCTATTGCGGTCGGCGTCGTCTGAACCGTACACACGGCTTGTGATTTGGCGTCTGCGTAGGCATGTTCGCCACGTACACCCACGGAAAAGTAGACGTTTGAGGGCAACAGCACGCCGCCGACGGCGGATACCGAGTGGCTCCATTCGCGCGTCTTCTGATCGGTGAAGGTCGTCCGGTCTACGAACTCGAAGGAGTCTGGACCGACATCGCCTTTGAACGTCAGAAACCAGCTTGCGCGGCGATATGGACGCAACGTTGTGGCGAACCATTTCGGATCCAACGCGGCGAGCGTGCCGTAGTCACAGCCGCGCTCGCTGATTCCGGTGGCTTTCTCCTCTTCAATCTCCGATGGAGTTCGCGGCGTGGCCGCGAGTAGACGCTTACACTCGGACTCGAGAGCGAGGTAGACCTTGCTGGCCTCGTCCTCCGACGGTAGTCGGTGGAAGCCGAAATGCGCCTGAAATCCCAGTCGCGTCTTTCCGGTGAAACCATCGAGCTGAAGCAGGGTCGAGGGTCCTTGCTCGGCCAACGGGGTCGAGGCGGAAAACACGAGGTCCACGAGCGTGTTCGGCCGCACGGTGTAGTTGATGAACGCGCGTTTGTCCTTGTCGCCGGCGAGAATGCCGGCTTCGCTCAAAGGCGTTCCCGACACGGTCGTTGGATACACGGCCGTGCCCTGACGTCGTTCTTCGACAACGATGGCGCGTTTGCCCCCCTCGGGCTCGGACTGAGCCGATGCGCCGTTGAAGACGCCGCCGAAGAGAGTGAGCGCGAGGACGAAGCTGACGCTACGCGAATGTGAATTCACCAACGCGACCTCCATCTCCTGTGTCGTTGAGCGCACCCTTACGCTGGAGCGGCTGCTTACCGGTTCGTTGAATGGAAAGCGTCCATGCGGATTTCGGCTTGCCGGCGCGAATGTTGAGCGAATAGCCGTAGGTGGCCGGATTCAGGTCGAATTCCCCTTTCCACTTCCCCTCAGCATCGCGCTTCAACTTCACCCATTCGCCCTTCGTCGGGCTCATCGGGTTGAAGAGAAAGAGCGTGGCCTCTGTTCCGGTGGTGCTGACGCTAAAGGCAATTGTTTCCTTCATCTGACCTCCTGTGTTCTTACTGCGCCCTGCCTCGCTGCAGCAGTGACCTCACGCTTGCGTCGTCGGCCTTGCCCGGTTGGGGCGGTGGCGGCTGAACCGCGTCGGCGGACGGATTGGCCAGGCCGGCCAGTTGTCGCGCGAACGCCTTGAGTTCCACCGAGGGGATGGTGGACAGCTTGTTCAACGACGTCGTCAGGCTGCTCACCCTCATCGCGACGAAGGCGGCGTTCTTTTCGGCTGTGTACTTCGAGATGTCCGCGATCGCCTGCTGATAACTATCGATAAAGGTCTGCCATTCAGCCTGGATGTTCTCGTTGCTGATGTTGCCCAACTTCTTGGCGTCGAAGCCCGTGACTTTCGCCAGGTTCGGCTTGGCCACGTTGTCCCACTGACCCTGAAACGTCCGCCACCCGATGTCGTCGGGCAGCGTCACGAGGGTTGATGTCCCTGCCAGGCTTTCGTAGGCGACGCGGGCCAGATTTGCAAGGTCGTTTGCCGCCGTGATCTCGTCGACGGCCGAGGACAGACCCTTCAACTGCGCAACGGCGTTGGCCCTCAGCTTCTTGGACTGGTCGTCGAGCGCCTTTTGCACGTCCTCCTTCTTTACCTTCTTTTCAGCCTGATTCCCGAACACCCCCTGCAGCAGCGTGGCGATCGCCTGCCCGCCCGGGATTGCAGCGGTGATGGCCGCGTTGATGGTGTCGCCGATCGCCTTGCCCCTGTCGGCAGCTGACGGTGTGCCCTGAGCGAGCGCGCTCGTCGTAAGAGTCAGCACACACGAGAGTGTTAAGACGCCTGTGCCAGTGCGAAACATAGTCGCTCTCCATCGGCGGCCTGTTGAAAGGCGGCCGCCCAGTCACTCAGGCGAGATCGCCGGGCAAATGGGGACATCACCCCTCCCGTCCCCTTTTGGCGGCCGTTCCCGCCTGTAGGGCTGAGGGCTTATGGGCGACACTGCGACTCTACTGACCGACTGCTGGTCCACTGACGACATCTTCGATTCAACTCACACGACCATCGTTGACGGCGACGTGCATGCGGCGATGGGGCAGCTCCGGCGATCGCTGCACGAGCTTCGATCGCATCTCCAGGCCGATGACTGGAGACTTCTGGGCCGCGAGGCGCGCGAGCACCCACTGCATGAAGTGCTGCTCGAATCGCCATTCACGCGGCGCGCCTACGACAAGCCGCGCGGGTATGCGGGCGACGCGGTGCTGATGGATCTGATCTACGGCATGACAGCGCCTCACGGTCAGCTGTCCGCGCTTGGGGGGATGCTCTACGGGTACGAGTTCGACTCCCCATGTTTTCAGAGCGTTCGCGCCCGCAGGGCCATACTGGCCCGCGAAATCGACCAGGTCGCGGCCTTGGCTCCGGGCGGTCGAGTGCTGTCAGTTGCGAGCGGCCATCTTCGTGAAATCGAATGGAGCCGTGCCGCCCGTGCCGGAGCCGTCGAAATCACCGCGCTCGATCAAGATCGAGAGAGTCTCGAGTGCGTCGGCCGGGACTACAAGCGATATCGTGTCGGCACCCGCGCGGCCAGCATCGGCGATCTCCTTCGACGATCCGTAGACCTGCCTCGGTTCGATCTCGTCTACGCCGCCGGTCTCTACGACTACCTTGAACGGGAACTGGCCCGGACGCTGACGACCGCACTGTTCCAGCTGCTCGCGCCAGGCGGTCGCCTCTTGATCGCGAATTTCACCCCAACGACCTACGACGCTGCCTTCATGGAAACGTTCATGGACTGGCACCTCGTCTATCGAACGGCCGACGAAGTCAGGGCGCTCGCGTCAGGCGTTCCCCGCACGGCCGTTGCGGCCCTCGAGCAGTTCTGCGACGAGAACCAGCACGTGACCTACATGCGCCTGGTGAAGCGATGAGCGCGGGCATCGAGCAGATCGGGGCGCCACCGAAAGCCTGGAAACTGCGGTCGTTGGCGTCGCCGCAACTGCAGCGCACCTCGACACGACTGGGACTGACGTTTGCCGCCGCCGACTACCTGCTGTTCTATGCCGGTGCGGCGGTATTCCTGTTGTCGCCGTGGTGGATCGCCAAAGTCGCCGGCGTCGGAGTCGCCGGCATGGCGGTGGCGATGCTGTTTGCGCTCGCACACGATGCGGCGCATGGCAGCCTCGCCAGCTCACCGGCGATGAACCGGCTGCTGGCCACGGTCTGCTTCTTCCCATCCTGGTATCCGTTCACTCCGTGGATCCGCGGGCACAACCACCTCCACCACGGATGGACGAACGTGGCCGAATGCGATTACTCGTGGCGCCCGGTCTCGCCGGCCGACTATCGCGCGATGCCGGCCTGGCGTCGCGCGGTCGAGCGCACCTACCGATCCTGGTGGGGATTGTGGCTGCACTCCATCGTGGAGATCTGGTGGAAGCACATGGCCGTGCCTCGGGAAAGCGATCGCCGGTACCTGAACGCGGCACAGCTGGCCGCAGATCGAGCGCTGGTCGCCGGCGTCGTTACCGTACACGTAACAGTGTGCTGGTGGCTGGCCCCGGCGTGGTCGACCTGGGCCGGCGGTCCCGCCCTGCCGTCACTCGCGATCGTAGGAGGCGTGGTCATCGTGCCGTGGTGGATCTTCCACGTGATGTTTTCCGTCGTCACGTTTCTCCATCACACGCACCCACAGGTGCGATGGGTGCGCTCCAGGAAGGAGTCGAGCTTCTTTGCCGGCCAGGTTGGCGCCACGGTGCATGTCGAGTTGCCCGGATGGGTCGAGCTGTTACTGCACAACATCACGGTGCACGGCGCACACCACGTCGACCCGCGGATCCCGTTCCGTCACCTGCCGCCCGCGCAACGTCTGATTGAGTCCGAGTTCCCGAGCCACGTGATCGTGACGCGCTGGTCGCTGCGCTCGTTCATCGACGTGACCCGGTCGTGTCAGCTCTACGATTACGACGCGCACGAGTGGCGGCGGTTTGGATGCAGCGACGGGGTGGGCCGCGTATTTCGACTCGGGCTCTCGAGGTCCTCGTAGAACAACCAGGCCCGCGGCGTCCTCGAGAGGGCGACGAGCAGTCCGTCGCGTCTGGACCGAAGTCGAAGTCTGGCCCTAAGATAAGAGCCGGCTCAAGCATGGCGACGATCGGGGAACTGTCGATTCTCCTGGCCGCGGCGGCGGCCGGTGATCGCGCGAGCGAGTCGCGGCTGTTCAACGTCGTCTACGCCGAATTGAAGCGCATGGCTGCGGCGCAGCTGCGTCACGAGCGCCGCGATCACACGCTTCAGCCGTCCGCGCTCGTCCACGAAGCCTATATCCGCCTGCTCGGCAACTCGCCGGTCCAGTGGGCGAACCGCGCGCACTTCTTTGCGACCGCCGCGGGCACGATGCGGCGGGTCTTGATCGATCACGCCCGTGCCCGCCGGGCGCGCAAGCGGGACGGCGCGCTGAAGCGCGTCGAGCTCGACGACGAGGCAGACGCGGTAGCCGTCCACGATGTGGAGGGTCTGCTGCTGATTGATAGCGCCCTCGACAAGCTGGCCGAGTGGGAGCCGCGTCAGGCGCGGGTCGTCGAACTGCGGTTTTTCGGTGGGCTGAGCGTCGAGGAAGCGGCCGACGTACTGCAAGTGTCGTCGAAGACGGTGAAGCGCGACTGGACCATGGCCCGCGCGTGGCTGAAGACGCAGCTCGACGCGCAACCCGATGTCCGCTGAGCGCTGGCGCCAGCTCCGAGTCCTCTATGAGCAGGTCCTCGACGCGCCGGCGTCGGACCGGGCGGGCGTGCTCGCCGCAGTGAAGCTCACTCACCCCGACCTGCATCAGCAGCTGGTCGACCTGATCGACGCAGACGGCACGCCTGATTCGCTGCTCGACGCACCAGCCGAACGACTGCTGGCGCTCGATCTGTCGCCGGGTCACGTGTTGTGCGGGCGGTTCACCATCGAGCGCCACATCGGCCGCGGCGGGATGGGCGACGTGTGGGCGGCGCACGACACGCTGAGGGATGCCCGTGTTGCGCTGAAGACGATTCGGCCGGCGCTCGCCCACGACGAACGGCTGTGGGCCCGCTTCAAGCGCGAGATTCAGCTGGCGACCCGGGTCGCCCATCCGAACGTCTGCCGCGTGCATGAACTGTTCGAGGATCGCAGCAGCGACCCTCCGCAGCTCTTTTTCACGATGGAGATGTTGGACGGCGAAACGCTCGCCGCGCGGATCGAGCGCAGCGGATCGCTGCCGACGCCGGAGGCGTTGCGCATCGTCCGCGACGTCTGCTCTGGACTCGAAGCGGCGCACGCGGCGGGCGTCATTCACCGCGATCTCAAGCCCGACAACATCATGCTGGTGTCCCGCGGCGAGGGTATTCGCGCCGTGATTACCGACTTTGGGCTGGCACGCCCGGATTCGGCCGCCATTCTTGGCGACGGCGCGGGGTCCCTGGCGGGTGCGCTGGTGGGCACGCCGGCATACATGGCGCCCGAACAGGTGCGCGGTGTAGCCGTCACTCCAGCGACCGACATCTACGCCGTCGGTCTGCTGCTGTTCGAGATGCTGCGCGGTGAGCCGCCGTTTCGCGGCACGAGCACGCTCGACTCCTGGATGCGACGCGCGCACGAGGGCGCCGAGCCGCTGGCCGGTGTCGTGCCGGGCGTCACGGCCGCTATCGACGGCGTGCTGGAGCGGTGCCTGCAGTACGCGCCTGAAAGGCGATTCCAAACGGCACGCGAGCTGCTCGCAGCCATCGAGCGACGGCCGCCCCCGGGGCGTTGGACGCTGGCCGCGGTGGCGGTGGTCGTCTTGATGGTCGCCGCCGCTATGGTGTGGGCCTATCGGCCGATGACGCTGCCGCGCGAGGCGCAGCAGTGGTACGACGAGGCGCAGCAGGCGGTCGCCGAGGGCGCCGCCGATCGCGCGCGGAATGCCATTCGCCGCGTGCTCGACGCCGCGCCGGGATTCCCACCGGCCCACGCGCTGCAGGCCGAGACTCACCTGGAACTGGATATGCCGGCCGACGCCGTCGAAGACATGGCGCGTGCCAGTCAGCTCGTGGCCGATGGCGCCCGATTGAGTCGTGCCGATCGGCTCTATGTGACCGGCATCCACGCGCTGGCATTGAGAACCTGTGAACCCGCGATCGAGGCGCTGCGTCAGCGCATGCAGATCTCGCACGACGCACGTGCCTATTGGATGGTGACCGCGGCCAGGGCAATGGAGCGGTGCAACCGACCTGACGACGCCCTGGCGACGTTGCGCGAGGCCGCCGGCCTCGACGCGCGAAACGCGGCGATTCCGCTGCGCACGGCACGGCCGGCCGCGCGGCGGCGGCAGTACGCACAGGCATTCGAGGCCTTGAACGCGGCGGACGTGCTCTTTCGCGACCGCAACAACGTCGAAGGGCGAAGCGAAGTGTTGATTCGGCGAGGCGAGCTGCTCGGCGAGCAGAATCGGCTCGATGAGGCCGATGCGGCGCTGGCCGAGGCCTCCGCGCTCGCGTCTACCATGAGCGATGCGCTTCGCCAGCAAGCGCGCATCAAGATCCAGCAGGCTATTGTGGCGCGCAAGCGCGCCGACATGGCGAAAGCCGCCAGGTTGGCGGCCGAGGCTCGTGCGGATGCGCAGCGAGGCGGCCTGGAGCCCCTGGTGGTGGAGGCCATGTTTGCCGCGGGCAACATCAACCTGGTGCAGCGCCGGTTCGATGCCGCTGAACGCGACCTGCAGGACGCGCTGGCCAACGCGCAGCGTCAGCGAAACGACGAGTCGATCGCGGGCGCGCATCTCCGTCTGGCGAGCCTCTTCGCCGTTACCGCACATGTGCCGCAGGCCGAGCAGGCATTGTCGGAGTCCCG
>Ga0070673_100002837_pt1 | contig 10666 bp, 8 predicted proteins | sample KBSM23metaG_FD_65342 | JGI IMG/M metagenome (GOLD analysis project Ga0070673, IMG submission 65342) | Miscanthus rhizosphere microbial communities from Kellogg Biological Station, Michigan, USA - KBS M2-3 metaG | ecosystem: Host-associated > Plants > Roots > Rhizosphere > Soil ...
TAGCCGAGCTCGACGGTGTCGACGTTCGGGTCCGCCGCGATCAGCTTGAGATCGAACGTGCGCGCCATCCGCAGCAGCTCCTTGCCGATGCGGCCGGCTCCGATCACGCCGAGCGTGCGGCCGGTGAGACCGAGCCCCATGTTGTCCATGCGCTCGTTCCAGCGGCCGGTGCGCGTGAGCTTGTCCTTCAGCATCAGCTTGCCGGCGAGCGCGAGGATGAACGTGAGGGCGATCGTCGCGACGGGGCGGGGCATCGGGCTCGGCGTGTTCGTCACGACGATGCCGGCTTCGGTCATGGCGGCGACGTCGACGGAGTCGTAGCCCACGCCATGGCGCGCGACCACGCGCAGCCGGCAGTCGGGCCGCGCGACCGCCGCGGCCGGCACGCGCGCGATGTTGACGTAGACGGCGTCGTACTGGGCGGCGTGCTCGGGCGTGAGATGCGGCACCACGTCGGGCAGGTAGTCCCACTCGACGTGGGCCGCGCCGTCGAGGACGGACAGCGCCTTGCGGCCGAACGCCGGCTCGCCGCGGCTGTCGAGGATGTCGCGGGTGAGACCCACGCGAAAGCGTTGTGTCATCGTCAGGCTCCCTGGCGCAGCACGCCGAGTCCGTGCTGCAGCCCGTTCTGCAGCATCAGCTGGTCGAGGCCGTAGGCGAACAGCCGGAAGCCGCGGTTCGCGTAGCGGCGCGCCCACGCTTCGTCGGTGGCGATGAACGCCGCCGCCTTGCCGTGGGCGTCGCACGCCGCGATGATCCGCGTCACCGCGGCCTCGAACCGCGGGTCGTCGAACGCGCCCGGGATGCCGAGGAAATTCGTGAGGTCGAAGTGGCCGAGCCACAGCGCATCCACGCCGTCCACGGCGGCGATCGCTTCCACGTTGGCGAGGCCCTCGGCGGTCTCGATCTGCGGAATCACCATCGTGCGCGCGTGCAGCGCGGCAATCTTGTCGCGCACGTTGCCGCTGCCGTAATCGTCGTGGGCGAAGCCGAAGGCCGCGCCGCGGCGTCCCGCGGGCGGGTACCGCGTGCAGGCGACGATGCTCGCGGCTTCTTCCGCGGAGCCCACCATCGGCACCATGACCCCCATCGCGCCCACGTCGAGCGCGCGCGCGATGAAGTGATATTCGCCGCGCGGCACGCGCACCATCGGGACGATGCCGAGGCCGCGGCACAGCGCGAACTGCGTCTTCAGCGTCTCGAAGCCGAGGCCGGTGTGCTCCATGTCGTACAGGACGAAATCGGCGCCGGCGTTCCTGCAGATCTGCGGCAGCCCGGGCGAGAAGAACTCGAAGACCATGGCGCCGAACGAGCGCTTGCCCGCGGCGAGCGCGGTCTTGACGGGATTGTCCCTGAGCGGAGGTGTCATCGTGGTGGCGCGGCCAGTGGTTAGCGGTGGAACGAAGGCCGCGACTGTACCGCGCATAATTCCGCCGGGCAACGAACGCGGACATGAGCGACCTCTTCACCCCCGACGTCAAGGCCGGCGCGCCGCTCGCGGAGCGGCTGCGCCCGCGGACGATCGCCGACGTCGTCGGCCAGCGTCACCTGCTGGCGCCGGGCAAGCCGCTCGCGGTCGCCTTCGCCGCCGGCCAGCCGCATTCGATGATCCTGTGGGGCCCGCCGGGCGTGGGCAAGACGACGCTCGCGCGCCTCATGGCCGATGCGTTCAAGGCGGAGTTCCTCGCGATCTCCGCCGTGCTGGCGGGGGTCAAGGACATCCGTGAAGCGGTGGCGCACGCCGAGTCCGTGCGGGCGCAGTACGGCCGCGCGACGATCCTGTTCGTCGACGAGGTCCATCGCTTCAACAAGGCGCAGCAGGACGCCTTTCTCCCATTCGTCGAGCAGGGGCTGCTGACCTTCATCGGCGCCACCACCGAGAATCCGTCGTTCGAGGTCAACGGCGCGCTGCTGTCGCGCGCGGCCGTGTACGTGCTGGAGCCGCTGTCGGCCGAGGACCTCGGCGTGCTCCTCGATCGCGCGGCGGCGCTGGCGCTGCCGGGGATGACCATCGACGCGCCGGCGCGCGACGCCGTCGTCGCATACGCCGACGGCGACGGCCGCCGCCTCGTCAACATCGTCGAGCAGCTCGCCGTGGCCGCGCGCACTGCCGCCCGCACCGCGGTGGACCTCGCGTTCGTCGAATCGACGATTGCCCGCTCGATGCGGCGCTTCGACAAGGGCGGCGACGCGTTCTACGACCAGATCTCCGCGCTGCACAAGTCGGTGCGCGGCTCCGACCCGGACGCGTCGCTGTACTGGATGTGCCGGATGCTCGACGGCGGTGCCGATCCGCTCTATGTGGGACGGCGGCTGATCCGGATGGCGACCGAGGACATCGGCCTCGCCGATCCCCGCGCGCTGTCGCTCGCGATCGACGCCGTCGCCACGTACGAGCGGCTCGGCTCCCCCGAGGGCGAGCTCGCGCTCGCGCAATGCGTGATCTACCTCGCGTGCGCGGCGAAGAGCAACGCCGTCTACACCGCGTACAACGCCGCGCGCGCGTTCATCCGCGAGGACGGCTCGCGTCCGGTGCCGCTGCGGCTGCGCAACGCGCCGACGAAGCTGATGAAGGGGCTGGGCTACGGCAAGGGCTACCGCTATGCCCACGACGAGGCGGATGCGTACGCCGCGGGCGAGCATTACCTCCCGGACGACATGACGCCGACGACGTTCTACGAGCCCACGGAGCGCGGCCTCGAAGCGCGCATCCGCGAAAAGCTGCAGTCGCTGCGGGAGAAAGACGCGAAGTCGGGCTGAAGCCTGTCCTGCAAGCCTCTGATAAGATGGCCGAATGCTCGACATCAATCTCTTTCGCAACGATTTGCCGCGCGTAGTCGCCGGTCTCGCGCAGCGCGGCGTCACGCTCGACGTCGCGCGCTTCGAATCGCTCGAGGCGGAGCGCAAGCGGATCCAGACGCGCACGCAGGATCTCCAGTCGCAGAGGAACGCGCTGTCGAAGGCGATCGGCGCCGCCAAGGGACGGGGCGAAGACGCCGCCGCGCCGCTCGCCGAAGTGGCCGGCATCGGCGACGAGATCACGCGGCTCGAAGCCTCGCTCGCCAGCGTGCAGGCGGAGCTCCGCGCCTTCCTGCTCGACCTGCCGAACCTCACGCACGCGTCGACGCCCGTCGGCAAGTCCGGCGACGACAACGTGGAGGTTCGCCGCTGGGGCACGCCGCGGACCTTCGACTTCCCCGTGCGCGATCACGTCGACCTCGGCGAGGGCCTCGGCCTGCTCGATTTCGCCACCGCGGCGAAGCTCTCGGGCGCGCGCTTCTCGTTCCTGCGCGGCGACCTGGCGCGGCTCCATCGCGCGCTCGCGCAGTTCATGCTCGACGTTCACACGCGCGAGCACGGCTATACGGAGTGCTACACGCCGTACGTCGTCAACGCGGAAACGCTGGTCGGCACCACGCAGCTGCCGAAGTTCGAGGCGGACATGTTCGCCGTCAAGAAGGGCGGCGCCGAAGGCGGCGGCGAGAGCCTCTACCTGATCTCGACTTCCGAGATCACGCTCACCAACAGCGTCCGCGACGAGATCCTGCCGGCGGCCTCGCTGCCGCTGAAACTCACCGCCCACACGCCGTGCTTCCGCTCCGAGGCCGGCAGCTACGGCAAGGACACGCGGGGGATGATCCGCCAGCACCAGTTCGACAAGGTCGAGCTCGTGCATGTGGTCGCGCCCGACGCGTCGTACGACGCGCTGGAAACGCTCACGGGGCACGCCGAGGTCATCCTGCAGCGGCTCGAGCTGCCGTATCGCGTGATGGCGCTTTGCACCGGCGACATCGGCTTCGCCGCGGCCAAGACGTACGACCTCGAAGTGTGGCTGCCGGGGCAGGGCGCGTACCGGGAGATCTCGTCGTGCTCGAACTGCGAGGCGTTCCAGGCGCGGCGGATGCAGGCGCGGTTTCGCAACGCCCAGGGCAAGCCCGAGCTCGTGCACACGCTGAACGGCTCGGGACTCGCGGTGGGCCGCACGCTCGTCGCCATCCTCGAGAATTTCCAGCAGGCCGACGGCTCGGTATCCGTGCCGGCCGCGCTGCGGCCCTACATGGGCGGCGTCGAGCGGCTGGCGCGCGCCGCCGGCTGAACGCGGGCTAGCGCATGTTGCCGGTGTGGCCGAGCGAGTAGCGGCCGGGTTGCGGCCACACGGTGAGGCCGTGCGGCTCGGTGCCCACCTTGATCTTGGTGACGGCGCCTGACGTCGTGTCGAACACGTAGACGACGTTGTCGTAGCGGCCGGAGAGCCACAGCTGCTTGCCGTCGGCGCTGACGTTGCCCATGTCGGGACTGCCGCCGCCCGGCACCGGCCAGTTCGCCTCGATCTTCTGCGTGGCGAAATCGACCACCGACACGCTGCCCTTGCCGCTCGGCGGGCCGTGGATCCTGTTCGAGCCGCGATTCGCGACGTAGAGCTTGCGCCCGTCCCGGCTGGGGTACAGCCCGTGCGTGCCCTTGCCGGTGGCGATGAAGCCGGTCTCCTTGAACGCGTTGCCGTCGATGACGAAGATGCCGTCCGCCATCATGTCGGCGACGAAGTACGTGCGGCCGTCCGGCGAGATGCGGATGTCCTGCGGCATGCCGCCCTTCGACAGCTTGAGATAGCCGACGACCTTGCGCTCGACCAGGTCGATCTTGGCGAGGCTCCCCTGGAACTCGCACGTGAAGATGGCGAAGCGGCCGTCGATCGAGAAATCGGCGTGGTTGATGCCGCCGCAGTTCGGCGTGGGCAGCGAGTACTGCAGCTGCATCGTCTGCGGATCGCGGAAGTCGAGCCGCTTCAGCGCCTCGGCGACGACGATCGCCGACTTGCCGTCGGGGGAGAAATACATGTTGTACGGATCGTCCACGGGCACCGGCTTGCCCGGCTTGCCGGTCTTCGGGTCGATCGGCGTGAGGCTGCCGTCGGTGCGGCCTTCGGCGTTGTTGGCGACCCACAGCGTGCGCAGGTCCCAACCCGGCACGACGTGCTGCGGATTGATCCCGACCTTGAACTTGTCGACGACCTTGAGCGTGGCCGGGTCGATAACGTAGACGTCGTTCGACTTGACGTTGGGCACGTACACGCGGGCAAGGTCGCCGGCAGCCGCGGCCGCCACCTTGCCCGCCCCGGCCTCGCTGTAGAGGTTGGCGGCGTTGACGACCGGCGGCATGCCCGGCACGGTGCTCACGGCCGGGGCCGGGGCCTGGGCCAGGACGACCGAGGCAGGCAGCAGCGAGGACGCGATCGCCACCGCGGCGAGCGCGGCGGCAGCGAAGGAACCAATCGGGGAACGGGTCACGGGGTCGGCGCTCGATGGAAGGAAGAGGGGGCGCGTCGCGGGAAATCAGCGGCGCGCGCGGGCGGCGCGTATCGCGGCCACCGTGTCCGCGACGATAGCATCCGCGCCCAGTTGTCCGAGCTCCGCGCTTGACCTGCGCGGGTCGCCTGCCACGCCTTGCGCGACCGTGGGCGGCGGCGTGTCGCGCACACGGTCGCTGCGCACGAGCTGCGGCGCGAGCGCCATCGTCAGCGACGTGTCGGCGAGGCCCGCGTGCGTGCCGATTTCGGCCGCGCTGAAGCCGCGTCCCGCGAGCGTGGCGGCGAAACCGGCGTCGGCGGCGCGGTAGTAGGCCGCCGCCGCGAGCACGCGCACGGACGTTGCACCCCACTCGCGATCCAGGCGCGCGGCGACGGCGGCCAGGCTCTTCTGATAGCCGCCGTGATCGCCCAGCAGCACGATCGTACGGAAGCCGTGATGGCGCAGGCTGCGCGCTGCCCCTTCGAGCACCGCCTCGAACGCGGGCTCGGGCACGCTGATCGTTCCGGGGAAGCGCATGTGCGCCGCCGGCGGCTCGACGCGGCCTTCGGGCACGTACGCGAGCACCGGCGCGACCAGCGCGTCGCCCAGCGCCCGCGCGATGCGCTCGGACAAAACCAGCACGCGCGCGTTGTGCTTGCCGAGCGCCACGTACGGGCCGCTCTGCTCGGTGCCGCCGATCGGCACGATCACCGTCGTCGTGCCCGCGGCGATGCGCGCCGCCACCTCGGGCGACGTGAGCGCATCGAGCAGCACGCTGTCCGGCGCGCCCGCCGCCCCCGCAAGCGCCGGCGCGCCCAAGGCGAGCGCAAGCAGGAAAACCAGCGCCCGACGAGCCTTCATTTCGGCGTCACCGGCTCGTTCTCCGACAGCGTGAGCCGCGGCTGGCGCGGCGCTTCGGCGCGAAGCAGGATGTCGTAGTAGGCGCGCACGCGGTCGACGAACGCCACCGGCATGCCACCGCGCGCATAGCCATACTTGGCGTCGGCGTAATACTCCGGCTGCGCCAGGAGCGGCAGCGTCTTGCGGACGTCGCTCCATCGATCCGGATTGAGCTTCAGCTTCTGCGCCAGCACGCGGGCGTCCTCCAGGTGGGCAATGCCGATGTTGAACGCGGCGAGCGCCAGCCACGTGCGATCGGGCTCGGCGATGCGGGCCGGCAGCTTGGCCTTGAGATCGCGAAGGTAGCGGCCCGCCGCGCGGATCGAGTTGCGCGCGTCCAAGCGATCGGGCACGCCGAGCGTCCTGGCGGTCTCCTCCGTCAGCTGCATGAGGCCCCGCACGCCCGTCTCCGACGTCGCGTACGGATCCCATTGCGATTCCTGGTACGCCACTGCCGCCAGCAGCCGCCATTCGGTGCCGGTGCTGGCCTGCGCGTCCTCGAACGCGTGACGATACTGCGGCAGCATCGACTTGATCCGGTCGCGGAATATCTCGCCGTCGATGCGCTCGACGCGCCGGACCGGCTCGAAATAGCGCTCGGCGTAGCGCGCGAGCGAGCCGTCGGCGCGCAGGCGCGCGAGGAACACGTCGAGGGCGTCGCGCAGCGCCTTCTGGCCCGGCGCCACGGCCCATGCGAGGAGGCGCCGCGGTCCCGCCGGAAACGCGACGTCGTAGTCGAGATAGATGTTGTGCGCGACCGCGGCGTCGTTCGACGGCACGACCGCGTAGTCGATCGAGCCCTCGGCCACCTGCGCGATCAGCGCTTCGGAGGAGGGAACGTCCACCGCCTGCCAGCGGATGTCAGGATGCGCGATGCGGGCGTTCGCGAGCTGCCCCTCGATGCCGGTCCCCTGCGCGTACGCGACGGTGGTGCCGTCGAGGTCGTCGAGCGTCCTCGGACGGTAGCCGTCGCGGTTGTAGATCACGACGGGCTCCACGGCATGCGTGCCGCTCGACCACGCGAGCTGCGGGACGGCGTCGCCGGCGTCGCCGGCGCTGCCGTCGTCGCGCGCCGGCGCCCCCTGGAAGAGCCCGCCCGCGCCCAGATGCGCCTTGCCGGCGGCGACGTCCGCCAGCAGCGTGGCGGCGCTTTCGACGATGATCACGCGCAAGGGCAGGTTCTGTTCGCGCGCGAAGCGCGTGAGGAGGTCGTGGTCGAAGCCCGACGGCAGGCCCTCGGGCCCCGGGAACCACGCGGCGGGGCCCGGCCGCACGGCGACGACGAGCTCGTTCATTTCCTGCGGGGTGGGCTGGATCTTGGGTCCGCAGCCCGCGAACAGCAGGAGCGCGGCGGCGAGCGTGACGGCGCTTCGCAACGCACGGCGGGCCCCCCCGGCGGTCGCGACATCGCCCATGGAGCGAATTATAGCGGCGCGATGCGTCGCCGGCCGGGCACGGGGCGCGGGGGCGGCTATAATGGCGAAGTACCACGGCGGGTCGCCCCGCATTGCAAGGTCGTGAACCTGGTCAGGTCCGGAAGGAAGCAGCCAAAGCGACTCCCTGCAAGTGCCGGGGGAACGGCTCGCCACCCCCCTTTTTCCGCTGCCCGGACGCCCGCAACAAGCCCTTCGCGATGAGTTACCAGGTCCTGGCGCGCAAGTGGCGTCCGCGCAAATTCGCGGAGCTGTCCGGACAGTCCCACGTCGTGACGGCGCTGTCCAATGCGCTGACGCGCGGGCGCCTGCATCACGCCTATCTGCTCACGGGCACGCGCGGCGTCGGCAAGACGACGATCGCGCGGATCCTCGCCAAGAGCCTCAACTGCGTCACCGGCGTCACCGCCACGCCCTGCGGCGTCTGCGCGGCGTGCACGGAGATCGACGCCGGCCGCTTCGTCGACCTGCTCGAGCTCGACGCCGCGTCGAACACCGGCATCGACAACATGCGCGAGATCCTCGACAACGCGCGCTACGCGCCCACGGCCGGCCGCTACAAGGTCTACCTGATCGACGAAGTGCACATGCTGTCGAAGGCGGCCTTCAACTCGATGCTGAAGACGCTCGAGGAGCCCCCCGATCACGTCAAGTTCGTCCTCGCGACCACCGACCCCCAGAAGATCCCGGTGACGGTGCTGTCGCGGTGCCTGCAGTTCAACCTGAAGCCATTGCCGCCCGCGACGATCGAGGCGCGGCTCGCCTTCATCCTGGGCGAGGAGGGCATCGCGAGCGATGCCGCCGGGCTGGCGCTGATCGCCCGGGCGGCGCAGGGCAGCCTGCGCGACGCGCTGTCGCTGCTGGACCAGGCCATCGCCTTCGGCGGCGGTGAGGTCCGCGAGGCGGTCGTGCGGCCGATGCTCGGCGCGGTCGACCGCGATCATGTCTACCGGATCGTCGACGCGCTGCTCGCGCGCGACGGCGCCGCGCTGCTCGCGCAGGCGGACGCGCTGGCGGAGCGCGGGCTGGCGTTCGGCGCGGCGCTCGAGGAGCTCGCGTCGCTCTTCCACCGGATCGCCGTCGCGCAGGTGGTGCCGGCCGCCGTCTCCGACTTCGACGATGCCGCCGCCGTCGAGCGCTACAGCGGCGCGATGTCCGCGGAGATGGTCCAGCTCGCCTATCAGATATGTGCGCAGGGCCGCGCCGATCTCGCCCTCGCGCCGGATGAAGCCACCGGCTTTGCGATGACGCTGCTCCGTCTCCTCGCGTTCGAGCCGGAATCCGCGGCGCACGCCACGCCGGCACCGGTCGCGCCGGTGTCCGCCCGCCCGGTCGCCGCATCCGCCGCGCCGCGCCCGACGTCGCCCCCCATGCTGGCAGCGGTGCCCGAGCGGGCGCCGCGTCCGGACAGCGGAGACGCCGCGGTGGGCAACGTCACGGGCCTGCGCGCCGCCGCCCCCCGGCCGGCGGCCGAGCCGCCGGCGGCCACCGGTGGCGCCGCCGTCGCGCTGCCCACGGAGCCCGGCCAATGGCCGGCCACCGTGGCGGCGATGAACCTCACCGGCATGGCGGCGCAACTGGCCGCGCAGACCGAATGGGTATCGCTGCGCGGCAATGCGCTGACGCTCGCATTGCCCGTATCGCATCGCCACCTGGCGGACAAGGTCTACGCAGACAAGCTCAAGGCGGCGCTGGAGCAGGCCACCGGACGCAAGCTGCTGCTCGCGTTCGAGGTGGGCGACAGCACGGCAGGCTCGCTCGCCGCGCAGAAGAAAAAGGCGATGGCGGAGGCACAGGCCAACGGCGAGCAGGCGTTCCGCGAGGAGCCGTTCGTCCAGGCGCTCATCAGCCGCTTCGACGCGCGCCTCAAGCCCGAGACGATCAAGCCGCTGCCCGGCGGCGACGGCACTGTCGGCTGACTCTGCACGATTTTTGGACGGTGTAGGCTACATTCGGGTCGAACCGCGCCTGGGCGGGGTTCCCTGTTGTCGGCCCGCGGTCGAACGCGGGCCGCTCCTTTTGCGGTCGTGGCCATGAGGTAAAGTCCAATCTGGCCGCGCGTTGCACGCGCGGTGAACGCACACGGGAATATGCCATGATGAAGAATCAGCTCGCCGGCCTGATGAAGCAGGCGCAGCAGATGCAGGACAACCTGAAACGCGCGCAGGAAGAGCTCGCGCGCATCGAGGTCGAAGGCCAGGCGGGCGCCGGCCTCGTCAAGGTCGTGATGACCTGCCGCCACGACGTGAAGCGCGTGGCCATCGACCCGTCGCTGCTGTCCGAGGACAAGGACATGCTGGAGGACCTCGTCGCGGCGGCGTTCAACGACGCCGTGCGCCGGGTCGAGTCGACGACCCAGGAGAAGATGGGCGGCCTGACGGCGGGCATGCCGATGCCGCCGGGCTTCAAGCTGCCGTTCGGTTGACCGTCCACCCGGCACGCCATGGCTGACCCGCGCCCGTCCGCCGCGGCGGAGCCGCTGTCGAGCGTCGACGAGCTGGCCCGCGCGCTGCGCTGCCTGCCGGGCGTCGGCCCCAAGGCGGCGCAGCGGATGGCGCTGCATCTGCTGCAGCACGATCGCGAAGGCGCGGTGCGGCTGGCGCATGCGCTCGAGCACGCGTCGCACGCCGTGCGGCACTGCGAGCGCTGCAACACGTTCACCGAGGAGACGATCTGCGCGTTGTGCCGCTCGGGCAAGCGCGACGCCGGCGAGCTGTGCGTCGTGGAGACCCCCGCCGACCTGCTGATGGTCGAGCAGACGCAGGCGTATCGCGGACTCTACTTCGTGCTGATGGGCCGGCTGTCCCCGCTCGACGGCATCGGCCCCAAGGAAATCCGCCTCGACCGCCTGCTGAAGCGCGCTACCGACGGCGTGGTGCGCGAGGTGATCCTTGCCACCAATTTCACCAACGAGGGCGAGGCTACGGCGCACTACATTGGCGAGATGCTGCGCGCCCGCGGTCTCGCCGTGAGCCGCCTGGCGCGCGGCGTGCCCGTCGGCGGCGAGCTCGAGTACGTCGACGCGGGCACGCTCGCGCAAGCGCT
>Ga0070673_100002838_pt1 | contig 10664 bp, 10 predicted proteins | sample KBSM23metaG_FD_65342 | JGI IMG/M metagenome (GOLD analysis project Ga0070673, IMG submission 65342) | Miscanthus rhizosphere microbial communities from Kellogg Biological Station, Michigan, USA - KBS M2-3 metaG | ecosystem: Host-associated > Plants > Roots > Rhizosphere > Soil ...
TTCCCGCTGATGGAAGAGCCGTGACAGCAGGGTCGGCGCGGTGACTTTCGGGTTCCAGCCCAGGCGCAGCAGGTTGACGGCCATGTCGCGGCGGCCGAAGGACAGCGCCTCGTTGCAGCTCCACATGTAGATGTCGATGTGGCGCCCCTGCACCGCCGGACCCGTGTCCATGATGGTGTAGATGCCGTTGTATTTCTCACCCAGCTTGTAGACCTGGATGACCGACCCGACCGGCAGGAGGTCGGGGTCCGCCGCCGCGATGCCGGTGCGGACGTTCACGCCCGACGCGGTTGTCGTCCCCTTGCAGTAGGCGGTGGCGTAGAAATTGAGGTTCGTGCCCCTGACCGGCAGGATCTCGGAGTCCGCTTCCAGCGCCGAGACCGGATCCGCGATGTAGCGGAAGTCCATGATGCGGGTCTCGTACGTCAGCACGAGCGCGACCGCGACCGTGGTCGTTGCCGTCAGTTTCTTCCCGAGCGATCGAGAGATCGAGATGAACATGTTTCGGCGGCGCCCACGGACGGGCTCGGGCGCTCCAAGAACTATATGGGGTCTCGAGCCTTCAGTCAAAAGCCCAAATGCAAAAAGACGTTTTTGTAACCTATTGATTCTACTTGGGTTGCTGGCTGTGCTCGAGGTGGCGGCGGTGCGCGATGATCGCCGCGAGGGCCACGCGATAGGCAATCACGGCCAGAATTACAGATCCGAGGGTGGACCCGAGGGCGAAGGACCAGAGAAGCGGGGTCAGCGATCGGGCCAGGTGGCGGAAGTCGGCCCATGACGCGTCGGCGAACGCCGACGAGAGGTCCTGCGCCAGTCCCGGCGGGATCTGGACCCGCAGGATCGCGGCACCAATCATCGTCGTCAGGGTGTAATAGGCCGGCAGGATCCACGGCAGGTTCGAGTAGATCCCCAGCAGCACCGCGACCCGATTCAGGTTCAGGGTGAACGCGAACACCAGGCCGAGCACGGTGTGCAGGCCGAGCAGCGGCGAGAAGCCGAAAAGCACCCCCAGCGCGTACGCCGCCGCGGTGCGCTGCGGCGTGTCGTGCGTATGAAGGAGCTGGTCCAGCCAGCGCCGGATGCGCGGGGTCGTGTGCATCCAGGTCAAAAATGGACGAATCCGTCCGGCAGCGGTTCCCGCATTCCGTCGCGCAGCAGGAACCCCCCCGGCTCGCGGGTGATTTCGCCGATGCGGGTGATCGGCACGCCGCGGGACTGGCGCACCACCGTGGCGAGCCGCCCGCGGAAGCGGCGCGGCACCGTGAACAGCAGCTCGTAGTCATCGCCGCCCGACACCGCGGACCGGATCGGGTCGACGCCGTCGCGGACGAAGAAGTCGAGCGCGGCGGCAGGAATCGGCAGCGCGGCGGCGTCGATCCGCGCACCGGTGCCGGAGGCCTCCGCAATCTGCCGGACGCCGTCGGCGAGCCCGTCACTCAGGTCCATGCAGGCCGTCGCCGCGCGGTTGCGGCCGAGCAGCGCGCCGACGCGCACTCGCGGTTCCGGACGCCGATGCCGCGCGGCGCACGCCGCCATCGCCCCCTCGTCCGTCGCCTCGGAACCACGGGCTCGCGCGGCGCGGAGCCAGGACAGCCCGGCCGACGCCGCGCCGATCGCGCCGGTGACGTAGATGTCGTCGCCGGGGCGCGCGCCGCCCCGCGTCAGCACGTGGCGGGGCCGGGCGAATCCCGCCACCGTCACGTCCACCATCAGCGGACCGGGCGAACGCGTGATGTTGCCGCCGGCCAGCGTGACCCGCGCGTCCTGTTCGCCGGCGAGCGCGAGGAAGCCGTCCAGCAGCGAGTCGATCTCGTGCGCCTCGACCGTCACCGGCAGCGCCAGCGAGAGCAGCGCGAGCCGCGGCGTCCCGCCCATCGCCGCGATGTCCGACAGGTTGACCGCGAGCGCCTTCCAGCCGATGTCGGCGGGGGAGCTGAACCGCCGATCGAAGTGGACGTCCTCGACGAGGGCGTCGGTGGTGAGGATCTCGAGGGCGCCGCGCTCCGGCTGCACGACCGCGGCGTCGTCGCCGATGCCGACGGTGAGCCATGCGGGAGCGGCGGGAACGCGGGCTCGGATGTGCGCGATGAGATCGCGCTCACCTGGCGAATTCAACAGCCCGGGTTTCACGGATGACGGTGACTTTGATCTGGCCGGGATACTCCAGCTCGTTCTCGATCCGCTTGGCGATGTCCTTCGACAGCCACACGGTTTCCTCGTCCGACACACGGTCGCTCTCGACGACGATGCGGATCTCGCGGCCGGCCTGGAGGGCGAACGCCTTCGAGACCCCCTGGAACGAGTCGGCGATGCTCTCGAGCTTCTCCAGCCGCTTGACGTAGGACTCGAGGATGTCGCGGCGCGCGCCGGGGCGTGCCGCGGAAATGGCGTCGGCGGCCTGGACGATCATCGCCTCGAGCGACGGCCAGTCGATGTCCATGTGGTGCGCCGCGACCGCCTGCAGCACCGGCTCGCTCTCGCCGTGCTTGCGCAGGAACTCGAGGCCGAGCTCGAGGTGCGTCCCCTGCAGGTCGCGATCGATCGCCTTGCCGATGTCGTGCAGGAACGCGGCGCGCGCGGCGACGTGGCCGTTGAGGCCGATCTCCTTGGCCATGATGCCGGCGAGGAACGCCACTTCGAGCGAATGATTCAGGACGTTCTGGCCGTAGCTGGTGCGGAACTTCAGCCGCCCCATCAGCCGCAGCACCTCGGGGTGCAGATCGTAGAGGCCGAGCTCGAAGGCCGCGGCCTCGCCGTCCTTGCGGACGGTTTCCTCCATCTCCACCTTGACCTTCTCCACCACCTCCTCGATGCGGGCGGGGTGGATCCGGCCGTCGGCGATCAGCCGCGCGATCGCCTGCCGCGCGACTTCGCGGCGGAAGGGATCGAACGACGACAGGATGATCGCGCCGGGGGTGTCGTCGACGATGAGCTCGACGCCGGTCGCCTGCTCGAGGGCGCGGATGTTCCGCCCTTCGCGGCCGATGATGCGCCCCTTCATGTCGTCGCTGGGCAGGTCGACCACCGAGACGGTGGTCTCGATGGCGTGCTCGGCGGCGCTGCGCTGGATGGCGTCGGTGATGATCTGCCGCGCGCGCTCCGCCGCGGTCTCGCGCGCCTCGGTCTCGAGCCGCTTGACCAGGTTGGCGGCGTCGCGCCGGGCGTCGGTCTCGATCTGCTTCAGGAGCAGGTCGCGCGCTTCTTCGGCGGTGAGGCTGGCGATGCGCTGCAGCTCGCGATGGCGGTCGGCGAGCATCTGCTCGGCGCGCGCCGCCGCCGTCTCGGCGCGGAGCCGGAGATCGCTCAGCGCCGCGTCGCGGGCGCGCAGCTCGCGCTCGAGCTTCTCGGTGTTGGCGATGCGGTCGGCGAGCGCCCGGGTGCGGTCGGCGAGCCCCTGCTCGAGGCCGACGATCTGCTGCTGCCGATCGCGGGCCTGCCGATCGGCGTCGGCGAGGAGCGTGTGCGCCTTCTCGCGCGCCTCGAGCTGGGCTTCCTTCTTGAGGGATTCGGCGTCGCGCTGCGCCTGCTCGCGCATCTGCCGGACGTGCTCATCGGCGCGGCCGATGGTGTCGGCCGCGATGCGCTTGCGGCTGGTCCACCACCAGACGATCGCGGCAATCGAGGCAATATCCGCGACCGCCGAGATAACCAGGACAAGGTACACGGCTATGGGGCTCATCGTACCTTCTATCTGCCAACGGCCACGATCGCCGGATTGTCGTGGGAGAAAAAGGCCCCGCTTTGCCGTGTGGGGAGGTCGTTTGAACCTGGACAAACCAGGTGGAACCGCCGTACTCACCGCACGTCAGGCTTCCTCTTGCAGAGGCATGCACACGGCGCGGCGCCGCGATTCGCTTTGATGGAACATTGGCTCAAACCGAGCCTCCGAAACCATCACGAGCAAAGCAGGGAGCTCGAAAACTCCTGGAGGGATCTTAGTGTGAACCGGCTGCCCGGGCAAGAGGTTCCGCGTCGAGCGCCAGGTCGAGGAGCCGTTCCAGCTCGCGCGCCCGTTCGCTGACGCCGGCCCGCTGCGCGGCCCCTTCGTCGCGCGCCCGGAAGCACTCGTCGGCGATGTTGAGCGCGGCGAGCACCGCGATCTTCAGCGTGTCGCCGGCCGGGGACTCCCGCGCCGCCAGCTGCATTTTCTGCTCGACGTAGGTCGCGAGCTCCGCCACGTATGCGGCGTCGAGTTGGCTGCGGATCGGGTAGCGCAGCCCGTTGATCTCGACCGTGACGAGCCGCCCGTCGTCGTGCGACATCATCTTCAGGGCTTACAGGTTCAGGGCCTCGATCTGCCGCAGCATGTCTTCGACACGGCCGCGGATCTGTTCCCGTTCTCCCCGCATCGCCGTCAGCTCGGCGGAGGTCCCTTCGGAATCGGCAATCCGCGTGCGCGCGGCGTCGAGCTCGGCGCGCAGGCGGGCGTTTTCTTCGTTCGCGCGCGCGTTGTCGGCGCGCGTGCGATCGAGCACGGTGACCAGCTGCTTGAGCTTCTGCTCGAGGCGGTCGATCGCGTCGATGTCGAGAGTGGGAGTGGCGACTGCGGTCTTTGCCATCGTGTTCCTCGGCGGGTCTGAGGATCCGCCCTACCTGCGCTCAGCGCCGTGCGCGCTCGCCAGCGCGCTGACAATCTTGTCCATCGCCTCGTCCACTTCCGCGTCGGTCAGCGTCCGTTCCGGCGAGCGGAACGTGAGACGCAGCGAGAGGCTGATGCGTCCTTCCGGCACCCCCTTGCCGCGATAGCGATCGAACTCGACGATCCGCGCGAGCGTGGACGGGGCCGACGACCGGATAGTGCCACGAACGGCAGCAGCAGGCAAGGCACTATCGACGAGCACCGACAGATCGCGGACGACCGACGGATAGCGCGGCAGCGACTCGGCGCGCATCTCGTCGGCGCTCTTGAGCGAGGCCAGCGCATCCAGATCCAGCTCGAACGCCCACACCGCGTCGCCCGGCGGCAATCCGCGCGCCTCGAGAATGCGTGGCGCGATCTGCCCGATCAGCCCGAACCGCCGGCTGATGCCCGGGCGCACGTCGAACGACACGGCCGCGGCGCGCCCTTCGACGAAGTACGGCACCGCCACCGGCTCGTACTCCATCGTGACGCCGATCGCGCCGCCGAGCGCGTCGACGACGCCCTTGACGTCGTAGAAGTCGGCCGGGCGCGTGGCGGCGGACCAGTGCGGCGGCGCGCCGGCGCCGGCCCAGACGGCGCCGACGCCGCGCGTCTCGCCCGCCGTGGTGAACCGCGTACCGGTCTCGAACAGCCGCACGTCCGCGTGCTCGCGGCGCCGGTTGTGGGCAGCGGCATCGACCAGTCCCGGCAGCAGCGACGGCCGCATCACGCTGAACAGTTCCGACAGCGGGTTGGCCACCGGCACCAGCACGCCGGCATCGGCGAACAGCGTCGCCGCCTCCGTCTCGATGAACGAGAAGGTCACCGCCTCGGAGAGCCCGCACCCGGTCAACAGCTGACGGACCAGGCGGTCGCGCTGCGCGCGCGAATCGGGCGGCGGCTGCGGCTCGGTCAGCTCGGGGAACGTGGCCGGCAGGCTGACGTAGCCGTCGTGCCGGGCGATCTCTTCAATCAGATCGATCTCACGCTGCACGTCGACCCGGAACGACGGGACGTTGACCTGCCACGACGAAGGATCCAGGATTGAGGATTCACGACCTTCGATCCTCGATCCTCGATCCTCGTTCACGACGAAACCGAGCGGCTGAAGTCGAGCCGGGATCTCCGAATCGGCGACGGCCACCCCGAGCACGTGCTCGATCCGCGACGCGCGCAGCGTCAGCGTCACCGGCGGCGCCGGCGACGGGTAGCGATCGATCATCGGGCCCAGGGGCTGCGCTGCGCCGATCTGCTGCAGCAGCGCCGCCGCGCGCGCGATCGCCACCGGCGCCGCGTTGACGTCGGCGCCGCGCTCGAACCGCGACGACGCCTCCGTCTTGAGTCCCAGCCGTTTGCTCGTGCGGCGGACCGACGCGGGCTTGAAATAGGCGCTCTCGAGCACCATCTGCTTCGTGCCGGGGCCGATCTCCGACGGGGCGCCGCCCATGACGCCGCCGATCGCCTGCGGACGCTCCGCGTCGGCGATCACCAGCATCTCGGGCTCGAGCGCGCGATCGACGCCGTCCAGCGTCCTGAGCGTCTCGCCGGCCCTGGCGCGCCGGATGCGCAGCGCCCGCCCTCCCAGCTTCGCCAGGTCGAACGCGTGCGTCGGCTGGCCCATCTCGAGCATCACGTAGTTGGTCACGTCGACGACGGCGCTGATGCTGCGGACGCCGGCGGCCTCGAGCCGCTCGCGCAGCCATGCCGGCGATGCGCCGGTGGAGCGCACTTCGAACACCTGCGCGCAGTAGCGCGGGCAGAGCTCGGCGTCCTCGATCGTCACGTCGATCGGCTGCGGCTGCCCCGCCGGCGGCATCGTCCGCTCGGGCAGCTGCAGCGGCAGGCTGTAGGCCGCCGACGCTTCCCGCGCGAGCCCGATGACGCTCAGGCAGTCGGGGCGGTTCGCGGTGATCTCGAAGTCGATGACCGCCTCGCGGCCGTGCCCGCCGCGCGATCCGCCCGCCGGCTCGATCGAGGCGACCTCGAATCCGCGCAGCGCCAGCCGCGACGCGACTTCATCGGGCGCCGACGGCACCGGGACGAGCTCCTGCAGCCACGACAACACCAGCTTCATAGCGGGAACTGCTCCAGGAAGCGCAGGTCGTTCTCGTAGAACAGGCGGATGTCCTCGATCCCCCACTTGAGTAGCGCCAGCCGCTCGATGCCGACGCCGAAGGCGAAGCCGGTGTAGCGCTCCGAGTCGTAGCCGACCGCTTCGAACACGGCGGGGTGCACCATGCCGCTGCCGAGCACTTCGATCCAGCCGGTCTGTTTGCACATCCCACATCCGCCTTCGCCCGCCGCTTCGCTCCCGGGCTTCGGCGGGACGAGCCCCTTCGGAGCCCGGCCCGTCCCTCCACAGACCGCGCAGCTGATGTCGAGCTCGCCGCTCGGCTCCGTGTAGGGGAAGAAGCTCGGACGGAACCGCGTGCCGCGATCGGCGCCGAACAATTCGCGCGCGAAGCCGACGAGCGTGCCCTTCAAGTCGGCGAGCGTCACCCCTTCGCCGACGACGAGCCCCTCGACCTGCGTGAACATCGGCGAGTGCGTGAGGTCGAGCCCGTCGCGCCGATACACACGTCCCGGCGCGATCAGCCGGATCGGCGGCTGGTGCGTCTCCATGTAGCGGATCTGCATGCCGGACGTGTGCGTGCGCAGCAGCGTCGCCGGGCGTCCGCCGTCGGCGGCGCGTACCGCCGTCTTCAGGTAGAGCGTGTCCTGCATGTCGCGCGCGGGATGCTCCGCCGGCATGTTGAGCGCTTCGAAGTTGTGGTAGTCGTCCTCGAGTTCGGGGCCCTCGGCGATGAGGAAGCCGAAGCGCAGGAAGATCGCCTCGACGCGCTCGCGCAGCAGCGTGAGCGGATGGCGATGGCCGACGAGCGGCGGCCGCCCGGGCAGCGTCACGTCGATCGCGTCGCCGGCGGGGCGCTTCGCGGTGGCCTGCGCCAGCCGCTCGTTCAGCTGCGTCTCGATGTGCTCTTTGAGCTGGTTGGCATCGCGGCCGAGCGCGGGCCGGCGATCGGCTGGCGCCGACGCGACGTCCTTGAGCAGCGTCGACAGCAGGCCGCCCTTGCGCGCCAGGTAGCGATCCTTCAGCGCGCGCAGGTCCGCCTCGCTGACGGCGGCCGTCGCTTCGCGGTCGAATTGCTGTTTGAGGGAAGCGGTGTCCATGCGGTTCTAGAATTGTTTCATGACAAGAGGCCAGGAGACCGGCTCCTGACCTCCTGCGAAAAAACGCTAGAACGCGCCTATTCCTGCGCGGCGGCCTGGGCCTTCGCCTTCGGCCGGGCGGCCTTGTGCTCGGCGGGCGCGGGCTTCTTGGCCGTGCGCGGCTTTGCGTCCGCGGCCGTCTTCGCCAGCCGGGCGAACGACGCCGGCGACGAGACCGCGAGCTCCGCCAGGCTCTTGCGATCGAGCGTGTTGCCCGCCGCCTTCAGCCCGGCGATCAGCTGGCCGTAGGTGAGCCCGTTCTCGCGTGCCGCCGCGTTGATCCGCATCACCCACAGGCGGCGGAAGTCGCGCTTCTTGTTGCGGCGGCCGACGAACGCGTACTTCAGCGCCGTGTCGACCGACTCCTTGGCAGAGCGATAGAGCTTGCTCTTGGTCTGGTAGAACCCCTTCGCGCGGCTCAGGAGCTTCTTGCGCTTCGCGCGGCGGACGTTTCCTCTTTTTACTCTCGGCATGATCTCAAACCTAGTACGGCAGCATCCGGCGGAGCTTCGCCGTGTCCTGGGGCGACACCATCGTCGTCCCCTTCAGCTTGCGCTTGCGGCTGCGCTCCTTGCTGGTCAGGATGTGCGCCTTGAACGCGTTGCCGCGCTTGAACTTTCCGGTCGCGGTCTTCTTGAAGCGCTTCGCCGCGCCCCGGTGGCTCTTCAGTTTCGGCATGATCCTTCGTATCCTTCGCGTTCCTTCGTATCCTTCGCGTTCCTTCGTATCCTTCGCGTTCCTTCGTATCCTTCTAACTTCCCTCTACGGTCTCGGCCTTCGCCTTCGGCGCCGGCTTCTTTCCCCCTGCCTTCTGCGACAGGATCGTGTGCATCTGGTTGCCTTCCTGGCGCGGCATGTTCTCGGGCACCGCCACGTCCGCCAGGTCGTCGATCAGCCGCTCCAGGATGCGGCGCCCGATCTCCGGGTGCGCCATCTCGCGGCCGCGGAAGAAGATCGTCGCCTTCACCTTGTCTCCGTCCGCGAGGAAGCGCTCGATGTGCTTCTTCTTGAACTGGTAGTCGTGCTCGTCCACCTTCGGACGGAACTTGATTTCCTTGACCTCGATGATCTTCTGGTGCTTCTTCGCGGAGCGTGCGCGCTTCTGCTCCTGGTACTGATAGCGCCCGAAGTCCATGATCCGGCACACCGGCGGGACGGCCGTCGCGGCAATCTCGACCAGGTCGAGCCCTTTCTGTCGCGCGATGGCCAGCGCCTGCGGCGGTGGCATGATGCCGAGCTGTGTTCCGTCCTCGTCGATGACGCGGACTTCCCGGACCCTGATCCGTTCGTTGACTCGCGTGCGATCGTCGCGCCGCGGACTTCTGTCAAAAGCGATAGGAACCTCCTCTTAGCTTGCCGCTGCCAGTCCGGCCACGGGCTCGCCCTTCGATGCCACTTCGGCGAGCGCCTGACGGATGAATTCGTCGATCGCCTGCGACCCCTGGTCGCCGCCGCTGCGGCTGCGCACCGAGATCGTGCCTTCCGCCGCTTCCCGATCGCCCGTTACCAGCATGTAGGGGATCTTCTGAAGCTGCGCTTCGCGGATCTTATAACCAATCTTCTCCTGGCGTTCGTCGAGCTCGACGCGCAGCCCGGCCGCGGCCAGCCGGTCGCGGACCGACGCCGCATACCCGGCGTGGCGGTCGGCAATCGGCAGCACCACCGCCTGCACCGGCGCCAGCCAGAGCGGGAACGCCCCGGCGTAGTGCTCGATCAGGATCGCGATGAACCGCTCGAAGCTGCCGACGATCGCGCGATGGATCACGACCGGGCGGTGTTCCGTATTGTCGGCGCCGACGTACTTCAGGTCGAAGTTCTCCGGCTGCTGGTAATCGAGCTGGATCGTCCCGCACTGCCACTTGCGGCCGAGGGCGTCCGTGATGTCGAAGTCGATCTTCGGGCCGTAGAAGGCGCCGTCCTTCTCGTTCAGCTCGTAGCGCAGCTGGGCGCGCTCGAGCGCCGCCTTGAGCTGCGCCTCGGCGTGGTCCCAGGTCGCGACCTCGCCGAGGAACTGATCGGGGCGGGTCGACAGCTTCGCCGTGTAGGGCAGCCCGAAGTCGCCGTAGATCCCCTGCACGAGCCGGATCAGGCGCTCCACTTCCTCGCCGATCTGGTCCTGCGTGACGAAGCAGTGCGCGTCGTCCTGCGAGAACTGCCGTACCCGGGTGAGGCCGGCCAGCACGCCCGATGCTTCATTTCGGTGCAGCGGCGTCTGTTCGTGGTAACGGATCGGCAGATCCCGGTAGCTCCGGACGTCGCTCGCGTACATCAGGAAGTGCCCCGGGCAGTTCATCGGCTTGACGCTCATCGTCTCCCCTTCGGATTCGATGAGGAACATGTTCTGCCGGTAGTGCGACCAGTGCCCCGAACGCTCCCACAGCGCCTTGTTGTAGACGAGCGGCGTCTTCACCTCGACGTAGCCGTTGGGAAAGAGCACGCCGCGCATGTAGTTCGCCAGCAGGTTGTAGAGCGTCGTCCCCTTCGGCAGCCAGAACGCCGCGCCGGGGGCCCACTGGTGGAACGTGAACAGCCCCAGCTCGCGTCCGAGCTTGCGATGGTCGCGCTTCTTCGCTTCCTCGATCCGCTGGAGGTGCGCCTGCAGCTCCTTGTCGCTGAAGAACGCCGTGCCGTAGATCCGCTGCATCGGCTGGTTCTTGGCGTCCCCCTTCCAGTACGCGTTCGAGGTGTTCAGCAGCTTGAACCCCTTCAAACGGTTCGTGGACGGCACGTGCGGCCCGAGGCAGAAGTCGACGAAGGTGTCCTTGTCCTTGATCAAGTAGACCGACACGTTCGGCTCGCCGGCCGTCTTCTCCTCGATCAGCTGCACCTT
>Ga0070673_100002839_pt1 | contig 10663 bp, 4 predicted proteins | sample KBSM23metaG_FD_65342 | JGI IMG/M metagenome (GOLD analysis project Ga0070673, IMG submission 65342) | Miscanthus rhizosphere microbial communities from Kellogg Biological Station, Michigan, USA - KBS M2-3 metaG | ecosystem: Host-associated > Plants > Roots > Rhizosphere > Soil ...
CCGAGCGCACGGGATATCCGACCGAGGCCCTTTCGCCGGAGCAGGACATGGAGGCCGACCTCGGCATCGACTCCATCAAGCGGGTGGAGATCCTCACGTCGTTCGCCCGCCGGTTCCCCGAGCTGGGCCCGACGGTGCCGCAGCAGCTCCGCGCCGCGCGCACGCTGCAGGACGTCGTGCAGGTGATGCGCGAGAACCTGGGCGCGCCCGGCAACGGCTCGTCCCAGCCCAAGGCGCCGGCCCCGGCCACGCCGGCCGGCCCGGCGGCGATGGCCGTGGGGAGCGTGGAGCGATACGTCCTGAAGATGCAGGAGCGCGCGCTGCCGGCGGGGGCACAGGTCCCCATCCCCGGCGGCGCGCTCGTCATCACCGACGACGGCCGCGGGTACGCGGCGGCGTTGCGCGACCGGCTGCTGTCGCTGGGCGGCCGCGCGGTGATCGTCCGGCTGCAGGGACCCGAGGCGCCGGCCGACGGCCTCTACTCCGCCGACCTGGCGGACCAGGCGCAGGTGGAAGCGCTGCTGCAGCGGATCCGCCGCGACCACGGCGGGATCGGCGGGCTCATGCACCTGCTGCCGCTACGGCAGGTGCCGCCGCTGCAGGAGCTTTCCGCGGAGACGTTCACCCGGCTGCTCGGCGAGGAGGTCAAGGGCCTCTTCTACCTGTTGCGCCACGCCTCGGCGGACCTCCGCTCCGCGGCCGGCAACTGGGTGCTGACGTCCCTGTCGTTCGGAGCCGCGCCCACCGACGGAGTCTTGCCCGTGCCCGACCACCCGTGGCGCGGCGGGCTCATCGGCGTGATCAAGACCCTGATCGTCGAGTGGCCGGACGTGGTGGCCAAGAGCCTCGTCCTGGAGAACTCGCCGGTCGAGGAGGCGGTGGGCCGCATCCTGGGCGAGCTGACCACGCCGCGGCAGGAGCGGGAAGCCTACTACCGCAACGGCAGCCGGCTGGTGCCGGAGCCCTGGAGCGCCCCGCTGAGCACGGAGCGGGCGCTCGTGGACCTGGGCCCGGACGACGTGGTCGTGCTCATCGGCGGGGCGCGGGGCATCACCGCGGAAGTGGCGCGCGAGATGGCCCGCCAGGCCCGGCCCACCCTGATCCTGGTCGGCCGCTCGGCCTGGCCCGAGACCGCTGAGCCCGAGGCCATCGCGCGCGCGGTCTCGGACAGCGAGCTGAAGCGCGTCCTCTTCGCCGAGCTGAAGGCCCAGGGCAAGGCGCCCAGCCCGCTGGAGCTGGACGCCGCCGCACGGCGCATCCTGCAGGAGCGGGAGATGCGGGCCGTGCGCGCGGCCCTCGAGGCGGCGGGCTCGCGCGTCTTCTACTACCAGGCGGACATCCGCGACGGGGCGTCGACCAGGGAGCTCTTCCGGCAGCTCTATGCGGTCCACGGCCGCGTGGACGGCCTGGTGTGCGGGGCGGGGATCATCGAGGACAAGCTGATCGAGGACAAGACCGCGGAGTCCTTCGACCGCGTGTTCGACACCAAGGCGCGGGCCATCTTCCATCTCGCGCAGTCCCTGCGGCCGGAGGCCCTGAAGTTCTTCGTGATCTTCTCCTCCGTGGCCGGCTGGTCCGGCAACCGCGGCCAGGTGGACTACGTGGCGGCCAACGAGGTCCTGAACCGCATGGCCCTGCACCTGAGCGCCCGCTGGAACCGGCGGGTGGTGGCCATCGACTGGGGCCCGTGGGAGAAGTCGGGGATGGTGACGCCGGAGACCCGGCGCCAGTTCCTCGAGCGCGGGGTCGGGCTGGTGGCGCCGGATGCCGGGCGCCGCTTCCTCATGGACGAGATCCGCTTCGGCCACCCCTCCGAGACGATCGTCGCCGCCATGGGCAGCCTGGCGGCGGAGGAAGCCGCGGCTCAGGGGCCGGCGGCGAGCTAGAGCCGATGAGGGTCATCGAGGACACCGTCTCCATCGTCGGGATGGGCTGTGTCTTCCCCGGCGCCCCGGACCCCGCGACGTTCTGGGAGAACATCTGCGCGAAGCGCAGCTTCATCGCCGACCACCCCGATCCGCACTCGGCCCGTTACCTCGACGCGGACTCCCATGACTTCGAGCGCGTGTACAGCCTGCGCGGCGGGTACCTGGGACCCCTGGCCAACTTCGACCCCACCAAGCACGGCGTCATGCCCGCCGATGTCCAGAACGGGGACAGCGACCAGTTCCTGACGCTACGGGCGGCCACCGCCGCCATCGAGGACGCGGGGATCGACCTGGACGCCATCCGCCGCGACCGCGTCGAGGTCATCCTCGGCCACAGCACCTACTTCACCCCCGGCAACGTCGCCTGGTTCCAGCTCGGCGTGCTGGAGCAGACGGTGGACCTCATCCGCAGCCTGAATCCGGCCCTGTCCGCCGAGGACGGAGTGCGCATCCGGGAGGCCCTGAAGCGCAGCCTTCCCACCATGACCGCGCAGACGCCGACCACGCTGATCCCGAACATCGTGGCCAGCCGCCTCTCCAACCGCATGGACCTCATGGGCCCCAACTACGTGGTGGACGCGGCCTGCGCCACGTCGCACGTGGCGGTGGGCAACGCGGTGAAGGACCTGCTCACCGATTCCTGCGACTACGTCCTGGCCGGCGCCACCCAGGCCTCCTGCCTGGTGCTGGAGCTGATGCTCTTCTGCGCGATCCAGGGCATGTCCCGCCTGCCCGCGCTGCGGCCCTTCGACAAGAGGGCCGACGGGACCATGCTGGGCGAGGGCGTCGGCCTGCTGGTGCTGCGCCGCACCAAGGACGCCGAGCGCGACGGGAACCGGATCTACGCCGTCCTGCGCGGCGTAGGCAACGCGAGCGACGGCCGGGCCAAGGGGCTGATGGCCCCCCGCCTGGAGGGCCAGGAGCTGGCCGTCCGCCGGGCCTACGAGGCCGAGGGCATCGACCCGCGCACGGTGGAGCTGGTGGAGGCGCACGGGACCGGCATCCCCCTGGGCGACGTCACCGAGATCGCGGCCCTGACCCGCGTGTTCGGTCCGAGGCAGGGCTCACGTCCCACCTGCGGCGTGGGGACCATCAAGTCCATGATCGGCCACTGCCGGTCCGCCGCCGGGATCGCCGGGATCATCAAGGCCACGCTCGCGCTGTACCACAAGACGCTGCCGCCCACGCTCCAGTGCGACGAGCCCAACCCGGACCTGCACCTGGAGACGAGCCCGTTCTACATCAACACGGAGACCCGGCCCTGGATCCGGCCGCGCGGCGGGACGCCGCGCCGGGCGGGCGTGAGCTCCATGGGGTTCGGAGGCGTGGATGCCCACTGCATCCTCGAAGAGCACGCCTCCAACTGAGGGGGCGGGCACCCGCTTCCCCCGGCTCTTCCCGGCCGAGCTGTTCCTGTTCACGGAGAAGACGCGGCCGGGCCTGCTGGCCCAGATGGCGGAGCTCGACGCCTACCTCGAGCGTCCCCAGCCCGCGCCGCTGCACGACCTGGCCTTCACGGTCTCGCACACATACCAGCCGGCGCAGGAGTGCCTGGCCCTGGTGGCCGCGTCCCACGCCGACCTGCGCGCGCGGCTGGCCCAGGCCCGCGAGAAGCTGTCCGACGAGCGCTGCCAGCAGATCGACCGGGACGGCATCTACTACTTCCGCCAGCGGCTGGGCGGCAAGGTGGCCTTCCTCTTCCCGGGCGAGAACGCGCAATACGTCAACATGCTGTCCGAGCTGTGCCTGAACTTTCCCGAGATCCGCGGCGCCTTCGACGAGGCGGACGCCGCCTGCAGCGCGGCCGGGGACGGCTTCCTGCCCAGCGCCCTGAACTTCCCGGTGCCGGGGACCCCCCGAGCCGCGGCCGGCGCCCCGGACGAGATCGCGCAGTGGGAGAAGGCCGTGGTGCTGGTGCACACCGCCAACAGCGCCATGAGCCGGCTGCTGGACTCGCTGGGCCTGCGGCCGGACGCGGTGGTGGGGCACAGCTTCGGCGAGCTGTCGGCGCTGGAGATGGCCGGGGTGCTGCAGCCCGGCGAGGGCAAGCACCGCATCCGCTTCGCCCGCCACGCCTACCTGCACCTGCGCGACCTCTCCCAGGAGCGCGACCTGCCCACCGGCCGGCTGCTGGCCGTGGGCGGGGTGGACCACGCCCAGATCGACGCCGTCCTGGCCCGCTTCCCGGACACGCTGCGCGTGGCCATGGAGAACTGCCCGCACCAGTACGTGCTCTGCGCCTCGGGCCCCGGGATGGACGAGGTCATTGCCGAGGCGGGCAAGGCGCTGGCCGCGGAGGGCGCCATCTGCTCGCCGCTGCCCATCCAGCGCCCGTATCACACGCAGTTCTTCGAGCCGGCCTTCTCCCTGGAGAAGGCCTATTACGAGGAGGTCGGCGTCCATCCGCCGCGGATCGACGTGTACTCCTGCTCCACCACGGACCTCTTCCCGACGGATCCGCCGGCCATCGTGGAGACCGCGGCCCGCCACTGGATGAGCTGCGTGCGCTTCGAGCGGACGATCGAGAAGATGTACGAGCGGGGCTTCCGGATCTTCGTGGACGTGGGCCCGCGCGGCAACCTCTGCGCGTTCGTGGCGGACATCCTCAGGGACAAGAAGCACCTGGCGGTGGGCCTCAACCGCGCGCAGCGCTCGGACGTGCTCCAGCTCCTGAAGGGCCTGGGCATCCTGGCCGCGCAGGGCGTCCCGCTGCGCATCCATCACCTGCACGAGCGATGGGGCTCGCGCGTGGTCGACCTCCGGAACGCCGGCGCCCCCGGCAAGGGGCGGAAGCCCATGTCGGTGCAGCTGGCCATCCACCTGCCGATCATGAAGGCCGAGGGCCTCGCCCTCGGCCCGGCGCCCGCTCGCGCCGCGGCTCCGCTCGTGTCGGCGCCCGCGCCCGCGCCTGCGGCCGCGTCTGCGTCCGCGCTGACCGTGCCCCTGACCGCCGCCGCGGCGCATCCGCCGCGCAACGGCGCCCCGCCCCCGCCGGCGGCGGCGCGCGCGGTCGTCGCCACCGCCCCCGACGACGCCTCCGCCGTGATGCTGTCCTACATGGACACCATGGAGCAGTTCCTGGCCGTGCAGGGCGACGTGCTCGGCTCGCTCCTCGTCCCCCGCGTGGGGCCGGCGCGCCCTTCGGTGCCCGCCGCCGCCGCCGCGCCGGCGGCCTCGGGCCGGTTCCCGCTGCTGGGATCGATCGAGGAGCACGTCCCGCGCGAATCCCTCCTGGCCCGCCGGGTGTTCGACGTCCGCGAGGATCTGTACCTGGTCGATCACGCGCTGGGGACCACGGTCTCCCGGGCGGACCCGGCGCTGCGGGCCCTGCCCGTGATGGCGCTGGTGTTCAGCAGCGAGCTCGCCTCGGAGGCGGCGGCGGCGCTCTTTCCGGACCTGAAGGTGATCGCCGTCGTGGACACCCGGGCCCACCGGCCGATCTTCCTCGATCGCGGGAGCGTGGCCCTGCGCGTCCGCGCGCGCCGCGTCGGCGAGCAGGACGGCCAGGTGCACGTCCGCGCCGTCATCCAGCAGGAGACCGCCGGCAACCCCGCGTCCTTCCCGACCGTGTTCGAGACCTCCGTGGTGCTGGCGGACCGCTATCCTCCGCCGCCTCCGTCCACCGCTCCGGACCTCCATGACCTGATCCCGGCGGAGGGTAACGGCAGCCCCGCGGGCTCCGGCCAGGGCTGGCCCTCGCTCTATCCCCGCTGGACGTGGCACGGGCCGCTCTTCCAGGGCGTGTCCGGCATCGCCGCCGTGTCGAGCGAGGGAGTGGACGGCACCCTGAAGGTCCCGCCGCGCTCGGGGCTGATCCGCAGCCGCCCCGACGCGGTGCTGGAGATCGACCCGGTACTGCTCGACTCCCAGGGCCAGGCCATCTGGCTGTGGGGATCCCCGAAGCCGTTCGCGGGGACCTCGTATCTTCCTTATAGCGTCGGCGCCCTCAGGCTCTACGGCCCGCCCCTGCCGCCCGGCACTCCTCTCTCAATGAAGATGCGGGTGCGCCGGCAGGAGCCGCTGAGTGTCGTCCTCTCCAGCGAGGCCATCGACGCGCAGGGGAGGGTGCGCAGCGCGCTGGAGGAGGTGGCGCTGCGGGAGTTCCAGATCAGCCCGGCCCTGAGCCGGCTCATGATGGAGCCGGCCGACCATTACTTCGCCGAGGTGCACTCGCTGGACCTTGCCCTGCCGGGCACGGCCCCGCGGCGGATCTCGCTGGCCACCATCCAGGACTTTCCCGTCGACATCCTGGAGAGCTCGTTCGGGGTCTGGCGGAAGACCCTGGCCTTCCTGATCCTGAGCCCGCCGGAGCGCGAGGAGTGGATGGGGCAGAAGGTGTCGGTGCCGCGCGAGATCCAGTGGCTCCTCGGCCGCGCGGCGGCCAAGGACGCCCTGCGGGGCCACTTCCACGAGCAGGCTGGCCGTTGGTTCGCGCCCGCCGAGCTCATGATCGCGAGCGATGCGGAGGGCCGCCCCCTGCTGGGCGGCGGCTGGCGTACGGAGCTGCCCGCCCGCCCCGAGATCTCGATCAGCCACACGGACGGGATGGTGGTGGCCGTGGCCGCCTCGGCCGACGGCGGGGCGCGCGTCGGCGTCGACGCGGAGAAGATCCGGACGCCGAGCCAGGACCTCCTGGACGGCGCGTTCTCCGAGGCCGACCTGGCCCACCTCCCGCCGGAGGCGCGGGAGTCGGATGCGCTTCGCTGCGAATGGGTCTTCCGCCTGTGGTGCGCGAAAGAGGCGGTGGGGAAGGCGCTCGGGTCCGGCGTGTCCCTGGACCCGCGGCGGTTCGCGGTGACCGGCGTCGACGCCGGCCGGGGCCTGGTGGCGATCCGTCCGGAACGAGGGGCGGAGGCGGTGGCCGCCACGTTCCGGCGCGGCCAGCACGCCACGGCCGTCGTCGTTCTCACGCCCGCGCGCTAGTCGACCGGCCGCAGCAGGACCGGGACGTCTCCCGCCGGGACGGCGGTGGCGGGAGCCGTCTCCTCGGGCGGGACGATGGGCTGATCGCCGGGGTCCAGCTCGGTCACCACGTGCGTGATGCGCGCGCTGCGCCGGGGCAGCACGGACGAGAGGTCCACCAGCGCCGCCGATCCGTCGGTCCACAGCACGTACGAAGGGTCGCCGCTCGGGAACGTGAACTCGTACAGGCGCACCTCGCCGCCCGGTCCCAGGCGGCGGGCGCTCGTGAAGCCGGCCAGCCGTCCGGCCAGAACGTTGTAGGTGTAGTAGGCGGGCTTGCGGATGGGCGCGCCGGCGACGTACTTGATCACACCCTGCCAGTTCCACCAGACGTTGTCCCAGGGAGCGCCGGGACGGAAGTCGGCGTACTGGACGTGGACGAGCCGGGTCACGCCCTGCGCGAGCAGGTTCGTGAAGAGCTTCCCGAGCTCCTTGGCCTGCTCGGCCTCGAACCACTCGCGGTAGACGGTGTTCTGGGGCTGATCGAGGGCGGCGTACATCGCCTGGAAGGCGGCCGGCGTGGGGAAGTCGCCCGAGTAGGGGAAGTAGCCGGCGAACTCGTCCAGGTGGCCCTCGCTGGCCACGTGCAGCATCATCGCCCCCGTCCACTCGAGCACGTCGATCGGCCGCTGGTAGCCGAGCTGCTGCATCTGGCCGCGCACCCACTCCATCCCCGCGTCGATGTAGTCGGGCTCGAAGTGATAGTAGACGAACACGTGGACGTCCACCGCGTCGAACAGCGCCGGCTGGGCCAGGATCCGCCGCGTGAAGGCCAAATTCCGCTGCACGTTCAGGGCGCCGCATCCCGGCGCGCCCGGCTGGCCGTCGCACCGGGCCAGCAGGTTCGGCTGGACGAGCCCGGCCAGGATGACCTGGGTGCCGGGATTGGCCGTCTGCTTGGCCTGGTAGGAGAGCTCGAGCAGGCGCAGGTAGCGGTCGGCGGCGGCCACGCGGTCCGTCTCGCCGAAGTCCCAGAGCTCCGAGTTGGCGGCCTCGTTCTCCACCTGCACGTCCACGCGCGCGCTCCCGGTGAGGCCGTCCATGTCGTCGCGGCCGTCGGCGTCGTAGCGCTCGACGAGGGCGCCCACCATGCGTCCCCAGGCCCCTTCCATCTCCGGCCGGATCGGGCACGAGGACAGTGCCCGGCCGTTCGAGAAGGCCTCGTCGGGCGCGGACTGCACCCGTTGGAAGCAGGCGGGATCGCTGAACGCGGACCCGTTGCCCGCCTTGAGGACGAGGACGCCGCTGAAGCCGGCCGCCTGCGCGTTGCGCACGCGGGCGTCGAGGTCGCCCCAGTCGAAGGTGCCGCTGCCCGGGGGGCGCTCCACCGCCGACCAGAGAATGCCGGTGGCGCGCGCCAGGCGGGCGTTGGTCAGGCCAGAGGCGAAATCGCCGGTGTAGTTGAAGAAGCCCCACGCCGTGGACCCCGCCGCGGGGGTGGGGGCGGCCGAAGGCGCGGGCCCGGACGGCTGCGAGGACGTCGAGCCGCCGCAGGCCGCCAGCGCGGCGCAGGCGGCGAGGGCGAGCCGGGCGCGCCCGGTCACGTGCGCACCATCAGCTCGGCGTCCGCGGCGGCGGACGGCGCGGCCGCCGCCGGCGCCAGCGCCAGGAGCGCCGCTTCCAGCCGCGCGGGGTCCAGGCCCTGGTGCAAGGGGAAGCACAGGAGACGCTCCCACCGCCGCATGGCCGGTCCGTCCTCGCGCACCACCGATTCAGGCAGCGTCGGCCAGGAGTGCACGTCGATGCCATGGCGATGTCCCCAGCGGAACCAGCGCTCGCTCGCCTCGGCCGACGTGCTGCGCGCGGGATAGACGAGGGGCATGGCGCCGGCGGGGAGCGCGGGGAAGACGGGGACCAGGCCGTGCCGCGACGTCCATCCCTGCCAGATCCGGTAGAGCGCCTGGCGCCGGGCGCGCAACGCCACCAGGTCGGCGCGGAACAGCTCGTCGCACGACCACGCGTCCATGGCCCACTCGCGTATGGCCTGGTCGCGGAACGCCGCCTGCGAGCCGTACGGCGGGCAGGGCCGGAGCGCGGCCCGCAGCGGCAGGTGGGCGTCCAGCGCGGTGCGCAGCGCCGCGCGGGCCAGCCGCACGGGCAGCCCCACGGGCTGGCAGGGCAGCTGTGGCGAGGAAAAGGCGGTGCCGGGGCGAACGTAAAGGAGCCCGCCGTTGCGGATGGGGAACGACTTGTAGGGGGAGGCGATGCCGATGTCGCCGAACGTGCCCGCCTCGCGCTCGTCCACCACGGCCCCGTGGCCGTGGGCGTTGTCCTCGATGAGCCGCCAGCCGCGCTCGTCGCAATACGCCCGGTAGCGCGGCGCGTCCTGCGGGACGCCGAAGTAGTGGACCATCACCAGCGCCGCGGCGTCGGCGCGGGGCACCCGGTCGAGGGCGGACCAGTCCGGGCCCAGGTCCTCGCCCAGGGCATGGAACCGCACGCGCAGCCCGGCGTGCTGGAGAGACTCCGTGACGGTCTCGCAGATGAAGTCCGGGCAGAGGACCGTGCCCCCCGGCCGCAGGCCGAGCGCGCGCACGCCGTAGGTCAAGGCCGTGCGGCCGTGGGAGAACGCGAAGGGCGAGGCGGAGCGCTGGCAGGGCGCGGTGCGGAGGTAGTGGCGCCACGCGACGTCCGGCTTCCGGGTCACCCGCATCTCATGCCTTCACCTGCGCGTGCCTCGGGCGTCGCGCGAAAGCCCGATTATAGCGGAGGCCTCAGGGATAGGACCTCTGCAGGAGCTCCAGGGTGATGAGGTACATCGAGACCTTCCACACCGTCAGCATCCCCACGCCCTCGAAGGCCCCGCGCCCGCCCAGGAAGTCCTCGACGCGTCCCGCGTCGTAATAGGCGCGCGTGCGGGCCTCCGGGCCCAACACCAGCTCCCGCGCCAGGCCCAGCTGCGCCTGCACCGTGCGCGGGTCGCGCGGGATGGGCATCGGCGTCTTGGTCCGGTCCACGATCTGCGCCGGCAGCCGCCCGCGGATCAGCCGCTTGAAGAGGTACTTGGTCTCCCCGTCGCGGTACTTCAGGTCGGAGGGCATGGGGGAGAGCAGCTCCACGAAGCGCGGGTCGATGAACGGCAGGCGCGCCTCCACGCCGAAGGCCAGCGACGTACGGTCGTGCAGCTCGAGCAGCTCCAGGAGGAAGTGCTTGGAGTAGAGGTACAGCGCGTTGTTCAACGGATCGGGCCCGTCCGCCGCGCGCAAGCTGTCCGCCAGGCGGTCCGCGAAGAGCTCCGCCGGCCGGACCTCGCGGTGGAAGTCCGCCGAGAAGAGCCGGGCCGTGTCCTCCCAGTAGGCCGCCCAGGGAAAGCGCGTGATGGCGCCGGTGGCGACCACCTCGTCCAGCCCGAGGCCGGTGGACCCCACGTAGCCGGCGAACAGCTCGTCCGCCCCCTCACCGGTGATGACGACCGTGGCCTGCTCCTTGATCTTGCGATAGAGGAGGTACATCGTCACCGCGCCCTTGTTGAAGGGCCGCTCGACGTGCCAGCTCACGTCCCTCAGGAAGTCGTAGTAGTCGTCGGGCCGGATCAGCAGCTCGTGATGCCGCGTCCGGAGCCGGCGCGCCAGCAGGCGGGCACAGGCCAGGTCCGTGTCCGGTCCCTTCCACGGGCTCTCGAAGTCGATGGTGAAGGTCTGGACCGGGTCCGGCGACAGGCCGCAGGCCATGTCCACGAGCGTGCTGGAGTCCGTGCCGCCGCTCAGCATGAGGCCCCAGGGCACCTCCTCGGGCAGGCGGAGGCGGAGCGCGTCCTCGAGCAGAGGCAAAAG
>Ga0070673_100002840_pt1 | contig 10662 bp, 9 predicted proteins | sample KBSM23metaG_FD_65342 | JGI IMG/M metagenome (GOLD analysis project Ga0070673, IMG submission 65342) | Miscanthus rhizosphere microbial communities from Kellogg Biological Station, Michigan, USA - KBS M2-3 metaG | ecosystem: Host-associated > Plants > Roots > Rhizosphere > Soil ...
TTCGTGCTGCAGCACGCGCGCCTCGCCGGAGCCGTCCGCGGCGGCGCGGACGATGTCGCCGCTGCCGTGGGCGATCTCGCGGTTCGACACGAAGACGAGGTCCTTGCCGTTCCTGCTCCACGCCGGGTTGATCGCATGATCGAACGGACTGTAGTAGTAACGCGCGATCGCGCTGCGGCGATCGGCGGCGATCACGCGCCGCGCCGCCAGCTGCCCGTCGCGGACGTCCGCGACATGCAGGAGGAAGTGTCCGGTGCCTTCGGTCGAGACGAAGGCGAGCTGCCGGCCGTCGGGCGACCACCGCGGCTCGACGTTGACGGCGCCCGACGAGGTGAGCGCCCGAACCGCGCTGCGCTCGCGATCCAGCAGCATCAGCTCCATCGACCTGCCGTCGTAGCGCACGAAGACGACGCTGCGCCCGTCTGGCGAGACGTCGGGTTGATAGTCGGCCCCGGGTTCGTCAGTGAGCTGGCGCGCCGGGCCTCCCTCGGCGGGCTGCGACCACAGGCTGCCCTGCATCGAGTAGATGAGGGTACCGCCGTCTGGGGTCCACGCCACTGACGAAGGCCCGCTGGTGAGCTGCGGCAGGTACAGCTCGCGATAGTAGTAGTTGTGCGGCAGCGCGATCTGGCCGAGGACGGGCACGCGCGCCGGCCCGGCGCTGGCGCCGAGCACCGCGGCGGCAGCCGCAATCGCGGCAGCGGCGATTCTCATACCGGTGGTTGTACACCGTTTGCGGCACGGCCTGATCCTCGTCGGCGTCGGTCAGTCTTCTCCGCCGAAACCGTCGCACTTCACGTTCGGATGCCAGTTCACGAAGCTGCCGTTCGGGTTTTCCTTCCACGCCCACACGTGCAGCGTGTAGAACGCCGGCAGCCCAAAGCGGTTCGGCGCCTCGAACAGGTGGAAGAGCTGTCCCATCAGCTGCGGTGGAGCCGCATGCTTCGCGTCCCACACGTCCTTGAGCACCAGGAAGTCGGCGCCAATCAGCTTCAGACGCCCATCCGGCGTCGGCTCGTAGATGACGATTTCCGGTCGTGCGGGGTCGATGACGTCGTCGCCCACGAGGGCGCCCTTGACGAAGTGCATCCCCATTGCGCCCGAGTCCGGTCCGGTGACGCAGCCGAATTGCAGGGCGTAGCCTTCGGCTTCGGCGACGGTCACGTCACGGAACCGCTCGGTCGCATCGCGCACGATTGTGACGAGTGCGCCGAGCTGCTTCTGCTGCTCCGGCGTCTGATCGTGCTGAGCCGCCGTGTGCAGGTCGCGATCCTGCGCGAAAGCGGCCGGGACCGGCGGGACGCTCGCCGAGAGGATGACCGCGAGTGCCGAGGAGAGCCTTCCGATTCTCATTGTGAAACCTCCTTGATGGTGTCGAGAGTTGTCGCGCGTATCGGGGCGGGCCTGGAGATCGGCAACAGCATCGGCACGCTGCGGCGGTACTCTTCGTAGCGCCGCCCGTGCTCGGCGACGAGATCGCGCTCTTCGAACTGGATGGCCAGAACGATGTAGGACGTGGTGGCCAGGGCGAAGACGAGATGGGCCAGCGTCATCGTCGGCGTCATCCAGAAGGCGAGCAGGAACCCGAAGTACAGCGGATGGCGTACGAAGCGGTAGGGCAGCGGCGTGCGGAACGACACGCGGACGTAGGGCTTGCCGAGCAGCGGCAGCCACACCTGCCGCAGCCCGAACAGATCGAAGTGGTTGATGAGGAAGGTCACGATCAGCACGGTCGCCCATCCGCCGGCGAACAGCGCCCACAGCGCCGCTCGGGCGGCGGGGTGTTCGACCGACCAGATCGGGATGCCGATCGGCCGCCATTGCCAGAAGAGCAGCAGCAGCGCCAGGCTCGCGCACAGCACGTAGGTGGAGCGCTCGATGGCCCAGGGGACGATCTGGGTCCACCGCTCCTTGAACCATCGCCGCGCCATGACGCTGTGCTGGACGGCGAACAGGGTCAGCAGGCCGCAGTCGATGACAATCGCCGCCGGCAGCGACGTCGTCAGAGGCCCGTCCAGGCGGCTCGGGACCGCAAACCCGCCGACGAACGCAATTGCGTAGAGAAACGTAACGAGAAAGATCAGGTACGACGTGACGCCGTAGGAGAAGAACAGCAAGCGCTTGAGCACGGCATGCCTCCTGTGTGCTCCGAAAGAATGCGACGGCGGCGACGAGCCGTCGATCGGCGCTTTGTCCCGGTCAGGCTGGAATCGCCGGCGCGAACGTGAGACAAATGTCCCGGGCCCCATGACCACCCCTGCCCGGCTTCGCCAGCACGTGCGTTACCTCCGCGCATCGGACGGAACCCGGATCGCGTGGGCGGAGTCCGGCGACGGGCCGCTCGTGGTCAAGGCGGCCAACTGGCTCACGCATCTCGAGTACGAATGGGAGAGCCCGGTCTGGCGGCACTGGCTGCAGTTCTTCTCGTCGCACTTCCGCTTCGTGCGTTACGACGAGCGGGGATGCGGCATGAGCGAATGGCAGGCGAGCGGCCTCTCGCTCGATCGGTGGACCGCGGATCTCGAATCGGTCATCGACGCCGCACGGCCGGCGGAGCCCGTGACGCTGCTGGGCATCTCGCAGGGAGCCGCCACCTGCATTCAGTACGCGATCCGGCATCCTGAGAAGGTCGCGCGTCTGGTGCTCTACGGCGGGTATGCCCGCGGCGGGCTGCTGCGGGGCACGCCGGAGACCAGGATGGCCTACCGGGCCATGGTCGATCTCGCGCGCGTCGCCTGGGGCAAGGACAACGTCACGTTTCGTCAGGTCTTCACGTCACGCTTCATTCCCGGCGGGACCTCGGAGCAGCTGCAGTGGTTCAATGACCTGTGCCTGAAAGTCACGACGGGAGAGATCGTCGCCGACCTGTTTACCGCGCGATGGAAAGTGGATGTCAGTCATCTGCTCGGCGGCCTCCGGACGCCGACGCTCGTCCTGCACGCGCGAGGCGACGAGGTGATTCCCATTGAGGAAGGGCGACTGGTCGCCAGCGGCATTCCGGGCGCGGAGTTCGTCGAGCTCGATTCGCGCAACCACATCCTGCTCGAGCACGAGCCGGCGTGGCAGCGCTTCCAGGAGGCGGTGCTGGCGTTCCTGCGGCCGGGGGAGGCGGCGGGCGACGGGGTCTTCGCCGCGCTGTCGGCGCGCGAGCGTCAGGTGCTGGCGCTGATGGCCGACGGCTTGAGCAACGGCGACATCGCCGAGCGCCTGGCGATCAGCGAGAAGACCGTCCGCAATCACGCCTCGAACGTCTTCGACAAGCTCGGCGTCTGGTCGCGCGCGCAGGCGATCGTCTTCGCCCGCGATCACCGCTTCAGCGGCCAGTGATCGGCGGCCTCCCGGCAGGCTAATCCGTGCTGGCGCTCTGGACCTTGATCAGCCTCGGCTTCGGAATGCCCGGGCGGACGATACGTTGGCGCGTGGTGGGACGTTTCGTCTTCCTGAACGGCGGAATCCTCACCGCGCGTCCCGTCGTCGCGGACTTGTAGAGCGCTTCGACGATGCGCACGTCCTGCAGGCCTTCTTCGCCGGACGGCTCGGGCTCGCGGTGCTTCAGGATGCAGTCGGAGAAGTAGAGCAGCTCCGGCGCGAACTGGTCGCGCTTGCCGATGCGCTTGCGCGTCGTCCTGCCGCCGATCGTCAGCTCGTACTCGAGGCCTTCCGCGTACTCGTAGGCGGGATCGACGCAGATGTCCCCCTTCGTACCGACGATCTGGTAGAACCCCACGTCGGACGAATTGAAGCTGGTGACGAAGGCGGCGACGCGATCTCCCTCGAAACGCAGCAGCGCGCCGGTCGACTCGTCGATCTCCTTCAGCTTCGCGCCGGCCGCGTTGACCGAGATCGCCATGACCTCGGTCGGCTCGGCGCGGAACACGTAGCGCGCGGCGTTGATGCAGTAGACGCCGATGTCGTAGAGCGATCCGCCCCCCATCCGCCGCCTGGTGCGGATGTCGCCGGGGCGGACCGTCATCGCGAACGAGGAGTTGAAGAACTTCGGCTCGCCGATCCTGCCGCGGCGCACCAGGTCGATCACCCGCAGGTTGATCTCTTCGAAGTGCAGCCGGTAGGCGATCATCAGCTTGACGCCGTGGCGGCGGCAGGCCTGGATCATCCGGCGGCACTCGCCGGCGGTGACCGCCATCGGCTTCTCGCACAGCACGTGGACGCCGGCGTTGGCGGCGCGAACCGTGTACTCCGCGTGCTGCGAGTTGGGCAGCGCGATGTAGACCGCGTCCACCTGCTCGAGGCACGCCTCGTACTGGTCGTACGAGTACGTGCCCTCGATGCGATACTTCCGCGCGAGCTCGCGCCGCTTGACCGGATCGTCGCTGACGAGCGCGGTCACGCGCGAGTTGCGCGCCGCGTGCCTGAAGGCCGGCAGCACCGCGACCTGCGCGATGTGGCCGAGCCCGACGACGGCGTAGCGGACCGGACCGCGGGACGGCATGGGATCCCGCGGCCCTAGCAGCCGAAGACGACGAGAGCAGCGAACGATGAGGCCGTGGCGATACGGGTCATGGACGCATATCATCGCCAGCGTGCCTGCGGTGTCAATGGCAAACTGGGTTGCCGCGCTGGCGCGCGCGGTTCGAGCAGCCCATCGCGCCGCTCGTCGCGCTGCGCGATCGCTAGAAGAAGTCGGCGGCGTCCTGGTAGGTGAATCCCAGCCGCCGCGCGAAGCCGGCATCCTGCGGACCGCCGCCGACGTAAATGCAGCGCCGGGGATCCAGCCGGTGCCGCTGGATGAAGAGCGCGCCGAGGCCGGGGAGCGGCTTCCGGCACCAGCACACCGGCGGACCGGCGGCGTGCGGGCAATATTCGACGTCGATGTCGATGCCGAGCCGTTCGCGCATGCGCGCGAACACGGCCTGCGCGCCGGCCTGCGACTGCGCGCCATCCGCGATCTCCGGCTGCCACGACAGGCCGAGCACGCGGAAGCCTTCGGACTCCCGCTGCCGGAGGATCGCCGCGCGGTCGGCAGCGACCTCTGCGTCGTCGGGCGAGAGCGGCACGCGCGCGCCGGAGCGGCTGCGCAGCAGCACGCCGTCACACCACACGATCACCGCGCGGTTGACGAACGACGCATCGACGCGCCGATCGAAGTCGATCGCGTCGATGCGCGAGAACCCTTCCGACGGGTCCGGCGGCTCGAGGTCGCGCTGGTAGCGGAACTGCACCGAAGGCGGCATCGCCGCGACGTCGTGCTTGCGGAGGACTTTGAGCTCGGCTTCATCGGGCAGCTTCCCGTATCGCGCGACGATCCGCCATGAGGCGTTGACCTGCGCGTCCTCGACGCTGGTCTTCAGCCACACGCAGCGCACCGGGACGCCATGCGCCGCCGCCGCGTGGACGACCTCCGCGCGCGACTTGCGCGTCACGTAGGTGTTGTCGAGCACGATCCGCGGCACTTCCGAAGCCAGCGCGGCATCCAGCGACGGGAGCAAGTCGCGCAGTGTTCCGCCCGCTTCGTCGCGATTGAGGCGGACGTAGCCCTGCGCCGCCAGCGTCTCCGCATACGTGCTCTTGCCGGCGCCGGGCAGCCCCATCACGAGAACGACCTCGGCCCCGGGCGACTTCGGTGTCAATTCCCAGCTACGCAACTCCCAATGCCCAAAGCGCTCGTCGAGCTGCGCGCGATCCTCGCGCGTCAATGCGATCGCGGGCACGCGCGCGATCGACCGCGCCGTCTCGACCCGTGTGGCGCCTGGCAGCGGAATAGCGAGATCGCTGAGCGATCTCACCCACGCCAGCGCGATCTCTGCGGCCGTCGCGCCATGGCGTCCGCCGATCGCCGTCAGCACGGGATCCGTGAGCGTGCGCCGCACCCGCTTCGTTCCGCCGAGCGGACGATGCGCCAGCAGCAGGATGCCGTGCTTCGCGCAGAACTGGACGACGCCGTTCAGCCGCGACTCGTCGTGCCAGACGCTCACCTCCACCTGCACCGCGTCGACGTCGGCGATGCGCCGCGCCTCCTCGATCTGGCCGACGGTGACGTTGCACAGGCCGATGCGCCGGATCAGGCCGTCGCGCTTCAAGGCGGCGAGGGCGCGCACGCTGGTCGACAGCGGCACGCGCGGGTCGGGGGCGTGAAGCTGATAGAGATCGAGGCGCCCGACGTCGAGCGCCCGGCAGCTTGCCTCGCATGCAGCGGCAAGGTGCCTGGCGCGGCCGTCGGACTGCCACCGCCCGTTCGGCCGCGTCATGCCGCCTTTGGTGGCGACGGTGATCCGTGACCGGTCGCCGGTCCACTGCGCCAGGGCGCGCGCGATCAGCCGCTCGTTGTGGCCGCGCTCGGAGTCGTCGAGGCAGTAGGCATCGGCGGTGTCGAGAAACGTGATGCCGGAGTCGAACGCCGCATGCAGGACCGCGATCGCCCGCGCCTCGTCGCGATCGGGATCCGTGGACAGCCGCATGCACCCGATCCCAATCGGGGGCGTCGGTGTTAGCATCTGGCCGTTCGCGACGTTCTTACCATGGAAGGCCCTCCGTATCGTGACGTGACCGTCGGCGATCTGCTGACGAAGCTCGCGCGCGCCGTGCCGGACCGGCCCGCGCTGCTCTACGAGCACGGCCCCCGCTACACCTTCGCCGAGCTCGACGTCGAAGCGCGCGTCGTTGCGCGCGGCCTGATCGCCGCCGGCGTCGAGCCGGGCGAGCGCGTCGTCGTCTGGGCCACCAACGTTCCCGAATGGATCGTGCTGCAGTTCGCGCTGGCCAAGATCGGCGCCGTGCTCGTCACCGCCAACACGGCGCTGCGCGCGAACGACATCGACTTCCTGCTCCGCCAGAGCGAAGCGGCGACTATCGTGACGATCTCCGGCTTCCGCAGCGTGGACTATATCGCGGCGCTCGAGGAGATCGGCGCCACCCGCGGAGCGATCGCCGGTCTCGAGCGGTTGATCTTCATCCCCCGCGGCGACGAGCCGGTTCCTCCGGGCTTCATCCCGTACGCCCGTCTGCGCAGCGACGCAACGAGCGTCTCCGACGCGAGGCTCGAGGCGATGACCGCGGCGGTCCGCGTCGACGACGTGATCAACATGCAGTACACGTCGGGCACGACCGGCTTCCCCAAGGGCGTCATGCTCTCGAGCCGCAACATCGTCAACAACGGCGAAGCCATGGGGCGAGGCCTGGGCTATACCGTGGAGGATCGGCTCTGCCTGTGCGTTCCGCTCTTCCACTGCTTCGGCTGCGTCATCGGGGTGCTCGGCGCCTGCACGCACGGCGCGTCGATCTGTCCCGTCGAATGGTTCGATCCCGGCGCCGTGCTCGCGACGATCGCGCGCGAGCGCTGCACCGCGGTCTACGGCGTCCCGACGATGTTCCTCGCCGAGCTGGAGCATCCGGACTTCGCGCGGACCGACCTGACGTCGTTGCGGACGGGCGTGATGGCGGGATCGCTGTGCCCCGAATCGGTGATGCGCCGGGTGATGACCGACATGCACCTGCCCGAGATCACGATCATCTACGGGCTGACCGAGGCGTCACCGGGCATCACCATGACGCCGCGCGATCTGCCGGTGGCCGAGCGCTCGCAGACGGTGGGGATGGTGCTGCCGGGGCTCGAGGTCAGGATCGTCGATCCCGCGACCGGCGCCGCGCGCGCCGCCGGCGAGGCGGGCGAGCTGTGCGTCCGCGGCTACAACGTGATGCGCGGCTACTACAACAACCCCGACGCCACGCACGCCGCGATCGACGGCGAAGGCTGGCTCCGCACCGGTGACGAGGCAAGCATCGACGGCGGCGGCCTGGTCCGCATCACCGGCCGCATCAAGGATCTCATCATCCGCGGCGGCGAGAACATCTCGCCCAAGGAGATCGAGGACTGCCTGCGGCAGCACCCGGCGGTCGCCGACGCCTACGTCTACGGCCTGGCCGACGAGTACTTCGGCGAGATCGTCGCGGCGAGCGTCCGCCTCTGCGATCCCGCGGTGCCGTGCGCCGAGGCGCTCACGCTCTGGTGCGGCGAGCGTCTCGCGCGGTTCAAGGTGCCCAGGCACATCCGCTTCGTGTCGGGTTTCCCGATGACCGCGTCCGGGAAGATCCAGAAGTACAAGCTTCGCGAGGCACACCAGACGGAGCTGCAGCCCGCCCGATAGCGGCGTCACTCGTGCGTGAGGAGCTCTTCCTTCAGGACGCGTCCGTTGTGATGGGTGACCTTACAGGCGACGCTGCCGTCGTGGTACTCGTGCTGGATGCTCACGCAGCCGCACGCGTACTCGATCTCGAGTGTCAACAGCGCTTCGGTGTCGCGATCCTGGTAGTCGTCGGAGTCGACGACCCTGCCGCAGGGGGCCTGCTGCGCCTTGGCGTGGTGGCGGAGAACAGTCATAGCCGCCGTCTTCGGCGAAAGTGTACACGATAATCACGTCGTGCGCGCCCTGGTGCTCGGCACAGCTGGCTCGTTATCTCTGCAGGAGCGGCCGAAGCCTTCGGCCGAGGGGGAATGCGTGATCCGCGTGCTGGCGGCGGGAATCTGCGGCACCGACCTCGAGCTGCTGCGCGGCTACGCCGGCTTCTCGGGCGTGCCCGGGCACGAGTTCGTCGGCATCGTCGAAGAGGCGCCGCAAGAGGATGCCGCGTGGATCGGCCGCCGCGTCGCGGGTGAGATCACCGTCGGCTGCGGAGAATGCGCCGGCTGCCGCGCCGCGGGACGCGGCCATTGCGACGTGCGCACGGTCGTCGGGATCCGCGATCGCGACGGAGCCTTTGCGGAGTACCTGTCGCTGCCGGCGCGCAACCTGCACCCGATCCCCGACGCGCTGGACGACACGACCGCCGTGTTCGTCGAACCGGCGGCCGCCGCCTGCCGCATTGTCGAGCAGGTCCCGATCGATCGCGACATGAAGACGGCCGTGGTCGGCGCCGGACGCCTCGGGCTGCTGATCGCGCAGGTGCTCGCCGCGCACGGCGCGCGTGTCACGGTTGTCGTGCGAGGCAAGACGGGGCGCACGGTTGCGGAGGCGCTCGGACTGCACACCTGCAGTCTGGATGCGACGCTCTCACTCGCGCGGCAGATGGATCTCGTCGTGGATGCGACCGGCAGCGCGGATGGATTCGCTACCGCGACGGGGCTGGTGCGCCCGCGCGGCACGATCGTGATGAAGTCGACGATTCACGGCGAGACGCCGGTCGCGTTCTCGCCGCTCATCGTCGACGAAGTGACGCTCGTCGGGTCGCGCTGCGGCCCGTTCGATCGCGCGATCGCGATGCTCGACGCGGGGCGCATCCAGGTCGCGCCGCTCGTCGCGGCGACGTATCCGCTCGAGCAATACGCGGCCGCGTTCGAGCACGCGGCGCGCGGATTGAAAGTGATCCTACGCCTTGATTGAAGCCGGCCACGGCTCCGGCTGCCCCGCGGCCAGGAGCGCGCCGCCGATCAGCGCCATGTTCTTCATGAAGTTGATCGTGTCGTTCATGCGCTGCTGCTGATCGGTCTCGTTCCAGTAGGCGTGCATCGTCGGCGAGACGCCGAGCAGGAATCCGGCGACGCTCGCCGCGCCCCATTTCGGACGCATGCCCGTGAGCAGGCTGACGCCGCCGGCGAGCATCAGCAGGCCCGAGCCGATCACGGCGGCGTCGGCGGCGGGCACGTTCTTGCTGCTCGCATACGCGGCCATCATCTCGCGATTCTTGAAGTGGTTGATCCCGTTGTAGAGGAAGTAGCCGCCGAAGATCGCGCGGCCGGCCAGGTGCGCGGCGGTCTCGAGAGCGGAGCGGGCGGCGCGCCCGTTCTCGCGCGGCGCATCCCATTCATGCACGGTCGTCCGCGCCTCCGGGCTCCACGAGTCCATCCGCTCGGGCAGCAGGAGCGGATCGCCGTGCCGCTTCAGACCTGAACTGTTGATGTCGTCCATGAGCTGGGTATTCGCGATCGAGCGTCTGTTTCTGAACATATGAAGGAACCTCGGGCGCGATTCGGTGCAAACCGGGTTCCGCGCTCAAGCCAGGGCGACGCGAGGCAGGCGGCGGTCGACCTGGTCGAGTAGCGCATGCACGTCGACGCGAGTGGCGTTGGCGATCACGACAGTGCCGATGCCGCGCTCGGGGTAGAGACGCATGAGGCTGTGGAAGCCGCCGCCGCCGCCTTCCTTGAAATAGAAGCGCTGCCGCCCGGTCGCGCCGACATGCCAGCCGAGCGTCATGTCGATGGCTCGGCCGTCGCGCGTCCGCTGCTGCTCGTAGAAGAGCCGGCGCGCCGCGTCGCCGAGCACGCTCGACTGATCGCGGAGCTGATCCTGGAGGAAGCGCGCGAAACTGTCGGCGCTGCCGACGAGCCCGCCGAACGCGGGGCCGTTCAGGTAGTGCTCGTGGATGTGCAGCCACGGCCCGCTATAACGCCCGACCAGCTCGCGATCGACGAGCCAGCCTTTGATGGCATTAATAAAGGAGTACTTCTCGAGGTAGCCCGAGGCGACGGCGGCCGGCCCGGACGGGGTGTAGCCGAGCTCGTCCTGCACGCCGAGCGGCCGCAGAATCCGTTCGAGGACGTAGCGTGTGAAGGGCGTCCCGGCCGCGTGCTCGACGACGCCGCCGAGCAGCCAGTAGCCGATGTTCGAATAGGCGTACTTCGCGCCCGGGGCGGATGCGAGCTTGGGATGATCGCGCAGGACGCGCGACAGCGCCGCGCGCTCGTCGAAGGCCGCGTGCGCGGCCGCG
>Ga0070673_100002841_pt1 | contig 10661 bp, 12 predicted proteins | sample KBSM23metaG_FD_65342 | JGI IMG/M metagenome (GOLD analysis project Ga0070673, IMG submission 65342) | Miscanthus rhizosphere microbial communities from Kellogg Biological Station, Michigan, USA - KBS M2-3 metaG | ecosystem: Host-associated > Plants > Roots > Rhizosphere > Soil ...
CGAGGGTATAGCTGAAGTGATCGACGATCGCGTTTCCGACAGGTGAGGCGATTGTGAAGACTGATACAGCGCGATTGGTTAGTATTCAGAGGGTTGAGTAGTGCCACGGTGACGAAACTGGTCCAAGCGGGACTCGTTGGGAGAATAGTTAGATGAACGAACAGGAAAGACAAACCGAAGCCGAAGGGGTTGATGAACTACGCATCAGGTTCGCGGTCAACGAAACACCATACTGCTTTTGGGATTCGGATGTTCATGGAAAGAATCTGGAATTCATAAACAAAATCGATCCAAAGTACTTTGAACACATTGCCGATCTGAACGGTGAATTGTTACAGGGAGAGCAGAAGCAATATGCCGCAGCGGCTTTGCGCATAGCTTACTCGCAAGGCCTTGAGACATTATTTGCTCTTCTATGTGCGGCGGTTCAAGCCCCCGATTGTGTCATCGGATGGTTTCTAAAGTACCGCAACAGTGACCTTTTTGATCTTGTAAGAAAGATCAATGAAGGCCGGATTATTTATTCGAAACTTCGATGCCATCGCGTTACCTGGCGTGTGATTGCTGATCTTGTGTTTAGCGATTTCAAAACTGGCGACGAGGAAAAAGACGAAAGCATTCGCAGGAACTTCTCGCGCTTATGGGGACACTTTGCCTCCGATTTCCTTAATAAGAAATTTGATCTTGAATACAACAGTATTAAGCATGGTTCGCGGGCAAGGATGGGTGGTTTTTATTTTGCCATGGGTGCTGAAGACTTGCCAGGCGTGCCCGCTCCTCCAGAGCGCATGCACACGATGGCGAATAGTGTCTTTGGATCGTCTTATTTTGTGCCCGATCGCTTACACGACGGACGCAACTTTACGGTCAGTCACCAATCGTTAAACTGGGTTCCAGATAACTACGTTGACGCTTTGCACCTGATCTCATCGTCAATTCACAATGCAGTTGCTTGCCTCAAAATCCTTCATGGCATACCCCATAGTGAAGTCCCGTTCATGTACCATGGGGATGATGAGTCATACGAACTTCCTTGGTCACGCTCAACGGGGATGACCGGATTTCAAATGCATTCCCAGATTAGGCGCGAGGGGGTTGCGCCGCTGTCAAAGGATGAGATTCTTCGCGTTTATAAAGAAGGCAAGAATCAGGAAGTTGATTAACTGGTCCGTGAAAGGTGCGCATAAAGAAATAGAAGATGGGTTCAGACTTACTCCGCTCACAAAGATTAAAACCTACCTACTGCAGCGGATCGATGACGCAGCCATTCGAAACTACTTTTATTCTTTTTGCTGACATGCTCGGCTTCACTGACCTGGTTGAAAAAGAAGGTGAGGAAATTGACGAACTTAGTCCAATCTTTACCGGCGTTGAATTGTACCGGCCATCCTCTGCGGACAACTTACTTGGATACCCGTTTATCAATTTCCACCGATGCCTGAACGAGGCTCGGATACAGCTCCAGGAAATGGGCGCCGGCACAGCAATCGTGTTTTCAGATTCTGCATTTTTCCGAATAGAGACGCTTGAACATGCTATTGAACTCGCCCGATCGCTCATGTTTGACCTTGTCACGAGCGACATCCCAGTGCGAATGGGAATCGCGCGCGGTTCCTATCGTATGCTGCGGTTCCTTACCGACTCGTCTGCCCATGTAACTTTTCACATGTCGCAGTTTTTAGGAACCGGTATCGTTCGCGCCGATCAGGCTGAGGGTTGCGGCCTCGCACGCCTAAGGATTCTGTTGCATCCTAACCTTGAACCGCTACTGGATAAACAGGCTTTGCGGATTGTTCCGTTCAAGCCCGCTGCGAATATGAGCCTGGCGGTTTTGTCCGAGGTTAATTACTTGGAACTCAACAATAATCACGTTGGGCCGGATTACGAGGACTGCATTCAGTTCGATTGCTTGAGACGAATGGCGGGTGAGACAGAAGAGCGATTCCAATATCATTACATCGAGACATTTAATGCCTGGAACGTGATGCGCTCGCAACTCAAGCGCGCTCCGTACCCTTGGGAAAAGTTCTTGGATCGCAACGAATACGACGACGCCCACGGAATCCGTCCGCGGCGGTCCTCAAATTCATAATTTCTTGGGCTGATATCCTGTCCTGTTCAAAGTCGTCGCGTTTCAAAAGCTTCAGAAAATTAAACTCATAAATCAGATCGTCAAATAATTCGTCGAAGGACGAAAAATACTTTCTTCTATGCCCTCGCGCGCAACGAACACATCGGAAGTGATTAGGTATCGGTCTGCGACGTTCGGATTTTGCATTCTACTTTGCGCGACGGCTTCGAGGCCTTTGATGCTTGTCTTTAATAAGTCGTAGACGACATAGATACAACATTGCGAAGAACGGTGACCAGGAGGGTTAGGAGCGTTTCGGAGAAACGGTATTCACCTTTTTGTAAAGAAACGTCGAAGCCGTCAGGGGCATCAGCTGCTTTTTCATCCTCAGAGCTTCGACCGACACATAGACATCCAAGTGCGGTTTTCCCATAAGTATTCTCGCCGTGACATTATGTAGCAAAGAACCTATTTTTTGTGCCATGCGGGGTTATTGAAGGAGAAAAATAATGCAGCGAAGCGAACGTCTTGAGTTGGAGACATTCTTGCGGTTGTTTGGTCAGTTTGATGTGGGAGGCTGTGAATTCTCGGACCGTCCCGATCTAATTATCCGAGGAACCACGCCTATAGTCGGCGTGGAGCACACCAGAATATTTAAAAACAATCCCGACTTGCCATCGGGGCGTCAACAAAAACCCCAAGAACGCTTTCAACAGCAGATCGCCGATCGCGCGCGTGCGACATTTCGTCAGACTTCTTCGCTACGAGTCCATTTGACGGTAAGTTTTGCCGAGCCATCCGATTATCGCGCGGGGGATGTTTCAACTGTCGCGGATGAGTTGGCTCAATCCGTTTCTCAGGTGATAAGGCTGTTTGGTACGCATGCACTTCAAAACGGGATGTGTGGGTTGATGAGTGGGATTTGCGAAGCCGTGGCTACCAGTTTCCACAGGGCGTCGATTCGTTTCATTTCAAGGTTCACACCAATCCGGCATATGAGGTATGGGGCCCAGCCTACGGCTATGCGGTCCCCAAGTTATCGGTCGTGGCTGTTGAAGATGTAATAGAGCGGAAGGAGAAACGAATTGATGAATACTTGTCTCGATGTGAGCGTGTTTGGCTTCTAATAGTCACCGACACGGGCATGCCTTCCTCACACTATGGCGTGCCAAAGGGAATTACTGTCCACAAGTATGAAACGCAGTTTGACAGAGTGTTCGTAATGACCTGTTTTCATAACTCTCTGTTTCAATTGAAGCTGACCCCCGGTGACAAGGCCGTTCACGCTTTGAAGGAATCATTTGTTTAATCCTATGGCACGACGAGCAAAAACTCCAAAGCTCTTTTGGCCAGGCAGAAGTATGCACGGAAGCGTGGTGCTTAACTTCATGGGGCATCCTACGTCGGAGTTTAGTGTGTACGGTCAGCATTCTGGCAAGGTGGACGCTTATTAACGCAGATCTCGCGTCGCGTCGACGATATAACGACCTTGATGCATGTCCGATAGTGTTTCTTTAGCGACACTCTATGGAACTCTACATGAAAGCGATCGTTCGCCGCGGGAAGAGTCGACTTTCAATAGGAGGTGAGAAGCAATTCCACCAAGAGCACTCGAACAGCATGCTTTGCCGCCCCTGGTTGGTCCTATGCGGACAATATTCACGCATGTTGACTGGCTTTCGAAATCGCAACCCAAGGGACGAAAAATGTTTCGAGAGTTTGAAAAGGTCGTACGCGATGTGGGCCGTCTCGATTCTGGATCGTATACATTCCGCTACCCAGTAAATAAGAAGAACAAGGCCTCGGTTTCGCATCACTTCGGATTTAATGTGCTGGAGTTCGCGGAGCAAGTTGAAAAACCGATCAGATTTCTGGACGGCGCTGTTGCAGGTCTGGAAGAGGAATGGCACGAAGCGTCAGAAGCGTACGCAGAGCAAAGGGCTTCGGAATAAAGAGCTGCTGTAATAGTTGGACTCGACTAATAAGAAAGTCAAAGGACTAAGAAGCTATGGATTACGACATCGAAATCGAGCACGGATCGCAACGTGTAGGCTCAGTAACAATTGTTAAGAATCCTCAACAGCTTTACGGCTTGCGCACCGTGTCGGGCTTTGAGATTCAGGTGCCAATTATTTTGACGCTGCGAGTTAGACCAAAGGATGAACCCATGCTGATGGTCAATCACTTTCGCGGAAAGGTCTTCGTCCAGAGCGAAGACGGCTCGTTATTGAATGTCGGTTATCTCACTAATGAAGAGAGGCACATTGCGGGGATAACACGTGGGGAAGGCTATGACAATCCGTCCGATACTCGGTTGGAGTGGCGAGGAAGTCTTTACGATATTGCTTACATAGAGAAAGCGAGAAACGGCCAAACTCCAAAGCTTCAAATGCAGTTAGAGGGCGATTGGTGTTTCCTTGTACGCAATGAGGTCGAGATTACTGAAGAACAATGGAATCAACTAACAGAACCGCAGCGCCGCCGATTCAACGAATTGACATCTTTCAGAATACCCACTGACACACAGCGTGTAGTTAGCAGACGTGGGTTCATCGAAGTGCCCTATCCGCGTGAGGTTTGGATCGATCTGGTAAGAAAACTCGGTATAGCCGAAAACGTCCTTGTCGAAGTGCCCCTCCCAACCAGTCCTCCTGAGCCGTGGAGTGGTGTATGGAACGCCCTGGTTAATGCTCGGAATGCTTTCGAACAGGGAGGAAATTCCGGATGGCAGGGTACAGTGACGTCGGTTCGTTTGGCTCTTGAAAAGTGGCGCGCTATTGAGAAAGAGGATCTGGGTGCAGGATGGAAAGCACCAAGTCCTGCTGATCGAGAATCCAGATCCAAGAAAGAACGCCTAGATGCGGTCCGCTGGCACCTAATGCAGACAGCGCATCTCGGCCCTCATACCGGCGCCGAAGAATGGTCGAGAGATGATGCGCTGCTAATGCTTTCGACTCTGTCAGGGTTACTGGCAGTGCGAAAGCCATAGCGGATTCACGGTGACAATTGGGCGTTATATCAACGTATGCTTGAAGTCTATCCCATCCTTCTCAGCGAAACAGAGGCTACCAAAGAAGGTGCAGAAGGTGTTTACGCAATCATTCGTAATGACTACGCCAAAGACGAAAATGGAAAGTCCATACTTGGCAGAGAGTATGGGTATGAGATGTTCGGAGCCCAACTTCATGGCCCTATTCCGACTGAGCCTAGAGCGGGATTCGCTACAGCTAAGGATGCCGAAGAGGCTGCTAGGACAGAGTACCGAGAATGGCGGGCGGGCAATATTCCTGCGGGAACAAAGATAAAACGGCATCAGGCTTGGCGTACGGCATACCGATTGGATAGGTATCTCGATTACATGAACGAGGACGATCTCTGTGAAAGATATTGGGATATTATGAATAATCTACTGACGCTGACTGAAGACAGGAAAATCGGAATAGTCCCTCCGGACGAGATGATGGACTACTGGAGTGCAGTGCAGACGCATGTGCTAGAGGAATGTGTCTTAAAACAATTTGCCTATCCGCATCCGCTGGATCGCTGTCCAGATAAACACCAGGTCCCTGACTATGACTGGCCTGGGATCGAGCAAGCTGCGGGGGCCTACAAAGCACGAACGTTTATACCGGGGGAGTTTTTGATAAAGTTTGGAAAATACAAATATCTCAGCGCAGCCTATGAAAAAGGGGAGATTCGAATCTCGCCGGCGTCTTCATATTCGGATTCTTCGCTTAACCGCGCGATTAGAGATGAAGAGCTCGAGATGTCAATTTATTTTCACCCTTCAAGAATGAAGAACAAGGGCCTAACTGAAAACCCCGACGATTTAGATCCGCCCGTAAAGCCGTTAGGCAATGTAGTTCATACACTCAAGGCTCCCACGAATTATTACGTTTACTGTCTGGCGGCTGAATACTCGTATCGGTTATTTCCTGATTTCGAAGCAGATTGCTGTCTTATCATCAATAAACCAAAGATATTTATTGAGCGATTGGTCAATGCTATGTTGGCCCAGTTGCCGGATTGGAGGGCGTTCGGTACAGGTGTTAGATATATTGATCCGCTGAACACTACTGAAAAGGATCTAGACGTATTCTTCTGTAAGCACTTCAAGTTTGCATATCAAAAGGAATACAGAGTTATCTGGATTCCACCCATTTCTCAAATGGTTCTACCATGCGTTGATCTGACAGTGGGCAGCTTGAAAGATTGCTGTGAATTGGTGCGTTTATAGTCCTCGGGTTTGGCAGGGGTGGATGTGTCGCAGACCATCCTTCATGCACTAGAATGATTAATCTCAAATCACTCTCTGCTCCCAAGCTTCTAAGGAATCTCTGGCATTGATATGAAGTATTTGCACGCATTGGTAATTAGCGTCACGTTACATTTTGCTGCTGGCCTAGTGATCGCTCAGCCTACCCCTTCTCCGACGCCGAGTTCAACTCAGGAAGTTGGTGTCTTCAAGCGAGTAGTCGAAGGCGTTGTAAGAAAAGACCCCCTAATTGCTGCAGGTACTGGAGGCTGCGTGTCCATTGTGTTTGTGATTCTCTTAGCGGTACGCGGAAGGGTTAATTTCCATGTGAATCAATTTTCGGGTGTATTTCTCGGTGGCTGATATAGGAGTGAGCACAGCATCCACTCCGACTCCGGTGTTGCGCACCAAATCTGGCTGGAAAGCTGCTTAGTAAATCTGGGCGAAATAATCGTTCGGGACGCGGGGGAATATTCCAAATACCTGAAACCGTAATACGAAAAAGACTGACAGAATCGATTATCCCGATGCGGATCGCATTTACGCATGGGCACATGACATAGACCAAGTAGATCGAGACGCACAGTGACGGTCTTACCCATTCCGCCTGTAACCTCATCGGAGTTAGCGGTAAGGGCCTCAATAATTCCATACTATCGGAAAGGAATGGATCATGCCAAACACTAAAAAGCCAGCCAAGAAACGCGGTAGACCGCCACTACCAAAGAAGCACGTCAAAACTAACATCGTCCCGATGCGTCTCAAAGACGAGGATTTGAAATTGTTCTCAAGGGCAGCACAGGCGAGCAAGCGAACGCTCTCGGAATGGATGCGCGACACGTTGCGCCAGGCTGCGCAGAGTTAGGAGAGACGAGAGCAATGAATGATGATCTTGTTTACGTTGTTCAAGCAGGTAGGACGAGCAGCAAGCCGATAGGGGTTACACCGACATAAATCGAGCGAGTGAGGAAGCTGGCGTTCATGCAATTAATGAGCATGAAAAGATTGGACGGGAGACCATACCTAACATTGAGCAGTTACGAGACGGTGTTGAAGAAAGGTTGGTCTTCATCGTCGAGGGTCAACCTGTGGCCTGATATGCAATCTATACGCTCACGGTTGACGAGGACGCCCACCTGCCGAACCAACTGACAGAGTAAATCGCGTGCCAGACCCTCTTGGACAAAGCAGAACAGCGCGAGCCAACCACCCTTTTTTCTGCTACTTCTTCGATACCAAAAAAACGGCTGGTTTAGCCTGATTGTTGTCGCGATAGTAGATTTGCCCAGAGACTGATGTTGGTGCCCACGGGGCAAAATCCACCGTAAGACTCACGATCCGGCCGCTAGAGAGAAGGGCTTTCCCATGGTTCTGCGTTTGATATCCCCAGGAAGCGCTGAAGACGCCACCATCGGGTAGTACTGTCCGCTCTGATCGACTACAACTAACGGAGCGTGATCGAAGGGAAGAAAATAGCACTCGCCGCCGTCTTGACGGCCGCATCTGATCTCGAGGACCACACGTGTTACCTCCGAGCGTACTTCAACAGCTGCGACTCTCCATTCAGGCACCTCGAGGACACCGACCGAATCCATTTTTACCCATTCGGGACGCGCAGCGCTGACTGAAAGACTTTGCAACACTGCTAACTGCTGCCGAGCGGTTACGGCGCGCGCACCGGTCGGGTTTTCGCGAAGGTAAATTTCCAATTGCTGGATTGCAGCTTCGATACTGCGTCGCTTGATCGACGAGCAAATCAGTCAAACGTTTCGTGGGAATCTCCACGCTTTACGTACCGCTTACAATACAGCAAAACATGATCCAGCTAATGTGAGCGGCTTGTTGCAAACCCTTAGAATCGTAGGGGAAGCTCGTCGAGCAATTGAGCATCTGATCGAGCTCAGGATTGGCAGAGTGAATGAATCGATAGCCTCCGATCTGAAGCGGGTCTTTTGGGTTGCCGTTTGGGATCACTACATTCACGGAGATTCTGAAGTACACATTATCCTGCCGACGGTATCGGATCGCTGGCTGGGCCCGCCGACCTTCGATTTAATTTATGTTGAAGCTATGGCATGGGATCAAATCATGAAGGAATTGTCGTCGGATGGCTCGCTCGCAATAGGTGAAGGAATTATCCCCAAACTACAATTCGAGGAGTTCCGTCAAGATGACGACTTCCTTGAAGCGTGGGTGTTCGAAGGAGACTATCGCACTCTCATTACAATCCTCGCACGGTATGAACTTCGACAGGAGTTACTGCCGGGCTTAAATCGGCAGGACCGACCCGGTAGCATGACACTGGCGTTTTTGTTGGCTGCCATGGACTCCATTACGGCTCTTTAGCTGCAGATGACTTAGCAGAGGCCATTAAGCAACAGGCGTTCGGTCTCTATGCCGTTCCATCCGACTATGCTTCTTCCCAATCTCTTGCTGAGGGAATGGCTAACATGTTCCTACAGATTCCCATCGAATATCGAAACCGGATCGCCGGGCCGGTATGGGTCGGTGAAGACAACTATCGCGACTTACTCGCAGACGCGAGAGCGAAACACCGGTACGGCGACGTCATCATTGATAAACAATATATGGTGAAAATGCTATGGCGACAGAATCCAGCCAGTTAGAGCGCCTCGTGCCGTACACACGCTCTAAGCAACCTAATTCCCACTATAAAAACAGCTGATCATCCTCGACCCTACACATTTGATTACCTAAGTCTTCGATCGATCCGCCGAAAGCACTTTTACGTGAATCGATGGTCCTGGATTTACGTAACGTTCCGATCGAGCGGCTGCAGGCGGGCCGCACCGCGGCCCATGCGCGTTTCGCGCACGCGGTCGCGCGCATTTCGCGCAGCAGGCGCGTTTCGCGCGCTTACTCGAGGTTAAGAGGCACGCTCATCTAACGAGCATGAACAACAATCGCGAAAGTCCCTATTCTGGGTCCATGCTAGAACGCCCGATCGGACCGTTTTACAAACACATCCAACTATCCTGCACGAACCTTGGCAGCGCTGGCCGACGCGCGACCAACGCCATGGCCACTTTGGCGTACTTGCCATATAGTTGCAGCGCTCGACCGATATCTCGACCAAACGGCGAAACAGCTAACATCTCCAAACGACCGGAAGATCATAGTGGCAACTCCTGAGTTATTGCATTTATGATCGAACAGTGCTCGACCCACTTGAGCTCACCTTTAAGCCATCGCCAGCATGAACCCAAACGCCTCGTATTGCTCAACCGGAAACAATCCCTCCAGAGACCCGAGGTCGGAGGATCCATTACGTAATACATCGATCAATCCCACGAAAACACTTTTACGTAATGGATGTACTAAGATTTAGGTTACCTTACGACACTTCTAGGTTACATTTTGTAAAGTCCCGCCGCTGCACCTTACATAATCTCTATTATCAGACGCAGACCGTATCGAAAGGGCGCCGGTTAGTTTGGGAGTCCTCCGGTCAAGTAAAAGTACCAACTCCCCTTTTGGGCTGCGCAATTGGCACTTTTACTTGATCAGGCACTCTCTCAAAGGCATTTTTGAGGGGCGAGGCTGGCTTAGGTATTCACGCTTTGCTAACGAGAGGCTGACCTTATCGGACCCAAGCCCAGTCCTAAGAGTTCGGAGGGCTTTGAATCGATTTGTTCTTTCAGCGCTTCGCAATACGGAGGTCGTTCATAAGTCTCTCAAAATCACCCTCAAACCCCCAGTCCACCGTTCGAGGAGCGATGAGGCTAAGCAGCAGCTTACTGCCTACGTCTCTAGAAGTCGCCCCCAGAATCGGTTTTACACCCTGCTCACTCGAGACCATTCTGTTCAATGCTCATCCGGCGACTCTGGCTTTGTCCGTCAAATCGACGAACTGCAACCGTGACGTGCCGGCTTCGGAATTTCTTTGAACGAGGTGAACGACTGAGTTAGCGGAGGGCATGTTTACTAGTATTGAGCTATGCTTCTTCCTTCATAGGCACAGCAAAACATCATGGTGGTCCTAAGAATCGATTTAGACAGAGCCGATACAATGTGGCTCATTGAGAAGTTATCCCTTTACCTCGAGACTATGGAAGGGGCCTTGCGAGAAAGCCGTCAGCTCGATCGAGACAGAATAGAATCTTACGCAATAAGCTCATGCGACGATCTCGATGATCAGAGTGAGGAGCTACACGTGCATGATCTTCTCTTTGAGCAAGCTTTTCCTTCTAAAGTTAGATATTCGTTTCTAACACTTGCCTACAGTGTGCTTGAAGACCGAACTAAAGCTTTGGCTGATGAATTAATAAAGAGAAAGGTTGTAGTTGGAAGGACGTTTGAAAAAGAACCCAGATG
>Ga0070673_100002849_pt1 | contig 10638 bp, 9 predicted proteins | sample KBSM23metaG_FD_65342 | JGI IMG/M metagenome (GOLD analysis project Ga0070673, IMG submission 65342) | Miscanthus rhizosphere microbial communities from Kellogg Biological Station, Michigan, USA - KBS M2-3 metaG | ecosystem: Host-associated > Plants > Roots > Rhizosphere > Soil ...
GTCTGTCCCCAACACAAACAACCGGCCATCGCCCCAGGTGCCCAATCCATCCGGCGTGAACCAGTCCAACCTCACATAACCCAGGCCGCGATCGCCTTTCAGCATCATGTCGCCGAAATCCTGGAAGCGCGGATGATCGGGATGGCGCAGATTGGCGACTTGCGCTGCCACGATCTCGGCCTTTGCCGAGCCGGTATAGAAAAGAAACTGGTCGATCTGATGCGAGCCGATATCGCAAAGAATGCCGCCATACTGCGCATTCTCCCAGAACCAGTCCGGGCGCCGGCTGCCGCCGCCATTGTCGCCGGCGCGCTGAATCACCTGATGCGGCGCGATGTTGATGGTCTGGATCACCTTGCCGATGGCGCCTTGCCGGATCAGCTCTCCCGCATAAACGGCAGCGCGGACTTCCAACCGCTCGGAATAGAGAATCCCATAGATGCGCTTGGTTTCCGCGATGGTTTTGCGCACCAGCGCAAGATCGTCCAAAGTGGTAATGCCCGGCTTGTCGGCGAGGAAATCCTTTCCCGCTTGCATCGCGCGAATGCCAATAGGGGCCCGCTGATTGGCAATATGCGAAGACAGAACAAGCTGGACCGAAGGGTCGTGCAAGACCTCGTCCTGGCTGTGCGCTGCCTTTGCGCTGGGATAACGTTGGGCAAAGACGGCCAGCTTGTCGGGCTCCAATCCCCAATAGGAGGCCAACTCCCCGCCCCCGCGCCGGATGGCGCCGATCATGCCATGGATATGGTCATGGCTGATGCCGCAGACAGAAAAGCGAATATGATATTTGGGCTTTTCTTCCGGGACGGCCGGCAAGCTTTCGGCCTTGGCGTTCCCCGCCAACGCCATCAGCGCCATGGACCCCAAGCCGGCCGCTTCCAATATGTCGCGCCGCTTTTTCATCATCCGTTACCGGACGCGCGTGACTTTGTAGAGCTGCCCCTCGACCCGCATGTCGAAGAGATTGGCGGAGGTGCCGTTATTGATCGTCACCTTGTAGGCTTTGGCGGGCTTTTTCCACTTGGCGAGCCGGATGTCGGATTCCGCCTGCTGCCAGACATGGCCATCCGGCATGGTGACGGTGAACCTTCCGTCTGCCCCAAAGCCATAAGCCGTCATCGGCATGTCGGAAGCGATCGCCTTGGTGTTGCCGACGATCGCGCCCCAGAATCCTTCCGCTTTCGGCTGCGGCGGCGCGCGGCGCGATATCGCCGGCCCGCGAGCGACCGCTCCCCCATAGGCCGCGCCGGGGGCCGGCACCAGGCGCGTTTGGCTGTCGGGTGCCGGCGTGAGCCCCAACAAGGTGCGCATTGGTTGAGCCGAACCATAGAAACAATCCAGCCAAACCCGGTTGTCGGGAATGCCTTCACAGCGCGCCGCCCCGTCCATCACGGTATCGCGGGTAGGATCGGCCATGGCGGGATGCGCCGCGGCCAGCCAGACCGCTGCCGGAATTCCCGCCCATGCGGAAAAATTGCGCTTCATTTCATGCTCCTGTGCGCGGCGTAGCGTGCACGACCAGGCACCGCTTGCGGCTCGCCGGATTGACCTTGAGATCGGCACTATCCGAAAGCCAGACAAAATCAATCTTATCCCAGGGATATAGAATAGCTTCGCGATCCGCCACCAGCACCGCCCCTCGGTCGAGCGCCAACATAAAGGTGGATGCCATGTCGCGGCGCTCTCCAAACACCTCCACACATTGCATGCTGTGGGCTTGGCTTAGGGTAAAGCTCCAGCCCTGGGCCATCATGGCAGAAAAAGCGATGAGGGTCGCCGGAACCCAATCCCGGAGATGGGCGCTTTCCTGCCGCGTCAGGAAGGCCCGAATGACGGGCCGGACCGCATAGCCCATGGCGATTGCCAACGCCGGTGTGAACAATGCGCCCAGAGGCCATTGCTCCGAAAAGAAATAGAAGCCCGTATACAGGATCACGAATACTGGGCTCAAAGTTAGGACCGGCGGGCAGAGATGGTCCCAGCTGTTGAAATACTTCGCGCCGCCAAAAACCAACAAGATCACCACGCCCATTGTGACCATGGGCAAGAAAAATGAACCCGCCAACAATGCGGCAGAAACGAAATCGTTGAAATCCATCAGGCCAAGCACGGCCATGCTGTTGACGGTGAGAACCTCGCCCCAAACGAAGGCAACGGCCAATACAAAAAAGCTTGCCGCCACGACCGAGATATAGGCGCTCGGCTTGTCCAAGATTTACCAGCTCAACAGCTTCTGCAAATTGCCGCCCTTGACCTTGGCGATGTCGTCCGCCGAATAGCCTTTCATATGGACGTCGATAATTTTGGGCGAGCCGCCGCTCCACACCACGCGTTCGGCACCGTATTCGCGGATCAGACGGCGGGTAAACGGCAATACGCTTTCGAAGTTGGGCGCGTCGCTGGCAATATAATCCACGCCGGACAATTTCATGTAGACATTGGGCAGCTTGGCCAGTTCCAGCATATTGGCATATTCATAAGGATTGCCCAGCTTGGGCTCGCCCATATGGTCGATCAGCACCTTGCAGCCCGGAAAGGCGCGGATGGCGTCGGCGGCCTGAAGCGCGTAATTGGGGCCGATATGCAGTTCGATGATCACGCCCAGGTCCGCCGCCTGTTTCCATAACGCCCGCACATATTTGGCGGCGAAGGATTCCAAATACATCTCCTTGCCACGATGGGCATGGAAACGCGTGGCAACGATGCGCGGTTCGGCCTTCACCAGCGCCGCAAGCTTCTTCGGAGACTCCGGATTCTTGGGATAGAACAGGCTGGTGCCCTTGAACTTGGCGGGCGGTGTGCGGCGCAGGCAGTTCAGCACCAGCGTGTGGTCGTCGCCATAGGGCTCGGGTTGCACCAGCATCGCTTTGTCGATGCCGAACTGCTTGAGATGCGCCTCATAGGGCGGCAAGGGATCGGCCGGCAGCTTTTCCGTGTCGGGCTTGTAGACGGCATTGGGGTGGAAGGGAAACTTCGCCGTATTCGAGCTGAACATATGCGCATTCCACTCGATCACCGGCACGGCGGAGGCTGCGGCGGCACGGCCGGTGGCGCCGGCCAGCATGGCTGCCCCCATCAGGGCAAGCGTGTCGCGGCGGTTGGTGCCTTCCATAATCGTCCCCTGGGCTACTTGCTTTTCGCAATTTGCAAAGGGATACCATGCCGGGCGGATACGGGAAACATGAATAGAAAAGTCCTGACGGAACAGGCCATCGCGCTGCAACGCAGCGGACGCTGGGCGGAGGCCGAACGCCTGTATCTGCAGGTGCTGACGCAAGCCCCCGAGGATTTCACTGCGCGTCATCTGTTGGGCGTCGCGCGCGCGCAATCCGGCCGCATGGACCAAGCCTTGGCGGACATCGAAGCGGCTCTCACGATCATTCCGCGCGATCCGGAAGCGCTGCTCAATCGCGCCAATGTGCTCAAAGTCCTGAACCGCCCCCAGGAAGCCCTGGCCGGATATGAAGAGGCCCTGAACGTTAGGCCTTCCTGGCCGCAAGCAGAGAACAACCGCGGCACGGTGCTGCAAGCCTTGGGCCGGCATGATGAAGCGTTGGCGGCATACGACCGCGCTTTGGCGCTTGAGCCCGATCATGTCGAGGCGCTGAACAATCGCGGCAATGTGTTGCAGGACCTTAAGCGTCCGGCGGAGGCGTTGGCCGCCTATGACCGAACCTTGCGCCTGGCACCGACCTACGCCGCCGCCTTCAACAACCGTGGCAGCGTACTTTTGACTTTGAAGCGCTTCGCCGATGCTTTGTCGTGCTTCGATCGCGCGCTGGCCTTGCGGCCCGGCGATGCCGAGGTGATCAACAATCGCGGCAACGCCTTGCAAGGCCTGATGCGCTATGAGGAAGCGCTGGCCTGTTACGACCAGGCGCTGGCGCTCAAGCCCGATTATGCCGAGGCGATGAACAATCGGGGCGAGGCCTTGCAGCAGCTGAAACGCCATGACGAGGCGCTGGCCTCCTTCGACAGCGCGGCCACGGCGCGGCCCGACGCCTTGGGCGGCGCCGCCATGGCGGCGCTCGATCTCTGCGACTGGCCACGGACTGCCGAGATTGGCGCTCAACTGGAAAGGCGCATCGCGGCCGGAGAACCGATCTCGCCTTGGGTGTTGTTGGGCTATAGCGGCAGCGAGGCGCTGCAGCGCCAATGCGCCGCCAATGTCATCCGCAATCGTTTTCCTGTTCTGCCGCCGCCGCTCGCGGCGCCGCGTTACAACCATGCCAAGCTCCGGCTGGCCTATCTTTCCTCGGATGTCGGGCATCACCCGGTGGCGACCCAAATCGTGCAATTGATCGAAAGCCATGACCGCGAGGGCTTCGAGATCATCGGCATCGGCACCAATCAGGATGACGGCAGTCCGCAGCGGCGGCGCCTGGTCGCGGCCTTTGACCGGTTCGTGGACGCTCATCAACTGCCGCCCGCCACGCTCGCGCGGCGCCTGCGGGATATGGAAGTGGATGTGCTGGTGGATCTCAATGGTCATACCAGGGGCGACCATTTCGACGTCTTGAGCCATCGGCCGGCGCCGGTGCAAGCCAGCTGGCTCGGCTATGCCGGCACCACGGCTGCGCCTTTTGTCGACTATGTCATGGCCGACCGCATCGTCGCTCCCGACCAGGCGTCCTTTTCAGAAAAGCTGGCCTATTTGCCCAACTGCTTTTTCCCCAGCGATACCAGCCGCGCCTTGGGCAAGGTGCCTAGCCGCACCGAAGCCGCCCTTCCCCCGGATGGCTTGGTGTTTTGCTGCTTCAACAACAGCTGGAAAATCACCGAGCCGGTTTTCACCATCTGGATGCGGTTGCTGGCCCAACTGCCCGGCAGCGTGCTCTGGTTGAAACAGGCCGGCGAAAAAACCAAAGCCAAGCTGAAGCAAGCCGCGGCGGATCGCAGGATCGATCCGGAGCGGTTGGTATTCGCCAAACCGGCTCCATTGGATGTGCACATAGCCCGCCATCGCCTGGCGGACCTGTTTCTCGACACACTGCCTTACAACGCCCATGCCACGGCATGCGATGCGCTGTGGGCTGGACTACCGGTCTTGACCCGCCGCGGCAGCGCTTTTGCGGGCCGCGTCGCCGCCAGCCTTTTGACAGCAGTGGGGCTGCCGGAGCTGATCGCGGAAAGCGCGGAAGATTATGAATCGCTCGCGGTGACTCTGGCGCGGGATCCCGCGCGCCTCAAGGCTCTACGCGAAAAGCTCGACGCCCACCGCGCCACCGCGCCGCTGTTCGACACGCCGCGCTTGGCGCGCGATTTGGAAACTCTCTACCGGCAGATGCTAGCTGCTGCTGTGTAATTCCGAACGGATGCGCTTGACCGTCTCGGGCGAGATGGCCGGCGCCTGGTTGCCCCAATTGTTGCGGACATAGGTGAGGATATTGGCCACCTGCTCGTCCGTCAGCCGCCAACCGAAACTGGGCATGCCGGGACCCGTTGGCGCTTTTGGCGTGGCCACGGCCTTGGCGCCGGCGAGCACGGTCCGCACCACCGTATCGGCGCGCACCTGTCTCACCGCGGCATTGCCGGCCAATGGCGGGAACAGAGCGCTGCCTTTGCCGTCGCGGCCATGGCAGGCGACGCAGCTTAATTCATAGGCACGGGCGCCGGCCTTCATCTGGGCATCGATGCCGCTGGCGCCGCCGCCATTGCCTTTGCTGGGCGGCACATCCTTGAGATAGACCGCCATGGCATCCAGGTCCGCCATGGTCATGCGCGAGGTGGAATTCTCCACCGCTTCCGCCATCGGTCCGGAAGCCAGCGAATGCGCGTTACGGCCGGTTTCCAGATATTCGACCATGTCGACGCGGCTCCAGGAACCCAATCCTGCATGATGTTCGCTGGTCAAGTCCGGCGCGAACCAGCCTTGTAACGACGTGCCTGTGAGCGCGCGTTTATCCGCGCCAAAGGCATTTTTGGGTGCATGACAGGCGCCGCAATGGCCCGGTCCGTTCACCAGGTATGAGCCGCGGTTCCACTCCGCGCTTTTGGACGCGTCGGCAATCGGTTGGGGCCGGAAGAACAAAGCATTCCAGCCGCGCATCAACACCCGCAAATTGAAGGGAAAGCGCAGTTGGTTGACATTGACCCTGTTCTTCACCGCCTTGACGCTGCGCAGATAGTCCCACATCGCGGAGACGTCGCTGTCGGGCATGTGGGCGTAGTAGGGATATGGCATGGCGGGATAAAGCCGTTTGCCGCCTGGCGCAACGCCACGCTTCATCGCCAGATTGAATTCCTGGGCGGTATAATTGCCGATGCCCGTCTCCTTGTCGGGCGTGATGTTGGGCGCCACCATGCGGCCGAAGGGCGTTTCCAGCACCACCCCGCCGGCAAGGTCCTTGCCGTGACAGCCTTCGCAGTCTCCCAAGATGACTTGGTATTTGCCTGCGTCGGTCGTGGCGGCCAGCGCGGGAACGGAAAGAGCGACAAAAACAGCCGCCCAAAGTGTCTTGCTCATGCGGGCACCAGCGCGCCGGGCGATTTGATGTATTTGGTGGTGATGGCTTCCGCCGCCCAATAGGCCAAGGCGCCCACTGTGCCGGTGGGGTTCATGCCGGCATTGTGCGCGAAGGCGGACGCCCCGACCACGAACACATTGGGCACATCCCAACTCTGGAGATATTTGTTCACCGCGCTGGTGGTGGGATCAGTGCCCATGATGGCGCCGCCGGTATTGTGCGTGCTCTGGTAAGGCACCGAATTCCAGCCTTTCTGCAGGCGCGCCACCGCGGTGTATTTGGCGTTGAAGGGCTTGGTCAATTTTTCCAGCTGCTCCGACATGTAATGCGACATCCGGACATCATTGTCGGGAAAATCGAAGGTTATCCGCAGCAGCGGACGGCCATGGCGATCGGTGTAGGTCGGATCCAAATCCAGGTAATTCTCACGCACCGGATAGGAAGATCCCTGCGAACCGAAGCCCATGGAATTCTGGTAGCCGTCTACCGTCGCCTGCTTCCATTTGGCGCCCCAGCGCGGGCTCCCCGGCACGGTCGGCCGGTTGGAGATCGGCCGTCCGTTGGAGACAGTGCAGCTGATTCCGGCGCCCCCCACAAAATCCAGTTTTGAATGATCGAAGCCGTCGCCCTGGAAATCGTCGATGGTCTGGCCCAGCGCACCGGCGCCGATGAAGGGATTGAAATGCTTGTCGTCGAACATCAGCCGCGCTCCGGCGCTGGTCTGGTAGCAATAATTGCGGCCCACCGTGCCCTTGCCCGAAACAGGATCGTACTGCGTGCCGATCTTGGACAAGAGCATCATGCGCACATTCATCAGGGCATAGGCGCAAACCGCCACCACATCGGCCGGCTGTTCGTACTCGACTCCCTGCGCATCCAAAAACGTCACGCTTCTCGCCATCTTGCCGTCTTGTGTGAGATTGACCTTCAACACCTCGCTGTCCGTGCGCAGCTCGAAATTCGGCTTCTTCATCAACACCGGCAGGATGGTGGTCTGGGCGCTGGCCTTGGAATAGTTGCCGCAGGCGAAACGCTCGCAGAAGCCGCAAAAGGTGCACTCGCCCATGCGGATGCCCAGCGGATTGACGTAAGCCCGTGACAGGTTGGATGACGGCAAGGGGAAGGGATGATGGCCCAATTCCCTCATCTTTTCCGCGAACAAGGTCGATGCATAGGGCATCCGCAATGGCGGGTTGGGATAGTCGCGCGAGCGCGGGCTTTCAAATGGATTGCCGCCCGGCTGAATTTGGCCCTTGATGTTGCCGGCCTTGCCGGACGTGCCGCAGATATACTCGTACTGATCGAAACTGTGCTCGATTTCGTCCCAGGTCACGCCCCAATCCTGCAATTGCAGGCCCTTGATCTTGGCAGCGCCGTAGCGCTGGGTGAGATGGGTCTTGATGGAAAAATCGCTGTCCCAGAATCGCCAAGTTTGCCCATTCCAATGCACGCCGGCCCCGCCCACGCCGTCGCCCGGCAAGAAGGAACCGTAATCGCGCATCGGCAAGGCCGTTTGGCCGGCATTGTTGCGCATGGTCATGGCTTCGACGCTGGGCTTGAGGAACAAATCCTTGCGGATGGCGTAGCGCAGCTCGTCTTGCATGTAAGCGATATTGAAATCGGTCGCGGTGTCGCGCCACGGACCGCGCTCGAGCGCGACGACATTGAGGCCGGCATCGGTGAGCTGTTGGGCCAAAATCGAACCGGTCCAGCCCAGCCCGATGATCACCGCGTCACGTTTGGGAAGCACGCGCGCCATCTAGCCCTCCATCCCATAGATCGAGACCGGTCCCCTGGGATAGGGCACATTACGCTTGTCGATATGGTCGCGATAATCGTAACGCGCGCCGGGGAAGCCGATCATCTTCCAGCCCGCCATGTTCTTATTGCCGCCATAGAGCGGGTCCGCGAAGAACCCTTCCATGGTGTTTTGCAGCACCAGTTCGAAAAACTCCTTGGTGCTGAAGCCGGGTTTCAAATTGAGCTTGATCTTGCTGCCGTCCATCCCGGCCAGCACTTCGTCCTGCTGCTCGGCGGAAAGGGCGCGGAAATCCTTTTTGTAGGTCGTGTTGGTGTATTCGTTCAGCGCCTGCAGACCCAGCCGATAACGGCCGGCCGGTGCGAGGTCGCCTTGATAACCCTGGGTGGGCAGCCCCTGCCGGAAGGGGCCTTTGGTATAAAGCCTGCTGGCTTGGCCGAAAGCACCCGCCAACTGGCGGTCGATGAAAATGGCGCAGCCGCATTCTTTTCCGCTGGGCGACAGCTGATCGGCTGGGATCAGCCGCTCGACAATGGCTTCCACCGTGGCGGCTTCGACGGGCGTGAAAAAATACCAGCCCAAGGGATTGACCGGGCGCGGCGGCGCACCCGCAAAAGGCGACCAAGGCAGGTTACCCGAAATGGTGCGGCCGTCCGCCGTGGCGGCCAGGATGGGAAGCGCTGCGGCAGAGGCCAGCAAGTGGCGGCGGGTGACCCCGCGCAAGCTATTGTCCATATCCCCTCCGGCCTTCGCGCAGTGCCGCCGAAGCCAACGCCTTCGCGCTGCGCGCCGCCCCCGCGATTCTCTATTTTTGTGGGGCCGATCCTAAGAGCGAGCTTCCCCGGGATCAATTCGCCTTATGTATTGCTGCAGGCGCGAAACTAGGCATGCCCTATCTGCATGCAACCACTGTGATCGTACCAAGAAACCCAAGGAACCAGGGAGTTTCGCGGAACCAAGGCCTAACGGAACCGGTTTTCGCAGTGGGCTGGGTAAAAACCCTCCACGGAGAATCTCATGAACAACCAGGACAATCAGTCTGGCCAGAAGAATCAGCAGCAGAAACACCAGCAGCAGCAGAAACCCGGTCAGCAGTCCGGCCAACAGCAGCGCCAGCAAGGGCAGCAGGACGAGCAGGACAATCAAAGCAGCCGGAGCGGCCAGAAAGGCAGCGATCAGCAAGAATGATCAGCTGACGAAATTGCCGAGAAAGGGCCCGCTTCGCGGGCCCTTTTTTTACAGGCCATGGCAATTGTATTTTTGTGACAAAAGACCAATGTTGCAGCATGGCTTCAAGACGTCCCCTGGCAAGCCGCCTGCAAAGCGGTTTGGCCCACCGCATCCTCCAGCTGCTCAAAGATGAGAATGCCCAATCCGGCCGGCATTTGGTCGAGCAGGATCTTTGCGACGCATTCGGCGTGTCGCGCACGCCCGTCCGCGGTGCGCTGAAGCTTTTAGCAGCCGAGGGACTGGTAAATCCGCGCCCCGGCCGCGGCTTCGCGCTGGCCAGGATGCCGACGGCGATCAGCAAAGAGGAAATCAAGGAGGAGGAAGAGGATCAGCGCTTATTCTCGCTGCTGGCGCAGGCACGGGGCGCCGGAAAACTGCCGGACCTGTTTACGCAGCAGGAGATCGTACGCCGTTTTCATGTGCGCCTTGCCACTGTGATGCAGGTGCTGCGGTCCCTGCAGGAATTGGGCGTGATCGAGCGCAGGGCCGGCCATGGTTGGATGTTTGCCGGCGATACGGCGCGCCTTCTCAACGAAAGCTACGCCTTCCGCAGGGCGCTGGAGCCGCAGATCTTGCCGCAGCCCGGTTTCAGGCTGGATCGCGCTTGGGCGGAAAAGGCACGGAGTCAGCACCAGAAGCTGCGCAACAAGCCATGGCGGGCCGGCGACGGCATGGCTTTTCACGCGGTCAATGCGGATTTTCACGAACAGCTGGCGCGATGCTCCGGCAATCGCACGATGTTGAAGGCGATCCAGAACCAGACCCGGCTACGCCAATTCCTGATCGGGCATTGGGACTATCCCATGGAGCAGGTGCATAGCGCCATCGACGATCATCTGGAGATTTTGGCGGCGCTTGAGTCAGGCTATGCCGACAAGGCGGCGGCGCTCATGCTGCATCACCTGACGCAAAGCGCGTCGCAGTCTCATGAAGCAGGCACCGCCGCCTAGTTGGACTGCGCAGAGGCTAAGCGCGCAGGATTTTGGGGCGTGAGCAGGGTGAGGCCCGTTCGCGCTTTGAGCGACGAAATGGTCCAGTGGACCATTTCGAGGGCCGAACGCGCGGAGCACGAGCGACGCGCCGGGCAAACGGTTGCACGGCCGCTCGCTCAAGCTCGCGGCGTTCGCCGCTTTCGCAGGTCCACTGGACCTGCTCACATGCTTCGCATGACGCGGCTCA
>Ga0070673_100002859_pt1 | contig 10625 bp, 10 predicted proteins | sample KBSM23metaG_FD_65342 | JGI IMG/M metagenome (GOLD analysis project Ga0070673, IMG submission 65342) | Miscanthus rhizosphere microbial communities from Kellogg Biological Station, Michigan, USA - KBS M2-3 metaG | ecosystem: Host-associated > Plants > Roots > Rhizosphere > Soil ...
TGTCCGGCGCGCAGTTCGACAAACAGTTCGCGCAACACATGATAATGGATCACAAGGAAGACATTGGCAAATACGAGAAGAAGGCAAAGTCGAAGGGGCCTCTAGCTCAGTTTGCCGAGCAGACGCTCCCGACCCTGCAAAAGCACCTGCAGACGGCAGAGAGGCTTGCCGAGCAAAAAAGTTCTCAGCGCTAGGGGACCTCCGGAACGGAGTTTCCCCGCTCGGTTTTCCGGTTTCATCGTGGGGCGCTCCGGGCGAACAGCGCGCTGAGCTGGGTGGTCGGAAGCGCAGATCGTCTCTCAACCACCGGTGCCTGGGCAGAGCCGCTGCGAGTGATGGTGAGAGAGTACGGCAAGCGGGGAGCTTTGCCCCTGATTGTTGCTGAAACGCGCTCCCGCTGCCGCACCGACCGCATTCAAGACAGGCTCGCGCGTGACCGGCTGGGTGCAGCAGCCAGGCCCTTGCGGGGCCCGAAAAACTGACTCGCAAGGGTGCTTCCCGATTCTTCTGGCGTGAAAGCCGGGACTGTCTGCAGGCGTTCCGCCAACCTCCAGACGGGTCGCGCCGCTGATCCGCCGCCTGATTGCGTGCTCCGGGTAAGTCGCACTCTGCTCGGCGGCTCGCCGATCTCCGGCGCGCTTCCAAGCGCCGCTCCTTGGATTGGTATTCGTACGCCATTTCGCATAGCGCGTGTTTGTTACCGCGCGGGCGTTGCGCGCGCAAGAGTTGGGCGAGTTTCACCAGTTATCAAATTGTGACTGGGATGCCTCAGTTTCGCCTATAACCAAGTAGCCAGACTGTTGTCATTTCGGTGAGGGACGAGGGCGTTGGCCTCCCCGCAAAATTTGATCTCAAGTCGGGCCGCCGGCTCGGAATGCGGTTGGTCGCTTCCTTCTCTCGGCAACTACAAGGACAGCTGCAAGTTTTGCGCAAGGATCCGGGCAGTGAATTCCTACTCACGCTGCCACTATCGGGCCGCTCGTAGCCGCGCAGTCGAATCGGCGAAATAGGGTCAGTGAGACCCCGGTACTCGCGTTCTAAGCTCTCTCTCGTTCTCAACTGTGAGCGGGTACTTGTCGATCGCCCGCCGAACGGCTCGATCGAGAGCAAGAATGTCATACGGCTTACGCAAGACCTGATGCTTTAGCTCGGCATCCATCCGCCGCGCGTAGCCAGTCGTTAGCAGAATCGGAATTCCAGGGAACCGTGTACTGATCTCTTGCGCGAGCGATATGCCATCGACTGAGCCGGGAAGAACAATATCGCTAAAGACCAAATCCACATGGACGCCGCTGTCGAGTTCTTCCAAAGCAGATGGGGCCGACTCAGCTTCAATTGTCCGATAGCCAAGTTCATGCAACAGCGTCGTGGCTACTGCTCTTACCTCGGCATTGTCTTCCACGACCAGAATGATCTCATCCCTTTGCTCGGCTGATTCTGGCAGTTCTTCACGGCTTGCTGAGCGAACAGGCTCATGGCTACGTGGCAAGTAAACCGTGACGGTCGTACCACGTTCTACTTCACTGTCGACCAGGACTGTGCCGCCAGAGCGGCGGGAAAATCCATAAACTTGGGACAAGCCAAGTCCCGTACCTTTCTCCGGCTCCTTGGTCGTAAAGAACGGATCAAACACCTTGCGCAGGAGGCTAGTGGGAATGCCACAGCCGGTATCGCCAATCTTGAATGCAACGAAATCACCCGAGAGCCCATCTGGGCTGCTACTCTCACGGAGAGTTTGATTCTCACACGAGATGGTCAATTGACCGCCGCTAGGCATAGCGTCGCGGGCATTCAGTGCGATATTCACAAGCGCGAGCTCGAATTCCGATTTGTCGACGCAAATCAACCAGCTATCGGTTGGAACCTCTACGGACAGCTCAATTTTTCCCGTCGTCGAACCTGACAGCACGTCCTGGATGGCTTTAATTGCTTCAGCAGGATGCAAAACGGCAGGATTCAGTGGTTGATGTCGTGAAAAGGACAATAGCTGGCGCGTTAGGCTCTCACCACGCGCAACCGCGGCCTCGATTGCTTGCAAGGCTCGAACGTTGTTCGGCTCCTTGATACGCTTTTTTAAACTCTGAGCGTAGCCGCTCACAATCATCATGATATTGTTGAAGTCGTGGGCGACGCCGCCAGTGAGCTGGCCAAGCGCCTCCATCTTCTGTGCATTGGCAAGTTGCTCCTGAGCGCGTTGCAAGGCTCCAGCGGCCTCCTTGTCCGCAGTTACATGCCGCCCGGCGACGTAGATCAATCCATTGTCCGCGGTCATGGTCCAAGCGATCCAGCGCCACGATCCGTCCTTGTGCCTGAACCGATTTTCCATTCGAACCGTGGGTATGCCGCACGCCAATTGCTCTCGTCCGGCCTGGGACCGGGCTGCATCATCAGGGTGCCGCAATTCATCCACGTGAAATGACAATACCTCGGCATCGCTCCAACCCAAAGTCTTCCGCCAAGCCGGATTGATACTCAGGAAATGCCCCTGAAAATTCGACACTCCAAGCAGATCCTCCGAGACGTTCCAGATTCGATCACGTTCGCGCGTGCGCGTTTCTATTTCCGCCTCCAAACTGCTTTGCAATTTCTGGAGGGCATCCTCGGCCGCAATTCGGCTGAGATAGTCGGCTGCCTGCCGCGCCAAAAGATCGATAAACCTCAATTCATTATCTTGCGGACGATGAGGTTCGGCGAAGTGGGTTGCAATCACGCCAAAGACTTGGCCGTCAGCATCAATCAGCGGAGTGGCTTGCACCGCCCGTACGCCTGCGTCCAGGAGCACTTCGACCATCCGTTGATCGTAGATTTCGCTCTTGGTCACGTCCTCCACGACTATTCTGATCTTCGCGCGCATGGCCGCCGCCGCAGTAATAGGCGCGTTGTATTGAACGCTAGCAAAGAACTCTAGAAAAGACTCTTCATGTCCATGCTGGGCCACGATCTTAAGGGCGCCGGATCGAGGGTCGAGCAATTGCAGGCTGCCTCTCGGAGCTCCGGTAATTGCTATCGCTGCATCGACAATAGCCGAGAAGCACCTGTCCTGGTTGTGCCCTTCACGCGCACAAAGAGACCCCACGTTTTGCAAGCGGGTCATCGCGTATAGATCGGCAGCAGTCCGATGTTGAGCTTCTTGCTGCTCCGTAACATCGACGTTCACGCCGATCATGCCTAGCAATTCACCGGTAGAGGAAAAGCGTGGGCGCGCATTTGTCTGAAGAACACGATATTCACCCTGCGAATTCCGATAGCGGCCATTGACTGTAACGCTTGTTCGAGTTGCTAGTGCTTCCCCCATGCTTTTGCTAATGGCCGCGGCATCGTCAGGATGGATCGTGTGCTGCCAATCAAATGTCGGAACGTCCTGTTCCTCGACTCCCCAGAAGCTACGCAGCATCTGATTGAGATGCTGGCACTTGCCCTGAGCGTCACTCATCCAAATCATTACTGGCGCATTCTCCGACATAAGACGGAAGCGGGCTTCCGACTCGCGCAGATTCTCGTGGGTGAGTTGTCGGTCGATCGCAATCGCGAGCTGCTGGGCGACCGTGTTGGCAAGTTTGGCTTCTTCCACCGAGAAGGCGTGCGGTTCTCGATAATACGTCATAAACTTTCCGATCAGCTTGCCCTTGCTGACGAGTGGTATGAAAGTTAGCGCGCGAATGTCTTCGGCTGCTATTACTGTTTTTAACGACGTCGGCTGGTCCGAAGTATTGATGTCATTTATGCAGATCAGCTCTGGGTTATCGCAATCCGCGGTCCACGGGGAATGACCGTCTACCGCAGTCCGGTAGTCGTCCGACAAACCTCGCCACGCGACGAACCTCATGACCTTTGCGGCGTCGAATAGCAGAATGGAGGCCCTATCACAGCCGAGTGCATCGCAAATTGCGTCTAGCGCGGCGCGGTAAATATCAGCGAGGTTTTCACCCGACTGCAGTTGCTCCGTAAGACGAATGAGCGTTGTCAGCTCATTCATTCGGCCCGCGAGCAGCGATTGCAGTCGCTTGCGATAGGTGATGTCACGGCAAGAGCTCAAGCACTCCACGACCTTCCCGCTACGATCAACGATCGGGGAAACCGTCAGCTCGACGTCAATCCTAGAGCCATCTTTCCGGACCCTGACGGTTTCATATTGATCGTACCCACCCCCTTGGGACACGTTGGCTATTGCCTCTTGAGCCTTCGCAAACCTGTCAGGCGGTACGAGATCCAGTAGTGATCGACCTATCATTTCTTGGGCGCTGTAGCCGAACAGCCGCTGAGCCTCTGCATTCCACCGCACAATGGTGCCGTCCGGAGTCCAACTCCAAAGCGCGTCACGGGAGCATTCGACGATGGCTTCCAGGGCCATGGGGTCGGCCTCCGCGCGCCTCTTTTTGCGGTAACCGCCTTTCCTGCGACTTGGCATGGAGCCCCCCCAATTTTACCGTCTTAGAAAGCGTGTAGCTTAGCCCGCCTACTCAAGACCGGTTTTAATAATGCATAAGGAAACAAGGAGTTCCCTGCGCGAGAAGACGCGGTTGCGGCGGCGGAATTGCCGGCCTGACCTGCCCACCATCCTCACGTCCCCGGAATCACGCAAAGATCCGCCGGCAAAAACTCACTCGACGTGCCCGCGGCGGCATGGCCGACTGCCTGAAGGCTTGGGTCGCGGCGAAGGCGGCGCCAGCCACAGCCTTCCTCGCGCAAGCTCACCGTGAGGCGGCCTGTTCCTTCTTTTCATCGTCTTCTGGGATCGATGGCTGTGCGGCCTCAAGTGCGCTGGCCTGGTCAAGGTATTCGCACGCCCGGATGCAAAGCGATTCGACCAAACTCTGATCCTTGGTCGCCATGGCAGTCGCAAACATACACGTTGCCAATTGGCGTAGCTGCGCCGCATCCTGCATGTAGGTCCCGTCCCCGACTCAGAACTAATACCCGACCCCCGGAACTTGTTGCGTCGCACATCCGACTCAAATGCAGAAACGACCCCCAGGAAAGGGAAAAGGACCAGTAAAGTCGGAAAAGGGCCGGTACCCGATCCGCCGTAGGAACTTATGCGGAACAACGATGCTTGTGCGTTGCAGGCCCATCTAAAGCTCTGTCGCAAACCAGCTGGGGCTTAGTGCCCGCGACAGGATCGGCGCTCGATTTCTGGACCGCCATGGCGTAGGGCTTTCTCCTCTAGCCGTCTTTGGCCGATGTTCTGCGGCGTGCTCATTTCGTACCCCCTACGATCAGATCGTTGCGGAAGCCTTTGAACGCAGGATGTCTAAGTAAGCCTTCGCCGGTTTTGCCTCGAAATTCCGCATCCATCAGAACGACAGGCTTGACCCAGCGAGCCTTTGGGAAGCTCCTGCGCGCCGCGTTCATCGGCTGTTTGCGGATTCGGAGCGGCGCGAGCCGCTTGAGCATGTTGCGCTTGTCTGCCTCGGAGAAGCCGCGTTCCAGTTTGCCTGCGTAGACTCTTCATTCTTTCCAAGGTGGATGCCATCGAACTTCCGCTCCTGCTCGCGCATCCGACGACGGCGAACGTATCCCGTTGTCGGCAGGTGACCTTGATCCAGTATGGACTCTGCTTCTAACATAACGAGTTCAGATTGGCTCGGCTGCCACCCTTATATGCCGTAAGCAAGCCGCGCGCCCTGTGTGTGCGAGACGGCTCTAGCCGCCGATGAAGTTTGGGCTGCCTGACAGCTTCCCGTTTGGTGTGGCTAGATTTCGGAGACAATCGGTCCCCCAAATTGAGGGGATTTACCGGCGCGCGAGCAGGACGACTTTTCCTGCGCTGCCGCCCTCACGCCAGCAATCTGTGCCCTAGCCCCGGCTTGCCTCCACTGGCCGGGCCCAGGGCGCGCGCTGCCGCCCTCCGTTCCTTGCTGGTCGACATCGAGGCGTCCCCCAACGCAGTTCTTGTCGCCGGCCAGCATAATCCATACCTCATTTCATGGGCTTCGAAACCCTTAGGGGATCGCGTTCGACCGCATCACCCTGAAGGACGGGACCAGCTCTGGAATCGCGACCTGCTGCTGCTCCACAAGAGCACAAGCGGCGCGGGGCGAGCGTCAGGCCGCTTCAGCCTGCCTGCGGCACGGCCGGGGCGGCAAGGGAGCACAACCCAGCGCGACGATGTTTCGCAAACGGAAGCAGGTTTTGCTCCGATTGAAGCGGCTTACCAGCCCGTTGGCCGAAACAAAACGTCAGGCCGTAGCCTGCTAAGATGCCCGCTGCCAACGAAGCAATGATGCTTAGTGTGATGATTACGGGACGCATCCAATAGGGTAGGTGTGGGTCTGGCTGCGGCGCTTAAAGAGGCCATGTAGGCGACCACGCCACTATTTTACAGTGTGGATGGCGCAGTCGCTTTCAGTCGCCGCCAAGCCCAGGAAGTCCACCGCATGATCGTGGTGCCGCCGATCACAAAACGAAGCATCACTCCATCAGACAGGGAGTGTGTTTTCATCGTCTCCCTGGCGACCCACATCCAGTCGATACAATGCGGCAACGACAGCGCGCCGCGTCTTTACTAGGTGCTCTGGCATCCGCGGAATACCTTCGAATTTTCGGAGCCGTCAAAACGCCGCTGGTATCCAAAGCGGCTAGTGCCGTGTCGTCGTCACCGGAGCGACGAACCGCCGCCCAGGTCATGGGACATTGTTGGTAGCGGTTTCGGTTTTCGACCCTGGCGCGGATCAGTGTCGGGGCGGGCGGGCGCAGAGCAGCGGGGCGTGACCACGGAAGCACTGGCACGTCCCGCGTGCTCTGCGCACAAGCGGACACTGTGGGCGATTGCGGGCAACCCCCCGCTTCGGCCGTCGGGCCTGCGGATCACTTCAGACCCGAGAACAAAGAAACGGCATCATGGCTTTTCGCGAAGTTCAAGGTTGCAGGCTGGAACATCAATCAGCGACGCCGATGCTCAGTTTACTTTGATTTTGCGAGGCTTTGCCTTTTCCGCTTTGGGCAGCACGAGGGTCATGACGCCGTCCTTGAGTTCGGCGCTGATTCCCTCCTGCTCGATTTTGCTAGAAAGCCGGAAGCTGCGCGCATAATGGCCGACGTTGTACTCGGTATAGAGCGGTTGCAGCCCGTCATACTTGGAAAAGTCCACGCGGCCGTGGATATTCAGCAGATCGTTCTCAACTTTGACCTCCACGCTACCCTTATCGACGCCAGGCATTTCCAGCACAAGGGTCAGCGCCTCGCTTGTCTCGAAGATGTCCGTCTGCGGCTGGAACAGCCGCGCCGGCATCGTGCTCTCTTCCTTGGTTTCGACTTCGCGCTTCCGCTGCACCTGTAACTCGTGGTCGGTTGCCATGAATGTTCTCCTAAGGGTTCAGGTGATTTTGATCGTGCGCGGTTTTTCCAGTTCCGCGCGCGGTATGAAGAGCGCGAGCACGCCATCGCGGTACTCGGCACGAATGCGATCAGGGTCGATCTGGATGGGGATCGCGATTGTGCGGTCGAATACGCCGCGAATGCGTTCCCGGCGATGGATGCTCGCATCTTCCTGGTATGTGACCTCCTTCTTGCCGGCGATACGTATCGCGTTTTCCTTGGCTTCGATGGACAGGTCGCTTTTGGCGACGCCCGGCAGTTCAACCACCACGACAAAGTCGTCGCCCTGTTGGAATATGTTGACCGGCGGATAGCTGCCCCCGGCGGTGGTGCCGGCACCCATCCAGTCACTGGCGAGCCGCGCATCTAGAGCCCGTTGCAGCGCAAACAAAGCGTCGAATGGATCGTGATAACTCGACATCATGGCGATGCTCCTGAGGGAAAGCCGCGCCGCCCGCAGCGGCGGCGGCAACAGTTTCGATGGGGCGAAAGACCCTCGCGACGGCGAAGGTCAGTGCGAAAGCCGGCCTCCGTAGCTGGGAGGACCGCGACGGAGCCTGAATGCCTCGAACGCTCGGCGCCTCACCTCCCGCCTAGTGCGACCGGCGGCATCGTTCGCTTCCCTGTCGAGCGAACGTAGGGCCTCAAGAATGTCGTCGACCGACACCGCGCCGGCGGCACCGGGGGCATGGCGTAGCGCTGGCGCGGCTTCGACCGCGCAGGCGTCAGATGCCCATGAAGCAAGGACAGACCGCTTCTCGGCGACGGTCAGGTCAGCGTCGGCGACCACATCGCGCGGATGGGCGAATGCCTGTGCTGGATGCAACAGGCCATCGAGGTCGAGTTCGAACGGTCGGAGAGACGGTGTGAAGTCGGAGTGTTTCATAGCCACATCCTCGCTTTGAGCAACATGGATACAAAGGAGCGCTCGGCCCACTGCCGGCGTTCGCTGGGCCCAAATGGCGCCCGGCGCCGCACGATTTGGTTTGAGCCGAAAAGTTTTCAAGTGGGAACAAAAATCGAACCGGGCTCTCGACGAATGCGCGCCTTTCTCCTCGCTACTCACTAGCCTTTCCGCCGCATTTTGATCGTCCGGGGGCTTGATTGGACAAGGACGCCTCCTAAATCGCAAGCCGTCGTAAGCGCGACAACACGGCGCGACTAACATGAGCCGATCTTTGGACGAGGCGAAGGCGGAATTGGAGGCAGCGCAATTAACGCTCGACGCGGCGCTTCATGCCTGGGACGCCAGTGTCTCCGACTTGTGGCGCACGTCAGTGGCATTGACGCAAGCACAAAAGCGGGTGACGCGCGCGCATGAGCTTCTACGGGACGCGCTGTCGTCATCGGAGGATTAAATCACGAGCTTCGCGAAGCAGCGCTGTCCGTTACCCGGGCAGCGTACGAGCACCGTGTTTGACGCCCGTAAGCCGGACCACGGCTGGGGCGTCCGGCGCCGCGCCCGCGGTGAAAATTAGTTAGAACGACGTGCTAACTTTTAAGGGGCTTGGGTGTGCGCCACCTCGATTTCACTCGCTCAACCACTTTGCTCTCGTTCTCTCCGCGCCTTCTCGATCACAGGTAGTCGCGCCAATTTAGGCAACGCGCCGCGCGGCAGTCTGGCTGCGTTTCAGTCACCGCTCTTTCCAAATTTCGCTTGGGCCGCCAACGCAAACGACAGTAGTGCAGGGCGGTGCTTCCGTCCTTGCTGCCGCTATGCTCTCTAGCCTCTGCTTGCCTCCGCCAGCTTTCCCGCTTTATCGTTTTTTTCTGAAGGCACATGGTAAGTAGTGTATTGGGTTAAGCTGCGCCGCTTTAGAACCAAGATATCGAAGTGACGATGAGAAGCGTCCTTCAGGACGTTCATTCGGCTGGCGAGCCGGCGCCGTAGGCGGCTGTGGGCGAGCGCCGGCGGGATGGCTGCATCATCAAACGGCCGGCGATGGTTAAGCACAACCGTCATACCGCCAGGCGCCAGCGCCGCGAAGATTCGGTCAGCGAGCGGTTTAAGATAGTGGGGCCGCAAATAGTAGATTAGCTCCGAGACAACGATAAGGTCGAATGGGCCCCGCGGCATTTGGCCGGGCAGAATCGCGCGATGAAAGCGGATCCTCCTGTCGCGCGGCGCTCGGCGTGCAGCTTCACTAAGCGCCGTCGGCGATGCGTCGACCGCGACCAGACGCAGGCTTAACCTTGCGAGAACGCGCGTCGTTTCACCGATGGCGCAGCCCAGCTCGAGAACGCGCCCATATTTGGATGGCCCACAGGCGCGCAGAAGCATTTGGCGCTTGACCCACTCGAAGCGCGAATGAGTGTAGTTCCATGGATCTATATTGACGCGGAATTTGTTCTCGAATCCCGCGATGTCAATCGTTCGCATCGAGCGGCCACCAAAAGGTTTCGGTCGGCTGGGTCAGCCGTGCGATAGTTGCGGGCGTGAGAACGAAACCCTCGGGATCGTCGTCAATTAGTGCTGTCGTTTGCGTAGCATGCGCGGCGATCGCCGCCTGCTTAACAGGAAGCGCGTGACTAATATCGAATTGGATCGCTTCTGCCTCGTTGCCGCGCGGATAGTCGTTCGGGCCGCCCAGTTCTATGAGCCAGATCGCATATTCAAGCATAAGCGGATGGCAACCAGCAGAGCCGATAGCCGAGCGCGCCAATGTCCAGGAGGAGCGATGATCGCAATGTGGATCTCGGCGCCACGGCAGGAGTGCGAGATCAGGTTCGAACGCATCGACAAGCGCCACGACGCGGTCGGCTGCCCTTTGCCAATCCGAGGAGTCCGCCGATGGCATGGCGGCGTCCGCAAGTCCGAGGAAGACGCGCGGTTCAGCGCCAACACCAAGGCGTCGCAGCGCTTCCGTCGCCTCAACCTTGCGCCCTGCGGCGAGCCGCGGCCGCGGCCATGATCGAGAATTCCGATGCGACGCGCCGCCATCGGTCACAAACACGAACCGGAAGGAAGCTCCCTTGCGAGCGAGGGTGGCAACTAGGCCGCCGCAGCCAAGCGACTCGTCGTCGGGATGCGGCGCCACGACTAGAACCCTTCGGCACGCATGGATCCGCGCCATCCGGTCGGCCATCATGTTTCTCACCTCGGCGTGCGTGCCGGGCTCCAAAGACCCGCCGCAATTGCGGCGCCAACCGCCGCCAAGGCGGCATCGGGATTAGGTTGGCGCAGATAGGTCCGCAGATCACGAAGCAGCCGCTCCAGAGGATGTGGCGCGATCATGCCGGCGGCGCCGACGCTTCGCTCGGCGAGTTCAAGCACATGCAGGGCGGCGCGCTCGATTGACGTACGGGCG